>Ga0268299_1000877_pt1 | contig 72864 bp, 80 predicted proteins | sample NOBtaG_FD_193484 | JGI IMG/M metagenome (GOLD analysis project Ga0268299, IMG submission 193484) | Activated sludge microbial communities from bioreactor in Nijmegen, Gelderland, Netherland - NOB reactor | ecosystem: Engineered > Bioreactor > Aerobic > Activated sludge | place: Netherlands... | reverse complement strand
TGGCGGAAAGCACAATCATGATGACGATTGACAGCAAAAGCACAAAACCCTTCTTATTGGTACCTTTTCTACGCATTCCTGGGCCTCGCATATCCGCTAATGACAAGCGTGTCATTTCCCATTGACGCATTCAGCCTTATCCTGGCCACATTACCGGAATTTGTAATAGAAGAATAAGACGGAGCGCGTAATCCGGTCGTCATTAAGTCGCCGGCTCCATAAGTAAATGTACCATTGATACCACCGGCAAGCGACGCTCTCCTCATTTCATAGGTGGTTTGATTAAACGCCGGCGGCCACACATCTGAGATATTGTATAAATAATAAATATAGCTGTTATCTGAGCCGCTTTCATTCAAAGTAAAGCGAATGGCGTTATTCGCAACTGAAATTGCGTTGGCGTTCCGGACATCGCGAACTACCCGCTCCAAAGCAAAGTGAAGCTTCTCGTGAAGATCGGTCCGATTTCCTTGATTGTAAGAATTGCGCATCACGACAATGTAGATAAAAAGGACGGATGAAATCAGGAAAACAATGAGTGTGAGCGTAAAAACAATTTCTAGCAGTGTAAATCCATTTTTCTTATTCCGCATAGCCCTAGCCATTGACCACATAAGTGCTGAGCGATATGCTGCTCTCGCCTTTGGGAACTGTCCAGTAAGTCGTTACGGTAACCAGTTTCAATAAAGAAGCGGGATCGGGGCTCGCACAGTCCGGTTGGCAGACAACGACTTCCTGGTCAAACGTGGTGAGAAGCGTTGTGCCTGTGATGTCTAAAATAGCGGCCCTGGCGCTGTCGGCTACGCCAGCAAACGAACTATCTTTAATCTCTTCAAGTTTGCGCTGAGTTAAAGAGAGGGCGAGAGAATAATTTTCAACATCACCGGAAGCAAAAATACTCCGGTTCATGGCTTCCATTAAAGCAAAAATGCTGATACCAACTATAAGCGTTGTGATTAATACCTCCAAAATCGTAAAGCCGAGCTTTCGATTTTGGTGATTCTGTATCAGCGCTGAATTTTTAGATTGGAGAAACATCCATGCGGCCAAGTCAGGAAATTTATGTCGCAAGCTGACCGTTTGTCACGTAAATGTCGTCATCAACTTCCGCGGTCACGATATTGCCGTTTGCGTCAGGCACTGTTGAAATATCAGCGGTACGGTCGGGGCCTACAGAAAAAATAACGTAGTATCTGCTATTTTCGGAAATTTTATATTTATATACAGAACTTGCGGTAAAAGGATCTACAAAGTCACTCACTTCTCCTATCAGGCGTGGCGTGGCGCCTTCCAGGGCGCTTTCAAGATCAGCTGTCGTACCGGCAGTCGCAGCTGGAAGTGTCGGGTTTGTACGAAGCAGATAAGATTCAAGCGCTGTTTGAATCGTCTTTAGTTCAGCGGCAGCTTTTGCCTTACGGCCTTCGTCTGAAACACCTGTAAATCGCGGAAGCGCAATTCCGACAATAATTAAAATCAGTGTCACGACGACTAAAATTTCAAGCAGTGTAAAACCTTTCTCTGACTTCTGTAACTTCATAAAAACTCCTTTGTTTTAAATGAATTATTTCGGACTAAAAATTTTAATCATATCAAAAATTGGAAGCAGGATTGACAGCATGATAAACCCCACGATCACTCCCATCAAAAGAACCGAGGCCGGCTCTAAACTGTCGGTCAATTTCTTTAAGCTGCGCCCGACCAGCTCATCATAAAAATCAGATACTTTATGCAGCATTTTATCCAAACTGCCCGAATGTTCTCCTGTCGAAATCATTTGGACAACATCGTTGGGAAATGCCGAGCTCTTCTGGAAAGTATCGGCCAAGCGGCCGCCTGCCTGAACCGAGTCGTAACATTTCTGAAAAGCGTCCTGGAATACGCTATTTTGGGTTAAATTCCTTGCAATTTCAAGCGTCTGCAGGATATTGACCCCGCTTGACAGCATGAGTGCCACGCTGCGGCTCCAACGGCTGATTTCGATCCGCTTGATTAAAAGGCCCACAACAGGGACTTTGAGCCAGAAGCTATCCCATGAATGCCGTATGGGCTGTATTTTCATTAATATGGGAAAGCTTGCAATCACCAGGCAAAAAAACACAGCCAGCCAGATTCCAAAAACTTTCATCCACAGGCTGAATTCATACATCATCCGGGTTGGAAGCGGAAGTAAAATGCCTGATTTGCTAAAAATAGTGATAAATGAAGGCACAATCCACACAATCATAAAAACAATCACCGCGATACTCGCGATTATCAGCACAACCGGATAAGCAAGCGCGGAACGGATCTTGTCTTTGAGTGCCGACCTTGCCTCTTCGAGCTCTGCAACAAACCGCAGAACTTTTGATAAATTACCGCCGGCTTCCCCCACCTTGATCATGCTCCTATAAAGCAGAGGGAATAAATTTTGATGATGTGCCGCTGATTCTGACAAACTTTCACCCGCCTCAATCCGTGAAATAATGTTTTGAATAACAGGTTTAAACGTTTGGTTATCAATCTGATTTGAAATGACTTGAAGAGACGATAAAAGTGTTAACCCTGCTTCCAGCATATTGCTCAATTGAACATAAAACAGTGTAACGTCATCTGTTGGAACCCGGCCGCTCCATAATAAAATTTTATTTAAATTTAATGAAAAAGTACCTTGCTGAGCCTGCCGGATGGACGTGACGAAATAGCCTTGCTGTGCCAATTGATCTGCCAGTGCTTTTTCCGAGATCGCCTCAGCGATTCCCTTTACTTTCTTCCCGCTTTGATCATGCACTTTGTAGGTAAATGAGGGCATTCTCTAATTTCCTTCGTGAGTAGCGCGGATAACTTCTTCAATAGTCGTAACGCCGGCAACAATTTTCTCGAATCCATCCTCGCGCAATGTCCGCATTCCCAATTCAACGGCTTTGCGCTTAATTTCTTCATTCGAGGATTTGGCAAGAGCCATGCGGCGGATATCTGCGTTAGGTGTAATGACTTCAAATATGCCTGATCGCCCGCGATATCCGGTTTGCTTACAATTTAAGCATCCTTTGCCGCGATAAATTTTTGCCGGCATTTTGCCGGTACTAGACATTGATTTGAGGCTGTTGAGCTCGCCTTCTGTCATAGGATAAGCCCCTTTGCATTCGGAACAAATGGTACGCACAAGGCGCTGTGCAATCACGCAAGTCACAGTGGATGCGACCAGGAATGGCTCAACACCCATATCCAATAACCGCGTAAAAGCTGACGCTGCGTCATTCGTATGCAGGGTTGAGAACACAAAATGGCCGGTAAGTGCTGCCTGTATTGAAATATCCGCTGTTTCTTTGTCTCGAATTTCACCTACCATAATAATATCGGGATCCTGGCGCAAAATGGAACGCAGGCCGTTTGCAAATGTAAGGTTAACCTTTGCATTCACTTGAATTTGACGAACCAACGGCAGCTGATACTCAACAGGATCTTCAATCGTCACAATATTCTTCTCGGCATTATTAACCTGATTGAGCGCGGCATACAACGTGGTGGTTTTTCCGCTGCCGGTGGGGCCGGTAATTAACAAAATACCGTAAGGCTTTGTAATGGTCTCGCGAAATACGGTTAAATTTTCTTTATTCATGCCTAGTTTTTCAAGGGGCAATACCGCGCCCTGCAAATTAAGAAGGCGGATAACTAAATTCTCGCCATGCACGGTGGGCATAATGGAAACACGTAAATCAAGCGGCTGATTTTCAAACTCCATCCGCACCCGGCCATCCTGGGGCATTCGGCTCTCGGCGATATCTAAATTAGAAATAACTTTGATACGTGACACAACGCCGGAATGAAGTTCTTTTGGATAATGGTCTACTTCTCGCAAAATACCGTCCACACGATACCGGACAATAACCCTATCTTTCTCGGGCGATACGTGCACATCGCTTGCGCCATCCCGCTGCGCTTGGGAAACAATGGTGTTTACGAGCTTAATGATAGGCGCTTCTTCGGCCTTAATTTCCTTGGGAACCATGATTTCTTTTTGAGCGGTAATGGTAAGTTCATCCTGCATGGATTGGACCATGTCGCTCATATCGCTCTTGACGCCATAATATTGCTCGATTGCGCTTCTGATTTCAGATTCAGTCGCAAGCGCTTGTTCAATTTCATATCCGGTTCGAATACGCAATTGATCGATCAAATTTAAATTAAACGGGTCGCTTGTGGCAACCGTCAGGCGTTTTCCGATTCTAAGAATAGGCAGCACCCGGAAACGCCGCACAATATCCTGAGGCAGAATTGCGAGGACTTCTTTTTTGACAATTTGATGGGAAATTTCAATCTCAGGAATTCCTAGTTTTTGGCTTAGAAACGAGAGGAATTTTTTTTCGTCAATGAAGCTTAATTTACGCAGCACCTTTTGAAACGATTCCTGCGTGCGGTGCATTTCTGATTCGATTTGCTTGAGTTGAGCAGAGGTCAGCAAACCTTCAACAACCAGATTTTCGCCAAGAGAAGGGACTGTGTTTTTCATGAAGCCTTAAGCAGTTCCGAAATTTTAGCCAGAAGCGCCGGCGGTTCAAACGGCTTGGTCATATAACCATTCGCGCCGCAATCTTCAAGCCCCATGCGTTCATCTTCCACGCCGGCTTTTGCCGTAAACAACAAAACTGGAATCTTCTTGTAGCGGTCATCATGCTTTAAAGTAGCGCAAACCTGATAACCATCCATTTTGGGCAGCATCAGATCAAGAATAATCAAATCCGGTTTTTCAGACCGCGCTTTGGCAAGGCCTTCTTCTCCGTCAAACGCAGTAACAATATCATAACCGTTTGCCTCAAGACGAACCTGAACTGCCATCACCAACTCTTCTTCATCATCCACAATCAGAATTTTCTTATTTGCCATTGAAAACTACCCTTCCTCTAGACCGTTTTTTTATATCGAGCTTCGATTTCTCTGATCCGTTTTACTAAATCCGCACCATCGACCGGCTTCATCATAAAAGCCTCAGCCCCTTCCAACCGGAAAGCCTGTTCAATCATCAGTGCCTTCCCCGTTACGATAATAACAGGAATTTTTTTATTACTCATTTGATTGATTTGTTTTAATGTCGCAAGCCCGTCAAGGCCCGGCATTAAAGCATCCATGACAATTAAATCCGGAAGTTTTTTCTCAATAGACGCCAGCGCTTCTTTCCCGTCGTAAGCAACGGCGGTTTGAAATCCTTCGGAGTCTAAGCGCATCTGAAACATAGACACCAGATCCCGGTCATCATCAACGATTAATACGTATTTCATTCGAATTTTCTCCAAAATTAATTCTTACTTTACGGCAGCGCCTGACATTGATGACAGAAACTTCTCGGGCGTCATCGATTGATGATCAAATGTGCTGATCTGAAACACAGCTTTTAACTTAAGCTTCTCAATTTCTACGCTCATTTTATCCTTAATTTGAGTGACCTCCTGAGCGTCGGCTTCCACAATTGCGGCAAGCCCCTTGCCGTCATCATAACGCAAAACCATTTCCGTGCTCTTCCGCAAAGCTCCCTTCAGAGCTTCGGACAGCCGGTTCAGCTCCTGTTCCGGCATCACGTCACCGTTCTTTGATTCAAAATTGGCAGCGTGAACACCGATAACGGATAGCGGTGTCAGTTTTTTCTGGCTTTCCTTTAGGCGCTGCTTCACCTCTAATTCAAATACAGAATCAATTGTATGATAAGGAAGTGAAAAAGTAAATTTGGTTCCTTTTCCAAATTCACTTTCAATCCACATCCGTCCGCCATGCATTTCCACCAAACCTTTTGAAATGGCAAGCCCGAGCCCGGTTCCTTTTGCGCCGCCGCCCGCTGCGCGGCCGAATTGCTCAAACTTTCCGAAAACCTTGCTTAAATTTTCGCGGGCAATCCCGGTTCCCGTATCCGCCACGCTAAATTCCATCTCCTGGCCTTTATGAACCGTGGTCACCACCACCAAACCGTTCTCAGGTGTAAATTTTGCGGCATTTCCGATTAAATTGGTGATGATCTGAATTAATTTATCACGATCGACAAACACTTTTGGCAGTTTTTTATCAAAACTTGAATGCAGTGAAATTTTTTTGCTTTCAAAATGCCCCCGGTAAGTCTCGAGCACGTCTTCGATTAATGTTTTAACGTCTACAAATGAACGGTTAAGCACAATTTTACCAGCTTCTATTTTTGAAATATCCAAAAGATCATTGATAATCCGCGCAAGGCGGTCAATATTGTTCTTAGCGGTTGTAAGAAATTTTCTCTGTTTCTCATTTACATCACCGCTGACGCCGTCTAAAACAAGCGATACAAATTCTTTGATAATCGCAAGCGGTGTCCTGAGCTCGTGGCTGACCGTCGAGACGAATTCGTTTTTCATTTGATCAATTTCTTTTTCCTTGGTCATATCGCGAAAAATCTCGATTGCGCCAATGATTTTTCTTTCGCTCACCACAGGTGAAATCGTCAGCGCCACTGGAAACGGAGGTTTATTCTTTGAGGCATAATAAATAGAGGTTGCGGTGCTGCGGCCTGTTGTCAGCACTGACTGCAGAGGATCCTTGCTCTTATCGACGGCTTTCCCTTTGTCATCCTGGAGCGTAACCACTTCGCTCAAATACTTTCCGGAAACTTCCTTCAGCGATTCACCGAGCATGTCTTCGGCCTGTTTATTCATCATGATGATTTTGCCTTCACGGTCCGTTGCAATCATGCCTTCACCGATACTTTCCAAGAGTGCTTCATCTTTGGCTTTTGCCTGCTGAATTTCTTCTACCCTGAGAGTCAATTCTTTCGTCTTTTCACGGACTTTTTGTTCCAGGCCGCCGTATGACTCTTTTAATTTACTGGTCATTTGATTAAACGCTTTGGCAAGCTCACCCACTTCATCGTTTGATTCAACCGGAATTTGATAATTGAGATTGCCTTTCCCGATTACTTCAGCTCCTTTTTGAAGTGCGTTGATAGGCTGCGAAATTGATCTCGAAATTAAGAAACCAAGAATCACCGCAAGTAAAACAGCAAAAATACTCACCTGAGTAATAAACCGCGTAGAACCCTTCAAAAGTACCAGGGTTTCTTTCACCACGTGATCTACATTATTTGCCGTAACCTCAAGTGATTCCCCCAATTTTTTTCCGCGGCGCTCGACATACTGCTCAAGCCCTGATTTATACTCCTGCTTCATGCGCCAGTACTCGGCGCTTTCCAAACTTCGAATGGCGTCTGCGCGCAACCCTCCGTCAGTTGCGGTGAGTGCTTTGTATTCCAGATCCACAAATGCCTGCTTTGCTTTCTGCACATCTAAGAAAGACTTTTTATCCTCCGCGTCTCCCTTTTCAATGCTTTCCTTAATCACGTTACCCAATTGAGGCTCCATATCCTTGTAGCGGTATTTCCATTTGAGGTCACCTGTCATGGCGTAATTGCGCGCAGCTTCTGTTAGAACTTGATCATAGTAGCGGATTTGTTGAGCCAAACTGTCGAGCCGTGAGGTTCTTTCAATTTCTTTGAGGCCTTTGGGAATGTCTTCGGTGAGCGGATCGTAGAGCTTCTTCATTTCTTTGAATGAAAACAAACTCACAATCCCCACGAGTGATGCAATGATGAGGAATCCTACCATCAGCCGTGTTGCGATTTTTAGATTACGAAATAGTTGCATACCAAGCCCCGGATGCTCTTAGTTTATGAGCGCATAATGACACTTAATCATTATCGGCAAATATGCGGTCAAGCTTTGAGGCGTTCTAATTGCCTACTTTAAAGTTAACCTTGGAAAGCGCGTCTTGCAACTGGGCTTGGAATTTGGCTGGATCGAGCGGTTTTGTTAAAAATGCGAAGCCGCCCGCGTTTTTCGCATGGAATTCGGTATGACTATCAGAGGCGGCGGTTAGAAATATAACCGGAATATGCGAAGTTTTCGGGTCGTTTTTGAGAATTTCACAGATATCAATACCACTTAAACCCGGCAGATTAATATCGAGAATAGCCAAGTCTAACTGTTCAGCTCCGATTTTCTCAAGCGCTTCCTTGGCGGTTGCAGCTTTAACGACTTCGAAATTCATCAACTCTAAGCGGATTCCAAGCGCCAGGATCAAATCCGGCTCGTCATCGACAATGAGAATTCGTGGTTTCGTATTTGACATATAAATTCAAGAAAAACAAGAACGGGCCGCCACCAAAGGTGGCGAACCTCGCCAATTTTTGCAAAGCAAAAATTGGCGGGAGCGACGGGACTTGAACCCGCAACCCTCAGATCGACAATCTGATGCTCTAACCAATTGAGCTACGCCCCCAAACAGCTGTCAATAGCAAGGAAAGACCGATATCTTAATAATCGGGAGCCGATTTTGTCAATTAAATAATCCCAAATCCCAGGCACCTATCTTAACAGGCTTTGGAACGCCTGCGGTAGATATTCAATAATATCAGACGCAATCAAAGAAATTTGACCCATTTTTTTCGCAGCTAAATCTCCCGCCAAACCATGGATGTAAACACCGGTACTCGCCGCGTCAAACGGCTTTAACTTTTGTCCAAGAAGCGCTGCAATAATGCCTGTCAAAACATCGCCAGACCCGCCCGTCGCCATTCCGGCGTTGCCGGTTGAATTGACAAACACTTTACCGCTTGGATCTGCGACTACCGTCTCATGCCCTTTTAAAACTAAAATAACTTTATGGCGCTTTGCTGCTTTTCGGGCAGTATTGATCCGGCCGGCTGGATTGTTTGAAACTGGCTGAGCAAATAAGCGGCGAAATTCTCCGGGATGCGGCGTTGCAATTAATGGTGCTTTTATTTTTCGAAATTGGGCGGTTTTCCCCGAGAAAGCATTTAAGCCGTCCGCATCCAGTACAACCGGAACCTTAGAGCTCAGCACAACTTTTCGGATGAGCGTTTGTGTTTCTGAATTTTGTGACAAGCCGGGGCCAATTGCGAGAACATCCTGATTTTTTAAGAAAGGCTGTATTTTCGAAAAAGCGCGCTTGCTCAAAGTTCCCGATTTTGTTTCAGGAAGCGGCTTAAACATCGCTTCGGTTAAACGCTTTACCATCACAAGCGATAAACTCTCAGGAACACCGACGGTTACAAGACCGGCGCCTGAACGGAGCGCGGCTTTGCTCGTCAATACCGCAGCACCGCTCATTCCGATTGAACCAGCCAAAACAAACACACGGCCAAAATCACCTTTATGGCTTTTGGAGTATCTCTTTGGAATTAAACTACGGAGATGGCGATTGGTCATTTTGCTTTATTTATGAGCAGCAACATTTCTGAGGCTGCTTCTCGAATTCCTGTAAAGATCGAGCGGGCGATAATCGCGTGCCCGATGTTGAGCTCTTCCATAAATGGAAGCTTGGCGACAGGAATTACATTGTCATAATTAAGGCCGTGGCCGGCATTGACACCGATTCCGAGCTCATGCGCAAAAACAGCCGCGCGCCGAAGCCTCGCAAGCTCTGCCTGCCTCTTTTTTCCGGTACAGCGGGCATAAGTTCCTGTGTGAAGTTCGATATAATCGGCACTTATCTTCCTGGCGGCTTTGATTTGTTTTATATCCGGATCAATGAAAATGCTCACGCAAATTCCGGCAGCTTGTAATTTTGCGACTGCGGAACCAATCTTTCTAAGAGACCCCAAAACGTCGAGACCGCCTTCGGTCGTAAGTTCCAAACGGCGTTCGGGAACCAGGCAGGCCTTTTGGGGTTTTATTTTGACGGCAAACCGGACAATTTCGGGAGCAGCGGACATTTCCAGATTGAGCGGCGCTTTGATTTTACGGCGTAAAATTAACACATCCGCATCTTGGATGTGCCGCCTGTCTTCGCGCAAGTGAACCGTAATTCCCGAAGCGCCGCCTTTGATACCTTCGCAAGCTGCCTTTAGAATATCAGGGACTACGTCACGGCGAGCTTCGCGAACCGTTGCCACATGATCAATGTTTAAACCTAGTTTTACCACGACATGATCTCCGAATTTACAGCTTACTTCATTCGATCGACTTGGAGCTTAACAACAGGTATATCGCCTTTAATCGAGATAGTTTCCGGAAGGACAAATGTTGCAGGGATGCTATAAGTTCCTTTTTTTAAACCGCTCACATCGGCATAAATCAAAACGCCCTCTTTCACAAGCCTATCCAATTCGCTTTTCGGCCCTTTTAATGTAAATGAAATTGTGGGAGTTTCCAAAGTTATAAAATATCCATTTTCAGGCAGGCCGAGCGGTTTCACAATAATATCCGAAAGCACAAGCTCAGAATACTCTTCCCTAATCGGAACAAACACATCAATAACGGATTCTGAGGTCACTCGCAAAGTCGGTTCCAGCATCAGCCGTGCAATCATACGGAAAGACCGCGTACGGCCGATCAGCCCGATCGGTTCTGTTTTAATAAACTCAATTTTCTCAAGCCGTGCTTTAGGCCCTTCCACTAATACAGCATTTGGGTCCATTTCCACTTTGTCGGTTAAAATTTTATAACCGTAGGCGGGCTCTCCCACAAAATTGGGCTGTACCGGAAGTTTTTTGACGATGTCTTCGTCAATTTCAACGCTCACAATTTCGGGCAAAATACTCATCACCATAATATTAGATGACGGGAGTTTTATATCAGAAGGAAGTACGCGAAATGAATACTCGCCCGCTTTTTCAAGATTGTGAATTTTATGGAATGCGGTGATCTCACCCGATGAAACCATTGACAAAGAACCACGCGGAGCACGCAAGCGCACATACAAAGATTCCGCTGAACGCTTGGAAATGCTGACTTTCTTGCCAGCTTCTTGAATGTCAATGCGAAGCGGAACCGCGCGCGTCACCTCGACCATTTCTTCATTAACCGCGTAACCCCAAAAACCAACTGCAAGAACCAGCGAGACAAGCTTAAGGCCCCAATGTTCCGTCAGCCATTCACGAATTGTTAATAACCACGAGCGAGGCATTTTAGTTCCTTTTGCTATAAATCGCTTTGGGACCGCTCTGCTTTTGGCACAAGGCGAATTTTATTCTGTAAGAATTCCAAAAATTTATTGCGGTTCTCATCCGGGCGAAAAAGGCTTTTGAGAACACGGCGCAAACCGTCTTCATCCAAATCGCCTGTTAATTTTCCATAAACCGAAACAGAGATTGATCCTGTTTCTTCTGACGCCACAATGCAGACAGCATCAGTCTCCTCCGTGATTCCGATCGCGGCCCGGTGCCGAGTACCGAGGGTTCTGGCCAGGCTCAGATTCTGCGATAAAGGAAATAAAGCTCCGGAACCGGCAATCCGGTCACCCTGAATAATCACAGCACCATCGTGAATCGGCGCATTGGGCGCGAAAATCGTAATCAAAAGCTCGGCGCTCACTTTGGCGTCGAGCGGAATTCCGGATTCTAAATATTGCTGAAGGCTCATTTCCCGTTCAATCGCAATCAGCGCACCGCGGCGGATTTTAGACATACGGTTGCAAGCTTCTACAATTTCATCCACCGTACCGCCTTTTTTAAGGAACGGGCTAAAAAATGTATTTTGGCCGACACGTGCAAGCGCTCGCCTGAGTTCCGGCTGAAATAGAATAATGAATGAGATAAAACCAACAGCGGCTAATTTATTGAGAAACCAGCTGATTGTATTCAGCTCCAGCCACTTAGACAAATTGAATACGATCGCAAAAAACGCGAGGCCGATTAAAACCTGAAGCGCGCGGGTACCCTGGAAAATACGGATGGTAAAATAAATAAAAAGCCAGATAAAGCCAATCTCGAGAATCGGCCGCCAAAGATTAATGATATGTTCCATTTATTTTTTCCAGAAAAGTGAAAATAAAAAAGTCAAAATTAAACTCGCTAAAATGCACGTCGTAATTGGAAAATAAAATGTAAAATTCTCCTTCTTAATCAAGACATCGCCCGGGAACCGGCCGATACCCGGTATTTTTTGTAAGACCGGCAGTAAAAACCCTGCCGCAATCAATACAGCGCCGAAAATGATCAGCAATTTCGAAACATGGCTCACCTTACGACCAAAGCTCCTCATGGCGCTTATTAGGCGACTTACCAAAATGTTCGTAGGCCAGTTTTGTAAGTACACGGCCCGACGATGTGCGCTTAATAAACCCTTTCTGAATCAGATAAGGTTCGTAAATTTCCTCGAGCGTTTCGGCTTCTTCGCCGATAGCGATTGCCAAATTGTTGATACCGATCGGGCCGCCGTCAAATTCATTTAAAATGAGCATCAAAATCCGTTTGTCCATCTGATCCAGTCCCGCTTCATCAACCTCCAGCATCTGGAGTGATTCTTTGGCGACTTTTTGATTAATAAACCCGTTGGCGCGCACCTGCGCGTAATCCCGGACGCGCTTGAGCAGCCGGTTGCCGATACGCGGAGTAGAGCGCGATCTGCGGGCAATTTCCATGGCACCGCTTTCGTCAATCTCAATGTTAAGAAGTTTGGCGGACCGTTTTACAATCGTGGTCATTTCTTCCACCGTGTAGAAATTAATCCGCTCCACAATGCCAAAACGTGAACGAAGCGGAGAGGTTAAAAGACCGCTTCTCGTGGTCGCGCCGATCAGTGTGAACTTTGGAATGTTCACACGCACTGAACGGGCGTTAGGGCCCTTGTCGATCATAATATCCAGGTAGTATTCTTCCATTGCCGGATATAAATACTCTTCGACAACATGTGATGTGCGATGAATTTCATCAATAAAAAGAACATCATTTTCCTGCAAGTTAGTGAGAATGCCGGCCAAATCACCCGGGCGCTCTAAAACGGGGCCCGAGGTTGTCTTAATGCTGGTTCCCATTTCGCGCGCAATGATATTGGCAAGTGTTGTTTTTCCGAGTCCCGGAGGCCCGAATAATAAAATATGATCCAAGGGCTCTTTACGCTGAACCGCGGCTTGAATATAAATAGAAAGATTTTCCTTCAGTTTTTCCTGGCCTATAAACTCAGACAGAAGCGTTGGCCGGAGCGCTGAGTCAAACTCGGCATCTTCTACTTTAAGCGCCTCAGAAACCAAACGTTCTTCCTCATTTTCATTGCTCATTTGATTCATCTCTATACGTATTTGAGTGATTGCCTGATCAATTCTTCTACTTTCATTTTCTCATGATGCGGGTGCGCTGAAAGCACTTTCTGGACAGCGTCCTTTGCGCTTTGCTTTCCATAACCCAGAGAGACAAGCGCTTTAACAGAATCATTGATAAGTACATTTTCAGAGGTTGATTGTTTTGACGATGCGGAGCGCCGCTCATCCAGAATTACTTTTTCACGAAGTTCCACCACCAAACGTTCCGCTATTTTTCTGCCAATGCCGGAAATTGACGTCAAAACCGGTACCGCACCGTCCACAATGGCCTGCTTGAGTTCCGCAATTCCGACTCCGGATAAAATTGTAATTGCTAATTTAGGCCCGATGCCTGAAACGCTCAATAAAAGCCGAAAAAGTTCGCGCTCTTCTTCAGTCGAAAATCCATACAGAACTTGCGCATCCTCGCGAACAATAAAATGAGCCAGCAATTTTACCGGATGGCCGATCTGCGCCAATCTTTGGTGAGTTGAGATCGGAACAATCAATTGATATCCAATGCCGTTTGATTCGATCACGACACTGGTCGGCGATTTTTCTGTCAGCGTTCCGGATATATAGCTATACATGTTCTTAGTTTGCCTTGCTAAGCGCTATTTTCTTTTGAATGTTCCAGCTGCTTGTATGAAGATGACAGTAGGCGATTGCAAGCGCGTCCGCAGAGTCAGGCGGCGGCAATTCCTTCATTTTAAGAATCTGCTTCATCATGAATTGAACCTGCTCTTTGGCAGCTCGCCCGTTGCCGCACACCGCCTCTTTGATTCGATTCGGCATGTACTCCGAAACTGGGATGTTCTGCTCGATCGCAGCCAGCATCGCCACCGCCCGCGCTTCACCAATTTTAACAGCTGCTTTAAAATCCTTACTAAAGAAAACACTTTCTATTGCAACGGTTTCCGGGCGGTAGATTATGAACACTTCCTTCAAACCGCCGTAAATCATGCGCAAACGTTCAGCTAACGGCTTCTTTTCGCCGGCTTCGATTGTTTCAAAATGGATAACATTAATAATGCCTGACGGGGCTTTCTCCAAAATGCCAACACCGGTGCGGATAGTTCCGGGATCAACGCCAGCCACGCGCATTAAAACCTTCTTTCGCTCGTTAATCGCCAATCTTGGGAAGCGAGAGCTTGGCGATTGTTTGCTTTAATTTCTTTACGATTTCCGACATGCTTGAAGCGGCTGAATTTTCCTGCCACAATTCCTGCTGAATTGGACGAGCTTCGATGCTTTCCATTGATTTACTCTCTTGTCTTTAAGTTACGGCTAGAAACCGGCTTTGATTACCCTAATTCTTTCATCACTTCAGGCGGAATATCGCAATTGGTATAGACATTCTGCACATCGTCATGGTCTTCAAGTGCGTCCACCAAATCTAAAACCGAACGGGCCTGGGTCGCATCAGCGGGCGCCAAATTCTTAGGAATCATCTGTAGAGAAGCTGATTCATACTTGATCTTTGCGTCATCGAGTGCTTTTTTTACTTTATCAAAATCGTGAACCGATGTCATGATCTCAAACTTGTCATCAGACTTCGCCAAATCATCAGCGCCGGCGTTTAAAGCGACTTCCATCAGCTGATCTTCTGAAGCCGTGCCGGCATCCACAACAATTAAACCTTTTTTCTCAAAAATCCACGCAACCGATCCTGCGCCCGCCATGTTGCCGTTTTTCTTCGTGAAAATACTTCGAATTTCAGATGCCGTGCGATTTTTATTGTCTGTTAAGCAAAGAACTAAAACCGCAACACCTCCATGGCCATACCCTTCGTAAGCCACTTCTTCATAACTGACACCCTCAAGCTCTCCGGTGCCTTTTTTGATTGCGCGCTCCACATTGTCAGAAGGCATGTTGGCCGCTTTAGCAGTCACGATTGCCGTGCGAAGGCGCGGATTGGTGTTAGGATCACCACCGCCCATTTTAGCCGCTACTGTGATTTCACGAATCACTTTTGTAAAAACTTTTCCGCGTTTGCTGTCTGTCAGCGCTTTTTTATGTTTAATACTGGCCCACTTTGAATGACCGCTCATAACTGTCCAACCTCCGTCGCTACTAATATTGCATCTTTTGTTGCGGCAACATCGTGAACCCGCAGAATATTGGCACCGCGTTCAACCAACAGTGCCGCGATTGCGGATGATGAGATATCGCGCTCATCAGAATTTTTGCCTGTTAATTTTCCTAAAAATGACTTCCGCGAAGCGCCGACTAAAATAGGCCGCGAAAAATGTTTAAACTTTGAAAGTTCCCGGATGATTTCAAAATTCTGTTCCGAGGTTTTTGAAAATCCAAGTCCCGGATCAATTACGATTTGCTCTTCTGAAATTCCCGCCAATTGCGCGCGTTTCACGCTGTTGGAGAGCTCGCTTAAAATATCCTGAATCAAATCGTCATAACTCGTTAAGCTCTGCATAGTCTCCGGTGTGCCGCGCCGGTGCATTAAAACAAGCCCCGCGCTGTAACGCTTAATGCATTCTGCAATTTTTGGATCGTGAGAAAGCCCGCTCACATCATTGATGATGTGAGCGCCCAAAGCAAGTGAGCATTCTGCGATTTCTGATTTTGTAGTGTCAATGGATACCGGAATTTCAATCTGTTTTAAAATTTCGCTCAAAACAGGAAAAAGCCGGCTTGCTTCTTCTTCAGCCGAAATAGCCTGAGCGCCCGGGCGCGTTGATTCGGCTCCGATGTCAAGGATGTGTGCGCCCTCATTTTGGATTTTTTTTGCCTGATGGATTGCCTGGTCAATATTTAAATAACGTCCGCCGTCAGAAAATGAGTCGGGGGTTAGGTTGAGAATGCCCATGATGAGGGGTTTCTCAAAAGTCAGCTCTTGTCCTCTAATTTTCCATATCGACTGAGCAGTCACTGTTCGAACTATGAGGTTGGAGTGGGAATCGTGTCAAAACCAATAATTTCTTTAACTTCTACACTGTCTAAAACTTCTTTTTCAAGCAGCCGGTCGGCTAATTTTCTTAAATTGGCAAGATTTTCTCCAAGAATTTTTTTAGTACGCACATATGCGTCGTCCACAATGCGCCGGACTTCTTCATCAATCGCAATCGCGGTACTTTCCGAATAATCTTTATCGCGCATAATATCGCGGCCTAAAAACACCTGGCTATCCTTTTTGCCGAACGTTAAATTACCAAGCCGCTTGCTCATGCCGTATTCGCACACCATGCGCTGCGCGTAATCCGTCGCAACTTCGAGATCGTTTGAGGCGCCCGTTGTAATTTCTTTGAAAATCAATTCTTCGGCCACGCGCCCGCCAAGGCAAACCGCAATTTTGTCAGTAATTTGCTTCTGCGTCATTAAATAACGGTCTTCAATTGGAAGATGAAGCGTATAACCTAAAGCAGAATGTCCGCGCGGAATAATCGAAACCTTGTGAAGTTGATCGGTGTCACCCGTCACATACAGCGTCATCAGTGCGTGTCCTGATTCGTGGACCGCCACAATTTCTTTTTCAGCTTTAGAAATAAGACGCGATTTACGTTCAGGCCCTGCCATCACGCGTTCGATGGAAGCCTCTAACTCTATTTGAGTTACTGCTTCTTTCCCGTGCCGCACAGCCAGCAATGCGGCTTCATTCATGAGATTTGCCAAATCGGCGCCGGAAAATCCGGGCGTTTGCTTTGCAATTTTCTCCATATCAACTTCGGCAGCCAATTTTATATTTTTGGAGTGGACTTTTAAAATTCCCTCGCGCCCCTTAATATCAGGACGGTCAATCACAATTTGACGGTCAAACCGGCCGGGCCTTAGCAAAGCCGGATCCAACACGTCGGGACGATTCGTCGCGCCAATCATGATAACGCCAGCCTGCGTGTCAAATCCGTCCATTTCAACCAAGAGAGCGTTCAATGTTTGTTCGCGTTCGTCATGTCCGCCGCCAATTCCGGCAAAACGCTGCCTGCCAACTGCGTCCATTTCGTCTACAAAGATAATGGCACCGCGGCCGCTTGTTTTGGCAGCTCTTTTAGCTTGCTCAAATAAGTCGCGCACGCGCGCTGCTCCGACACCGACAAACATTTCCACAAAATCAGAACCGCTGATTGAAAAAAATGGGACGCTTGCTTCGCCAGCCACTGCTTTTGCGAGTAACGTTTTTCCAGTTCCGGGAGGCCCCATCAAAAGAACGCCCTTTGGAATTCGTCCGCCAAGTTTTGTATATTTTTTCGGATCTTTTAAAAATTCGATAATTTCTTGCAGTTCTTCCTTCGCCTCATCAACACCCGCAACATCTTTAAATGTAATTTGGCCTTGTTCCTGCCCCATTAATTTGGCCCGTGATTTCCCGAATGAGAAAATTTTGCCGCCGCCCTGCTGAACACCTCGATAGACAAAAAACCAGAAGAAACCAATCAATAAAACAACCGGCAATACTGAATAAATCAAATTTTTCCAAAAAGTCTGCGGCTGCACCACACGAAAATCCGGAACATTTTTACGCATGAGGGAAATAATTTCGATATCATTCAGAGGAATGGTCACCTGAAAAAACTTTCCGTCCTTCAGCTTTCCGCGGATAATATTGTCTGCCATTTCGCAGGAAATGACATTGCCTGTGTTCAGATTTTCTGCAACCTGTGAATAAAATTCGCTGTACGAAATCTGCTTGATTTCCGTGCGCGGGAGAAGAAGCTGCAGCAGAATGAAGAAAATAAGGGGGATTAAAAAGAAAACCGCCATCCGCTTTCGTTCAGGATCAGGTTGTTTTCCGGGCATTCCAGGGCGCTTTTTGCTTGAAGCTGCACCGTCAGGGTTTCCGCCCTTCTGATAAAGATTAGGTGATTCTTTTTCGTCTGACATAGGCAAGAATCTTATCATGGATGAGCGGCTCTCTCAAGCTAATTCGGAAGTATCTGTAAAATCAACCACTTACAGTAATTTTTAGGCAGGATTTGCGCTTAACTTTAAAAAAAAACGAGTGCCTTCGGTTACCTTAACAAGATCCGAAACTGAAACGCCTGGAATCCAATTCATGCTGTTTCCCGAAAAAACAAGCGGCAGCCGGTCTCGTTTTGCCTGCGGAATTTTGCGGCGAATTAAAAAATCTTTCAGCTTGCTGGGCTTTGATTGGCCCAGAGGTTGAAATAAATCTCCCGGGCGGCGGCTTCTGATTTGAAACGGAAAATGAACGCAGTCTGCATCAATAATGACAAAATCTTCCCTGTGCTTTCTTAAATTCTTCGGGCGTTTTGCAAGCTTCTTAGCTTCAATCACGATGCCGGATTCGGGAATTTTAATTTTCTGCCCAAGTTTCAACGAGTATTGAAAACCATTTTCTTGATTGCCGGTCGATGGCTTTAAAAATCTGACCGAAATGTTATTGTCAGAAACTAAGCACGTGAGATTTCCCGGAAACGAGGCGCTAAATTTTGATTTTTCCTTAAGCATTTCCCGAAATGAAAACCAATGTTTCGATTCAAACTCAAATTGTCCAAGGTGCCTTACCGCAAGCTGGAGAAGACGGAACTGGATCGCTTCCGGAAGTTTAATAAAATCAGACTTTGAAAATAAAATCTCATCTTTTCTGATTTTAGAGAACTGTTTAAAATATTTTTCTGATTCGGAATTTAAAAAATCGACATCAGCCGCAAGAACAGCCGGTAAACGCGCCAATACCTTCTTAATCCCTGGACTGAATTTCTTTTCAAGAAACGGAATCAATTCGAGCCGGATCCGGTTTCTGACAAATTGTGTAGATTCATTACTTTTATCCCTGCGAAACATGATTTTTCGCCTTTTCAAGAATTCAAAAATATGGGATTTTTCAATTTCGAGAAACGGGCGAATGAATTTGATTTTCTCACGAAAGAAGACGGCGCGTGAACCGCCAAGGCCTTGAATGCCGGCACCGGCAAGAATGCGCATAAGCACCGTTTCGGCCTGATCGTCCATCGTATGCGCCAGCAAGACGGCATCAAACTTTTTTTCTTTTGCGAGTTTTACCAAATAAGCGTAGCGTAAATTGCGCGCCGCTTCTTCGATAGAAAGCCGTTTTGATTTTGCCTCGCGGCGGACATTGACTTTGACAGAATAAAAAGGAATTCTAAGAGAATCTGCAAGCTTTCTTACAAACTTCTCATCACGTTCGGATTCTTGTCTGCGCAAACTGTGATTCACATGCGCAACGCTTAATTCAACTTTCATAGCCTTCGCGTTGGCAGCAAGAAAATAAAGCAGTGCTGTTGAATCCGGGCCTCCCGAGCAGGCAACGCAGATTGAGCGGGCGCCCTTCAGCATGTCATTTTGCCGAATCGTCTTTAAAACATTCGTTTCTAACATGGCAGATTAGCTTGGGTACGGTGTAAGGGCTTTGGAAAGTTCGCCCACAGACAATTGGCCGGGCGCAGAACTTTTTCCGATAAAGCCGTAGCTGACAAGAGAACCTAAAAATGGAAACACGAGCCGTGAGGCCGTGCCGATTTTTCCCATCGAAATCATGATTAAATTTTTATCCCGGTTTGCGGCAAGAAAATCCATCGCCTGCGCAAAATCTTCCCGCGTTTCAGCCATTGCCGCAATTTTAACAATATCCGCACCGGCTTTTTTTGATTTTCTCAAGATTGAAAGTAAGTTTTTCGAAGATGGCGTTTTCTTAAAATCGTGAGAAGACACGATAATGGATTTCTGATTCTTTTTTGCAAGTTTGATAATTGATTGACAGGCTGCGCTTTGAAACTCAACATCCACCGCATCAACAAACCGGATAATGGCTTGAAAAAGTTCTAAACGATTTTTTTCGGAACCGAAAAAATGACCGCCTTCATTCCTGATTCGAATTGTACCAATTACCGAAAATCCGGCTTGCTTGAGAGATTTAAGCGTTTTAAGAATCAAATTGATTTTGGAAATGTTAAGCTTATCGATGCGAAGCTCAACCAATTGAATGCGCAATTCTTTTAATCGTTTGAGAATCTTCGCGTTCGCGTGTTCCTGCAAAACTGCGCAAATAGTGGGCCTTACGCCTAATTTTACTTTTCCGATATGGAGCATGATGTCCGCTAAGAGTTAATAATCAGAGGAAAAATTTGGCGGAGGGCGGGATCGAACCGCCGACGCGAGGCTTATGAGTCCTCTGCTCTACCAACTGAGCTACCCCGCCAAAAAAAGCAAATCCTAATATCGAAGCACTAAATTCGAAACTAAGAAAACAAAACCTATTTATGCGCCAACTGTCCGCCAAAAAGCGCGGTGGACTCGTCCACAAAGCTTAAAAGTAGCGCTTTTAGACGGACTCGCCGAGTCTTGCGGCGAGAGCTGTCCTGTCATAAATTTCAGCGCGATAGTATAACGCTTTACGAGAAAAATGAAAACCAAGAGTTCGTAAGAATTTCTTTATTTTTTAACCCAAAATTTTGCTAAAAAACGCAAAATATTAGTCACCGACTGATCTTGAATTCCAAACCGTCTCCTGATTTTATCAAAACCCGAAAGTATTTTCTTATCGAGATAAATGAAGACGGATTTTATAAACCCGTCTGACGGCCTTGGCCTGTAATTGGTTGAGCGTGCGCCGGTGTTTTCCTGCTGTGTGTAATAGTATAAAGCAATTGATTTACGCATCATGTGATCCGGGCACGCGAGAGGCTCGGGATGTCCGTGATAGGAGCGGTCGTCGGTGGTAAAAATAACACATCGATTAAAAATCGGTGCAATTTTTTGAACTCTGTTTTTCATTTCCCTATCCCAGAATTCTAAGTGCCCGCGATAGGATTCTTCCCAATTTTGATTCAGAAACAGCAGAACATTAATCCTTCTCATCCAGTTGGCCTGATGGGGATGCATATTAAAATCGGTATGCATATTGAGATAACCGCTCCGCCCAATCGCATGAAGCCCGCCGCCCTGAAGTGCCGGATCCGGAAAAAGCCCGCTGATACCGGTTAAGGTGCAAAGAAAATTTACAAATTTTTCGCCGTTTAACTCATCAATAATCCGGAGAAGCTGAAAAGGGATAAAAGTACGGTTCGGCTGAGCAAGTTTGACTTCGTTGAGATGTGTATAGTGCATCCATCGTTCAGAATCCTGATTTGGGAAATGAAGGACAGCTTCTTTTAATACATTCTCTGCTAAAAAATTGTCTAACACAATGTGCGGAAACGGGCTGGCCTTTTGGTACTGAAGGCTTAGCGTTCCTGCCTGAGACTGCCATTTCAAGGAATCGAATATCATTTTAGATTTAAAGCGTGTTGGTATGTCATTCTGATTTCTAAGCGCTTCCGTTTTCTTTAGACATTTCGTGCTGATAAAATATCGGTTCAGCAAACTGAGTCTTCATGACCACGATTCTATTAGGCCCGTACCATGACGAATAATAATCAAAGTTCACTTCTTGAGGGCCGAAAACATGTTCTGTGTAGCGAAAACGATTTGCCAACCCAAAATGATCTAAATCCACTTCTTTTGAATAAAACACGCAAAAGTCAGGATTTTTTGAACGGTCCTGTACAATATTGGGGCGCTTTTTTTTATCAATTGCCCGAATATTATCAGCAACTTGGCTGGAAAACCAGAACGTTGTTTTTGGATGCCGGTCTAAATATTGAATGAGCTGGCGTTCCATCCTGCCCGGCGTACGCATTTGCTTGATTGATAATGCAGATTGAACCAACCACAGGCCATTCACAAACAGCATAAAAACAACAATTCCCGAAAAGACTTTGCCGCATCGCATACTGCGTGAAGAAATTTTTTCTCCCATCCACACCGTGCCGCGCGCCGCAAGTACTGCAAAAAAAGGGACGGTTACCATTAAATTTCTCACAAACATGACCCGGCTGCAAAAACCAAAATACAAAATATAAGCAAGCGGAAACGAAAGATAAACAAGCGCTTGCTTGCGTTCGTGCTTGACGCAAAAGAATGCTCCGGCCAAAACCATCACGGTGAAGAAGCAGGCGATCGGTAAATATTTAGAAAATAAAGCAAGCCCAAGGTAAGTCAGCATAAGGCTCAAATGTTCTGCGCCTTGATCGGCAGTATAGCCAAAATTTCCTGTTGTCTGAGTTTGATACTGGGTGGCAAGATCAGACCTGAAAGCATCGAATTTAAATAAAACACCCGGCGTGGTCAGCAGGAAAACAGTGCCAAAAATTAGAAAAAGGCCCCCTGCCTTTAAAATAATGTTTTTCTTGCCGGCGGATTCGTTTGAAGCCAAACAGGCCAGCAGCACGGGTAAAAACAGAAGTCCTCCCTGATATTTTGTTCCGAACGCCAAACCGGCGGCGGCAGCAGCCAGCACTAACCACAGAACTTTTGCCGGCTGTTTTAAATAAACAAACAAGCACAGCATGCTGAGTGCCCCAAATTGCATCATAATCAAATCCGTTGCAACCCACCGTCCATGATAAGCCACCTCCCAGGACAATCCCAGAAGACACGCGGCAAGAAGCGATTCTTTCCAGTTCTTCCGCCACACTTCAACCAATTGCCACACCCAGATTATCGTAAGTGACGAAACAAACAAAAACACAGTACGCGTATTTAACAAGAATTCATGGCTGGCAACAGTATGAGCCAAATACGCGGGCAGCGGAATATTCACATTTCCCATCATCATGAATTTAAAAACATAAGGAATTAATATTGACGAGCCCAGATAATAGTAAAAAGAAGGGTACCAATACATATTGGAAATCCAAACTCCCGTATTGATTGAGTTTTGAATGGCATCAAAAAGAAGCCCCTCATCCCAATGCCGGCCAAAATCGATGCCGTAAAGGCCTGTCCAGAGATAAACAATGATGGGTATAAGCACCGCTGAGGTTTTTAGTTTAAGTTTCATGCCTGTAAGAGGTATTTTGAGTTATTAAAAACATTAAAATTGTACAATAAAGGTAAAAAAAGGGTAAGTTTTTTAGCTTCTCTACCAAAAGAGGCAATGTCATGTTAAGATTTTTAGCATAACCCAATCAAACCAACTCATGACCAAAAAACCTATCTTCTGCGTTGTTTTATTCTCTGCCCTTACTGTATTTTTAACATCAGAGTCTCTGCAGGCAGCGCAGTCCGTCATCAAAACCATCCTGCGTGCCAATCAATCAACGGTTTCAATTTTAGCCGAATCAGGCGCTGTGGCTCCTGTCGACGCAAAACCGTTTAGAATCCAAGAAACCGGCGAAATCCTGATTGCCGTGGCATATCGAGGCGTTAAATACAACCGGACAGGTTCCGGCATCATCCTGCATACCTCAGGCCTGATCGCAGCCAATCACCATGTCGTTGACCAGGCCGGCCGGATAACCATCACTTTGCATAACGGCTCAAGCTATGAAGCAGAAATTGTTCATGCGGCTCCTGAAAGCGACATCGCGATCTTGAAAATTAAAACACCTAGCGAGCTAACCTCAATTGATCTGGCGGATTCAAATGACATTGAGCTCAGTAATAAAGTTTTTTTAATCGGAAATTCGGAATTAATCAAGAATACTTTGACAGAGGGAAAAATTACGGGATTGGGCGAAAGTAAAAACCCGTCACCTGACGGGAAAATACATCACGCCATCATCGAAGTGAATTTTGAACTGCACAAAGGCGACAGCGGCTCGCCCATTTTAAATCAATACGGCGAATGCCTGGGTATTGTTACGGCAGGACGAGATAAGCAAAGCATTACTTATGTAATTCCTTCTAATATTATTAAAAAACATTTTCTGAATTATCTGAGCCAGCATCCGGTCGAAGAACCGGTTTAGGCATCCTGATATTCTGCCTTCGGAATCGGAATGTCTTTCACCGGCTTTGATTCTGTCAGGCATTCCAAACAGACTGATAAGTCTGAAATCAATTTCTCCACATTCAAACCCATCAAAACAGGCTGATACGGCTCCAAATATTTAATCGAGGAACTCAGCAATCTTTCGGCGCCGCTCAAAGTTCCTTTGCGCAACAAATGCATCGCAGCGGCGGCCTGAATAACGCCTTTGTAGAAATCTTTATAAATACCCTTTGTTTCAAACCACAGGCTCTCAATCACTTCATGGCTTTCAAAAAATTCCTCGCAATTGAATAATTCAAGGCCTTTTAAAAATCTGGCATCTGTCATAATTCACTTATGAATATTCAAAATGTTTGCCAATTGGAATCGTGACCGCCCTTGCGTTTTTGTTTATATTTTGTATATAGAAGCGCAATGGGCCGCCATGCTAGTCACAAATGTTTCGCCATGTATTTCAAAATATCAATTTCTGAGATGATTCCAACCAAAGTTTTGTCCGATGTTACGATCGGAATCGCACCATATTTAAATTCAGCCATCAACTTGACCGCCTTTGAAATCGGATCGTCCACATGCAGCGCGTGAGGATCCGGCGTCATATAATGCTTCAAAATAAACTCGTCCAATTCATCCGGATCAAAGTAAGGCCCGTCTTCAGTTTCGCGGGGCCGCATTGCGCGAAGTAAATCGCGCTGCGTAATCATGCCGACCAATTTGTTATCACCATTGACCACCGGCAGATGACGAATTTTGTTAAGACGCATTTTTTCTTCCACATGGCTGAAAGGCTCATCCACTTTCACGGAAACAACTTTGGCAATCATAATTTCTTTAATCGGAACGTCTAACATGATGGTCTCCTCTCACTGCTGGTCTGCCGCTTTGAGCGACATGACAGGCGCATACAGCTCTTTTTGCTCGCGAACCCACCAGGCACCCGTTAGTTTTCGTGTTTTAAAATCTGTAAAATGATAATCATATAAGACAGCTCGTAAATAACGCGGCGGATTATCCGGAAATGGATTTTTCTTCATAAGACTTAAAACTTCTTTTGAATTCTTTAGAATTTTCTCCGAAAATCGTATAAACCAGCGGTTGGTTTGAAAATTGCTGAGCGCCGCAAACCACATTTGCCAATCAAGCCGCGGCTGATGCGGAATATTAAATCGGGGGCGGCGCTTGACATCGCCCGGCTTAAATTTAAATTCATATTCCAGCCACGTTTTTCCATCCGCAGAGCCTTCTATGATAATTTCAGGGCGTCTGAGCGTCATCACGGCAAATAATCCGTAACCATTCACCAGATGAAAAGGTGAAACCAGTTCCGACAGAAAACGGATTGGGGCAAGCGCGCGGGGCCGCGCGAATAGCCGGTCCATTGATTGTGTGACCGATACGGTTAGTAGCATCACCAATATTAAAATAACCGGTTTCCGGTGCCAATCAGAAGCAGCCGGGCTTTGTCCGCTAGCCAATTTTTGAGTTGAACCACCCTGTAAATGTCCGGGCAATGCTTGATCGTCTAAAAGAGCCAGGCAGAGTACGATTGTGAGCAAATTAAAGAAACAGTAATTCCCCGTCAAAATAATGGCCAATTGAAATAAAATTAAAATACTGTAAGCCCAAAGCCGTAATTTTCGGGGCGAAAAAATAAAAAATGGTACCGCGAGTTCAATGATAAACATAAAAACAGCAGACACTTTCTGAAACCACAGCGGAAACTGATGAACATGCCACGCAATCCAGGTTGGAAGCGGCTGAGTTTCATAATGGTGTAAAAGCGCTGTTAAATGGCGCCAGGCTAAATCATTGCTTGCCAGCTTGGAAAAACCCGAGAAGAACATCAGGCGGAATAATAAAAATCTCAAAAGCCAGACAGCCGGCTTCGGCGGCTCCGGGCTTTCGGACAACTTGTCAAAACGCTTAAAGGGTGATAAAAAAATCGTGAGAAACCCCGTTTCAAGCAGCAGCACATCCCATTGAAACGAAAAAAAATCACGCCCAATGTTTACAATTGATAAATAAAAAAGCCAAAGCAAAAACGAGACAGATGCGGGCCAAATGCCCGCTATTAGAAAGATTGAAAAAAGCGTGCCTGCTGCACAGATAAGATGTAAAAATAAATCGCCTGCGCTTAGCCAGCATAAAGTCGGCAACAGAAAAAACTTCTCAAATCCGACTTTAGCCGATACAGCATCTAGGAATTCCTGGGCCGGTAAAATTCCGTTACGGCCGAGCAGTGGTGAGATTTGTGTCCAAAGCGATACGAACGCGAACAAATAAATCACACCGATTGCCCGCACAAAAATCCAGCGCACCGCTGCATGAGACGCTGTTTTGGACGAACAGTGCCCGCAGGTTTCAGCAGGTTTCAAAAATCTTGAAAAAAATTTTCGGTTGGAAGCAACCAATCGATACACAAACTCGGAAATAAGTTTGACAAACGGAATATGCTGATAACACCACAGCAGCTGCGCTGTGCGCGGCGACACTGCCAAAGTCCTTAAGACCGCTTCAGCACCTTGATAGACGGTACCATCCGAATCAATCAATTGGACTGACTTTTTGAAATTTTCTTCTGAAATTTGAGGGAACCGGCTTGCGGCTTCCTGATACGGTTGATAATCAATCTTATCCTGTGTAATTTTTTGCCAGCGCATGATCCAGCGCAGACAAAATTGGCAATCGCCGTCAAAAATAAGAAGAGGCTTCATTCTTTCATTTTCTTCAAAATTAACGCCGCGGTTTCTTCAATGGCGCGATCTGTAATGTCGATCACTTTCCATCCTAATTTTCGGTAAATCCCTTTTGCCCAATCAACTTCACGGTGAATCGCTTCTAAATCGACATAATCTCCCGGAATCTCGCCCCATTCTCTTTTCCGCTTCATCCGGACTTCCAACAGTTTTTCCGGGCTGATCTTAAAGCCGATCACGCGGCGGTCGCCTTTCAGCCTTTCCAGATCAGCCATCATGTTCACTTGCGGCGTAATCGGAAGATTGGCCACCCGGTAGCCTTTGATCGCCAGATAAATGCTCGTGGGTGTTTTTGAAGTCCGGGAGGGGCCGATTAAAATAATGTCGGCCTGATTAACATTTGAGAAACCCGCACCATCATCGTGATTGTTGGTAAATTCGATGGCCGCCACACGGCGAAGATATTCATCGTCAATGGGGTGAATGGCTTTTGCATTCCAATCGGGTTTTGTTTTTAAGTGCCGGATCAGAAAATCGGTCGGCGGGCCCGTCAGGTCAAAAGCGGGGATTTCTTTCTCTTTTGATTTTTTTTCAATCAATTTCTTCAGTTTTTTTGATAAAACCGTATGAAACAAAACACTTCCGCCGTCATGCATTTTGGCGATCACGTCAGCCGCGCCGGCCTCATCTTCAACAAAATTGAATTTCACAAGCGAAATCGGATCGTTTGGAAATTGTGTGATCAGTGCATTTGTAAAACGTTCTCCCAATTCACCGGTTGAATCGGAGATGAGATAGATGGTTTTTGGCTTCGCTGCGGTTTTTTCCATAAGTTTAGGTTATCCGCCGTAGTGCCACGGCGTATCAGACATAACCAGAGAATCAGCGTCACTGGGAAGATCTGCTTCAACAACTTCTGCAATCACGATTGCGTGATCGCCAAATCCATCCGCAATCTGCTTAACTTCGCATTCCAGACAACCAATCGCTTCATCCAAAATCGGCGCTCCGGTTTTTCCGGTGTGAAACGCGTACTGGCCCAAACGATTTCCTTCGCGCGTGGCAGATTTAAAAAAATGCTCAATGATAGCTCTCCCGCCCTTGCTGATGAAATTGACAGTTAATACTTTTCCCTGTTTGATCATCTCAAGCGACTTGGTTCCTTCCCGGATGCCAATCGCTATCACCGGCGGATTCATTGAAACCTGAGTCAGCCAGCTTCCCGTCAATCCGTGCAAATCATCACCGGATTTGACGCCGATCACATAAAGGCCGTATGGAATTTTTCGGAGCAACTTCTTCTTAATATCAGGGTTCATGAAAATTCCTTATTGGTTTGATAATAGCAAAACAGCTTTTTCAACAATGAATGGGAGATCTTTCTCCTCAACACGTTTAAACCAAATATTGTCAGGCATTAAAAGTACGTTTGCGCCTTCGCTGCAAACATCCAAACATCCTGTGCGGCTCACACGAATCCGGTTGTTTAATCCCCTCGCCTTCACCATCTCCTTCAGGGATTCCCGCAGCTTTACGCCATTTCGGTGCGCGCAGCAAGCGCCTTCAGGCCTTGTATTTTCACAGATCAGCAGGTACTTCTCAAAACGCGTCTCTGAAATCTCCATGGCAATGATTGTATCCGATGGAAAATGCTGTCTCAACCACTAATTCTTTGTTTCCTGTTTGGCAACTTTTTGCTAAATTAGTAACATGATTCGAATGTCCAGGCTTGTTTCCCTTCTGCTTTTAACCGGGATTTTGACTATTGCTAAACCCGCAAACGCCGATGAACCCATTCAAAATCCTCAGGAAATTCAAAAGAACTTTCAAGTCGCTCTGGCCAAATCAATTTCGAAATTACGCGACCTTGAAAAAAGCAAGAAATACAAACTCAAATCAATCAATGATTCGATCCGGCTCACTTTGGAAGCCGTCGATTTGCTCATGCAGCGGCGTCATTACGCCAAGTCGGAATCACTGCTTCTGGAATCATTGGCCGCCTACCCGGAGAATATCATTGCGAGATTAGTCCTTGCCGATGTCTTTGAATCTCAGGGAAAACAGCAGGAAGCCAATCAAACTTACGGGCAATTCTTAAAAGAAGGCGAGAAAGCAAACCAGCTAAGCAATGATTCGACTGATTTTGAAACCAGGGGAGCTTTCTCTTCTTATGTACGTAAAAAACTAGCGACTCAGCAAATTTTCCCGCCGAAACCGCGCGGATACGGCTTTCTGCCGCTTTCTCTCAGGCTTCAAACCGGTGAAAAATCGTGGCTGCTCAGTTTTGTCGCGGCCGGTATTCCTGTTTTGATGATTTTTATTTCAATCATCTTTGTTCTCCGGAAAATTCTTAATCTCTATGAACCAAGGGTCAGTGTCTTTGATAAACTGATTTTCGGCATCTTTATCACTTTTTTTTCTGCCTACGTGCTTTGGATGCTTCATCTGTTTTTAAATATTCCGCCGATAGCAGAGCCTGTCGAGTATGAAATCGTTAGCGTACTTTTTCTGGGACTGGCTCTTACCATAGGGAAATTAGTCAGAGAAAGACATTTAAAGGAAGAACGGCTGCGCTCAGACCCGACTCTCAAACAATGCCCGCATTGCAAACAATTCGTTCAGAAATTAAACGTGATTTGTTCTAACTGCAACAAGGAAATCCCGGATTAAGACGGATTTTGAGCGGGTTCAGGTTCGGTAGATTTTTTCGGTTTTAAAAGCGCGGTCAATCCTTGCTCGAGCAATTCGGTTCCCACCGCCTGAATTGTACGCGCAGCCAAATTACCCAAATCAGGCTGCGGTACCGCGCCCGGAATTCTTCCCCGATAAATAAACGGAATGACGAGCTGGCTGTTCCCATCCAGAATAAGCGTAAGTTCTTTCACTTTTTTCAACATAGCCTCACTCAATGTACTTCGAATCAAAAGCGAGCCCTTCAAATCAATTGACTGATCCAGGCCCGCAGAACCCTTAAGACTGACTTCGTAATCCTCGTGCGTCAGTTCGATTGATTGAAAAGTTGCAGTTTCATTTGAAATTTTAAAATTGGCTTTGAAGTGACTAAATTGCGTATCACGGCTTTGAAGCAGCGCATCAAACTTAGGCCCCAAATTAAACTCAAATAAAGAACCGACTCCCGGAATCTGCGTAATTCTTTGCAGGTTTTCACGCAGAAGATTTTTATTCTTGAGCGCGCCTGAAGCGATGGTAACAAAACCTGCGCTATTTAAAGATGCCGTTAAGTCCTCGGCTTGTTTGCCCCGGGCACTGACGGTCATGTCGGCTGACAAAATACCGGTAAAATATTCGCCCTGTTTTTGTTCGGGCGTTAAAAATGAAGAGAGGTCCAGGTTATCAATTTTAATCTTGAAAGTACCGGAAGGAACTTCCAGCACGTGGTCGAGTGAGCCTGAAATCTGAATGGACTGGTCAAGGCGCGCGCTCAACTCAACGGCAGCTTCAGGATATGAAAACCGGCCCTCACCGGAAAAATATTTCCGTTCACCCAATAATAGCTCTCCGCTGACCTTGAATTGAACCGGTGATTTCAATGAAACACCCTTTAATTCTAAATCAAGTTTTTCGATTAAAATATTGAGAGGCGGATCAACGCTGTCATCACGATAAGTAAATGCTCCGTCTGAAATTTTAATTTTTGAGATATGGAAATCAGCAATTGCTTGATCGGGAATTTGGGGCGATGCCGGCGCAGCCGGTAAAGATCGTGCGGCATTTTGAACGGGCGCAGAATTTGAGTACGCCGTGTTTTTGATGATGATTTTCGGCGATTCGAGCAGGCATTCTGAAATTTGAATTTCTTTCCTGAGAAGCGGCCACGGATCAATTTTCAAGAAAAGCCGCTCGGCTTGAAAGGAAATTTGTTGAGAATCCGCTGCCTGCTTGCCCGCTAATCCAAAACGGTCCGCCTGAAATACAATACCGCCGCGAAACTTGAGTGAAAGCGAGCCGATTTCAACCGGCCTGCCGGCAGCTTGTGTAATTTTCTCTTCAACTAAATATTTGTAGCGATTGGCGTCAAAGGTAACAATAAAAACTGCGGCAGAAATCACCACGGCTATAATTAGAATGAGTATAAAAATAAGAAATTTTTTCATATGATTAGAATCCGGTTACAGCTTAGCCGTACACAACATCGTCATCCGACGGATGGCTCAAATCATGTTTGCGATCAGGATCTGCTTTGATTTTTAAAAGTGCTTTTTCAATTCTTAGCAGATCGGAAGCAGACGGCTGAATAGCACCTTCTTCAATCTGGCTTAAAAAACTTTCCGGCATGCCCGTCCATGCGGCGACTTCCAATAACTCTGCCTTTAATTGCTGTCTCAAAATTTTAAGGTCATGTAGATTCATCGCCATCGTACACCTGCTAGTGCCGGGCCCGATGTTCCCGGAGCATACATTTATTCATTACCACATAAAGGCCGGCCCGGCGGGCTTTCTCGGCCGCCTCATTGTGCACAATCCCGTCTTGCATCCAGACCGTCCGCGCCCCGACCCGAATAGCCGCTTCTACAATTTCAGGCACCCCTTCGGGCTTCCTGAAAATATCCACCACATCAATTTTTTCCTTTATCTCATCCAGGCTGCGGTAGCTTTTTTCATTGAGAATCTCTTCCGCATTTGGATTGACCGGGATAATCCGGTAACCGTTCATTTTCATATAACGCGCAACTTGGTAGCTGGGCCTGTCTTCTTTTTCTGACAAGCCCACCACCGCAATAATTTTAGCCGTTTCCAAAATCTTATCAATTTCTGCGGGCTTTGCGTTTACAGCTGCAACTTCAGATTCATCCGGCATCAAAACTCCTTGTCAAACTTATAACGCATATAACCGATATATCATATCAAAAATGATTGTTTAAATGGATTTTCATAATATACTCTTGTAGATTTATCGGCTCTCCCAATAACTGAGTTGACAAAGATAAAAGGAATTCATGAATCCATTCCTGTTTTCTGTAATTGTAATAGCAGCCTGCTTCGTCATCTTTTATCTGTTTATGAAGAAACAGGAAGTCTTGCAAAAGCAAGAAATTATCCCCCAGACCAGCGGCACACCTGAAGGCGAAGTTACCGACACCATTTATCAGGAAATCAGCAAATTAAACGTTCCGGCCTTCGCCAAGTCTCAGGTATCGCAGACACTTGCTAAAATAGTGGACCAGGAAATCCACAAAAAGACTGCTTATGTGTCTTCTCAGGTTGAAAAAAAATACACCAAGGTTCTGGAAGAAAAAACAAAAGAAGTAAAAGTCATCACGCAAAAATATGAAGCAACTGAGAAAAAATACGAAGGCGTGGTAAAAGAGAAAAAGCAAACCGAGGCTGTCATGAAATCAATCGCCGAAGGCCTTGTGGTTGTAAATGAAAAAGGCGAAACCCTGCTCATGAACCCGGCTGCCGAAAAAATTCTGGGTGTCAGCAAAGAAAACCTGGTCGGTAAAAATGTCGCGTCTGCGCAGCAAGAAGGGAAAGTGATTTCCCTTGCCCAGCAAACTCCGGGCAAAGAAGAAAGCGAGATCACCGTTACAAGCCCTGACGACCAAACAAAACGTGTCATCCGCTCAAGTACCGCTGTGATTCAAAATGAATCCGGACAAACGGTCGGCATGGTGTCGGTTTTAACGGATGTCACCAAGCAAAAAGAACTGGATGAGCTGAAGAACAAATTTGTGTCAAATGTTTCACACGAGCTTCGCGCGCCCATGAATTGTATTAAAGAATCCATCAACCTGCTTCTCGAACATTTCGCAGGGCCGGTAAGTCCTGAGCAAGAAAAAATATTAGACCTTGCCAAACGCAATATTGTACGGCTTTCCGACCTGATCAATGACCTTTTGGATCTTGCTAAATTAGAGTCTAAGGAGTACAAGTTAAAATACTCGACTTTTCGGATTGAAGGATTACTGCATCAGGTGGTTGACACATTTGATGCGTGGGCAAAAAGCAAGAAAGTGAACCTTGATTTCAAATGCACGCCCGCCTCAATAGAAATTGAAGCAGATCATGATAAAATCATTCAAATTTTAACCAATCTAATTGGAAACGCACTTAAATTCACGCCGGAGAACGGAAAAGTAACGATTGATACCAGGCTGCTGCTTGGCGAAACACCGGGCGCGCAGGGCTACGTGCAGGTTACGGTCCAAGATTCCGGGGTCGGCATGACGCAAGATGATATCAAGAAACTTTTTCAAAAATTCGTTCAAGTCAGCTCTGCCACTAAAACAACTTCGACAGGAACCGGCCTGGGCCTCGCAATTGTAAAAGAAATCTGCGATATGCATGGCGGCCGCGTGTGGGTTGAAAGTGAGATCGACAAAGGCAGCCGGTTCATGTTTGTGATTCCGCAGAGAAATCCAAATCCTCCAGCAGAGCCGAAAAAAGCATAATTCACTCCTGCTTTAATTTGAAAGGCGTTTTCAATATGCAAAGCAAAACCTCGGATGATAATTTTCTAGCAAAAGGCGTAACATGGAATCTAAAAGACCTCTATGCTTCGCCGGATGATCCTAAAATCCAGACCGATCTCAAATCCGTTGAATCTAAATCGATTGCATTTGAAAAAAAATACAAGCCGCTGTTTGAAAAGACCGACCAAAATTTTCCCATCGCTGCTCTTCTTACTGATTACAAAGACATCGCAATGCTCATGACGCGGTTGGGTGTTTTTTCGCATTTGGCTTTCGCTGAGCAAACAAATGCGCCCGGCATCGGTGCCTTTATGCAGAAAATCCGAGTTGCGCTTACCGACATTCAATCTCACCTGCTCTTTTTTGATGTCTGCTGGAGCCGATTGGATGAAAAAACAGCTCAAAAACTGATGAGCAGCCCTCAGGTGGGACCGGATATTCATTTTCTTGAGAAAATGCGTATGTTCGCGCCCTACACGCTCGGTGAAAGCGAAGAAAAAATCATGGCGATCAAATCCAATACAAGCGGGCCGGCTTTTTCCAGATTATTTGATGAGATCATGAATAACATTCCCTTCTACATCGAAGAGAATGGAAAAAAAGTTAAAAAAAGCGAGGCTGAGGTTTTATCACTCTTTCATTCAAAAAACCGGGAAGAACGCAAGCATGCCTCAGGGAGTTTAGCAGAAGGGCTGAGCGCCAACACCCATGTGCTGACTTATATTTACAATATGATCCTGGCTGACCACCGTTCCAGCATGAAAATCCGCGGTTATACGCATCCGATGGATTCAATGAATTTATCAAACGAGATCAGCCTGGAGACTGTTACCAACCTGATTAAATCCGTAAAAAAAGCATATCCGATTGCGCACCGCTATTACAATCTAAAAAAGAAGCTGCTTGGGTTAAACGAGCTTTATGATCACGACCGTTATGCACCTGTTGATATAAATGAATCAAAAATCGGGTTTGATCAATGCAGAGAAATTGTTTTGTCGGGCTATTACGAATTTTCTGAGGAAGCCGGAAAAATAGCAGAACAATTCTTTGTGAAACGCTGGATTGACGCTGAAATCCGATCAGGTAAGCAAGGCGGCGGATTCTGCGCGCAAACCACACCCGATCTTCACCCCTATATTTTGGTTAATTATACCGGCAGTGCCCGCGATGTGATGACGGTGGCCCACGAACTCGGCCACGGGCTTCATCAATATTTGGCCGGACGCCGTGTCGGCATCCTGCAATCAGACGCACCGCTCACAATGGCAGAAACGGCATCTGTTTTCGGTGAAATGTTAATTTTTGAAAAAATTCTGAGTAGTGAAACTGATTCCAAGAAACGCCTGGCGCTGCTTTGCGGAAAAATTGATGACAACTTCGCAACGGTTTACCGCCAAATCTGCATGACTGATTTTGAGCTCATGAGCCATGAAGCAGGCCTCACCCAAGGCGAAATTTCGAGCGATAAGTTCAGCGATTTTTGGATTAAAGCTAATTCAGAGTTTTACGGAAAAAGCGTAATCCTCACTGAAAATTACCGCCACGGCTGGAAATACATCCCGCATTTCATCCACTCGCCTTTTTATTGTTACGCTTATTCATTTGCTCAGATTTTTGTGCTGACGCTGTTCCAGAAGTACAAACAGGACAAAAAATCATTCATTCCGAAATATTTAGAAATGCTTTCTCTGGGCGGATCTAAAAAACCTGAAGACATTGCAGCAATTGCCGGATTGAATTTGCGGGATCCCGGCTTTTTTGATACAGGAATTAAATTATTAGACAAACTTGTTACGCAAGCGGAAGAATTGTCGGAAAAATCTTAGGCTTGATCAATGCATTGAAATCCCGACATTGCGCCCGGCGATAATACCGTCATCATTAATATCCAAATCAAATTCGGCAAATTCGGCAAAAGCATTTTCAACAGGAATCCCCATCGCCGCTTCATCTTCCTCGTTCCACTCGCCCAGAGCTTTCAGCACTTGAACGTCTGAATCGATATCTGATTCTTGAAATGCCGTTTTCTCGTTAAAAGAAAACTTAGCGTCAGACGGCACCTGTTTGATCAAATTGGGCCATTGCCACAACAAAATCGCCGCAATCAGCACGAAAGAAATGCTGAACACCATTGCCCCGCCTCCAAACACGGTGTTTTGGCTTTTTGCTTCTAAAATCTGCTTTTCAACTGATTCGCTGAAGCCGCGCAAAATACTTTCCGGAACTTTCCGGTCACGATTTTTTTTAAAGCCCTTCATCAAAGACTCATCCATCCGGTCAAACGAATCGTCTTTCATAACAGACCTCCTTCAATTTCTAAAATACCTGTCAGGCTTTCCTTCATTTTTTGGCCAGCCTGCCACAAATGCGCTTTTACGGCACCTTCCGACAACACCATGTTTTCCGCGATCTCCCGAATGCTCATACCTTCCAGATATCTCAGTGTAAAAGCGCTTCTTTGCTGGAATGGCAATACCTCAAGCGCTTTGGAAATAGCACCTGTAATTTCATGATCCATCACGAGCTTAAGTGCGTTTCGATTGGAAGACGCAACGCGGTCTAAGGGATCTGCCGCACCACCATCTTCATCTTGCGCGCCTGTTATGAACTGCGCCTGTTTTCTTGATTTCCTTTTTCTTAAAAAATCCTTGCAGCTATTCATCAAAATCCGGTAAAACCAGGTTGAGAATTTACTGCTGCCTTTAAAACCGGAAAGACTCTGATAGGCTTTCACAAATGATTCTTGAGCGACATCACGCGCGTCTTCCCAGTTGCCTAAAAATGAAAAAGCGGTTCGGATTGACCGCTCTTGGTAAATTTTGACTAACTCACCAAAAGTCCGGATATCTCCGGCGCGCGCTTTTTCAATCAGTTCTTTTTCTGCCTGCTCTTTAAGGTCTGGCATCTCTCTTTTCTTTCCATGCCTTTTTCTTATTGTGCTTTTCGGCCATACGAGGATGATTTTCCATAAATTGCTTAATTTTGTCCGGATTGCTTTTCTTCCATTCCTCCATTTTTTGGCGCTTCTCCTGTTTCCTTTGTTCAAATTTCTCAGGATTTTCTTCTTTTAACTTCTGCCACTTCTCCTTCTTCTCCTGCCATTGCTGCCGCTTTTCTTCAAATTTTGGATGCTCTTCTAGAAATTTCTTATAACGCTCCGGATTTTCGGTCTTCATTTTCTCGATCTTTTCCCGGCGTTCTTTCATCACCTGACGGAATTTTTCGGGGTTCTCTTCTTTCAGTTTTTGCAACCTTTCTTTCCGCTCGGAGATAAACTTTTCTTTCATTTGTTCAAACTTCTCGGGGTCTTTTTCTTTGAGTTCTTTCATTCTCTCGGCAATGTGTTCTTTGCGTTTACCGGCAAGCCGCTTGAATTCCTCCGGATTTTCCTCCCGGAGCTTTTTCCACTTCTGAACTCTTGCCTGAACTTCTTCTGAGGATAGATTGTCTTCCGATGGTGCCTGGTCTTCAGAAAAAGCAAACCGGCTAAACGGCATAACCATCAAGCCGGTTAATAGCAAGATTGGCATCAACCGAACTGTCTCTTTTGTATTCATAGAGCCTCCTATACTGCTTATTTTAAGATAAACCAACTGATTCAATCTTGCCAAATTAGACGCAAAACGGTTGAAAAGGTTTAGCTCCAAATTCAACGTATTTTATGCTATGCTACTCCTCATTCAAACGAACAAACAAGGAGAAAATCAATGGAACGTACAGGTGAAATTACATTTAAAGGAAACCCCCTCACTCTTCTAGGAACCGCGCCAAAAGTTGGTGCGGCGGCGCCCGATTTTACAGCGGTAGACGGCGCTTTAAAACCGGTAAAATTATCGGATTTTAAGGGCCAAACTGTTGTGATTAGTGTCGTGCCGTCTCTCGATACGCCGGTTTGCGAAATTCAGACCAAGAAGTTTAATCAAGAAGCTGCAGGTCTCAACGCAAAAATCATCACGGTTAGCTTGGATTTGCCGTTCGCGCAAAAGAGATTTTGCGATGCACATAGCATCAAGAATGTAACCGTACTGTCAGATTATAAAGATCATGATTTCGGCAATAAATACGGCCTGTTGATTAAAGAACTCGGGCTTTTAACACGAGCGGCTATTGTCATCAACGCCAAAGGCACGATTACGCATTTAGAAATTGTGAAGGAAGTTACGCAAGAACCGAATTATGGCGCAGCGCTCGGAAAAGTAAAAGAAGCTGTCGCAGTTTAAGTTTGTTGAAACGTTAAATAAAAAACCCTTTCTTGAATCTCAAGAAAGGGTTTTTTATTTCTATTTGAAGTAGGTCTTGCGGTAAAACCTCAATTCGTCTATTGATTCACGGATATCGGCAAGCGACCGATGAGACTCGCCTTTCTTAGGAAGATCTTTATTCTTCGGATACCAAAGTTTTGTGAGCGCCTTGATCGTACTCACATCAATATTTCGGTAATGCATGAATGCCGCAAGTTTGGGCATGTACTTGATAATAAAGCGCCGGTCATGATCGATGGAATTTCCGCAAAGCGGCGACTTCCCAGCCGCGCAATATTTCTTGATGAATTTAAGTACACGCACCTCGGCCTTTTTGGTTGTAATCTTGGAAGCTCTTACAGAATCGATTAATCCTGATTTGCCGTGCTGCTTTTGATTCCACGCATCCATCTGCTTCAATAACTTAGCCGGCTGATGAATAACAAGATTCGGCCCTTCTTCCAGAATATTCAAATCGGAATCAGTGACAATAACAGCGATTTCAATAATTCTCTCTTTTTCGGGGTTTAAACCCGTCATTTCAAGATCAATCCATACAAAATTATGACTGCTCTGCTTTTTATTATTCACGATAAGGCTTTCTGGATTAACGCTGCTTCGTTCGGTTGATAGAAAATAGTTTGCGCAGCTTTCTGCGCTTCCGGTGTCATTTTCTTCCATGCCTTGCGCAAGATGTCGACCATTTTAGCGGATTCTGTTTTTTGGGCAAGCTCCGAAAATTGAAACTCGAGAAATACTAAACTAAGCGCGTCTTCCAAAATCCGGCCTTCCGGATCTTTGGGGAAATTTTTTTTCAAAATCAAACTTTTGACGCCGTCAATGAATTCAACATCATATCCGATTTTCTCAAGAATCGTGCTGGTTTTTTGAGCGTGAAATTTCTTCAAATCTTCCCGCCATTTTAAATAACCAACGCGCGTCATGGGATAGGTATTTCTTGGAATCGACCAGCGCGCGATATGCTGGCCGCGCGCCGCAATCAAAAGTGCTTCAGACGCATCCGGCGCTAATTTTTTTATCCATTCACTCAACCGCTTTGAATAAACCAATTCCCGCGGCTGCTTCTTTCCTTCAACCAAATCTTGATTCGGATCTTTCGAGTTTTCTTCATCGATAAGCCGGATTGCTTCCGAAAATTTAGAAGGATCGTTCATGACAAATGAACAGGGCTGTGAATCTGATCACCGATCAAGCGCTCTAGATCTTGAAAAAGTTCAACGCCGCGCTTATCGCAGATCCATTTCCCTTCCTTATATACAAAATGCCAGCCGCCGCCCGGCTCCGCAAGCCAAAGCTGATGAACTGGTGCCTGACGGCTGACAATCAAGGGCCTTCCGCTCTCAATCTGGATCACAAGTTTTCCGTCTGAGAACTCAGCATCTACCTGATCAAGATTAAGCCTGTCTAGGGCAGCCGTTAATTGTTTTAAAGTTTCATCTACAATTTTCAAATATTCTCTGGTTTCCATAGAAAAATGAACGATTACAGCCTTTTTCTCAGTTCGTTAATATTATTAACACAATTCTGCGTGGCCGCACGGGCACCGTCAATGTCCTGTTGACTGACGTAAGAGGGGCCAAGTGTGGCATAAATTTTATATGATCTTTCGAACAATTCTCCCGCCTTTGCGTAAAAACTGAGGGCCAATTCCACCTTAGAACGGTCAGGATTCGTTTCTAATATTTTTTCAGCCTGCATGACAAATTCCTGCGCCGCCCTTGCCATACTGTTGGCATCGCTTATCGCTTGAGTTGTGGATTCCACTGCAAAAGCAGACGATGAAACGATGATAAAAAAAGCCGCAGAAAATAAAATTTTTTTCATTAAAAGTCTCCTCATTTTATCTGAAAAAGAGTGCTAATCATGCAGCCTGAAAAATCACGGACTCAGCGGGAATATCGCACGAAATCCGCAAGCTTTCAACTGCTTTCCAGAAACACTCCGGCAGGCGCTTTTACATCCCTGCATTTTTTTAAAAACTTCTCGTGCATGAAAGCTCAAGATAGTGCTATAATGCCCGATATTAAAGTTTGTTGGTTTTAAATCAGGAACATTATTAACGAAACGAAATTAAAGGAGTAAGTGCCAATGGCAAAAGCAAATTCAGCGTTTATGAAACCCTTGACTGTGAGCTCTCAGCTTTCGACGGTTGTCGGAAAAGGTCCGATGCCGCGCAGTGAAGTTGTCAAGAAGCTGTGGGAATACATCAAGAAGAACAAACTTCAAGATGCCAAGAACAAACGGAATATTAATGCGGATGCCAATCTCAAGGCAGTATTTGGCGGCAAAGCAGTCGTCAATATGTTCGAAATGACAAAGCTCGTTTCAAAACATTTGTCATAAGCTTGCCCGTTTACAAAAAACGGCACTCACTGATACGCTTTATCAATGAGTGCCGTTTTTTTATTTGATTCAAAACTGTAAAAATTAAACTATCTCGAGCTCGGAACCTTTCCTGTCAGTTCAAAACCCTTACGCTTCACTGCCTTTGCCATCCGCGCAAGCGCTTCGGCCGGTGAGCGGCCTTCTGTCAGATTGCTCATGCAGATAGCAGCAAACCCGCGGCGATTCTTAATCTTAAATATGGAAACCTTGCCGGTAGATAATTTTTTTAAGATTTTCTTTGCCATCGTTTCCTCCGGTTCTTTGTAACAATTAATGTTGAGCTGCCAGTTCTTTTTTCTTCTGAATTCCTTGAGAGATAGAAAAAACAATCGGCGCCAATACCAAGAAAAGAAAGAACACCGAGCCGACCGCTGTCTCAGGATTTACTTGAACGCAAGTGATTGCGAAGATAATAAACGCTAAATAAAAAAAGAATTTCCATTTTGAGAATTTAATAGCTGAAAATTTTGGATACGGAATCCGGCTGACCATGAGAACGCTCGCGATAAGCATTAAGATGCCGTGATCAAAAATATAATCAAAAAATCCGGACCATTCGTTCTTTTGATAAATCACCACAGTCATCGCCAGCAAGACAGCGGCTGCCGGTGTCGGTAACCCCTCAAAAAAGGATTTGACCGGCGGACGGACATTAAAACGCGCGAGACGGTATGAGCCGCAGGCAAGATAAGTAAAAGCAACCAAAAGCGCCCATTGCGAAAATTCGGTCGGCCAGCTCTTGCAGACCAAAAGCGGCGGCACCACCACAAACGATACCATGTCGGCAAGCGAATCAAGCTCACGGCCAAAATCATTTGAATTTTTAAGCGCTCTCGCAATATTACCATCCAGTGAATCGCACACCATTGCAAATAAAACAAGCCACGCCGCATGCGTAAGCTGATTCTGAATAATCATTAAGATGGCAAGAAATCCTGAGAACAAATTAAGGTAGGTAACCGAGTTCGGCAGCCACGCGGTTGAGAAAAAGCTTTTCTTTTTGCTGGTAAAAATCACGATTTCCAGTCTCCTAAGATGGTAACACCCGCCTTTGCGCGGGCGCCGATTTTAATGCTTGGCATAAATAAACGCTTTGGAATATAACATTCCGTTCGCGAACCGTAACAAATAATACCAAGTTTTCCGGCACGCTCAACAGCCTGATTCAGTCCGACATCGCAATGAATCCGACGCGCAATTGCTCCTGATATTTGCCGGATTAAAACACGCCGACCCCCTGCTTCCACGCCAATCCAGTTAGACTCATTTAGTTTAACGGACTTTTTATCTAAAGCATTGAGGAATTTTCCGGGCACATACTGGAGATAAACTACTTTCCCATCCGAAGGTGAACGGTTGACATGCGGATCAAATATGGAAAGAAAAATCCCAATCTTCACAGCGTCTTCTTTCAGATAGCGGTCCTCAAAACATTCCGACACTTCCACGACAAGGCCATCCGCCGGAGACACAGGCTGATCACCATCCGGAATTTCTCTTTTAAAATCCCGGAAAAATAAAAGATGGCATGTCGTGATGATCATGCCTGTGATTAATAAAAATGTTGAAAAAATACCGCTTAAAATCGTAATAGATAATAAGATGAGCGTGCCTGGAATTGCGCGGCGGTCAATCATGAAGTTCTCACAGAAGATTGGCCTTTGAACATTTTAGGAATTCCTAATCGCAGGTAATAAATGAAGTGACATTCTGAAACAGGTTCTCCGTCATTGGTTTTGATAGTAACAGAAATTTTTATATCAGCCTTCTTGGTTTCTTTTAACTCTGAAAGCGTATTTTCAATTAGATTTTTTTCTAGAACGGCCTCTGCAATGAGCTCCTTGGAAGTTGCTTTTAGGAAAGCTATTTCGCCCTTCTTGGTAATCAGCAAATTTTCAGAAAGATTAAGAAAAGTTCCGCAAAGAACACCTCCTGTAACTTCGGCAAGTGTAAAAATTGACCCGGCTTGGTAAGTTTCAAAATGATTGAGAAGGCCCCTGGCTGGTTTCAGGCTAAGCGACACAAAGCCTCTCGATGCTTCTTTAACAGAAATGCCGAGCGGGCAGACAAATGGCATTTGATTAATATAAGCCTGCAATGCACTATTAAGTTCGTTTGACGGTAGTTGCATTTGAGTATTATCTCGCAAATCCATTGCAAAATGCAATACCATATTGGGGCAGGAAAAGTGATTATTCGTACCAATTCATACTAAACTTCTGTTTACAGTGCTCGCACATCCAAAACACGCGTTTCCGCATTTTAATACTGGAGCCGTAAAGCATAATCGGGACACCGATCAGCACCGGTAATAAAATGCAGCCCACTGCAATTAAAACCATAGCGGTTGTGCTGCGGACATTTTCGGTATGTAAAAGATCGATTTGCCGCGTTGCCTTACTGCAGCTCGGGCAGCGGATCATATTCGTAAGCCCTTCACCTTTGGTGTCGCCCAAAATCCCGAGTGATTCAATCGCGTTCCCGCGGACCGTAGCGTCCGGATCAGCCAGAAGCTGAATCAAGCCAAAAGCTGCACGTTTGACGCCGATCCGGCCAAGCGCTTGCGCAGACTTGCCGCGCACGTTCGGCGCTGAATGCTTAAGAAGCTCCATTAAAGGATCTACGGCTCTTTGGTCACAAATTCTGCCCAGCGCTTCTGCGGCATTGGCCTGAATAATCGGGTCCTGCTCGCTCAGAGACTGTATCAAAGGATCCGCGGCTCTCTGATCTCGAATTTTCCCCAACGCTTCTACCGATTTCGCGCGGACATCCGCATCAGAATCTTTGAGCAGTTGAATTAACGGAAAGCATGCGGTTGCATCACCAATCTTCCCCAGAATTTCTGCAACCCTTGACCTGATGGCGGGATCCGGATCTTTTAAAACAGGAATCAGATAAGACACCACTGAGTCGCCAAGCAAGGACAAATAATGCGCCACTTTACCCCGGACGTTCAAATCGGGATCTTTCATGGCCTGAACCAAACAAACAATCGCCTTCTTTCCTCCGATTTTCCAAATCACTTCAAAAATCTTGATGCGCATATTGGTGTCGGAATCTTTTAAAGAATTAATCAGCCCATCAACCGCGGAACCTCCGATTGCACCCAGTGCCCACGCAGCTTTGGCTTGTACTGAAAAATCGTGATCTTTATGTAATATTTTAATCAACGGATCCACCGCGCGCCTGTCTTTAATCTCACCCAAAACTTCCACAATCTTTCCGCGCACAGTGGCTTCTGAATCTTTGAGCGCTTCCACCAAATGATCCACGGCTAGGCCGCCCAAATTACCGACCGCTTCGCTTGCCTTAGCTCGAACCAGATGATTTTCATCCTTCATGGCAAGTACAAGTGACCGAACAGCTTTTTTATCCTTAATCTTTCCTAAAACTTCCGCTGATTTTGCGCGCACGTTGGCTGATTGATCCTGCAGAGCCTGAATCAGCGGCTCCACCGCACGCCGGTCTGCGATCTTGCCAAGCGCATCCGCTACTTTCGCGCGGACTGTTTCGCGCTCGCTTTCGAGCGTTTCAACCAGCGGATTCACAGCACGCTTATCTCCAATTTCACCAAGCCCTTCTATTGCTTTTGACTGTACATGCTCGTCATTTCCTTGCAATATTTCGATGAGGGCAAACGTAGCGCGCTTATCACCAATTTTTCCTAGAATCTGCGCAGCCTGCGCGCGCAAATTAAGATTCCTGTCTTTGAGAGCTTGGATAAGCGGCTCAACAGCACGAGCGCCTATTAAGGATAAGACCCAGGTTGCCTGATTACGAACATGGTGATTGGTGTCTTTAAGCGCTTCAATTAACGGCTCAATTGCTTTTGGATCACCGATTTGGCCCAAATGCTCTGTTGCTTTAAGCCTGACCCTCGGGTCGCTATCCTTCAATGCCTGAATCAAAAGCGGAACCACTTCCTTTTCACCGATCTTGCCAAGCGTTTCAGCGGCTTTGGCTCGCACATCCTGATCGGGATCGCTCAAGAGTTGAATAACAGGATAAATCGCGTCTTTGTCGCCGATCCGGCCGAGAGCTTCTGCAGATTTTGCGCGGACAAGAGAATCTTTATCCTGCAAAATTTTAATCAGCGGCTGCGCGGCTTTTGCGGTACTGATTTTTCCTAATGCTTCTGCAGATTTTGCCCGGACATGGCGGTTTTCATCTCTGAGCGACACGATCAAAACTTCAACCGCCGGTTCGCCGATGCTGACAAGCGCAGTCACAGCCGAATCCCGGACACGTTCGTTTTTATCCTTGAGTGCTTGAATGAGCGCCGGAATCGCGGGAGCGCCGATTTCGGCAAGCGCCCAGGCAATTTCATCCCGGACGTTATCATTTTTGTCATTCAAGGCCTGGATCAATGGTTCGATTGCTTTGATATCGCCTATCCGGCCCAAAAACTCGGCTGCTTTGTACCGCACGGTTGAGTGGCCGTCGTGAAGCGCCTGCGCAAGCGGAATTTCGGCTTTCCGGTCCGCAATTTTTGCGAGCGCCTCCACAGCTTTTGTTCTGACAGTTTCGTTGGAATCGCGTACGGCACGGATTAAAAGCTCAACCGGGCTGATTTCGCGTAGTTTGTTGAGCGCTTCTTCCGCTTTTGCCTTTACCTGCGTGTTAGCATGCTTAAGAAGCTGAGTAATAGGCTCGATTGCCTGCTGATCACAAATTCTTCCAAGTGCTTCAACCGCACAGGCTTGAACATTCGGATCTGTGTCTTTTAAGGATCGGATAAGCTCGGGAACGGTTTTTTGATCCGCAATCTGGCCCAATGCTTCTGCGGATTTTGAGCGGACAAGAGCGTCTGAATCTTTTAACAATAACTGGGTTAACGGAAAACTGACATTCCGATCACCCACTTTACCTAAAATTTCAACTACCCGGGCGCGGACACAGGGGTCTTTGTCTTTCATGGAAACAACCAGAAGGCCCATCGCCGCTCTCCCGATATTTTGAAGAACCGTCATTGCCTCATGACGCACCCAATCGTTGTCATCATTTAAAACGTGAATAAGCGGCCCCACCGCCGGACCTTCAATCAAACTGAGCGCCCAGGAAGCTTCTTTTCGTACGCTTTCGCTTGGGTCTCTTAATATTTCAATTAGAGGTAGTACTGCCAAAGCACCCATACTGCCTAGCATCTTGGCTGTTTTAGAGCGTGCAGATTCGTCTTGCTCCCGCCTCAAAAGATGAATAAGCGGAAGAACACATTCTGGATCTTGGATAGTCCCGAGGGCCTCTGCTGCAGCTTCTCTTACTTTAGGGCTGGCATCTTTCAAATTCTTAATCAGAGGCTCAACTGCCCGCCTGTCTTTTAAATGGCCCAGAAGCTCTGCTGCTTTGATACGAACATGTTCACTTTCATCTTGAAGTGACTCAATAAACAAAACAACTTCACGCTTGTCACCAATTGAGGCAAGTTGTTCGATAGACTCTCTGCGCAAGGCCCAGTCCTTAGCATGTTGAATATTGTTCACCAATTCATCTGCAGTTATACGGTTTGTACTTGCCACGATAGAAACACCCCTTTACTCAACACATGAAAATAAGGTAAAAGATGGTAGAAATAAGAAGGTAAATACGAAAATCGTCTAGTTAAAGCATTCCATATATTTTAGGATTTACAAAGCGGCAGAAGAGCCCGGTGCAGGCACGGAGAATTTTGACAGATAAAGCGACTTTTGAAAGCATTAAGGAAAGTACAAAAAAAAGACGGGTAGAAAACCGAAAGGTCAGGAATTTAACAAATCAACTAGCGGCTTGAATTTTGCGGATTTGATCAAGTAATTTACTGCTGTCAAACGGCTTCTTAAGAAATCCTTTTGCGCCCTCAAGGCGAAAAACATCTTCCATGAGCGATGCGGTGCCGGTCATGATGATGACCGGGATTTTCTTGCTGGTAACAGAATTGATTTTCTTGAGCGCACTCAAGCCATCCATCTCTGGCATGATAACATCCATGACAATAATATCGGGAGGATTGGATTCAATTACTTTGAGACCACCGGAAATTCCAGGAGCATCTTCAACCTGGAAACCTTCAGAGGCAAGACGCATGCTTAAGGCCATCCGCAAATCATCGTCATCATCAATAATTAAAATACGGCTCATGAATTCCTTCTATTGGTAACCCTATGCTGTTCTCGCTTATTTATCAGCGAACTCTAGACCGAAGCAAGGGCAGTTTAGAGAGCAAACAAAGCTTTCGGCTCCTCAAATTAACGGCTAAACTGGCAAAATATTTAAAATAGAATTAATCCGGTTTAATTCTTAGCTGATTTGCTTTTAGCGTTCGTCAGCTGTTCTCTGGCCAATTTCAAATTTTGCTTGGCACGTTCATAATCAGGCTGAAGTTTCAGCGCTTTCATAAAACGCTTCTCGGCTTCTTTGAATTTGCCCTGTTGCGCAAGAATGGCGCCGTAACTGTTTTGAATTTGTGAAGATTTTGGAAATCTTTTAATGGCCTCATCGTAGATGCCGGTCGCATCATCATAAAGTTCGATGCTTGCCAGTGCAATGCCCAGATTGTTGTATGCTTCGATATAATCCGGTTTAATTTCAATTGCTTTACGGTAATGTTTAATGGCATCCTGAAGTTTGCCCTGAGAAACAAGGGTGTTTGCTAAATTATTGTGGGCATCAACATGCTTGGGATTCTTCCGCACTGCTTCTTTGTAATATTTGAGCGCATCCTGAACCTTGCCTTGTTTGATTGCGTGGTTGGCGCGCTGATAAGCATGTTCGGCACCTTTTGTACCGCCTGTGGTCACGGCATAAACTGCGGCGGCAAGCGCTGCGACAACAACGGCGGCAATAATCGGTTTAATAATTTGATTGGATAGTTTCATGGGTTGATTGTAAAAACGTCCGCATACGATAAATTGAAACGCCAAAAAATGCAAGCAGAAGATGCGTGATTCATTTGACGCGCTTGATTAGAACTTCAACAATTTGAATAGCTTTCTGCAGGCTGGCACCGCTTCCCTGCTTGATCGCCTTTAAATACCGGCTGGTTTTATGCACGGTCTTTGATAATTGATCAGAGACAGCGCTTGAGGCATCGAGTAAGTTATCGTGAATATCTGCAAGTTTGATCAGTTTTACTTCATCCGGCGCGCTGTGAAGCTGTTTGGCGTAAGCCGTTTCGCACTCTTCTTCGGGCAATCGTTTGTCTTTTGACATCAGGGCAACCCACTTAGCCACATCGGAGCCGAAGCGCTCTTTAATGTCATCAAAATCCTTGTCGGTATCTTCAATAATATCGTGCAACACAGCCGCTGCCAGGATTTTCTCATTCTCAACGCCAAACACATGCCGAAGCGTCATGCAAACGCGAAACACGTGCGCCGCGTACGGCGTTTTGTTGTCTTTGCGGTATTGACCTTCGTGCGCACGCGCTGCCAGCGAAATCGCCTGCGTTAAAACATTGAAATTATTTTTTGTTAACTTTGGTTTAGGCTTCATACGCTAAATTGGGAGACAGCCATTTTTCAATTGTTTGAATGTCCATTTGCTTGCGGTTAGCGTAATCTAACACCTGATCTTTTGAGATCCGGCCGACTGCGAAGTATTTAGCCTGAGGATGTGCAAAATAAAGTCCGCTGACAGACGCGGCCGGAAGCATTGCGCAGCTTTCGGTAAGCCGAATTCCCGCGTTCTTCTCGGCCTGAAGAAATTCAAACAAAATCTGCTTCTCGGTATGGTCCGGACAAGCCGGATAACCCGGAGCCGGGCGGATGCCCTGGTATTTCTCTTTGATTAAATCATCGCTCGAAAGCTTTTCATCTTTCGAGTAACCCCAGTATTCTTTCCGGACCCGTTCGTGCAGCCGCTCGGCAAATGCTTCCGCCAGCCGGTCCGCAAGCGCTTTCGTCATAATCGCATGATAATCATCATTCTCTGATTCAAATTTTTTCACAAGCGCTTCAATTTTAATTCCGGCTGTCACGGCAAACGCGCCGATGTAATCCTTCGCGCCGGAACCTTTGGGCGCGATAAAATCAGCCAAAGCAAAATAAGAATCATTCTCGGATTTCATGACCTGCGATTGCTGGCGTAAAGTGTGAAAAACGGTCAAAACTTTGTCCCGCTTTTCATCGGTATAAACTTCGATGTCATCGCCAATGCTGTTTGCCGGATAAAGCGCAAACACGGCGTTGGCGGCCAGTGATTTTTGAGCAATCAGCTTTTGAAGAAGCTGTTTGGCGTCTTCAAAAAGCTTTTTCGCTTCTTTTCCGACCACCTTGTCTTCCAAAATTTTAGGATAGCGGCCTTTCAACTCCCAAGTCTGGAAAAATGGCGTCCAATCAATGTATTGGCTCAGCTCATCAAGTGGATAATTTTTAAGAATTTTCACTCCAGGAAACGCGGGCTTCACAATTTTGGCCTTTGCCCAATCCGTTTTAAAAGCGCGTTTTCTGGCTTCCGAAACCGGCAAATACTTTACATCTTCTTTTTTACCAAGATGTTCCTTGCGGATTTTTTCATAGTCCTGCCTTTTTTCTGCAACAAACTTGTCTTTGATTTGCGGGGCTAAAACATTGGACGCCACATTCACGCTGCGGGATGCGTCCAAAACGTGTACGGTTGGGCCGCTGTAATTGGGCGCGATTTTCACAGCCGTGTGCGTAATCGAAGTGGTGGCGCCGCCGATAAAAAGCGGGACTTTAAAACCCTGCCGTTCCATTTCTTTGGCAACGTGCACCATTTCATCCAAACTCGGCGTAATGAGGCCGCTCAAACCAATCACACTCACATTTTTTTCGCGTGCGGTTTCCAGAATTTTCTCACAAGGCGTCATCACACCAAGATCGATAATCTCGTAATTGTTGCAAGCAAGAACAACGCCCACGATATTTTTTCCGATGTCGTGAACATCGCCTTTGACGGTCGCAAGCAGAATCCGGCCGGCCGCTTTGGCGCCTGTTTTCTCTTTTTCTTTTTCAATGTAAGGCGTCAGAATCGCGACTGACTTTTTCATTACACGGGCAGACTTCACCACCTGCGGCAGAAACATTTTCCCGGAACCAAATAAGTCACCCACAATATTCATGCCGCTCATGAGCGGGCCCTCAATCACATCCAATGGTTTCGGATATTTTTGGCGCGCTTCTTCCGTATCTTCATCAATGTAATCTGTAATGCCGTGCACAAGCGCGTGCGCAAGGCGCTCTTCGACGGACGCTTTGCGCCATTTCTCATCCTTAACCGTGACTTTTCCCTGTCTTTTTGCCGTCTCTGCGTATTTTAAAAGCCGCTCAGTGCCTTCCGGCTTTCGATTAAGAACCACATCTTCGACAAGCTCGAGGAGATCTTTTGGAATTTCATCATAAACCGTTATTAAACCAGCGTTTACAATTCCCATATCCATGCCGGCTTTGATGGCGTGAAACAAAAATGCAGAATGAATTGCTTCGCGGATACTATTGATGCCGCGAAATGAAAATGACAAATTGCTGATACCGCCCGAAATATGTACCAGCGGGAAACGCTTTTTGATCTCGCGTGCGGCTTCGATAAATTCAACACCATAATTGTTGTGTTCTTCCATACCGGTCGCAACCGTCAAAATGTTCGGATCAAAAATGATATCTTCCGGCGGAAAGCCGGCTTTCTCGGTCAGTAATTTATAAGCACGCGAACAAATATCGACTTTACGCTTGGCCGTGTCGGCCTGACCTTTTTCGTCAAACGCCATCACAATCACGGCAGCGCCATACTGACGGACTTTTCTTGCGTGCTCCAAGAATTTTTCTTCACCTTCTTTCAAAGAAATCGAATTGACAACACCCTTGCCTTGAATGCATTTGAGGCCCGCTTCAATCACGGACCATTTTGAGGAATCAATCATGATCGGAACGCGCGCAATATCGGGCTCGGAAGCAATCAAATGCAAGAATTTTGTCATCGCCGCTTCTGAATCCAACAAGCCTTCGTCAAAATTAATATCGATAATCTGCGCACCGGCCTCCACTTGCTGCCGCGCAACTTTTAAAGCACTGTCGTAATCATTATTTTTAATCAGCTCCGCGAATTTTGGCGAACCTGTGACATTCGTACGCTCACCCACATTGACAAAATTAACTTCCGGCGTCATCACGAGCGGCTCCAATCCGGAGAGACGTGTGTAGGGTTTTAATTTTGGCGGAACGCGGGGCGGATACTTGGCCGCAAGTTCGGCGATTTTCTGAATATGCGCGGGCGTTGTACCGCAGCAGCCGCCGATGATATTGAGGAAACCGTTTTTCAGGAAATCCTCGATGACTTTGCCCATGATTTCGGGCGAATCGTCGTAGCCGCCAAATTGATTCGGAAGGCCGGCGTTCGGATGGGCGCTTGTGTGAAATTCTGAAAAATTCGAGAGTTCTTCCACGTAGGGACGAAGCTCTTTGGCGCCGAGCGCGCAATTGAAACCGATTGAGAGTAAATTGGCATGCGACATCGAGATAGCAAATGCTTGCGCGGTTTGCCCGGAAAGTGTGCGGCCGCTTGCATCCGTAATCGTTCCAGACACCATAATCGGGAAACGCTTTTTAATTTTCTTAAAATATTCCTCAATCGCGAAAAGCGCGGCTTTGGCGTTCAGGGTATCAAATACGGTTTCAACCAGCAAAATGTCCGAGCCGCCATCAATCAGTCCGCGGATTTGTTCAGTATAGGCGTCAACTAATTCATCAAACGTCACAGCACGGAATCCCGGATTATTGACATCGGGAGACAGCGATGCCGTCCGGTTAGTCGGGCCGATAGAGCCCGCCACAAAGCGCGGTCTTGCCGGATTCTTTTTGGTAAATTCGAGAGTCAGTTCTTTTGCGATGCGCGCGCCGGCCACATTTAAGTCATAAGCCAGATTTTCCATTTTATAATCGGCCATGGAAATCCGCTGAGAGTTAAATGTGCTTGTTTCCAAAATATCCGCGCCGGCCTCTAAATAAGCTCTGTGAATATCAGAAATGATCTGGGGCTGGGTCAGGACAAGGAGGTCGTTATTCCCCTTTACGCTCACAGGGTGATTGGCAAACTGCTTCCCGCGATATCCGGCCTCATCCAGCTGGTAGTTCTGGACCATGGTACCCATAGCGCCATCTAAGACCAAAATCCGCTTTTTGAGTTCCTGGGTGATGTCTGGCATAAGGTGAATATTTTATCAGACCCGGAGCAAAAACGCTCTAGAACTTTGAGGTGGGGGAAATCAGATTATATTAAGACGAACGGCAGGTGTAAGAATGCCCAAAAAGCATACTTTAAGAAGGTTTCTTTGCGCACCTTCTTAGCAAGTACGCCGAAATAAATCCCCTTCATGACGGTATTGCTCATCATGGTCAGCAAAATCGCCGAAATCACAACATGTTGAATATCGGGAGCGCGATGAATCATCGATAGCACAAACGGATCTACATCGACAACGCCAACAATAAGCGACAAAAGAAAAAGGCCTGTGTCGCCAAAGAACTGTTTGGAAAGCTCAATGATCACCGAAATTCCGATAAACAAGACAGCAAAAATTAATGCCGGATGAATTTCAAACGGATTTTTGAGAGATTTCACCGCATTTTTTGCTGTCGGGCGCTCATCCTGAGCCGTTGATAAGGCAAGGCCGGCACCGACCGCCGCCAATGCAAGCAGCTTCGGCCATAAATAAGAAATAAAATTTGAATTCACAAACGCCACCAACACCAATATACGCAAATACATCACACTGCTTGCCAAAAGCGTCGCCCGAAGCGCGTTTTTCGATTGCCCCGGCGATTGCTGAGCAATGCGGCCGGCAGCCACGCTGACCGCCGTAGAGGAAACAATCCCGCCCATAATTCCCGAAAGCCAAAGGCCTACATTATTGCCGAAACGTTTGATCAGAAAATAGCCGCCAAAACTGACGCTCGACACCATAATCACGATCATCCAAATAGAAGCCGGATTCAGATTGAATTGAGTGTAGTTCCGGTTTGGTAATACCGGAAAAATAATCACGGTTACGACCAAAAATCTGAGCGCCGCTAAAAATTCTGACTTTTCCAGATTTTCAACCTGATCCTCAATCTTTGCTTTTTCGGAAAGCAGAAGCGTGCTGATAATGCCGATTGTGATGGGAATCGACACATTTTCCATAAGGCAAAGCGCACCAATAATGAAGGTCAAGAGCGACATGACTTGGCTTGTCCAGCCAAAGTGGTCTTCCTGAATTTTAGCGAGATAAGTCACTACGACAAGAGCCGTTACAGAAATAAGGCCGACAGCGAAGGCAAAGCCGATATTGTAATAACTTAAAATACCGCAGCCAAACCCATAAAGCGAAATCAGTGTATAAGTCCTGACGCCCGCCCGATAGCGATCGCCTTCGCGCGAACTCTCGCGCTCTAAGCCGATTAAAATACCCAGTGTAAACGCAAGAAAGAACCTAAAAAGAAACGTCCACTCAAATGCGTTTAGATTAACCATGTTATTTTCTTAACGAACTTCGGAGCAAGAATCTTTAATGGAATTCTGAGCCCGGACCTCTCTATTTGCCGGCTGCTTCTCCGCGCTTTTTCTGCATCATTTTAATATAACCCGCCCGGCCGGAACCTTCTTTGTACATTTCATAATGGACGGCATTCTTCTTGTAATATTTCTGATGATAATCTTCCGCCGGATAAAATTTTCCGGCTGATTCAATTGAAGTTACAATCGGGCGGTCATACCAACCGGATTTTTCGATCTTCTCTTTTGATGCAATCGCCATTTTTTTCTGTTCGCCGTCCACATAAAAAATTGCTGTCCGATATTGAGAGCCGCGATCGGCAAATTGCTGATCCACCGTTGTAGGATCAATATTTTTCCAAAATACATCGAGCAATTTTTCGTAACTCACCTTTGAAGGATCGTAAGTGACTTCGATAACTTCAGCGTGACCGCTTGTGCCGCTTGAAACTTCTTCATAAGTAGGATTCGCGTCATGGCCGCCGGCATAACCCACGCTTGTTTTTATGACACCTTCCGTTTGATCAAACGGCGGCTGCATACACCAAAAACATCCGCCTGCAAAAATAGCTGTTTTGAGATTTTGATTGTCCATTGGTCTTGATTCCTCTTCGGCTTTTAGGTTTGAACAAAATAAAACGGTTAAAATTAAAAAAAGAAGGATTTTTTTCATTCTTTTGAAATTAAATGTTGAATGACGGTTTCGCACAAAAAACGGCCGCGCCTGGTCAGCGCCACCCGATTATCGGATCGTGAAATTAATTTTTTCTCAACCAGCAGGTCCAGCCTGCCGGAAAATCTTGATTTTGTCAAAATGAACTCATTCAAATTAACACCTTTACTCAACCGAAGTCCGGTCATCAAATTTTCAATTTCATGCTCCTCCGCTGAAATCATATCATCGGTTTCGCTTGTAAAATCACCGGCTTCACACTTGCTGAGATATTGCGAAACATCCGTTGTCATTTGAGAACGCCTTCTACTCATATAAGAAAACGCGCCGGGGCCGAGGCCTAAGTATTCCTGATTGTGCCAATAAATTAAATTGTGTTTGGATTCAAACCCGGGACGGGCAAAATTTGAAACTTCATAAGGAAAAAATCCGGCAGCCGATAAAACAGTTTCCGCGCAGGCAAACATTTGCTCGTGCTGATCGTCCGTGGGCAAATCCAGTTTACCAAGTTTTTGCAGACGGCCATAAACTGTTTTCTCATGGACATCTAAATCATAAAGAGAAACTTGCTTGGCTCCCAACTGAACCACCTTCTCGATTGAATTTTGTACATCTTTCACGGTTTGATTGGGCAACTTCAGGATAAAATCAATGCTGACATTATCAAATCCCGTTTTCTGTAATAGTTCCATTGTTTTTACGATATCACCGGCTGAGTGCGTGCGTCCCATTGCCTGAAGAAGCTGATCATTAAGCGACTGCGCGCCAAGACTTGCGCGATTAATTCCTAAATCACGATAACTTTTGAGCTTCTCTTCACTTACGTCACCCGGATTGATCTCACAGGTAAGTTCATGGCCGTCCTGAAATTCAAAATCGGAGCGTAAAATACCGAGCAGATGCGACATTTCTCCTGAATCCAAAAGCGAAGGCGTTCCGCCGCCTAAATACAAAGTGTCAAAGATCAGGGTTCCGTATTTTCTTTTTACAAATTCAATTTCTTTTTGAAGGCTTGAGAAAAAACGCTTTCGCATGGCGTCAGAACGATTAACGGTAATCACAAAATCACAATAATGGCATTTTTGGCTGCAGAATGGAATGTGAACGTAAAGGCCGCGCATGGCTTACTTAATCACAAACCAGAAGAAAAGTGCAATGAATATCCGGTAAAAACCGAACAAAATAAAGGTATGATTTTTAACATACTCAAGAAGCCATTTAATGCAGACAATCGCAACAAAAAATGAAATGATAAATCCGACTCCCAGAAACAAGAATTGATCAGATGAAAAATGATGCGCACTTTTCATCAAATCAAGAGTTGTCGCAGCGATCATGGTGGGCACCGCAAGTAAAAATGAAAATTCGACAATCAATCTCCGCTCCAGCCCCAGAAACAAGCCGCCTACAATGGTGGCGGCAGAGCGCGACACGCCCGGGATCATCGCAAACGACTGGGCAACGCCGATCCAGGCTGCGGTTTTGAACGGCATCTCAGAAATTCGATTTACCGCCGCTTCTTTTTCCTTAAACCATAATTCAAATACAATTAGAAAAATGCCGCCGATAAAAAGCGACCACAACACTACTCCTGCGTTTGAAAGAAGAACTTTTTTGATAATTTTATACAGAAGAAAACCGAGAACAGCGGTAGGAATAAACGCGACAATCACACGTTTCAGAGTCTCAAAATCAACCAGGAAAGACTTCCAATACAAAACCACAACCGCCAAGATGGCGCCAAGCTGGATGGAAATTTCAAAACTCTTCAGGAATTCAGTTTGCGGAAGGCCTAGCAGTTTCGCGGTTAAAATCAAATGCCCCGTAGACGAAATCGGCAGAAACTCGGAAGCGCCTTCCACGAAGCCGAAAATAACCGCATGAACTAATTCCATAACGGTATTATAAAGCTAAATTCGGATGACATAAACGAGAAGTTTTAGGCATTTCGCTGCCAGGTGCGTTTCATGGTTTTAAGACGTCCCGGACATTCATCACTCACTAATTCAAATGAAAGTCGGTTGCCGCGAAGTTTTGGAATATAACGGCCCTTGCGGTGGCATTCGGGAATAATTCTGCCGCCGTCATCTCCAAAAATGATCTCTTTGCCGTCAAGGTCGTAGTAACCTAAAATATCAACCGTGCCGTCACCGTCTGAATCGATTTTAAATTCCTGGTCTCCTGAAAAATGTACAATTTGATATTCATCCGGAGAGCCGCCCACCTTCCATGTGCCTTCTAAAAGTTCGGCCGTTAAAATTTGAGAAAATTGGGGATCCTTTCCACAACTGGACAGTAACAGCGTGAATAAAATACCAGATAAAATGGCGGGCCAAATTGCTTTTCGGATCATGGTAAATAGATGACTGATTTTTCTAAAATTTAGCATTTCTGATCTACAAAATCAATATTTCTGGATTTTCAATAAACCTTGAATTAGGCCTGGTTTGGGGCTATAATGCGTTTCCTGCAATTGGTTTAACATCAATTCTTTACCACATTACCGCGGGGTAGAGCAGCCCGGTAGCTCGTCAGGCTCATAACCTGAAGGTCGTCGGTTCAAATCCGGCCCCCGCTATACTCAAAACTGGAGTAAAATCCCGGTTTTGAGTATTGCTTTGAGGAACGGATGTCAGCCGTAGAGAAACATCTAGTTTCTCACGGCTAGTACTTGCGCATGGGTGCAAGTACAAATCCGGCCCCCGCTATATTTTCCATAAAACCCTTTTTAATAGCAAAGAGGGTTCTATGCGGTTGTTAGCAGTGCGGAGCTGCTAAAATAATCAACTTAATGAGTTTGATTCTTGGCGGGACTGCTTCGATCGCTTGAAGCCGTTTTTACTTCTTCAGAAACTAATTTATACACCATTTCACCGGGCTTGACGAGCTTCAACTCTTCGCGAATCACCTGCTCCAGATGTTCGGCGTCGTGCAAAATAAGATAGTTTTCTTTTTCAAGATCCTGAATCTTCTTTTCGAGGTTGCGTACTTCGGCGCTTAATTTTTCTTCGGAACGCTTGAGTTCTAAATATTTTGAAAGTGCGGGAAAGAACAAAAAAAGTAAGCCGCACGCAATCGCACCAAACCAAAACAAACGATCAATCCGTCTCACTCGATACCCATTATTAACGAACTAATGCAATCTCAGGCCTTAAATTAAGCGTACCGGCATAAACCGCTTTCTTGCCAAGCTCTTCTTCGATTCGAAGAAGCTGATTGTATTTCGCCATACGGTCCGTGCGGCAAAGTGAACCGGTTTTAATTTGTCCGGTTGAGAGTGCCACGGCAAGATCCGCAATTGTCGTATCTTCCGTTTCGCCACTCCGGTGGCTCATCACGGCTGTGTAACCATTTTTCTGTGCAAGTTTCACAGCTTCGATGGTTTCTGTTAAAGTTCCGATTTGATTCACTTTTACCAAAATAGAATTTGCGGTTTTCCGGTCAATACCCATTTGCAAGCGTCTGGAATTGGTCACAAACAAATCATCGCCGACAAGCTGAACGCGCGAACCAATCCGGTCGGTTAATATTTTCCAACCGTCCCAATCATTCTCCGACAATCCATCTTCAATGGAAAAAAGAGGATACTTATTGGCCCAGTCTTCATAAAAATCCACCATTTGCGCGGATGTTTTTTCAGGCTTTGCTTCCGCTTCTAAATAATATTTCCCATTCTTGTAAAACTCGCTTGATGCGGGATCAAGCGCAATCTTCACATCATCGCCGGGTTTGTAACCGGCGGCTTCAATCGCTTCAAGAATCACCTGAATTGCTTCTTCGTTGGATTTTAAATTTGGCGCAAATCCGCCTTCATCGCCAACAGAGGTTGACATGTTTTTTTTATGCAGAATCGATTTTAAATGATGAAATACCTCAGCACCGATCCGGAGCGCATCTTTAAAAGTTGGGGCACCAAACGGCATGATCATAAATTCTTGAAGGTCTACATTGTTATCCGCATGAGAACCGCCGTTAATAATATTCATCATCGGTACAGGAAGAATTTTAGCTTTTGAACCGCCGATGTAACGATAGAGCGGGAGTTTTGCTGCATTCGCAGCTGCCCTGGCGCATGCAAGTGAAACGCCTAAAATAGCGTTTGCGCCAAGCCTGGATTTATTCGGTGTACCATCTGAGGAAATTAGTAAATCATCAATTTTCTTTTGCTGAGAAGCATCCTTTCCGGCAAGCAGTTTGGCGATTTCTTTATTCACATTACTGACCGCTTTTGATACCCCTTTCCCAAGGTAGCGTTTTTTATCACCATCTCTCAATTCAACGGCTTCATGCTCGCCTGTTGAAGCGCCGCTTGGAACCGCTGCACGGCCCGCAATACCGTTTTTGAGAATCACATCAACTTCAACGGTCGGATTTCCGCGTGAATCCAAAATTTCACGAGCATTAATATTCTTAATTGAAGCAGTCATGATTCACCTCTTAATGTTCAATTTGGATATCAATTGGAAATCATGACCGTACTGATTTCCTATTAATAATCGTTTTGTATTTTCAATGAAAATTAGCACGGCCATTTTAAAGCCTCCTGTGGATCAATGATTGTGTAGAATTTGTAAATGTTACGAATGCGAGGTGGCATTATACGAAATGCCGGCTGGCTTGTCTAACGGAGAATTGAGCTTAATTGTAGTCAGGGATAATAAACTCTTCGTTTTGATCTTCAATGGATTTGGTAAACAAGTCATCTAATCGTTCAATCGGCGTCCATTGATCAATTTGCTTCAAAATAGGGATTGAGCGGAATGGCCGCCAAATGGTGTGCTTAACTGCGCCGACGTCATTAAACCGCTTCCAAAGAAGCCAATAATCGATGCGTTTTAAATCTTTGGTGCCCGCAAAAGTATACATCAGCTCCGAGAAACTATCGAAAGAGCGTTTGTATTTTAATTCTGCGTCTACCCGGTCAAGGCTGCTTTGGCCTGTAAATGTTTTCCAACTCAGCGGCAATTTAAGATTCGGATGCAAGTGATGCTTTTCCTTAAATTCACGATTCCAATCTTTGAAATACAAATAACTCGACCAGCTGAACCGAATGCCATAATTTAAAAATGACGCATGGCTCTCGTCCAGCTTTTCCTCAGTATTCTCTTTAGCTTTCACGATCCATTTCATCTTACGAGCCTTAAGTTCGGATTTTTCGATCGGTTCCCAGGGGTCACGAAACTTAACGGGTATGGCGAACGGGTCGTCTTTTAAAGAAAGGGGCGTGATGCCGAACCCGAAATGCTCATCTACAATCCAAGTCCGCCACCAGGAATTCCAAATAATATAACCTGACAAGGGTGAGCGCCGCTTGATGCCCGGAGGTACTGATATCCGGGTGTCAGTGGCGCGAAGTTCTTGAACATTCGGTTTTTGAATTAAAATCGAAACAGGCGCTTGGTCGCTTGCGAATGCCGGTGGAGAGAAAATAAAAAATAGACTTGCTAAGATGAAAACAGAATAGATTAAACTTTTTCCAAAAATTACATCTGAAAACTTATACCTTTTTTCCTCCCTTATATTTTTCTTCCGCACACAGATTCACGACCTTTCCATTCACTACTTTGAGCTTCTCATCCACAAGCCATTGAATGGCTTGCGGGTAAATTTCATATTCAACCGTATGAACTTTTCGTTCAAGTGATTCCAGGGTTTCACCGGTATCAACCATTACTTTCTTCTGCAAGATAACAGCGCCGGTATCAACGCCCTCATCCACAAAATGAACTGTCGCCCCGGTTTCTTTTGCTTGCGCGCTCCAGGCATCCTGAATCGCATGAGCGCCCGGAAATTCTGGCAAAAGAGCCGGATGAATATTAACCACTCTCCACCTATAAGCCTTGATAAAATCAGGGCTTAAGATTCTCATAAAACCGGCCAGAACCACATAATCAATCCGTTTCTCTTTCAAAGAACCGACAATAACGGCTTCAAATTCTGCTTTCGAATTGAAACTCTTTCGTTCAAATACTTTTGATTCTAAATTAAAACGCTGTATGCGCTTAAGCGCGAGAGCCCGGGGATTGTCTGATACCACAAGCTCAATTTTACAATTCCGGAGCTCGCCTTTCTGAATTCGATCGGCTAGATTTTCAAGATTGGTACCTGATCCAGAAACAAATACCGCTAATTTCTTTATGTTTTTACGCTCCATCAAAAGTCTAACATCCTCTCCTTGCTAATTCAAATAACTCAACACCTAAAACAAGAGATAAAAGCCTATTGTTTAAGCTTTTTTTAATCAGTTTTTCCTTCTATCACAATCACAAATTCGCCCAATATTTTTCGCTTCTCAAATTCTTGAAATATGCTGCCGGCGCTCCCCCGCACAACTTCCTCAAATTTTTTGGTCATTTCCCGGATTACCGCAATGGGCCTATCTTTAAAGATATCGGCAATATCCTTCAAAGCTCTGATTAAGCGATGGGGCGATTCATAAAAAATGAGAGTTTTTTCTTCATTTAAAACACCTGATAAAACATCACGGCGTTTTTTTTCTTTGTTGGGAAGATAACCAAAAAACGCGAAAGGCTCACACGAAAAACCGCTTAAGATTAAAGCGCTAATCACAGCCGAAGGACCCGGGATTGACTCAATCCGAACATTGCTCTCAATTGCTTGACGTACCAGCGGAAAGCCGGGGTCTGAAACAAGCGGGGTACCCGCATCACTCACAAGCGCAACAGACTTTCCGGCCTGAAGCGCATCAATCAGTAAGAATCGTTTTGAATTTGCACTATGCTCGTGAAAGCTTTGAAGCGGTTTCTTGATTTCAAAATGCTTCAAAAGCTGCCCTGTGTGCCGGGTATCTTCACACGCAATGACATCAACAGATTTTAAGATTTCAAGCGCGCGAAATGTAATATCAGAAAGATTTCCGATGGGCGTTGCGACCAAATACAAAGTTCCGGGAGTTGCTGTCTGCATGACCGTGTGCCGGATGTTTCAGAAGCGGAAAATTAACGATTCCGTTCCAGAATATAGTCCAAGAGAAGATTCAAACTTTTTTTAGCCGGATGTTCTTTAAAAATCGAGAGTTCTGCACGCGCAAGATCTGTGAGTTCTTTTGCGCGCTGGTAAGCGTAATCAAGCGTTTCATATTGATTCAAATAGGCGAGTAATTGCCCAAGCCGGCCGGGCCGTTTTTCATCTTTCAATAAATTGATCACATCTTCTTTTAGCTTTGTATCCGAGAGTGAAATTAAGCGGATCAAAGGAAGCGTTAAAACACCCTGAGCCAAATCAGAGCCAAGCGTTTTACCAAATTCGTTTTCCTCTCCGGCAAAATCCAGACAATCATCAATAATCTGAAACGCGTTGCCGAATAAAATACCATAGCGCTTGAGCGCTGCTGCCTGCTCATCTGCCAAACCGGCCAAAAAGCCGCCGGTTTCAAGACAGCACGCCAAAAGCGAAGCTGTTTTTTTCTCAATAATGGTTAAATATTTCTGTTCGGTTAAATCAAAATTTCCCTTCTCGCTTAATTCTAAGATTTCGCCATCGCAAACAATACCGGCTGTTTCGAGAAAAGAGGCAATTGCTTTTGGATGGTTCAATGCAAATACAGCGCCAATGGCTTTGTCATGTAAAAAATCGCCCACGAGCACGGCCACCTGCGAATTCCAGGCCGCGTTAATAGTCGGCATGTTGCGCCTTAAATAAGAAGAGTCAATGATGTCATCGTGAATTAAAGTGGCAGAATGGAAAATTTCAAGCGCCGCTGCCATTTGGACCGCTCGCGAATCAACCTTACCGCCGAAACTGGCACCGAAAAGGCAGAGAGCCGGCCTTAAAAATTTTCCTTTCGCTTTGAAGAAATAACGGATAACATCGCTCGACAAGTCGTTGGTAGTAGCCAGAATATCCAGGATTTTTTCCTCAGCTTGAGGTAACTCATCCTGGATAGGCGAGTAAATTGTTTCTAAGTTCAGCGCTGTTTTCATGAGATTTTAGGTGTTACGAGAGCGGTATTATGCCATGCGAAAAGCCGCTCTACAACTTTTTTTAAAATAGCCGATGATTTAGGTATCAAATAAGCTATTCACTATGAAAAAAATACTGATTGTCGATGATGAGCCCGATATTTGCGATGCTGTATCGGAATTCCTGAAAGAAGCAGGCTACGAAACACTCGTTGCCCACCGCGGCCATGAGGCCCTTGAGAAAACCATCAAAGAAAAGCCGGACCTTCTCATTTTAGATGTGGCGCTTCCTGATGTTGACGGAACCGTGGTTTATGAAACACTCCGAAAAATTCCCGAGACCAAAGACATTAACGTAATTTTTCTGACCGCGCTTGCATCTGGAGCGCCGCAGCAGTTTGCAGGCGTGGACCGCGCACACTACTCGCTTCTCTCAAAACCTGTCGACATCGACACTCTTCGGCAGGAAATTGTCCGAATGATCGGTAAAGCCTAGGCTTTCTGCCATCCGGTAAGCCAAAATTCCGGCTGCGACTGACGCATTGAGTGAATTCTTTTCTCCCATCATCGGAATTTCAACTGCCAAATCCGCGGCCTCAACCAGATTTTGGTCCACTCCGGTTACCTCGTTTCCTATTATCAAGCAGGCCGGTGCATGTGGTTTTGCGTCTGAATAAAGAATGCTCGAATCCGTATGCTCCAGCGCTATAAGCTGAACACCGGATTTTTTGAGCTTGCTTGCGATTTCAGCAGCATCCGCACAATACTCCCAAGGAACGGATGTCTCAGCGCCAAGCGCGGTTTTGGTAATCATCCGGTGCGGCGGCTTTCCTGTAATGCCGCACAAATAAATTTTTTCGGCACGGATGCCATCGGCAACCCTGAAGATCGCGCCCACATTGTGAAGGCTGCGGATATCATTTAGCAAAAAATAAATTGGTGTGCGGCCGGCTGATTGATTTTTCTTTCGAACTTCGAGGATTTCTTCGTGGGTCAGTTTCTTCAAACTTTTAACTTCCGGACTTTGACCCTGGCTTCTTTGAGCAAGCGGAGCGCGGTGCCGGCCAGCGGATAATCCACGTTGTAAACCACTTCGCCAAGGCCGCTGTTGATGATCATTTTGGTACACAACAGGCACGGAGAGAACGTTGTGTAAATGGTAGCACCGCCGATGGCAACACCGTGGTAGGCAGATTGCGTAATCGCGTTTTCCTCACCGTGCGAACAGAGGCATTCTTCCAGTTTGGTGCCGGAAGTTGAGAAGCTATTGCATCTCGGGCAGCCGCCTTCATTGCAATTCTTGACGCCGCGCGGCGTACCGTTGTATCCGGTCGAAATCACACGCTTGTCCTTTACAATCACAGCCGCGACTTTACGCTTTACACAATTGGAACGCAAAGAAACCACTTTCGCGATTCCCATAAAGTATTCATCCCAGCCCGGCCGTTTAATTGATTTCGCAACTTTCATCATCATATCCGTCACATGTTTGTGGAGCTCCGGAATCGTTCCTGAGCTCATCACCTTAAAATCAGCAAGTGTAATGGTTTTATTGAGCTGCTGATCGCTCCCGATTTTACTTTTTCCTTCTTTTGCTTCTAATTTCACAAATTCCTTAAATGTGGTCGGGTCATTTTCGCGCGCGCGGGATTTCATTCTTTGAAAACGGATTTTCTGATCCGCATGGACCTCAACTAAAACAAATGACGCCAAGCGTCTTAAAACTGCCACTTCTGCCGGATGGCGGATGGAATCAATCACGTAATGGCGGTCCTGCTCCAGATGACTGATCAAGCGCTCTGCTAAAACGCCGGGACCGAACTTACCGCGTAATTCATTACCGGTTGCAATTAAATTCGCTCGGGTTACCGGCTTTTTTCGTTTTTTGACTTCGGCACGGATTCCATCTGAAAGCGAGCGGTATTGGAATCCCCGTTCTTGAAGAAATTTCGCGACTTCGCTCTTTCCGGAACCGTTTTTTCCTGTCAATCCAATCAACATCAGTTTGTTTCTCCGCCTTTACTAACCATGAACGAATGCCGAAATTCTATATTACACGCTTTAACTGTTCAAGGTGTTATTTATATGGGAAAACTAAAAAAATCCACCCGCCAGGGCATTCTTTATATGGTCATCGCCTCATTGGGCTTTGCCACCATGGCAGCTTTCGTCAAAATTCTGAGTTATAGCCTGCCGCCCTTTGAAATTGTATTCTACCGCAGCTTATTCGGTTCTCTGATCATGGCTGTGGTTATTCTTAGAAAACGTAAATCATTTATCGGCGAGAACCCAAAGATACTGATCTGGCGGGGCGTGTTTGGGTTTGCGGCACTTTTGATGAACTTTTATTCGATTTCGGAACTTAATCTCGGAACTGCAGTGATGCTGAACAACACCTCCCCAATTTTTGTCGCGGTCCTCTCTTCCCTGTTATTGAAAGAACGGATTTCATTTCGGCTTTGGATTCTGACACTCGCCTGTTTTGCGGGTGTGTACCTGCTCACCGCAGATCAGTTATTGATTAAGCCGTTCCCTGTTATGATCGGAATACTTTCCGGAGCCCTCGCCGCCGCCGCATTCTTAACGATCAGTGTGGCAGAAGAAGCGGAATCTTCGTATACGATTATTTTTTATTTTACAACTATTTCTGCGATCGGCAGCCTGCCGTTTTTAAAATTTGGATACATCGTGCCTGTTTTGAGTGATTGGTGGATCATCGGCGGGATCGCGGTCACGTCATTCTTCGCGCAGGTTTATGTAACCCGTTCTTTCCGGATCGCGCCGCCTTCCGTGGTAAGTCCCTTTGGATATTTGATGCCGGTGTGTTCATTTGGTTATGGATTTTTGCTTTGGAAAGACCCTTTAACGCCCAGCATGTTTTTGGGAGCGCTTCTCATTATCATCAGCGGAGTCATCATTTACCTCTTCGAACACAAAGCCCGCCCGCTTACTGATTAAAATAAAAAACCTGTCATCCTGAACGAAGTGAAGGATCTGAGTTCACAGACACGCTCAGGGTGACAGATGTGCTACGAGGAAATAATACCGACAAGGAATTCGAGGTTACGCCTGAGCGCGGCAGGGTCCTGGTAAGCGCGGGCCAAAAGATACGCACCCTGAATTTGCGATAAAATGGCTTCGGCAGCCTCCCGAGGAATAATGGATTGGCGAAATTCGTCCTCATCAATTCCCTCTTGAATAACGCCTTCCAAGTGAGAAGCATATCGAATAAAGTAATCGTTTAGCTTTTCCTGAAAGAATGAATGCCTGTCGGCAAGTTCTGCCGTGAGATTTCCGAACACGTCGCCGGTTTTTCCGCCGCCTGACTCAAACTGCTTTACAAGAAATTCGGCAAGCTGCTCAAGCCGTTCTTTCGGAGAAAGCGATTTGTTGCTCAAAATTTTCTGCCAAATTTCTTCATCCACTTTTTCCAGCATGGCATCAAACGCAGCCATGGCGCAGGCTTCTTTGCTTTCGTAATGATAATAAAAATTGCTTTTCTTCACACCGCTCTTCTCGAGAATGTCATCTACTGTCATGTGGTGATAACCCTTCTCGCGCATCAAAGCGATGGCTGCGTCAATCAATTTAAATTTATTCCTGCGCCGTATGAGGATTTCCATAAAATTAAGCTTTCAGCTGTTTGGGTAGTTTATCAATTTTTGAGGCTAAAATGAAATCATTTTCTGACAAGCCTCCGATGGCATGCGTGCTAAGCTCTACCGCCAATTTTCGATATGAAGTTAGATGAATATCCGGATGATGGTTCTCGGATTCGGCAATTTTAGAAATTTGATTGATCAAATCAACGGCTGAGAGAAAATTTTTCATGAGATACTCAGACCGTATTGATTTTGCATCTGCGGACAGGGTCCATGACTCTAAATCCCGGAGCAGTTTTTCTGATTCTTGTTTTGACAATGCGGATACACCGCCTTCGCACGGTGTGCATTTCTTGTTTGAGAGCGGCGTCACTCTGATCGGCCCTGCGGCTGTTTTGGGCCTGTCAATTCGTATGTATCCAAAATATAAGTTTTCTGGATCGCTTCACCTGGTTTTTCTTTAGTGTAAGCGGCACCACCCCATAAACGGATACAGCCCAATTGCATAATTGATAGTAGTAACAATAAAAAAATGAAGGAAAAGGATAAGTGTTTCATTTTATTTTCTTATAGAAAAAGTGCATACTTGGCGTACGGCGCAGCAGCACCGGCCATATCCCACAAACCGCTCATTAGTGATGAAACGGTTTTGGTAGTGCCTCCGATCGCCCCATTCAGTATACCGATTGGAGGCGCTTGTGTGAAAGATTTTTGCAGTAGGTGCATGGGAAGCTGAAATGGGGCTGAAACCACCTTGCCAAAACCTTGCATAAAACGGGAGGTGTCAGAATATTCGACAGCCTGGGCAGTGACTCCAAAAGCTAAAAAAAAGATAAAAAAGATGATAATTACTTGATAGCGAAGAAATTTATTTTGCTTCATGGCAGCCTACCTTCAGCATAAGGTTCATCGCTTCTAATATCGGCCAAACCCGCTAAAAAATCATCTGCTTTTTACCAGCGGATTCCAAGCTCTTTTAAGTCTTGAATTAAACGCTGATAGGATACAAATTGAATTCCGTGGATTCCGGCACGCCGTGAAGCTTCCACAAATTCTTTTATGTCATCAATAAAGACGGACTCTTCAGCCTTTAAGCTGGATTCTTTGAGTGCGTGATGAAAAATCGCTTCATCAGGCTTCCGATATCCGACTTCATGAGAGGGAAAATGGCGTTTAAAATATTTTAAAACCGGAAATTTTAATTTGATAAATTCAAAGTGAAGTTCGTTGGTATTAGAAATTAAATAAAGCGGATAACGCTTTGAAAGCGATTCGACAAGGCCGAGCATGCCGTCATTTTCTGTGAAAATATCATTCCACATCTCAGCAAATGTTTCAAAATCAAGGCTGCCCCCATACCGCGCCTTAATCTGATTGAAAAACTCAAGCGATGAGATTTTCCCGGTTGTGTACGACCGTTCCAGGTCAGAGATAAATAAATCTTTCCAAAGCTGAATTTCACTCACATGAAATGCTTTGGACAATTTTCGAGCCGCTATGTTGGCATCAAATTTTACCAATACATTTCCCAAATCAAAAAAAATACCCTGAATAGCAGCCATGCCGGGCCTTTGTTAAACGGTGGTGTCGCCTTCCTGTGTAAGACGGTCTAGAAACTTCTCATCTTTTTTCCAATCTTTCCGCTCTTTGACAACAAGCTGAAGAAATATTTTCTTTCCTAAGAACAATTCAATGTCTTGCCGGGCGTTCTTGCCGATCAATTTGATCATCTTTCCGCCCTCTCCGACTAAAATTCCTTTTTGAGAATCGCGTTCCACAAAAATAGTGGCCTCAATTACAGCCAGCCTGTCGTTTCTTTCTTCAAAACTCGTGACTTCAACCGCAACCGAATACGGAACTTCCTGACTGGTAAGGCGGAATATTTTTTCCCTGATCATTTCGGTCACGATGAAACGCTCGGTATGATTTGAACATTGATCTTCCGGAAAATATGGCGGATGTTCCGGGAGGAATTCAAAGGTCTTACTTAAAAGTTCGGGTAAATTATCGCGATGCATGGCCGAAATCGGAAAGAGCACCTGAAAATCAAGAAGTGTCTGGTAAGCGTTTAATACAGACAAAATTTCATGCCTTGCGATGGTATCGATTTTGTTGATCACTAGAAAAATTGGTTTTGATAGTTTCTTGAGATTATTTCCAATTTCAATTTCTTCTTTTTCCGGAAAATAAGGAAAAACCATCCAGTAAATCAGGTCTGTTTCCATGAAAGATTTCTGTGTATCTTTGACCATGCGCTCGCCGTAAGCATCTTTTGGGTTGTGGAGGCCGGGCGTATCCAGGAAAACAATCTGGCCCCTTGGCTCCGTCAAAATACCCCTCACGGTCTGGCGGGTTGTCTGCGGCCTTGGCGAAACAGCAGCAAGCTTGGTGCCAACCAGGCGGTTCAACAGAGTTGATTTCCCGACATTGGGCCTTCCGAGAATGGTGACAAATCCGGCTTTACTCATGTCTTTGAAGATGCTGAATTTCCGGCGGAAAGTTTTTTAGATGACGACTTTTCAGAAAATTTTTCGATAAGCTGTTTTAAAATCTCGGCTGGATTATTTCCGCCATTCTTCCCCCCTGCCATTAGTTTTTCAACCTGCTTCAGGGATTCTGAATTCAAACGGTCAATCACTCTGTTAAGTTCTTCATGAGCCGAATTAAAAAACGATTGCGCCAGCGCTTGCTTTAAATCGAACGAAGGATCTGTCAATTTTCCTGAAACTGAGAAATCAAATTGAAACAGCTGATCCCGGGTTAAAGCAAAAAACTGGGATAATGTTTTTCTGGAAAAACCAAAAACAACTTCATCAAATTTCTTTTCCCCATTTTCCGGAAAACTTACTTCCCGTAGCCGTACTTTATTTGTAATCTTTAGTAAATTATGTTCACAGTTAAAAGCAGATTCGATGTCAGAGAAACCATCGGCACCTGACTGAGACGGGTTTGGGATGAGAGAATTAAGATCGCGCAATGCAATATTCTGGAAATGGCTCTTTACCCTGAAATTTTTATCATTGGAAATAAAATTCCCGCTCCCCAAAATCCGGATTTTCCCTTCTTCTTGCCCGCTCAGCTTCGCGCTCATATAAAAAGATGTTGTGACAGGGCTGTTAAGCTTGGGCGGGTAATCAAATTCGGAGAATGAAAAATCAATCTCCCTGAAAAGCCATTCTTTTTGATCGGCAGGCGCATTTTGATTGTAATGGCGGAAAGTTCCATTCTTGATGGAAAGATGCCGGATTGCGTAATGATGAAAAAATTTAAACTTACCGATCTTAAAGCGCGGCCTGAAAGACTGTTTCAGCTGGCTCATCAGGCGGTCCGAATTTAATTCACCCTTTAAGTCCCGCTCTAGGTTTAACACCGGGTCTACAAACCGGATATCTTCTACAATCAGCTCGTTGGCAAGAAAACTTGTAAAACTCAGATTAAACTCAAAATATTTAAGGGATAAGAAAAACCTTTCGCGCGAGCCTGGCACATTGCCGATTTCAAGCCCTTCAATCCAGAAAGTTGTATTAAAAAGATTGATGCCGCCCGATTGAACATGAACCGGAACGCCCAGAAGTGCGCTGACATTTTTCCGGATAAACGAAGGGACTAGAATTCTCGAAGCCATGTAAACCGAGCTGAGGGTGGCCAATAACACCAACGCAGCAATCAAGATAGTAAAATGTGTTTTTCTAAGCGGCATAGTTAGTCAGGTTACTAAAAAAACTCTCTCATTGTCAAGGAAGTTGCTTTTCCGTCATGCTTTCTGATTTTTTACTTTACTGCTGACCTGAAATGTCATATAGCGGCCAAGCATGAGCCTGGTCTGCGCATCCAATGCCGGCAATGCCAGGAGCGTGGTTAAAATAAACGGCAAGAGAAAGCAATGCAGTATAAATGTCAGGTTTTTTAATCTTGAAACATGCGAGGGCCGCTTTGGCAGAATTAAAAAACTGATGACAAGCGTTACGATCACCGATATGCCCGCAATGTGAAAAATTAAGCCTGTAATCTTCGGTAAATTGTATGAAAGCACGGAAAGCCCGTATTCGCGGCCGCCCCAAATAATCGGCAGCCACCCAAACAAGCTGATGATAAAGCCCCAAGTTGCCCAGGAAACGTGATTTTCAAGCATCTTAAATACATGAGTAATTTTGACCGAAAGCGGGATTTCTGAGTCGCGCACAAAACCTTCCATCACCATTGGAAAATTTTCGATTCCCCACGCCCATCGCCTTCTTTGCTTATAAATTTTAATAAAAGTATCCAGCCAATTCTTCCCGACAATAATGCTCATCGATAATGTAACGTTAATCGGAATTGTCTTATACCGGCCCTTAAAGTGAAGGAAACAGCGCCAAAAAATTGCTGAATCATCAGAAATCATGTCTACCGGCCAATAGTTCACATCCACGAGTGTTTGAAAATTCATGCTGTGGCTTGAAAATGTCACCAAATGATCCGGATCTGCCGATTCAATCAACTGCCCGAATGAGGACCCTGTATCCATCATTCTCGCAAATGCCGGGACTTCCCAAACATTATTGTGATAAACCGGAATCGGCTGAAAACTAAGGCGCATCCGGTCTTCGTGAATTAAAAAATGATACGTAAGTGAATTGAAATAACCCTTCGTCACGCAAGTGTCAGCGTCAAAGCAGGAAATCAAGACATTCTGAAGCGGAATTTTCTTTTCATCTAAAAATTCTTTCGCTTTTTTTGCTGCCCAGCTCGCATTAGCCCCCTTCACCGGTTTTTCACCTGCTAAATCAGCCGGATGAAACGTTGCAAGCAAATGGAAAAATACATTGCCGTAAGATTTGTAAAGCATCTCGGCCTTTTCTTTTGCGCCCTGCCCCTCTCGATCTTCAAAAGCCACCACCACAATCATTCTGTCCAGAGAATAATTAGCGGTTTTGATAGAATCTAAGGCGTCTTTGAGAATGCGCATATCTTCATGAAAAGCCGGAAAGATTACCACATGGTAGACGGACCTATAATCCGGAATCTCGAGTTTGGATTGAATCAACCTTTTGACGCGCGACAGATGCACTCGTTCAGATCTGAATTTCCGGACAATTTTTATTTTGTTTTCAGAATGGCGAAGTTTTTTTAACTCCTGATATAAATAATTGATCCTGTCTTTTATCTTTTTCTCGGACTCCGGAAGATTCATCAGCTCTTCGCAGCGTTCATGCCAGTTCGCCTCGCGCTCTTGGTCTAAAATTGAATATGAAAGCACGATCAGCGTGGTCATGTAAAATAAACGGAATACCCAAAACAAATTGAATAAAACCACCAAAATAGCGCCTGCGATCGGCGCAACGGCAGTTACGGTGATAAAAAGCAGGAGCACGCTCCAGCTAATAAAACCGGGGATAATTTCAAATACCCTTCGGAGAATTCTATTTTGATTTTGTGTATGTGATAAAAATTGAATCATATTAAATTAAAATCTTAACTGAATGAAACTTGAGCTGGTGAGCGATAAGGTTTTTTAAGTTTAATTGAAAATGAGAATAAAGAAGGATCAAACAAGTCGGTTTCGCAAGCTTCCCGGCGTTCCTCGCGATAGCAGCCCGTCCAATACATTTTGCCGCTTGCTTCGTCTAAATGAATCGACAGTCCGTCGTCTGCCCAGTGCTCCGCAATGGTCCAGCTGGGCGCAAATCCTTCGTTTAGAGACTTTATTTCAATTAGTTCAATCGTTCGATTTGTTGCCGCTACAACATAACTGCCCTGCCTGATGATTTGAGCAAACAGGATTCGCTTGTCACTTCTCCAGATTAATTTCTTCTGCGGGCCTTCTTCAAAAAAACTGTCACGCTTGCCTGCCGTTTGAAGATCAAGCAGCCAGAGCTCTTTTCCTTTCCAATAGACAAGCTGTTCGGCATCCGGTGCAAGTTTAATCGATTTTACGTCCTCATCGATAAAGTAAGGCAAACGATTCATGAGAAGTTTTCCCTTTTCAGAGAGCCAAAATGTGGTACCTTTTTCAGTCATAAAAGTTAGATAAGGCTTAAAATCATCTCCGCCAAATAGAAACTTTTTTAATCCGGGATTGGGCAATAAATCAACCATCCGCTTCCCCTCTAAATCAACAGTAAAAAGGTTTTGGTTTAGATCGAAACAGTAGATTTTATCGCCGATCACCTCAAACGAAATCACAGAATTAACAATGTTGATTTTATTCGATCGGTCTTTCAGATCGAGAAGGCCGATTTGATTTCCGCTTAAATAAAATAATTTTTCAGAATCATGCGGATGAAAACGCACATTCGAGATGGGTTCTGAAATCAATTTGGATAAGAAAACCGGTAAAGCATCTTCAGAAATCAGGCTCACGGCATAGTTTGTTTGTGAGCCATTTTGAAATCCGGCCAAAACCCGCTTTTCATCAATTGATGAACTGATTTCGATTGAATTGGCTTGAAATTCTTTGGTATCTAACTCAATAACCGGAAAAGATTTTTTCTTCTTAACATCATAGGCGAGTACTGTAATTTTATTTCGCGCGCTATAAATTAAAAATAAATATTTATCATCATCTGATGCAAGAAATGCTTCAAGCGGATAGGCGAAAGGTTTTGATAGTTGTAACTCTTTTGATACCAATAAGATATGCTCGATCCGAGAAACTTCTTCCTGGCGCACTTCAAGTTCACGCGCCCAATCCTGGTAACCTTTACGCGAAATTTTAACGCGATAAAATCCCGGTTTAAGCCCTGAAATAGCGGCCGGAGTTTTGTCGTGAAAATGCTCATTAAGAAAAATATCTGCCTGCCTGGGCTCGGTTGCGATCGAAATAATTCCTGTTTTGACGAGGCTCTTGGAAACCGGATCAAACACAAAGCCTAGCGCATGGAGTGTGATGATGGGCGCAGTGATAAAATACAAAATAACAAACAACCAGAAAATAACTTTTCGTAGTGTCCGTAGTTTCATAACCTAAGAAAATATTTCACAATTTTTTCTCAAGCCACCTGAAAATCTGGGAAAAGAACTGAACATAAAGATTGCCGACTTCCATGGCCGCACGCCTGGTAACCTGCTGCTTGATACGCTTGCCTCCCCAATCAACCATACCGCCGCACCAGTGAGGGGCAATGTCGCTCGTCCAGGCAGCTGTCTTACCTTTGTTAAATTGCCCTAATATCAGAAGCGGTGCCTTTTTGCCTGACACTTTTTGATAAAGCTCTAAAATAACTTTTGAAGTTTTCTTAGGTTTTACTTCATTGTAGCCAATAATCACCGGGCTTATTTTAATCGGAATATTTTTTACAACAGGATGAAGCCGAAGTTTCTTAAAATAAGCACCGCTTGCCAGTTGGCGCCGGTCATCACTTGCTTTACAAAAGACTGGCAGGATTTTTTCAATCAAACTTCCGTGATAACCGCCGTCCAGCCCCGTAAACGATCCCCAGCCGCCGATCATCAGAAAGCCCGCGCCATCGGATACCTGGCGCACGATTTCTTTTATCATTTCTGGTGATAGATTTCTTTTAGGGTAATCACTGATAATAATAAGAGAGAATTGCTTTGAGAGAATTTTCTCACCGGGTTTTTTTCCGGGAGGAATATGCACGACAGAGCGCTTCATCCGCTTTGCAATACCGAGTAAATACCGCGCATTGTGCTCGGCCGGCCCGTCTCCCAAATAAAGATAAGGTTTTATCATTGATCGTACCCTAATTTTCGAAATGAGCGCTTCAAAACTTGAACCACAAAGCTGCGCGGAACCAATTGTTCGATACAATAAGCAAAACGGTTCCAAAATCCGCTGATCACGGTTGTCTTTCGCTTTAAAATCGCCCGAAATGTTTCATCAATTACTTCCTCGGCGCTTTGGGCCGGACGTTTATCCAGCGGATGATGGTGAAACCCTGCAGCATTTCCAAAATTGGTTTCGGTTCTGCCCGGGCACAAGTTAATAATTTGAATACCCTGGTCCGAAAATTCCGCCGCAACTGATTCAGAGAAAGAAGTAACAAACGCTTTTGATGCCGCATAGCCCGCAAAATAAGGCATTGGCTGGAACCCTGCCGTTGAGGAAACGTTGATGATGAGGCCGTATTTTTGATTGACCATTCCCGGTAAGAATAAATGCGTGAGCGCTACAAGCGATTTTATATTTACGTCTATCATTTCAAGCTGGCGCTCAAGATCTAATTTAATAAAGTTTCCGATAGCGCCAAAACCGGCATTATTGACCAAACAATCAACCACAATGCCGCTTCCCCGGATTTCTTCATAAATCTTGCGGTAAAGATTATCATGAGATAAATCAGCGCAAACCACATGGGTTTTGGCCTGATACCTTTTCTGTAAATCTTCGGCAATGACCTTTAATTTATCCTCTGAACGTGCTAAGAGAATCACGTGCCAGCCGTCCTTGGCAAACCGCTCCGCAAACGCCTTCCCAATACCGGAGGAAGCGCCTGTAACCAAAGCCCACCTGTTCTGTTTAAGCTGATTCATGGGCTGGATTATAACACTTCAGTTTTGGAGATTAAACTGCGGAAAATTTTACGCCGAATAGGCAAGCCGCATGGCAGCCTGGAAGTGGTTGATCAGGATGGGTTCAAGCCCTGAGAGGAGCCCTGCAATGACGGATTGAGTCCAGACAGAACCGTTCAGCTTTCCTAAGATAAG
>Ga0268299_1000876_pt1 | contig 72936 bp, 61 predicted proteins | sample NOBtaG_FD_193484 | JGI IMG/M metagenome (GOLD analysis project Ga0268299, IMG submission 193484) | Activated sludge microbial communities from bioreactor in Nijmegen, Gelderland, Netherland - NOB reactor | ecosystem: Engineered > Bioreactor > Aerobic > Activated sludge | place: Netherlands... | reverse complement strand
TCGGCGATCAGTTCTTCGACGGAACGAGGCTCGGCCATGGGGACATCTCCGGGAGGGAATGCGCCTACCGGCAGCCCAAGGGCATAACAGAGGGAAGAAGAAAAATCTACTTCAGTTCACGAAATGCGGGGATGCACCCGATCAGAAGATGATGTTCGATGCGACCCATGGACGCCATCGACAAGCATCAGGAATTGCTGCTCGCCGCAGAAGCGATCCGTGTTTCTCGCCCGGATTGGCATGTTGAGGCCTTTGCCCTGATCGACTCGACCAACGCCGAAGCGCGCCGCCGGATCAAGGACGGCTCGGCGAGGGGAGCCACGCTTCTCCTCGCGGACCATCAGGACGCCGGGCGGGGGAGGGACGGGCGAACCTGGGTGGATACACCTGCGTGCGCTTTCTTGGGCACGCTTGCGTGGAAACTGAGGGGCACCTCGCCGCCGACGCTCTGGCCGCTGCAGTTCGCCGTCGCATTGGCGGACTCGATCGAGTTGCTCGCAAACTGCGAGATCGAAGTGAAGTGGCCGAATGATCTGCTACTCAATGGCGGCAAGCTCGCGGGGATCCTGATGGAGACGGCAGGCGCGGACTGGATGATCGGCGGGGTCGGTGTGAACATCGAGCAAACACGCGCGGAACTCCCACGACGCGCACCGCATGAACCACCCGCGACATCGCTCGCGCATGAACTCGGGACGTCCGCACCTCGCCGTGACGAGGCCATAGTTCAGATCGCGACAGGGCTAATGATGCGCGTGGATGCCCCACTCCCGCGCGAGGTTCTCGTGGGTGCGTGGTTGAAGCGCTGGCATGGCGAGGGGAAACCCTGCGCGATTCGAACGCCGCACGGAGTTGTGGAGGGCATCATGCGCGGTATCGGCGAGACCGGCGCGCTCTTGATTGAAACCCCCGGTTGTGAAGTCATCCCCGTGCACTCTCCTTCGATGATTGCTTCCGCCGGGCCCGACCAGCCCTCCGCGAACTGAGCCGATCGACTGCGGCGTTCACGACGCCTAACATTGCGCTATTGTCATCTCGGCGATGCGCGAAGCCCATCTGCAGGACGATCTCCGGCGCGACCAGTTTGCGAAACGCGAGACCCGCCCGCGTCATTACGCTCGCGGATTCCGGAACGAGCGCGATCCCCAGCCCTCCCGCCGCGAGGCTGATCCCAGTCTGGAGTGCGTCAGGTTCGTAGGCGATGCGCAGGGGGCTTCCGAGCTCGCGGCTCCGCGAGATGATATCGTCGTAGGCACGCGGTGCGACGCTTCGGCGAAAGATAATGATTCGTTCCTCGAGCAATTTCCTGAAGGGGATTCGCGGGAGCTTCGCAAGAGGATGCTTCTCCGACAGCGCGAGGAGCAGCGGCTCCTCATAGACAGCGCGCACGGTGAGTCCCTCATCGTCGCCGCGCTCCAATGGGAGGCGGAGGAATCCCGCCTCGATGGCGCGCTCGCGAAGGGCGACGATTTGCTCCGTCGCGGAGAGCGCGCGCGGGCACATCTCCAGTCCCGGCTCGCGTTCGAGCAGGTCGCGCAGCAATTCCGGGAGCACTCCTAGATCCACCGAGGGACTGTACCCGAGTCGAAAACTCCCGTGGAGTCCCTCTCGCACGCACTGCGCAATGCGTGTCGCGCGCCCGGCTTGCTCGAGCGTCAGGCGCGCTTCGCGCAGGAACACGCGGCCAGCTTCCGTCAGCTCGACATGCGTGCGCGATCGCGAGAGGAGTTGTACGCCGATCTCCTCCTCCAGCGCGCGGATGGTCATGCTGAGTGGTGGCTGCGAGATGTGCAGGCGCCGGGCCGCGCGTCCAAAGTGCAACTCTTCGGCGACAGCGACAAAATACCTCAAGTGGCGGAGTTCCATGTGATACGATTCTCCTATCACGAATGATTGTAAAGAGTATTGGACGAATCAGAGGACTTGCGCAAGCCTGCTCTCGGTTCCAGCGAAGAATCCGGAACCGAGGTCAAACGACACTACGAAAGGCAACGACCATGATGACCCTCCATCCCGCCTCGAAACGCGGCGTATCCAACTTCGGATGGCTCGACAGCAGGCACAGTTTTTCGTTCGGCGAATTCTACGATCCGAACCAGATGGGATATCGCGCCCTGCGCGTGATCAACGACGACCGGATCGACGGTGGCGGTGGGTTCCCGATGCACGGGCACCGCGACATGGAAATCATCAGCTACGTCGTCGAGGGTTCCCTGAGCCACAAGGACAGCATGGGAAATGGCTCGGTGATTGGCGCCGGTGAAGTCCAGTACATGGGTGCCGGCACGGGGGTCCGTCACAGCGAGTTTAACCCCTCCCAGACGGAGCCGATGCGCCTGATTCAGATCTGGGTGCTCCCGGAAAAATCCGGGCTGACCCCGGCCTACGGACAGATTCCCCCTCCGGCCGGGGGCACAAGGAATACTTTCCGCCTGCTCGCCTCGCGCGACGGCGCGGAGGGCTCCCTCGTTGTCCGCCAAGATATGAAACTGCTATCCGCCAAGCTCGACAGCGGCGAGTCGGCCACGTATAACCTCGCCAGCGGGCGCCACGCATGGCTTCAGGTCGTTGGCGGCGAGATCACCCTTGCGGGTCTGCGACTCCATGAAGGGGATGGCGTGTCGATTGATGAAGCGTCCGCGCTCATTCTCGAAGCGCACGCAGATTCAGAAGTGCTCCTTTTCGACCTGAACTGATCAGTCGGGGAGCCTTCCATCCCGAGGAGTCGGTCATGGCGGAGCCGTTGCGCGTTGGTATCATTGGAACCCAGTGGGGGCGCATGCACATCGGAGCATTTCGCGGAGCAGGTGCCGAGGTGTTCGGCATCTGCGGCCGCGACCCGGACAAGACCTCGCGCATCGCGCGCGAAGAACACGTCCCGTTTGCCACGACGGATGTTCGCGCGATGTGCGAACACGTTGATGCGATCGTTGTCTCCGGGCCGGATGGACTGCACCACGACCACATCAAGATCGCCCTCGAATGCGGACGCCATGTCCTCAGCGAGAAACCGCTCACGCGTCTCGCCTCGCACGCGGAGGAAGTTACCGCGCTCCTCGCCAAGCAACCGCGCCTCGTCGGTGCGGTTAGCTTCCCGTATCGCCTCCTGCCGCCGGTCGGGGGTCTGCGTGCTTGGCTGAATGAGCGCAAGCACGCCCGCTGGGTCACGGCGACGATCCGGAACTCCTTCGCCAGTGTTGAGGGCATGAACGACGACGCACCGAACATGGGCTTTTCGGGAGACTTCGGCGGCATGTCGCACATCGTCGACACGGCGCTCTGGCTCGGTAGATCTCGTGCGGTTTGGGTCGAAGCCGAACTGCGCGGACGCCCCGTCCACAGCGGCACGATCATCATTGGAATGGATAGCGGGGGAGTGGCGACGCTCACGCATGTCTCCGCGCGGGAGCCGGGGATCCACGGGCAGTGGGCCGTCACCGGCGACAACTACGACGCCCGCTTCTCTGGCGGGTATCGTCCGGAACTCGGCGGGTGGAGGATCGGGCCCTCGGAGTTGTTCGAAGGCACTTGGCGCGAGACGGGACCACTGGTCGAACCACGCCAGGGTGGCCGCGAGCCGTGGGCTCAGGCGCACGTTGCGATGGCAGCGCAGTTCCTCGCCGCAATCGAAGGAGACGCCGCGCCCGTTCTACCGAGATTTGAGATGGGTGCGCACGTCCAGCACGTCCTGCTGGCCGCGCTCAAGTCTGCCCGCGAGAACAAGAGGATCATTCTGGCCAAGGCCGCACCGAAGACTCTGCAGGAGTAATCTAAGCCGTCGGTGGGTCGGGTGCGCCGATCCGGAGAAATCCGCGCGCCCGACCCGACTGCCGACGTTCCGGCTTTATTCGGCGTCGCTTCCGCCGAACCGGAAATTGAAGAGAGGGAAGCGCAGCTTTCCGCCCTCGAAGTTCAGCAAACCCACCTGCGCGCCATCGAGTTTCTCGGAGAAGTTGATCAGGCCGAACTGCACGCCATTCGTCGGTCCAGTGTTGTTCAGGACCCCGAGCTGAACTCCCCCCATTTCTCCATCTGAAGTCTGCTGACGCAGGTTGATGATCCCTGCCTGAAGGCCAGAGGTGCGACTGAAGTTGTTCACCGCGCCGATCTGCAGCCCGTGGCATTCGTTGGTTTCGTCATCATTCAGGAAGTCCTTGAATGGGAGCGGTCCATTGATGAGGCTCAACTGTGTGCCGCGCACCATGCCGACGTTGTTCACGAGCGACACCTGGCCTCCCCACATGTCACGAGCGGAGTTGGCCAGCCCTGATGTCTGCAGGCCGTGGATCGAGCCCTCGGTCGCGCTCGCGAGGCCACCAGCCTGCCAGCCCCACGTGTCATCCTCCGTCACTGCCGCGAGTCCGCCGATCTGAATCCCACGCATCGAATCCTCGGACACCGAGGCTAGGCCGCCGAGCTGGATTCCGCGCGCATTACCCTCGGTGACACTCGCAAGTCCTCCGACCTGGATCCCCGACATTCCATCCTCTGAGACGGCTGCGAACCCGCCGACTTGAATCCCGCGCGCATCATTTTCTGAGATGCTAGCGATGCCAGCGAGTTGCGCCCCCCAAAGGCCCCCCTCGGAGACGCTTGCGATCCCAGCGACTTGCAGGCCGCGCGCGTCCCCCTCGGTCATGCTTGCGATCCCGCTGGCTTGACCGCCCCACATTCCCTCTTCGGCGACGCTGGCGATGCCGGCGACTTGCAAGCCGCGCGAATTGCCCTCCGTGACTGCAGCAACCGCGGATAGCTGAAGCGGCGTGACGTCCCCCTCTGCCAACGCAGCGATCGGCGCAGCCTGAATGCCGACGACGTTGTTGTCGTGTACCGAGCCCAGACCAAGTCCGAGTCCATAAACGTCGTAGGAATTCGGGAAGATCTGCCACTTGTGATAGATCGCGAGTTGGACAGGCGTCCAGCCCTCCGGTCCGGGAGGTTCGTCCGGCACGGCGATGTTCGTCTGTGCCTCGTCGGCATTGTTGCCGGGTGCTTCATCGGCACCGGCGAGCGCGCCGAGAATAGAGAAGAAGAGTGCCAACGTGGACATCCGAGATTCGCGAACCCGTGTCATGGTCATCCGTGATTCCCTCTTGGGTGAATTCATCGTGATCAGCCTGTTCGATTGCCGCGAGCTATGGCGTGACTCCCGCGCCGGTTCCCCCTTGGCGCTCCACGCGTTCTTTCTGCGGATCGTAAAGTGTGTGTCCGAACCTCGTGCCCGGTTGGAAACAAAATCGCGCACGGGGAAAGTTTTTTTCGCGAGTCACGCGTCAAATTCCTCACCGCGACAGCCAAGTGATGCGGGGCATCTAGTCCTCCTTGCCATGCCCCCCGGTCGTGGTGAAAGGTTCCGTCCCATGCACGCGATGACAACAGACACAACGCGGTTTGGAGGCCCTTGGAACGAGGGAACCCCGATGGTTGTTGCCATCGATGGCCCCGTCGGATCGGGCAAATCCTCCGTCGCCAAGAAGCTCGCCCTCGCCTTGGGATGGCACCACCTCGATACCGGCGCCATGTACCGCATGGTCACGTTGGAAGTCCTCGCGAGTGCCGGCGGTGTTGCCGATCGCGAGTACGGTGCGCAGGTGGCCAAACGGCTCAGTTTCGATTGGGGCCCCGAGGGTCACCTCCTCCTCGATGGCAAGCCCCTCCCCTCCGCGATCCGGGATGAACGCGTCAGCCGTCACGTCTTTGCCATCGCAGACAATCGCGATGTGCGCGCGGCCCTCGTCCCCGTGCAGCGCGCCCTCGGTCTGCGCCACCCGACCGTCGCCGAAGGACGCGACATGGCCACCGTCGTCTTTCCCGATGCGCCCTTCAAGTTCTACCTCCACGCCGATGCGCGCATTCGCGCGACCCGCCGCGCCGAGCAACTCGAGCGCCAGGGCAAGGCGGAGCCCGTCGAAGAGATTCTTCGCAACCTCGAGGAACGCGACACGCGCGACCGCGCTCGCGAATGGGGTGCACTGACGCATGCTCCCGACGCTGTCGAGGTGGACACGACCTCCATGTCGCTCGACGAGGTGGTCGCATCCCTTGCCGGGACGATTCGTGCAGTGCAGGCTTCGCACGGATGAGTTCAGAAGAACCGCAGGCGCCCGGCTCGAACCGGGACGAAGCCTATCGGGCCGACCTGCAGCGCATCGCCTTCCCGCCCCTCTTCACTCGCATCGTGCGTGGTGTTTCGCGCGTCCTGCTCAAGATCATCTTCAAGATCTACTTCCGCATGACGACGGTCGGCATCGAGAACGTGCCGAAGGAGGGGGCGTTCCTCCTCGCGATGAATCATGCGAGCCATCTCGATCCGATGATCATCGGCGCGACGGACATCCGGTACCCCAAGATCATGGGACGCGACGATCTCTTCAAAATCCCCCTTGTCGGGTGGTGGATCGCATCGATCGGAGCATTCCCCGTCAAGCGTGGTCTCGCGGATCGCCGTGCGATGGCGCTCTCGATCGACATGCTGAAACTCGGCGTTCCCGTGGGCATCTATCCCGAGGGCACACGCACCGAGGACGGCTCGATCGGTAAGGCGAATCCTGGGCTCGCGATGTTGGCGATGGCCGTGCCCGGAGTCCCAATTCTACCCGTCCACCTCGACGGGTCCTTTGCCGCGTTTCCTCGCGGTGGGCGATTTCCCAAGCCTGCCCGGATCACTGTCTATATCGGGAAGCCATTTCGAGTAGACGAAATACCAAATGCGCCCCAAGAAAAAAAGGCGTTGTATCGCGCCGTAGGCGATGAAACCATGAAAGCCATCATCGCCGCAAAGCGCTAAAGAACGCGTTCTTTCGGGGCTAGCGGTCACCTAAGCTACCATCATCGAAACCCCTCAACTGCACGGAGCTGGTCAAGTCATGGAATCCGAGACGCGGAACGAAACGGGAGCTTCACCGGAACCGGAGAAGAACCCCACCCCCGCAGGTAAGCCGAGGCACGCAGCGCGCGCGCACGAGCACGAAGACGTCGATCCAGAGGAGGCGGAGAACAACGCCGCCACCGATCGCGAGATGGAGGAATTCCTCGCTCATCTCGATCAACACCTTCCCAAGGAAGGTGAAGAGTTCTCTGGCGAGGTCATTGAAGTCTCCGTTGTGCGCATCAGCGACGAAGGCGTGCTGGTGGACTCCGGTGGTAAGGCGGAAGCATACATCCCGCTCGAAGAATTCGTGCGCGTTGGTGACAAGCTCCTCGTCGAGCCCGGGCAGAAGATCCCCGTCATCCAGGCAGGGCGCCTCGCGAACGGCGATCCGCGCTACAGCCACCGTGAGGCGCGCCATCGCCTCGCCCAGGATGTCGTGCAGAAGGCATTCAAAGACAAGCGCGCCCTCAGCGGCCGTGTAATCAGCATCGTCAAGGGGGGCATCATGCTTGATGTCGGCCTCCCCTCGTTCATGCCCGCCAGCCAGATCGACCTCTTCAAGATTCCGAATCTCGACAGCTTGCTGAACACCGAGATGGAAGCCTACGTGATCGAGTACGACCCGCGCCGTCGTCGTGCCGTGCTCTCACGCCGTCAGCTTCTCTTCGAGCGCCGCGAGAGCGAGCGTCGTGGACTGCTCTCCAAGCTCACGGTTGGCTCCACGGTCACGGGCAAGGTGAAGAGCGCCCTCGACTTTGGTGTGTTTGTTGACCTCGGCGGTGTGGATGGTTTCGTGCCGCGCGAGGAAGTCAGCTACGACCGCGGAACGCCCCCGTCCCGCATCGTCAACGTCGGCGATCCGATCACTGTCGTCGTGTCCAAGGTGGACCTCGACAGCGGCAAGATCACCCTCTCGCGCAAGCGTGCCCTCCCCGATCCGTGGGACACGATCGACGAACGCTACAAGCTCGGTGATTGCATCCACGGCATGGTGGTCTCGATCCAGAACTACGGCGCCTTCATCCATCTGGAGGAAGGTGTGACGGGCATGATCCACGCCAGTGACATGAGCTGGTCCCTCGGCAACAAGAGGCCGACTGACTACGTTCGCGCTGGCGAATCCGTGACCGCTCAGGTTCTGGAGATCGACAAGGAAAAGCGCCGCATCTCGCTCGGCCTCAAGCAGGTCATGGGTGATCCGTGGGCCGAGGTGGAGAAGAAGTACTCCATCGGTTCCCGCGTGAAGGGTGTTGTGACCTCCCTGACGAACTACGGCGCCTTCATCAAAATCGACGAAACGCTCGAGGGGATGATCCACGTCAGCGACATCGTCTGGGAACGCCGCCTCAACCACCCGAAGGAAGTCCTCAAGGTGGGCGAAGAAGTCGAGGCTGTCGTGCTCAAGGCGGACGCGACGAACCGTCGCCTCTCGCTGGGCATCAAGCAGCTCCAGGCATCGCCGTACGATGCCTATCAGACGGCCAACCCGCAGGGGAGCATCGTCTCAGGCAAGGTGACACGCTTCGCGCCGTTCGGTGCGTTCGTTGAATTGGCCGATGGTCTCGAAGGCCTGATCCACATCAGCCAGATCGACACCGCGCGCGTTGAACTGCCGGAGAAGGCGCTCACCCTCGGCGAGACCATCAAGGTCAAGATCCTCAAGTACGAGCCCAAGAACCGCAAAATCTCCCTCTCTCGCAAGGACGCCATCCGTCAGGTCGAGCGCGAGGAGATGAAGCAGTACACCGCAAAGGGGAACAAGGAAGCCAAGTCGTTCAACACGTTTGGCGAGGCCCTGCGGGAAGCACGCAAAGAGTAACCCTGAGCAGCACCTGAACCCGAAACGACAATCGCCCCGCAGCCGAGATGACTGCGGGGCGATTTGATTTTAGGCCTCGACGAGAGGGCAAGAAGCCGCCCGGGCGACGCGCAATCGGGGGGAGGGCGTCAGCCCGGGCGTTGGGATCGGCCTGCGGTCCGGGGGGAGGGGGATGGACCGCATCCGAAGATTTGTCTCGGAGGGGGAGCGCGGCGCGCTCCGTACCCCGCAGCCTTAACTCGGCCGCGCGCCTCCGAAACGGATCACGCGCTCAGCAGATAGCGGAGCTGACGTGAAACTCCAGGGCGGGCGAGCTTTCCGAGGGCCCGCTGCTCGACGCGGCGAACACCTTCCTGACTCAGGCCCACAATCTTGCTGGTCTTGCGAAGGCTCAACGACTCGCCACCTTCGCCAAATCCGTAGCGATAAGACATCACTTCACGTTCCCGGGGATTCAAGACGCGCAGGGCATCACTCACCACACGCGCACGCTCTTCCTCTGCCAGACGATCGCCTGGCTGTTCGCCGTCTTCCTGAGCGATCATGTCGAGGAGGCAGCCCCCCTCTTCCGAGCGCTCGGCCTCGAGCGACAGGACCGACTCACGGAAAGGGAGCAGGTCATCGACCTTCTCAACGTCCATACCGAGGATCGAAGCAATTTCCTCCGCCTCGGGCTCGCGCCCTTCCTGCTGGTTGAACGTCCGAATTGTTTCGTTGATCTTGGAGAGGAGACGCGCCTTGCGAACTGGGAGCCGGATCAGGTTCCCACGGCGGCGCAGCGCTGCCTGAATCTCCTGGCGAATCCAAAAAGCCGAGTAGGTCGAGAATCGATAACCCTTACGCCAGTCGAACTTGCTGATGACGGTCAGCAGGCCGACGTTCCCCTCCTGAATCAGATCCGCGACAGGCAGCCCGTGCCCGCGATAACGGAGCGCGATCTTGACCACGAACCTCAGATTGCAGCGGACGAGCTCTTCGCGGGCGCCTTCGTCGCCTCCCTCGAGGCGCTGGAAGAGGGCTACTTCCTCTTCACGCGTGAGTACCTCATTTTTCGAGACCGACTTGAGATAATCGGCAATGCCGTCTTCGAATTCTGGGCGGTACTTGTTGGCGCACATGAGTCGGGCCTCGTGGGTCCTGCGAAGATGACCCTCATAAGGCAACCTCCGTACCGGTTCCGAGCTGCGAAATGTTGGTTTAAGTCTAGCCTGTTAAATACAGCATAGTCAGTCCATTAGGAAGGCCCGTGCGATTGCCCCGTTTTGGCGATGTCACCCGTGATACCCAAAACAGAATGCGGAAATCCGCACGCGTGAGGATTTCCGCACAGTTTCATTAAGGTCGAGTTCGGCTGAGGATAGGCAACAGGTTAGCCCGCTTTTCTTTCGCTGGCAACTCGATGCGGGGAAAAAGCGATGCGCCCTACCGATTTCGGGCAGACACCGAATCGCCCGGACCATGGCTGCGGACTTGCGCCCCCGGCGCCACCCGGGTGCGATGGGGGGAGAAACGAATCCTCCCGGAGACCAGATCCATGCCGCGTGTCATTAGCGCAGACCCCACCCCAAACGAAAATGCCATGAAGTTCACCCTCGATTCGAAGGCGATCGAGAGCGGTTCCAAGACATACTCGGCGGCCAATGCGGCCGAACACCCGACTGCCAAGGCTCTCTTCGCCCTGCCCGGCGTGAAGTCCGTCTTCATGCTCAACGACTTCATCACAGTCAGCAAAGATCCCGACGCAACCTTTGCCGATCTCGAAGAGCAGATCATCCAAGCGATCAACGGCTGAGACGCCTCCGGTCCGCGTAGGGTCCAAACACCTCGAAATGCAAAATGGCCCGTGATCAGCACGATCGCGGGCCATTCTTATGCCCTTCAGAATGCACCAACCACGGCTTTGCGGTTGGGCGATTGCCCGTCAGCGAGAGTACTCCCGATGGATTGCCACTTGACGGACGCATTCTTCGTTCCCAGAATCTTTGCTCAATGGCACCGTTTCTTGCTAGCAATGGTGTTCAGCGCACTTCCCGCAAGACATCACAGAGTCACAAAACAAGTATTCTCAATACCTTGTAGACGAATTCCGACGCCATAACGAGGACCCCACCCCGTATGCCCTTGTCGATGCAGCAGGTCCAGCGCCAGACCCAGCGGCTGATCATGACGCCGCAGATGCAACAATCCATCCAATTGCTGCAGATGAACTCCATGGACCTGGAGCAGCTCGTCCGGAATGAAATGCAGGAGAATCCGTTCCTCGAGATTTCCGACGACGAGGAGGCGCTACAGTCAGACGGCGCGGACACGGGGATCGACACCGACATCGAGATCCCGGCTGTTGAGTCCGGCCTTTCCGAGAAAGAAGCCGAGAAAGCGCGCGAACTCGAGATCCTATCCGGGGACTCGGACGAGCCCGACTATCGCCCCAGTTCTTCCAGCGAAGGGGCATCGGGGGCCGACACCCCGACCGCGGAGCACGAAGAAGGGAACTTCGAATCCACTCAGGAAACCGACGTCGACTGGGATGACCAGTATTCCGATTCGGACACTATCCCGCACGCCTCGGTTGCCGAAGATTCCGAAGAACACGACTTCACCGAGTACACAGCCCTCAGCGAGGGGCTCCATGATTCGCTCCGGCGTCAGCTCTCCCTCTCCGTCCTCGCCGGGCGGGAACTGGAAATCGGCGAGTTCCTCATCGGTAACGTCAACGACGACGGCTACATCGAAGCAGGGCTCGAAAACCAAGCCATGATGGTCGGCTATCCGGTGGAGTTCATCCGCCCGGATCGCGCAGGCAAACCGGAGTTCGTCGAGCGCCGCCTGCGCCGCGCTCTCGCCAAGATGTTCGGCGGTGTCGATCCCGACGCTTACACGACGATGAAGCGAAAGGAACTCGTTCTGCGCTGCTTCTCGCACATCATCGGGCAGCCCTACGAGAAGGTCTCCGTCCTCCCTCGCCCAATCCAGCTTAAGCGGCTCATCGCGAAGCGCCTTGGCTGCGACATTGAAGCATTCGACGAAACTCCCGAGGATGAGCTTCTTCTCGAAACCGTTGCGCACCGTCTGCGCACGACGCCGGAGATCGTTTTCGACGTCCTCGAAGTTCTTCAGGAGTTCGAGCCGACGGGTGTCTGCGCACGCAATCTGGCCGAATGCCTCCGCCTGCAATGTGAGGAGAAAGATATCCGCGATCGTCTTGTTTATCAGATTCTCGACGGGTACTTGGACCTCCTCCTGCAGAAGAAGTTTCGCGACATTTCGCGAACGCTTGGCTGCACCGAGGAAGAGGCTGGCGAGGTGTTCATGATTCTCTCGCGCCTCGAACCGCGCCCCGGTCGCTCGAACACGCGAGAGACCCCGCGCTACATCGTGCCCGACGTGTTCGTGAAGAAAGTCGATGGCAAGTACCTCTATTATCTCAACGAGGGTGACACCGGACGTCTCACGGTTGCGACGACCTACAAGCGCATGCTCAAGCCGTCGGAGGGCGGGAAGGAATCGCTCAATGGTGCCGCTCCCGAGATGGTCGAGGTGGACACGCCGACGACGAATCTTCCCGTCATCGACAAGGAATTCGCGCACAACAAGTACAAGAGCGCCATCTGGCTCATCAAGAACATCGAGAAGCGCAAGACCACGATCCTGCGCGTGACCGAAGCGATCATGGAATACCAGCGCGCGTTCCTCGAAAAGGGCATCGAGCACCTGCGCCCTCTGACCCTGCGCGACATCGCCGAAGTCGTCGGCATGCACGAATCCACAATCGCGCGAGTGACAGCGAACAAGTACGTCGAGACCCCTCGAGGCGTCTTCGTGCTGAAGTACTTCTTCAACAGCGGCCTCGAAACCGACGAAGGGGAAATGGCCGCGTCCCGAGCGATCAAGGAGATGATCACGCAACTGATCGGCGCCGAATCCCCCAAGCGCCCGCTCAGCGATCAGAAGATCGCCGACAAGCTCCGCGACAAGGGCATCCAAATCGCTCGACGCACCGTGGCCAAGTATCGCGAGCAACTCAAGATATTGCCGGCTCGGCTGCGCAAACAGGTGAACTGAGCCTGCTTGGGCTTTCCCCCGTATGCTCCGTTGCGCATCGGATCTCGCGTCGGTCAGCGTACTCCCTCGCTCGACCTCGCGCGCCCCGCCTGCGCGAAAAACACCCGAGCCGGCCGGCGAGGCGTGCACCAATACCAGTCGGCGCTCGCGCTTGCCCTCGATGCGCGTCGGTTAGAGCCTCTCCACACAACACAATCACCCACGCTCGCACGAGAGAATTCCCATGCCCGAAACCATGGACCACACCGAACACTTCATCGAGGGACTCTACGCCAAAGAGGACGCCGCCCTCCTGAGTTGTGCAGATCGTGCGGCGGCGGCGGGTTTGCCTGCTATTTCGGTGAATCCTTCGACGGGCCGTCTGTTGCAGATCCTCGCGTCGATGGTGGGGGCGAAGGATGCTCTCGAAGTGGGCACCCTCGCAGGGTACAGCGGCACCTGGATCGCCCACGGGTTAGGAACCGGAGGCAAGCTGACGACGCTCGAAATCGAGCCCAAGCACGCGACCGTTGCACTGGAGACTTTCCGTCTGGCCGGAGTCGCCGATCGCGTGGAAATCAGGATGGGTCCCGCGCTCGACACGCTCGCTGTGCTCGAACGTGAAGGGCGCAAGTTCGACCTCGTCTTCCTCGATGCGATCAAGGCCGAGTACGCGCAGTACTTCGCCCATGCCCATCGGATGCTGCGTCCCGGCGGCGTGCTGCTCGCCGATAACGTCCTCAAGTGGGGAGGCGACGTGGACTTTGTCGCCCACCCGGACATTGGGGACGATGCGCGCGAAGGGTTGCGCGAAATGCGCGCATTCCTGCGCTCGATCTCCGCCCACCCGGACTATTCCTCAACAATCATTCGCGTCGGGAGTGGTGTCCTCGTTGCGCACCGCCGCGCCCAAGGCTGAAATTGCGTCCGTCATCGCAGGGGTGCGAGAAATTCCGCGCCAATCATCCACCACCGCCGAAACCAGAACAGCGAAAGGCTGCCACCCGCTCCATGTCCGCTCCCGAGAAGGAACGCTCATCCGTCACACTCGACACCATTGTGTCCCTTTGCAAACGCCGCGGCATCATCTATCCCGGCAGTGACATTTACGATGGTTTGGCGGGCACCTACGACTACGGCCCCGTCGGGATCGAGTTGAAGCGCAATGTCAAGGAGGCGTGGTGGCGCTCGGTCGTGTACGAGCGTGGTGACTGCGAGGGCCTGGATGCCGCGATTCTGATGAACGCGCGCGTCTGGAAATCGAGCGGTCACGTTGATGGATTCAGCGATCCCCTCGTGGACAGTCATGGCCCGTCGCGCAAGCGTTACCGCGCCGACCACATTGAGGAAACCGAGTGCACGCGCTACACCGTGACCGACGTCACCGACGCCGATGCTCCCGTCACGTACGACACCCAGCTCTGGGCACCGAGCAAGGGTAAGGCGAAGGAGTTCTACCAGGCGTGGTGGGAACGCGAGCTCGGTCTCGCAGGAAAGCGCGTCAAGATCGAGGCGGTCGAGGGAAGCACGCGCAAGGGAATGTTCGGTCCCGATGACGGCGGGCTGCTCGGCGAGCCACGCAATTTCAACCTCATGCTCACGACCAAGGTCGGTCCGGTCGAGGACGCCGCCGCGACCGTGTACCTCAGGCCAGAGACCGCACAGGGCATCTTCGTGAACTTCGAGAACGTGCGCACGTCGGCACGTCGCAAGCTCCCGTTCGGCATCGCGCAGATGGGCAAGTCCTTCCGCAACGAAATCACGCCAAAGAACTTCATCTTCCGCACGCGCGAATTCGAGCAGATGGAGGTCGAGTTCTTTTGCAAGCCCGGCCACTTGTGCAAGGATGGGGAGTTGACAGACGAGCAGTGGCACAAGGACTGGCTCGATCGTCGTCTCTCGTGGTACCATCGCTATGGCATTCGCCCGGAGAACCTGCGAACGCGTCCGCATGCCAAGGACGAACTCGCACACTATGCGAAGGCGTGCTACGACATCGAGTATCTCTTCCCGATAGGATGGCAGGAACTCGAAGGGGTTGCAAACAGAACGGACTTCGACCTGCGCGCCCACGCGGAGGGAAGCAGCAAGGACCTGCGGTACTTCGACCAGGAAGCAAACGCGCACTACTACGCATACGTCATCGAGCCCAGCGCCGGCGCGGATCGTTCGACGCTTGCATTCCTCGTCGATGCGTATCGCGAAGAGGAAGTGAAGGGGGAGAAGCGCGTCTCGCTGAAGCTGAATCGCAAGCTCGCTCCGATCAAGGCAGCCGTCTTCCCGCTGCTCAAGAACCGCCCGGAGCTTGTCGCGATGGCGGAAAATCTGTGCGCCGACTTGCGCAAGCGGGTCTATACGGTGTATGACGATACCGCAGGCATCGGTAAGCTTTATCGTCGCCAGGACGAGATCGGCACCCCGTATTGCGTGACCGTGGATGTGGAATCACTCGAGGACCAGAAAGTCACGATCCGCGATCGCGACACGATGGAACAGGTCCGCATTCCCGCCACCGAGGCGATCAAGTACATCACCTCTGGCATCGACGAAGCCTGACCCTGTTGTTTGACTCGAAGCATCGAATCGTTGTTTGAACAGGAATCCATGATGTCCACGCGAGCCGGTGTCGTCCTTCCGGGAATTCGCCTCAAGGCGGAATCCCAACGCCGCGTCGCGCGGGGGCATCGTTGGATTTTCTCCAACGAGATCGCATCGAAGGATGACAACGTCTCCGACGGTGGCGAAGTCGCTGTATTCTCCGCGGCAGGGGAATTCCTCGGAAGTGCGCTCTACTCCGCGAAAGCGCTGATCGCGGGGCGTCTCTACTCGAAGGCATCGGTGCGCTGTGACGAGGGATTCCTGCGCGCGGCCTTGGCGCAAGCCATCGCATTCCGCACACGATTCCACGACGAGAAGGAAGCGTATCGCGTCGTTTACGGCGACGCAGATGGGCTCCCCGGGCTCGTCGTTGACGCATTCAATCGCGTGCTCGTTGTGTCGATCCAAACCGTCGGCATGGACCTGCGGCGCGACATCATCATCGCGCTTCTCAAGGAGATGCTCAAGCCCGTCGCGATCATCGAACGAAGCGAAGGCTTCGTCCGTGAGATCGAGGGTCTCCCAAACGTCTCCGAGATTGTGCACGGGCAGGTCCCCTCACCGCACCACGCCGTGTTTCAGAAACTCAAGATCCCCGTCGATCCGATGCAAGGTCAGAAGACCGGTCTATTCCTCGATCAAGCCGTCAACTGGCGCGTGGCCGAGCGTTGGGCAAAGAACGCGAAGGTGCTGGACCTCTTCTGTCACGTCGGTGGCTGGGGGCTGCACGCACTCGTCGGAGGCGCAAAGAGCGTCACCGCCGTGGACGAGTCCGGGGATGCTTTGGCGGGGCTGAAGGAGGCGCTCGCGCTCAACAATCTGGATGACGGACGGCTTCGCACACTTCAGGAGGACGTCTTTGTCTTCCTGCGCAACTGCAAGGAACAATACGACCTGATCGTCTGCGATCCCCCCGCGTTCGCGAAGAACCGCAAGTCTCTGCCCGGAGCCCTTCGTGGTTACGGCGAGATCAACCGCCTGGCAATGAAGCACCTCGAACCGGGGGGCATCCTGATCAGTTGCTCCTGCTCGCACCACGTCAGCCGCGACGATTTCTTTGAGATGCTGCAACTCGCCGCGCGGGATGTAAGGCGCCAGTTCCGGATTCTCCCGCTCGATCCGGGACAATCACCAGATCACGCACCCCTGCTCTCCACCCCGGAAACGACCTACCTGAAGGTGGTCGCATTGGCCGATCAACCGGACCAAGGGGTCTCACTGAGGCGTCAGGAAGCAGGCCAGGAAACACCGATTGTCTGAAGATTTCGGCTTTCGACATTGCCCACCTCCTGAATAGGGTTGCCTTGATCCCGCCGAAATTCGAACCGTAGACGAGATCATAGCTGCGAAAAGTCGCGCCAATCAATACTCTGCCCCGATGAGCTTCCACCTTATGCGCCAGCGAAGGGCTCCCTATTTCTCGATTCTGGCTTCACTGTTCCTCGCCGCGCTGCTGACGCTGACGCTCAGCCATGGCATTGCGTTCCAGACAGAGGATCTCGCTTCTGATCCCGTGCTCGAAGAGAAGCGCCGCAGCAAGGAACTCCAAGATCGTATGAATGCGCTCTACGCGCAGGGGCGATACAACGAGGCCATCGACGTCGCGAACGAGATTCTCGCAGTCGATCCCGGCAACGGAATCGCGTACCTCTTCAAGAGCCGCGCAGAGACCCGCATCATGGAGGGACGCACTGCGCCCCCCGCGGTCACGAACCTCCCGACACCCGCTCCGCGCCCAACGCCCGAACCCTACGTCCCGCCCCCCGTCCAACCCGCAGTTCGCAAGTCCTCGTTCAGCATGTCCGACATCAAGGACAACCCCGTCCTGATGGGGATCGTGATCGTGCTCGGGGTCCTCGTCGTCGTGGCGATCATCCTCGGCATCTACGTCATGCGTCGCCCCAAGGAAGTCCCCGTCTATGCCACGGCTCCCAAGAAGGGTTCCGGCAAGAAATCCATGACGGACATGCCCACCCAGAAGGGTGGCATGCTCTCCGATATGCCGACGCACGGTGGCCTGCTTGCAGACATGCCGACGGGTGGTAGCCTCGCCGACATGCCCACCGGCGGGCGTCCGATGAACGACCGGCCGACGAAGCGAGGGCTCGCCGACATGCCCACCGCATCCGAGCCGGTCTATGCGAAGGGTTCCTCATCCGCCGCCGATCCTCACCCCTCCGCGTCGCAGACGAATCAGCCGCTCGTCTCCGATGACGAGATTCCCCGCCCGGTGATGAAGCACGCCCCACCCGTCGCGCCTGTTGCGACGGTCGCCGCGTCCTCAACACCTCCGCCAGCCGAGCCCGCAGAGGAGATCAAGAGCAGCATCAACCTCGATCTCTCGGATAGTCAGGTGGACGACATTCAGGCGACGGGGCATGGACGCATGGATGCCCCCGCCGCACCGCCGTTTACCCCGACGGGCAGCAAGTCCACCGGTTCGCGCAGCATGTCCCTGCCGCCGATCGCGGGCGCTGCCGCTGCTGGCGCAGCCGCCGGGTTCGCCGCCGCCGCGCCGCCCCCCGACACGGCGACGGGTGCTCCGCCCCTTTCCGAGGGGGACACGGTGCTTCCCGCCAAGCCAGGCACCGTGCCTCTCTTCGCCGGTGGAGACGACGATCCGTTCGCGGCTCCACCTCCCTCCCTCGCAAGCGCCCCACCCCCCAAGCGTCCCGCTCCGGGCAAGCCACCTGCATCCATCCCGGCTCCCGCCTCTGGGACAAGTGTTCCCAAAGACGAGCCGACCGGTCTCTCGTACAACTCGCTGATGTTTGGGGGTGATGCTCCACCGTCGCTCGCCGGTGGGGCATCACCGCCCCCCGCCGCAGCGAAGAAGGTCCCGGCCTCCGTTCCTGCTCCGAAGGAAGACGAAGACAACCTGACCAAGACCTCCTTCAACCGTCAGTTCAACGAGGTCATGATGGGACCGGGTGCCGAGAAGACAGGAATCCATATCGATATGAGTTCTCCCTCTGGCGAAGCGGACGCCCCTCTGTCCGGCTCCGAACCAACGCAAATCCCTGCCAAGGCACCGACGAAGTCGCCGATGGAACTCGACGCAACCCAGCAGATCGAGCCCGTAACAGCCGCGCCGAATCCTGCTCAGGTCGGAAGCGCCAGCTCGTCCTCCATGTTCCAACGCCAGCTTGAGGCTGGAAAGGCTGCCTACAACGGCGGTGACTACGCGAAGGCGGTTCAGTGCCTCTCTGTGGCCGCCACGCTGCGCCCGACCGACATGGAAGTCCGGCAGCTCCTCGACGAGGCCCGCAAGAAGCGCCGCGCGTAACCGCGCGGGAACCATGCACGCCTCTCGGAGGCTGCGCCGCATGACAACGGAATCGGAATCCCCCGCGCCCGCACCGCGCGTGATCCTCCATCTCGACATGGACTGTTTCTACGTGTCCGTCGAGCGCCTTTTGGATCCATCCCTCGAGGGGATCCCTGTCGCAGTCGGTGGGACTCCTGATGGGCGTGGCGTCGTTGCGAGCGCCAGCTATGAGGCGCGCAAGTTCGGCGTGCGCTCGGCGATGGCGATGGGAATGGCGCTGCGCCTCTGCCCCCACATGCGCGTGGTCAGCAGCGCATACAGCCAGTACAGCAAGTACGCCGAACACATCCACACGATTCTGCGCGAGTTCTCACCCTTGGTCCAGATGGCGAGCCAAGACGAGGCGTACGTCGATCTGACCGGCACCGAGCGCCTCTGGGGTCCTCCGCAGGTCTGCGCGCAAACCATCCGCGATCGGATCACGCGCGAGGTCAAGCTGCCGTGCTCGATCGGACTCGCGAGCAGCAAGCTCGTCTCCAAAGTAGCCAGCGACCTCTGCAAGCCGCAGGGCTTCCTGTGGGTGCCAACCGGTTCGGAGGAGTCCTTTCTCGCACCATTGCCGGTCGGGCGACTTCCGGGTGTCGGGTCGCGCACGGAGGAACGGCTCGCGGAATTCGGCATCACCAAAATCGGCCACCTGAGACTCCGCCCCGAAGGTGAACTCGAAACGCTGTTCGGAAGTCATGGGCGAGATTTGGCAGAACGAGCTCGCGGTATCGGCTCGAGCGAGGTGATTCCTTACGCGCCACCCAAGTCGATCGGTGCCGAGGAAACCTTCGCTGAGGACACAGCGGACATGGAGACTCTCGTCGGGCTGCTCAGCAACTTGAGCGAGAAAGTCGCCTCGCGACTCCGCAAAACAGAGTGCCTCGCGACGGGGGTGACGCTGAAGTATCGCTACGATGATTTCGAAACTCACACCGGGGCGTGCGCACTGGCCGATCCGACGGATGATGAAGTCGAACTTCTCAACCACGCGAAGAACATACTGACCCACCACTGGCAGCGCCACCGCCGCATCCGACTTCTCGGCGTTACTGCAACTGGCCTGCTCTTCGGGAAACGACAGAGCGATTTGTTTCGTGAGGCAGAGCTGCAGAAACAGGAGCGCATTCACGCCGCGATCGACGCGATCCGAGACAAGCATGGATACTCGGCGGTACGACGCGCCGCGAGCACCGGCCGCCACGAGGCCAAGAACGACAAGCAGTGGGGTTGAGCGCGTTCGGATCTTTGAAGTTGCTCCAGAAAAAATCCACCCATCTGCATTTTTTTGCTCGCGCTTGTGCGAGTCGGTCCAAACCTTGCACTAGAAGACGGTAGTCGGATGGACAGAAGCGGCGAACGCACGACCTAGGAGCCTATCATGAACAAGCCTACCACTCACGAAGTCGTCGAAAGCGCGCTCGAGGCTGCAATTGAAGCCCTTAGCATCATTGCCACCGATGAGAAGCTGGATCGTCGGCTTCTCGAGGTGCAGAAACAGTGCAATGCCGCGCTCGAGGAACTGCGCGGTTATCCGCACGAACTCCCGAAGGAAGAGTGGCGAGAGTGAATCAGGTTACCCGGTTCGCGTAATCACATTCTCACTCGGGTCGCCATTCGAGTCTCCGCCCCCCCCCGCCTCGCCCTTCTCTTAGGGCACCCTCTTGAACATCGAATAGCCCGCACTGCTCCCACGATCTTCCGTCCGGAAGACTTGGACGCTATGAGCTGGCACGGTCGCCTCCACGATCCCGCAATGCAGAGTCAGCCTCGCCCCCGAGAGCAGACAACGGACCGGCGCCGCATCCATCCACCGTGAATCGCGCACGGGAATGAACTCCGACACCTCTTTGTCGGAGGGATTCGCGAGCACGAGGATCGACTCTCGCGCCTGATCCGTGCGTCGCAGGAATGCGAAGAGCCGTTCGCTTTCGAGCATGCGCATGTCGCCGATGCGCAATGCTGGATTTTCCCTTCGCAGACGAATGAGCGAGCGCACGAGTTGGAGTTCTTCGTTGTCGTCGGACTCCAGTTCCCATCGCATCGGCCCGCGGTTCGTTGGATCAGCACCGCCCTGCATCCCCAACTCCGAGCCATAGTAAACGACGGGGCATCCCGCGAGCGTGAACTGAAGAATGCGCGCCACGACTTGCACGCCGCGTGTCTTCAAGACAGTCGCGATGCGCGGCAGATCGTGATTGTCGAGAACGAGGTGACTGCGCAGGAGTCCCTCCATCGAACAGTCGGCGATCATGCGGTCAAATGCCCGCACGGTATGATGCACGGACATGCGCCCTTCGATCATCGCAAGCAACACCGCGCGCGTGTGCATGTTCATCGTGCCATCCATCGAATGAAGCCATTCCTCTGGATAGTTCCAGCATTCACCGATCACGACGCTGTCGGGTTTCACGCGATGTGATTCGCGAGTGATCGTCGCAAGATACTCGAACCCAACGTCGGGCCCAACGTCGAGTCGCCAGCCATCGATTCCCACGTCGCGCAGGTAGTGCACCACGGCGGATTCATCCCCCTCGATCGCCATCGCGCGCACGGCGGGATTCTCGAGGTTGATCTCTGGAAGATTGGCGACGTTTCGCCAGCCGCGATAGCCGTTCTTGTGCTCTCCGCCGAAGTAAAACCACGACCGCTCAGGGGCGGTTTCACTCGCCAGCGCGCGTTGAAACACCGGTGCGCGGCGCCCCATGTGATTGAACACGCCATCCAACATCAGGCGCATCCCGCGCGCATGCAAATCGTCCGCGAGGTCCTTCAGTTCGTTCTTCGTTCCATACTGCGGATCGATCGCAAAGTAATCCATCCCGTCGTACTTGTGGTTGGTGAACGCCTCGAACACGGGATTAAGATACACTAGGTCGATCCCGAGTTCCTGGATGTAATCAAGCTTCGCCGTGAGCGAATCGAGATCGCCTCCCCAGAACTGCAACTCGCCCTCGTGATTGCGCACATCATCGAGGAACTTGCCATGCCCCGGATCGTCCGACCATGACCTCAGGACGCGCGGCGCAGCATAGTGCTTTCGCTTCCCCTCCAGGCGGCGCGAGGGAACGAAGCGATCCACAAAGATCTGGTAGATCGTATGCCCGAATCGCCAGTCGGCACGACGCGCATCAAATCGCGTGCGGTCCTCGATAAACTTAGCCGGGAGGCCGGGTGCGGCCCCATCGCAGACATTGGTCACGTCGGTCGAATCCCATCCATGGGGGGGAGTGAAATTACCCCTCCCTCATGCTGCGCCAGCGGACGTGGTACAAGGAATTTACTGCTGAAGGGTTTCATCAACCCACGCGTTTCAGTAGAGGTCCCACTCCGCGACGCTCGATGACGTACCGAACGAGGGACGCATCATCCATCTCAGCGCGTTCGGCGTGCGACCACGCCACGCCGTCTCGTTGTGCTGATCGCCTAGCCCAATGGCATGCGTGAATCGCCCGCCGAGGGACTCACCAGTGGCCATGCGATAGTCTCGAATGTTGGCTGTGTTCCAGTAGCCATCGTTGCTCGTCCCTGCCGTGCCCGAATCGATGTAGAGACGTCCGAACTGTCCGGGAGGAAGCGCCGCGCGCGTGTTGTTCTCGGCGTTGTTCACCTGAAAACTGGGGGACATGGCGATCACGGTTCCGAACGTGGCCTCGAATTCATTCGCCGCGTGGAAACCGAGCAACCCACCAAGCGAGCTACCCAGGTGCGTCGTATTCGCCGGGCCAGTCAGCACGCGATAACGCGAGGCGACCTCAGGCATGAGCTCGTCGCGGATCATCGTGAGGAACTCGCCGCCGCGGCCATCCGTGCCCGAGACGTTTCCGTACTCGGGGACCAACTCGGCGAATCGATCCGATGTGTTGTCGATGCCGACGATGATCGTCTCGGGGAACTCACCGCGAGCCGTCAGGTTATTGGCTGCGACATTCAAGTCCCAGTAGCCAAATCCTCCACCGGGGAAGATCAGGTTCTGTCCATCCTCGGCGTAGATCACCGGATACGATCTCGTCGTCTCCGTGTCGTAGTTGCGGGGGAGCATGACGCGGATGGTCCGCGACTGGAATGCGTTCGGCGCGAACGTGAATGTCTCGATGCGCGGGGCTGTGGGTGTGACGCTCAAGAGCGCTGGGTCGCTAAGGAATCCCTGACTGAACTTCCACCAGACGGGAACATGCCCAATCGTCACCGGTGCATCCGTCGGCAGCGAGATGCCTCCTGCGAGCCCGAACCGGACAAGCCTCCCATGATTGGCATGCACCGCGGGAATCGCCACCGTCAGCAGGTTGCCCCCGCTGATCGGCGTCACGGTCATGGGGAGCGTCGAGACAGTCGATCCATCGACGGGGCTTGTGATCGTCGCCGTTCCTGAGGTCTGTGCCGCGCCCGCGTAGATCTGCACCACCGTGGCCGCCTGTGCGGCCGCCGCCGTCGATTGCGGTGCACCTGTGTGCACGAGTGTCCCGTTCGCCCCGCTTGCGAGCGTCGTGGGCGAATCCGCTCGCACGTAGAAAGCAGGAGTGAACGAAGTGTTGGGCGGGAGGTCGAACGACGCGCTCCACACGGGATAGCCGGGCGCCACACCAGCGACGGGGGAGAGGCGCACCGCTTTGGTCAGATTCCCCGCGCCCATCTCCGGCAGATCAGAGAGCACAAACACACTGTCACCGAACGAGGTCGGTTGATTGATGCTAACCGCCACCACCTCGGCATCGGAGGTGCCGTGAGCAAGTATCAGGCATGCCAGTGCGACCAACCCCTGAGTCTTCAACATGAACGATGCCCGATCCATCGGAGGTGTGATTTCCTGCGCGGGAAGTCGAATCAAAAAATAACCGTGATGCAATGCGAACTCCTGATGACCCCGCCGAAGGGTCCTGCAAGATTGTGACCATGCGAATTCTTCTCCTCCTTCTACTCGTTCTACTTTCTTCGCCAGCGGCGGCCTATCTGGAACCGCTGCTCGAACGCCCCGTCCGCAAGATGGCCATCAGCGAGGACACGCTCTTCGCCGCGTTTGGCACCACCGACACGATCGCCGTGTACGATCTTGCCGAGCGATCGGCGCTCTTCGAGATGCCTCTCGACGGGGCGACGCTGACGTCCTTGTCGGTCTCGCGCGTCGGCAATCGCCTTGCCTGGGGAGACGATCAAGGACTCGTCCACCTGCACGCACTCCAGACGGGGGAAAGCCACGGAGCACTCCGACCTTTCGAGCAAGGCAATCCCACGGCGCTGGCGTTCTCGAGCGATGGCCGCATGCTCGCCGTCGGTTCGGACCAAGGGGAACTCTCGGTTCGTATCGCCAGAAACAATTCCGATCGCGCCGCGTTCAAGTCACACGAGGGCCCCGTGCGTGAGATCGCCTGGGTGCTGAGCGAACCGCAACTCGTCACGCTCGGCGATGATGGGCGATTGAAGCTCACCAATCTCATCACCACGTCGCAGTCCCCCATCGGCGAAACACGCACGACGCCGACGCTCTCGCTCTCACTCGGTGGATCCGCCGGCAACTACTTCACTTCGGAGGCAGACGGCAGTTTCCTCGTCCGAGTCCTGACCGACTCCGAATCCGCGTATCCTCTTCCGTATCCTAAGTTCCCCGGTGCCCGAATCCGTGCGAGTTCCGATAACGTGATGATCGCGATCATCCCCCCCGACGCACCCCCGACGTATGTGCGAATGGCCGACGGCAGGAGGAAGTCGGGTAGCGATCCCGTGGTCGATGTCGCGTTCGCTGTCGAACTCGGCGCCGTCATCGAGGCTGGTGATTTCGGCGCACGCCTGCTGCGATTCGCGCCTTCGCCCGCAAAGCCCGATCAATCTGGCACCGACCACTCCGGTCACGATCATGACCAAGCTCCCGACGACCCGACCCAGGATCACACGGGGCATAATCATTGAAGGTTTTATGATCCCCTTTTTTGCTGCGTGGGGAAATCGATCGAGCACACGATGGAGTGCAGATCAGGGTGCCGCCTGAGGGGCGCACGAATACAAGCTGCGGAGTGACATGATGGTGAAATCGAAGTGGGCCTCCATGGCCCGATCTGCAGCCGCGGTTGGAGCCCTCCTCTTAGGCGGGTCGGCGGCGGCCGATCCCTTCGTCGCCCCCGAGCCCGAAGACCTCTCATTCTATCACGTCTTCATCGATCGTTTTGAAAACGGCGATCCCTCCAACGACGACGGCAACCCGCGCGCCCCGCACGCACCCACTTCAGGCACCGGCTTCCACGGCGGAGACCTCGAGGGGGTCCGCCAACGCCTCCCATACATTCGAGGGATGGGTTTCAACGCGATCTGGCTCTCTCCGTTCCTTGAGAACGTCAGCAATTATCACGGCTACGCGACGTATGACTGGTACAACGTCGATCCAAACTTTGGCACGCTCGATGAAATCAAAGCGCTCGTCGAGGAAGCCAACGCGCTAGGCATGGCCGTTTACTACGATCTTGTCGCGAATCACTGCGGCGACATCATCGACTCGACGGACCCGGGATATTCAAACTACCTCGCGCCACCGAGCACGTACAACTTGCGCTGGCGGACAGGGCTTCAGTACCCGGCGCCGTTCAACAGCCTGTCGTACTTTCACGCGCACGGTCGCATTCAGAACTTCAACGCGCCGGAGCAGGAACTGGGCGAATTGTCGGGGCTGGATGATCTAAAGACGGACACACAATACGTGCGCGACCGCATGGCGGAGATCTGGTCCTACTGGATCGAGGAAACCGGCGTGAATGGCTTCCGCATCGACACAGTCAAACACGTCGAGATGGGTTTCTGGGACGACTTCCTGCCGCGCGTCCGTGCAACGGCGGCAACGGAGGGACGTGACAACTTCTTCATCTTCGGTGAAATCTACGGCGCCGATGACAGCTTCATGACCCCGTATCTGGGGACGCTATCGTCCCCGGCCTTCCGTCTCGATGCGGCACTCGACTTTCAATTCTACTACACAACCTCGGACGTGTTCGCGCTTGGGACCGGAAACACCTCGAACGTGACGAATCGTCTGTCGAATCGCGCCTCATCGCTGGGGACGCATCACCTCAAGATGCCGAACTTCTTCGACAACCATGACGTGCGCCGATTCATGAACGTCGCGAACAATGACAATCCCGGATCTGGGCTCGCGGAACGACTTCGCCGACTTGATCTGGGGATTGTGTTCCTCATGACTGCGCCGGGTCCCCCTGTGATGTACTACGGCACGGAGCAGGCATTCGATGGCGGCAACGATCCTTCGAACCGTGAAGACATGTTCGATGGCGGCTACGAGTTCGGCCCATCGCTGGGGAACAACTTCGACCCAGCTTCACCACGATATGGCCTCACCCGTCGCCTCAACGAGCTGCGCACCGCGCGCATACCCCTGCGACGCGGCACGCTCGTAACACATCAAACCTCCGGCGGGGGAGCGGGCATGCTCGCATACAGCCGCCGTCACGCGGGTGAGGAGGTGCTCGTCATCATGAACACCGCCACGGCCAACCGGTCCCAGAACGCGATCAACACGACATGGACGGATGGCCAAGTTGTCGTCGATGTGCTAAACCCCGTCGATACAGTCACCATCACGGCGGGAGGCGTCTTCCCCGCGCGCACGGCACCTGCGCAGGCAGCCCAGGTGTGGGTTCGCGAAGAAGACGTTCCTCTCATCAGCCCCGAGTCCACGGGCACCGATCCAGCCAACAATCAGTCGAACGTTTCCACGACGACGGACATTACGATCACTTTCTCGGTCCCGATGAACACATCGACGACCGAGGCCGCGTTCTCGATCAATCCGCTGACTCCGTGCACGCTCTCATGGGAACTCGGTGACACGCGCCTGCGCATCAATCCCGATGTGACGCTTTCCTCGACGACAAGTTACACCGCGACGATCGCCGCGAGTGCGACATCCACCGATGGCGCTCCGCTTCTCTTCCCCGTTTCCACGACCTTCAGCACCGGACGTGACGTTAGTTCATTCCCACCACTCCCACCAACCATGGCGACCTTTGGCCCGACGATTGTCGCGATCACGGCCGACGGGAATGGCAGCGAATGGGCGGGATCGTCTCAGTCTGCGAACACGATCGCACTGACCCCATCGAATGTCGTCGTATGGAGAGACGCCACCGGTGATGACAACGGACCGGGCACGTACACTTATCCGACGAACTCCGCCTTTACGACGGGCGATGCGGACATCCTGGAATTCCGCGTCGCGATGGATTCGGTGTTCTTCTACTTTTACATCAAGCCCGTCAGCATCAATCCCGCCGCGTCGTTCTTCACGCCATACTTCGGCATCGCGATCGATACTCAGGATGGCGGCCGATTGACTTCTCTCGGAGTGGATCAAGGCACGAATGGCATCGGCATCGCAGAACTCGAGGTTCGCCCCGACGCCGCACCAGAGTTCGAGCTCGTGTTTACGGGGCCAGCCGGCGCCGACTTGCTTTCGGACACGGGCGCGCTGATTTCTGGCAGCGTTTCCTCCGGGTTTTCGCAATCGACCGGTGAAATTGAAATCACGCTGCCGCGCTTGCAACTCGGCCTCGGCGGCACCCTCTCAAACCAGCGGCTGAACCTCGTGGTCTACTCAGGGTTGGAAACGTTTGGCGGCATGCGCGAAGTGAGCAACACAACCGCATCGTTCACACCCGGCGGCGGCTCAACCTCCGCAAACGATCCGGATGTCTTCGACCTCATCGGTGCCAGCGGCGCAAACCAGCATGCCGAACTTTCCGATTGGAACACATCCATCCCCGCGATGGTAATCCACAGCGTCCTCACACTTCGCGCGAGCGATTCGCTCTCCGCAGTGGGGGAATGGCAGAACTACTGATCCTGAATCTCAAGCGAGAGAAGAATCGCCCATGCACTTCATCAAGACGGCCACCTTGATTCTGGCTCTCGCCGCCGCCGCACTCTTCCCCGCACAAGCCCCTGCGGAAGATCCGACCAGCGGAACTCTGACATCACAAGAAGCACCCGCGACCGAGAAGGCCTTTCGCGTGGATGTCGTCGGCGAGGGGCCGCCGATGGTCCTCATCCACGGAATCTTTGGCACTGCCGAGGTCTGGAAACAAACGACCGAGCATTTCGAGGATCGGTACAAACTCCACGTTCTGACACTCGCTGGATTCGGAGGGCAGCCGCCGATCACGTCTCCCTATCGCGAGACAATCACCGATCAGTTGCGCGAGTACATCGAATCAAACGACATGCGTGACACCGTGCTGATTGGTCACAGTCTCGGCGGGCACATTGCGATGCAACTCGCGGCGGACTTGCCAGATCGTGTCTCCGCGATGATTTCGGTGGATGCTGCGCCGTGTATCTCGGCGTTGACGTTCACGGATTCGACCTCCGCGACGATGATGCGGCAGGCGGAGACGGCCAAGCGCATGGTCCTGGCCGCAGACGATATCTCGTATGGTTATATCATCGACACGACCATGGAGCAGACTGTGTCGAAGGAATCCGCGCCAATCCTGAGGGCCATCGCAGCGAGAACAGAACGCACGATGCTCGCGGATGCGGTCTTTGCCACGCAAACGGCCGACCTGCGTGATGCAGTCCGGAAGATCGAAGCCCCTACGCTCTTCATGCAGGCGTCCGGCCTCGCGCAGAATGAGCTCACGCACCGCGAGTTGGAGCGAAACTTTCGGAACCAACTTGGGTTCATCAAGAAGATGCGCTTCGCGCAATTCCGCGCGGCCAAGCACTTCATCATGCTCGATCGCCCCGATGACTATCTGCGTGTCATCGATGCGTTCCTCGCAGATCCGCCTGTTGGGAATGAGCCACTCGCAAAGCCCATCGTGGACACGCCGAAGGATGCGAAGTCGGACGACGAGCAGACCTCAGCCACGCAGAAAGTTGCCGAGAAGCGCGCGCCCTGATTCCGTGAGGATCGATTCCGGATGGAATTGAACGCCCTGAATCGGCAGCGTGCGATGACGCAGCCCCTGTATCAGCCCATCCTCACTGCGAGCGAGAATTTCCAGCTCCGCCGGGAATGATGATTCCTCGACGATCAGCGAGTGATAGCGCGTTGCCGTGAATGGCGATGGAAGGCCGGCGAAAACACCGCCCCCATGATGCGTAATCTGCGAGGTCTTTCCATGCATGGGCTTCGGCGCACGAATGACTTTCCCGCCGAACGCGTGCCCGATGCACTGATGGCCGAGACACACGCCGAGAAGCGGGATCGACTCGCCCACGCTTGTGATTAGCTCGCAGCAATAACCGGCCTCGGTGGGGCCGCACGGGCCGGGTGACAACAGCACACGATCCGGAGCGCGCCCGAGCACTATCGCGGGCGATGCCTCATCGTTCCGCACCACGTCCACTTCCGCGCCAAGCTCGCCCAGATACTGCACGAGATTGTATGTGAACGAATCGTAGTTGTCGACGACGAGAACTTTCATGACTCGAGCCCGGGACGAAAAGTCTGGGAGTGCGCATCCCCGATCATCGGGGACGCGCACTCACTTACCCGCACTTGCGTGCGCTTGTGTCAGAGGTCCTGGTCCGAGATACCCTGTTCCTCATGCGAGGGAAGCTCGGCTTCGGGATTCTCGAATTCGGGATCGGCGCTAAAGACACCCTGCTGGACGAATTGCTCGAGGGCTTCGTCGTTCGGCGCGGCTTCGTCGTGGATCGAACCGCCGAAGCTCTGCGTCTCGGGAATCGGCTGGCCGGAGAGACGCGCCGCCATGACCTCGGCATTGCGCATCACTTCGCCCAGTTCACCCGCCGTCGCGTTGCCGGCCTCGTCCGCCATCTCGCGGAGCCCTTCGAGGTATTCCTTTGCGCCTTCGACGAGTTGCTCTGCGAGTTCATGGTTGTCGCCGGTGAAGTTGTAGAGATCACGCGGCTCCAGCGCCGAGAGCTTCTCGACGGAGTTGAACTCGCTGCTGCGAGCGATGGCTTCCGCCGCGATCGACGCGAGACCTTCCACCTGGCTGAGGAAGTCCTCGAGGTACTTGATCGAGATCTCGTTGAACGCTGCAGAGGTCGAGTCCTCTTCCTGAGCGCGCACGTCGATCTTCCAACCGGTCAGCTTTGCCGCTAGCTTGGCGTTCTGGCCGCGCTTGCCGATCGCCTTGGAAAGTGATTCACGCTCGACGGTGACTTCGGCGCGCTTCTCGATTTCGTTCAGGCGAATCGTGTAGATCTTGGCAGGGTTGAGCGCGGAGCGAATGAACGTCTCGGGATTGATCGAGAACGGAACGATGTCGATCTTCTCATTGTCGAGTTCGCGCACGATGAGTTGGACGCGGGAACCCTTCATGCCGACGCATGCGCCGACAGGATCCACGTCCGAATTCATCGAGTTCACCGCGATCTTGGTACGCATCCCCGGCTCGCGCGCAATTTCCACGATGCGCACAGTGCCGTCGCTGATTTCGGGGACTTCCATCGCGAAGAGCTGGCGGACGAGTTCGGAGCGCGTGCGGGAGAGGATGACCTGAGGGCCCTTGGGCGTCCGGCGCACGTCCACCACGAGGCAGCGCAACCGGTCGCCGGACCGATAGCGAACACCCTGCGGGATTTCGTGGCCGGGGAGGAGTGCCTCGACCTTGCCCAGCGCAACGATCGCATCGCGGCGCTCGTAGCGCTGCACGATGCCTGTCAGCACATTTCCGACGCGGTCCTTGTAGTCGTTGTAAACCCGCTGGCGCTCTGCGTCCCGAAGCCGCTGGAGGATGCCCTGACGCACGGATTGCGCTGCGATGCGGCCGAATTCCTCGGGGGCGATTTCGACTTCAATCTCCTGACCGAGCATGTAGCCCGGGTTGAGGCTCTTGGCCGAGAGGATGTCGATTTCCTTGCGCGGATCGTTGGCCGAGACGACGACCTGCTTTTTCACGAAAATGCGCATGTCCCCCGAATCGATGTCGAGATCGGGGCGGGGTTCGTTGAAAACGGTGGCGCGTCGCGAGGCGGCGCTCAGAATCGCGGCCTCAATGGCGTTCTTGATGACGATGGGATCGAGTTCCTTCTCCTTGGAGATCTGCTTGAGGAGAGGCTTTACGTTGAGCGGCTTGATTTCTTCTGCTTTCTTGCTGCGCGCCATGGTGCGACCTTTCAGGTGCAAAAATCGTTCGGGTGGGGGAAACAAAACGGGCTGCCCGTGAGGGCAGCCCGAAAGAACAATTCACTACGAGGCGCACCCCCCGCCGAAGGCAAGGGGATTCGGCGGATCAGAAACTCCGCCCGACGAAATCCTTCGCTTCAAGTGCCTGACCACTCACCCCGCGGCTAATGTCGGAGGCGAGATAGATGAACGCGTTCATGATCGAATCCGGCGTCGGCAGCGTGTGCGGGTCCTCCTTGGGAAAGGCCTCTGCACGCATGCCGGTCTGGACGCCGCCCGGGTTGAGCGAGTTCACGCGAATGTCGTAACGGCTTAACTCGTCGGCGAGAATCTGTGTGAGCGTCTCGAGGCCGCCCTTGCTCACGGCGTAGGCGCCCCAGTTCGCGCGACCCTTACGCCCGACACCGCTCGACACATTGATGATCGAGCCGCGATTCGCGGATATCATTGTGCTGAGCGCGCCCTTCGTCACGAGGAACGCTGACGTCAGGTTGGCGTTGATGATCCTCTGCCAGTCCGACGCGGGATAATCGAGGATGCTCTTCATCGGGCCAAGCAAACTCGCGTTGTTCACGAGCACGTCGATCCGGCCATACGTGCGCGTCGCGACCGAGTAGAGGCGCAGTGCCTGACTCTCGTCGGCGAGGTCCACGCGCGCCGCCGTTGCCTCGGCGCCCATCGCGGAGAGTTCCTCGATACGCCCCTTGAGATCACTGTCCGTGCGCGCTGCGATGACGATCTTGGCCCCTTCGCGGGCATAGGCGCGGGCGATCGACCAGCCAATCCCTCGCGTGCCCCCCGTGATGAGGGCGACTTTGCCTTGCAAGCGGCCTGCCGGTTCGACGACTGCGGGTGCTGCTGGTGCTGCCTGAGTGCGCGTTGTGGCCATGTTGGATGTTTCGTTCGCCGATGAAAGTGGGGGGATGCTTTAGGACTTCAGTGCCGCGAGCGCCGAAGCGTAGTCCGGCTCGGCCGACATTTCAGGAACAATCTGGAAGTGCTTCACGATGCCGTCCTTGCCGATCACGATCACGGCACGCGCCAGCAGGCCGAACTCGCGAATGCGCAGCCCATACTTGCAGGCGAAGTCACCCTCGCGCGCGTCGGAGAGCATCACGGCGTCCTTGATCTCGTGCGCGCCGCACCAACGACTATGCGCGAACGGCAGGTCCTTCGAAATCGTCAGCAACACGATGTCGCCAGCGAGCGTCGCCACGTCCTTGTTGAAGCGCGCCGTCTGGTTCGAGCACACCGGCGTATCGATCGATGGCACCGCGCTGATGATGACCGTCTTGCCCGCAAAATCCGAGAGCTGGACGCGATCCACAAGCGACTTGTACGCGACGAAATTCGGCGCCTTGTCTCCCACCTGAACTGTCTGCGAACCCTCAAGGACGAGCGGACTGCCCTTGAAAGCGTGGAGGTTTCTGCGCTCGATCATCGTCTCTGGAACCTTGCGAAAATGGATGTGCCACTCAATCGGTGCAGGCTCAATGCCCCCCTCCCCCCCGGGCAAGCGCAAAGGGTGGGGCGCCCCCCCGTGCCTTCTTGGGCGCGCCGGCCACCGCCCCGGCATTTCGGACTCCGCAATCGATTCGCCCGGTGTATCCGGCGTTCCCACCTCCGGGTCGAGGCCCTGCGCGCCCATCAAGGAGCCCTGTTCCCCCCTTGCCCCTCACCGCGTCACCGCGAGACTCTTCCTTTGCCCGGTCAGCGATTCTCCATCGCGCGGCGGGGAGCCCTGTTCCGTAAGGCCTTTGGCGGGAGCAGGACTGCGCAACGTGGCCGGTGACCGGCACGAGAGCGCCTTTGGCGGGATCCTTGAGGACACCTCACATGATTGCGAAGCACGACTACTTTGGCGCACGCCGGGAAATTTCCTTTGGCGGTGGCGCCAAGACCACGATGTATGGGCTGGACGTTTTGGAAAATGCAGGGTTGGGCAGCGTTTCGCGCCTCCCGGTATCGATTCGGGTGCTGCTCGAATCGGTGCTGCGCAACTGCGATGGCTTCGCATTCACCGAGGAACACGTTCGTAAACTTGCCGCATGGCAGCGGACGGTAGCCGAGCGCGAGGAGACCCCATACAAGCCCGCGCGCGTCGTGCTCCAGGACTTCACCGGCGTGCCCGCAGTGGTCGATCTCGCGGCGATGCGCGACGCGATGAAGCGCCTCGGCGGCGATCCGAATCGCATCAATCCACAGATTCCCTGCGACCTCGTGATCGACCACTCGGTTCAGGTCGATTTCTTCGGCGCGGCGGATTCGCTCCTGCGCAATGAGAAGGTCGAGTTTGAGCGCAACGCCGAGCGTTATCAGTTCCTCAAGTGGGGACAGCAGGCGTTCCGCAATTTCCGCGTTGTGCCTCCATCGACGGGCATCGTGCACCAGGTGAACCTCGAGCATCTTTCGCCGGTCACTTTTTGGAACAAGGAAGCGGGCGTAGCCTATCCCGATAGCTGCGTCGGCACCGATTCCCACACGCCGATGGTCAATGGACTGGGCGTCGTCGCTTGGGGCGTCGGCGGCATCGAGGCCGAGGCAGTCATGCTGAACCAGCCGATCTACATGCTCGTGCCGGACGTCATCGGCTTTCGCCTGACGGGTGAAATGCCCGAAGGCACCACGGCGACCGACCTTGTGCTTCGCATCACGGAGATGTGCCGAAAGAAGAACGTCGTCGGCAAGTTTGTGGAATTCTTCGGCCCCGGCGTTTCCCGCATGAGTGTCGCCGACCGGGCCACCATCGGCAACATGGCGCCCGAGCAGGGCTCGACGGTCAGCTTCTTCCCGATCGACGAGAAGACACTCGAGTACATGCGCCTCTCCGGCCGCCCGCAGGAACTCATCGATCTGACCGAGCGCTACGCCAAGGAACAGGGCATGTTCCACACGGCGAATTCGCCGGAACCGCTCTGCACGGACGTGATGGAGCTCGACCTTGGCACGATCGAACCCGCGCTCGCGGGGCCGAAGCGCCCGCATGATCGCGTGCCCCTCTCTCAGGTCGGCCCGCGCCATCGCGATACGCTGCTCGCGCCCGTTGGCCCGCGTGGATTCGGCCTGAATGAGGACGCGCTCTCGCGCAAGGGAGAGGTCGTTTACAACGGCACGAGCGAGCACATCTCGCACGGCGCCGTCGTCATCGCGGCGATCACCTCGTGCACGAACACGAGCAATCCGTCCGTCATGCTCGGCGCGGGTCTCGTCGCAAAGAAGGCCGTCGAGCGCGGCCTCTCGGTGAAGAAGTATGTCAAGACATCGCTCGCACCCGGCTCGACCGTCGTCACGGAATACCTCAACAAATCAGGGCTCACGAAGTACCTCGATCAGCTCGGCTTCAACACGGTCGGCTATGGTTGCACGACATGCATCGGCAACTCAGGCCCGCTGCCGGACAATGTCGCGAAGGCCGTCACGGACGGCGATCTCGTCGTGTCTGCCGTGCTCTCTGGAAATCGTAACTTCGAGGGCCGCGTCAACCCGCACACGCGCGCGAACTTCCTCGCATCGCCGCCGCTTGTGGTCGCATACGCGATCGCGGGCTCGACTGCGATCGACATCACCAAGGACGCCATCGGTCAGGACCAGAACGGCAAGGATGTCTTCCTCCGCGACATTTGGCCGACCACGACCGAGGTCGAAGAAGCCGTCAGGACCGCCGTCTCGCGCGAGCAGTACGAGCGACGTTACGCGGACGTGTGGAAAGGCTCGAAGGCGTGGCAGGAAATCAACGCCGCGCCGAGTGAACTCTACGCGTGGGACCCGACTTCCACATACGTCAAGTCACCGCCGTTCTTTGAGACGATGACGACCGCCGCGCGCAGCATCGGCGCAATCAAGGGCGCCCGCGTGCTGGGTGTCTTTGGCGATTCGGTAACGACCGATCACATTTCACCCGCCGGTTCCATTGCCAAGGATTCTCCCGCCGGCAAGTACCTCGTTTCCCAAGGCGTGGATCGCAAGGACTGGAACAGCTATGGTGCGCGACGCGGCAATCACGAGGTCATGATGCGGGGCACGTTCGCCAATATCCGCATCAAGAACGCGCTCACGCCCGGCATCGAAGGCAACGTCACGGTCCACCTCCCATCGGGCGAGCAGATGTCGTTCTACGACGCCTCGATGCGTTATCAGTCTACCGGCATCCCCCTGATGATTCTCGCGGGAAAAGAATACGGATCGGGCTCGTCGCGTGACTGGGCGGGCAAGGGTCCGGCGCTCTTGGGAATCTCTGCGGTCATCGCGGAGAGCTATGAGCGCATCCACCGCTCCAACCTGATCGGGATGGGCGTATTGCCGCTGCAATTCAAGGCGGGGGAGAACGTCGCGTCGCTCGGCCTGACGGGCCACGAATCGTTCGACGTGGACGTGGACGACAAGCTGAAGCCCGGCCAAGTCGTCAAAGTCACCATGACCGATCCGAGCGGCAAGTCTCGCGTGATCGAGGTGATCAACCGCATCGATACCCCGGTCGAGATCGAGTACTATCGCAACGGTGGAATTCTGCACACCGTGCTGAAGAACATCCTCAAGTCGTCCGCGTCGGCATGATTGTTTCGCGCGTCAAGGTAACACCCAACGCCGTGAGGATGCTCGTCATCCTCGCGGCGTTTCTGTCATCGATGGCGGTCGCAAAGCCGCCGAAGAAGTACGAGGTCACGGCTCGAGTCGAGATTGAAGACATCACCTCGACGGGGACCGTGCTCCTCGCGCGGCGAGAGCTGCCTTGGGCAGGAGAGACGCTTACCGAGCGAGTCCCGCTCGTCGTTCCCGCAGACGCGCCCGAGGGAATCACGCCCGGACTGCGAATTGCACAGAGCCGGCTCGCCGCGCGTCGGGAACTGCGCAGCCGTGTGCTCGCCAAAGCGGGTGCGCTCCCTGCGGCGGATCCCATTCCCGGTGAGACGCAGAGCTCGACGGTCGCGATGTTCGCCGAGCGTGACGCAGGTGTCGCCGATGCGCTCCGCCACGCGGCGGGAGATGGGATCTTCGAGAGACACATGCACACGGCGGGTGGCCTCTCAGATGTGTTGGAGGGCCGCGTCGAACTGTACGCGCTCGCGGATGCTGTGCTCGCCGCAGGCGGTGGCCGTCGCGTGGATCCGGAACAACTCGAGCGGCGTGCGGCCGAACAAGCGCTCGATGAGGCGCGTGTCAAGCTTCTGAACGCTATCTCATCCCACGAGACCCCGCGCGGCATTACGATCGCCGAGTTCGCGAAGGAAAGCCCGCAGTCGAACACACTCGTGATTCGACTCGTTCGCAATGCTCAGGTCGTCCGCAGCAGCCCCGAGGATGGACCGCGTTCGCGCGACTGGGTTGTGACACTGGCGCTCGCGCGCGAAGACGTCGACGCGATCGCGCCTAAGCTAAAGAGGAAGAAGAAGAGCAGCGCCCCCGCCCTCCCAGGAACGAGGTCCAAGTGAGCGCCGATCACGCGAACAGGATACTCGTCCTCGCATCGGCATCGCCGCGCCGCCGCGAACTCCTCGATGCCATGGGGATCGCACACGAGGTCCTTCCAAGTAATGTCGACGAGTCAAAGATTTCCGCGGACCACCCGCGCACGTTCGCACTGCGCGCGGCATTTGCAAAGGCCAGGGACGTCTCCGCGCGTCTTGAGGAGGGGCGGTGGGTTCTCGCAAGTGACACCGTCGTCGCGCTCGGGTTGGTGCTCTTCGGCAAGCCCGCCGATTCACACGAGGCCGAGCAGATGCTGCATAAGCTCTCCGGCAAGACGCACGATGTCATCACGGCGATTGCCATCGCTCGCGCGGGCGCGCCGGAACTCCACCTGCGCTCAGTCACGACCCGCGTCACGTTTCGCTCCATCGACGATCGCGAAATCGCCGCGTACATTGCGACGGGTGAGCCCTTTGACAAAGCCGGTGCGTACGGAATTCAGGGTGGCGCAGCAAAGTTTGTCGAGCGACTCGATGGAGATTACTTTACCGTGATGGGTTTGCCGTGCGAGGCAGTTCGCGATTTGCTCTCCGAGCTGTGGGAAGGCTTTTCATGTGAGCTACCCACGCCCCCGTCGCGCTGGGCGCAGCGCTGAAGCTAACCGTCAAGACCCCTCGACCTCGAGAGCCTGCTGCAAGGCTTGTGTCACTTGATCCATCGTGAACGGTTTTTCCAGAAACTGCGGTGCTGTGCCGCCGAACATCTTCGCGACCTTCATCCGCTCCAACCCACTCATGACAATCACCGGCAACGCGGGGTACGAAACGCGGAGCGATTCAAACACACTCTGACCGCTTCGGTTCGGCATGGTCAGGTCCAGAAAAACGACACGATAGTGGCCGTTCTTCTGGTGGACCTTGTTGATGGCGTCTTCCCCATCGTAGGCAACATCAACCGAGAACCCGAACGGGCGGAGCATCGCTACGAGGACTTCGCGCCCCCATTCCTCATCGTCCACGACGAGCACAGTCCCCGAGCCACGAAAGTCCTTCCCTGCGGGCTTGGGCGTCGGCTTCTTCGGTCGATGTTTCGGTTTGCTCGTCGCGATCGGTAGCAAGACGCGGATGCGCGTGCCCTGGCCAACTTCGGTGGCGACCTCGAGGCTGCCATTGAGCGAATCGACGATACCCTTGGTCGCAGCAAGGCCGAGCCCGCGTCCCGCGAACTTTGTCGAAAAGAAGGGCTCAAACATCCGACGCAGAACTTCCGCCGTCATGCCGCAGCCCGTATCGCTTACCTCCAACCAGACGCGCTGGGCATCCTCGTCCTGCCCAGTGACGATGCTGATTTTGCCTGCTTTGCCTACGATAGCTTCCGATGCGTTCAGCACGAGGTTCATGAGAATCTGGCTGATCTGTGTGGGCTCGGCGCTGGCCGGCGGGATCTTGTCGCTCGTTAGCGGAACGACCGAGATTGTCCTCGGGACGCTGACGCGCAGGAGATCGATCGAGTTGCGCACCGCCTCGTTCAAATCAACGGCCTCGACCGGAACGTCGTTCTTGCCGGCGTAGAAGAGCATCTGGCGGCAAAGCTGCTTCGCGTGAACCGACGCGTTGAGAATCGATTCCGTCGATTCCTGAAACGGCGAGTCTGGGTCCATCTTCTCCTGCATGAGACTCGCGTGCCCCATGATGGACGTCAGGAAGTTGTTGAACTCGTGGGCGATGCCTCCGGCCAAGACACCCAGACTCTCCACCTTTTGCAGTTCCCACATCCGCTGCTGGATGGCCGACTTCGCCTCCTGATTCGCGTAGTGCTCCGTCAGGTCCGTGATGATCCCGTCAAAGACATTCCCTTCGCCGTCGAGAGCCCTTGGCGCCGCGCGCAGCAGGAGCCTCCTCACCTTGCCACCTGAGGTGGACATCTTGAGGTCGATCTCGACATTCGTCTGATTCGTCACGGCGGAGTCCAATGCAACCCACAGCCGCGCCGCATCGTGGTCGATCAACTTGTCGGCGAAGGCGGATACGCCGACCGGCACCAGTGACGAGTCGATGTCAAGCAGCCGCTTCGACCCTGCGCTCAGGTAGGTGAAGTAGTCTTCGCCGTGGGGGCCCTTGCTCATTTGAAGAAGGACCGAGTCGGGCAGATTGGCACCAAGCGATTCCAAGATTCCTTGGTGCTTTTCCAACTCCTCCTCGACCCGCTTCGCACCCGTGATGTCCCACGTCACGCCGACCATGCGTGTCGGGTGTCCTTCGTGATCGTAGGAGATTTCACCTCGGGAAGCGTACCAGTTTGGTCTTCCGCCTTCCCCCACAAAGGAGCCGCGGAACTGTACCTCGAATGCCACGCCGTTCTGGATGGCCAGGATCGAAGCTTCCCTGATGGCGGCCCGATCATCCGGGTGCACGACCAGAAGCGTCTGGTCCTCGCCCGGACCGGCCGGGATAGGTCCATCGAAGCCGAAGAACTTGTAGTAGTCCTCCGAGAACTCTGAGTAGGAGGCGACCAGATCCCAATCCCAAGCCAACATGCGAGCCGCTCTGAAGGCCGGGCGAAGTCTCTCCGCCCTATAGAGCATCGCCTCGCTCGACTTGATCGTGTCGCCACTGTGAATTGCCGGTGATGTCGGCAAGTCCACCGGCACAGTCGGTGCCTTGTACACGGGGGTATCTTCGTTCAGGTCGTCCATCACCGGCACCTAACCAACTCATAGGATCGATCTCTAGCATCCCAGCCTTTGCGCAGAGCGGAAGGCAACAAGTCCCTGAACTACATGCTGGTGATAGCTTGCCTGCTTGACGCTCCATCCCCCAACCGTTCGACTGGGCCCCCACACTTTGGTCCCCCAGAGGACGAATGACACCCGAGAACGACCCAACGACCCTGACGACCGCTGAGCTCGTTTCCCACCTGTGGAAACGGCGCTTTCTTCTTCTGTTCCTACCGATCGTTACGGTTGGCCTGACATACATCCTGATTCGCACCTTCGGGGGGGAGACGTTCGAATCCACGGCATCAGTGATGTTGCGTGATCGTCCCGTGGACGAACGCAATACCCTCGAGAACCGCTCACTCTGGATCGATCCACCGACCTACAAGGACATCTTGCTTAACGACGAAACCCTCAAGGGAGTTGTCGATGCCGCACGCGCCAAGTTCGGAAGCGAATTCGGCGACGAGAAGTACGAGAAGATCAAAGAAGGCTTTCAGGTCCGCACGGTCACGACGCGTGACACTGCCGTCGTGACCACGTTCTCTCCCGTCATTGAAATCTCTGCGCGCGGACCCAAGCCTGAGATCTCCAAGTTCATGGTCGATGAGTGGATCAAGCGCGCTGTCGAGATGTACGGGACGCTGGGGGCTGCGGATGCCGTGGCCGTCGCAAAGGCAACTGCCGAAGTCGCTGCGGTAAAAAATGAGGAACTCCGTGAGGCGAAGCAGGCAGAGGCCGAGATCGATTACGAGCTCGATCGGCTCAAGGTCCTCATCGATGCCTACTCGACCCTCTTCTATGACAAGAACATCAAGTCCCGCGTGACCATCGAGGCACCGCCGGAGCCGGGGACTCAGGAGGCCGGAGAGTACGAGCCTTGGGAGGAGAACCCCTATCGCATGGCGAACATGGGGCTCCTCGTCCAGCGTTCCCAAGTCATGATGGCGATCGCGGAACTTCAGCCATCGGCCAACGAGTACGAGAAAGCGAAGCGCGAGAAGCTGGAACGCCGACTCGACAAGATTGAGTTCCTCATCAACGAGACGAATGAGAACATCGTCAAACTGAGCGAAGAAGCAGCACGCCTCGAAGGTGTCGTCGCGAAGCATCGTTCCACCAGGACGGCTGCGGACAACGCGCTCAAGTCACTCAACGAGATGGCGGGCTTTGCCGCGGCTGATTCGATTCTGATTCCGGACTCGGGAGACTCGCAGTCCTCGGGCGTGCTCCGCGTCGTTTCTCAGCCCATCGTACCTGAGCTCCGGGTCGGCCCAAAGCGGTCGATCCTCTCCATCGCGGCGGGAATGGCAATGGGGGTGTTCCTGCTGCTCAGTGTGATCGGCGAGGCTTGGCTGCGCAAATCGCTCGGCACAAATCAGGCTCAGGCCTGACGGCGTACCGTCAAAATCCACCTCGAAGCGAAAAAAACGACCCTTGGACTCCCAAGCTGCTCTCCGGAAACTGCGCGACAACATTCAGTCCGTCATGCGTGGCAAATCCGACGTTGTCGATATGTGCCTCGTCGCGCTTCTCGGACGCGGGCACGTGCTGCTCGAGGACGTCCCCGGGGTCGGCAAGACCACCCTCGCGTCGCTCATTGCGCGCAGCATCCAATGCTCGTTTCAGCGCATCCAATTCACCAGTGACCTTCTTCCGAGCGACATCCTCGGTGTCACGATCTACGACGCCGAGAAGAAGGTGTTCGATTTCCATCAGGGGCCCCTCTTCGCGAATGTCGTCCTCGCGGACGAGATCAATCGCACGACACCCAAGACGCAGTCAGCGTTGCTCGAAGCGATGAACAGTGGACGCGTTTCCATCGACCGGCAATCGCATGTGTTGCCCGCGCCCTTCATCGTCATCGCAACTCAGAACCCGATCGAGTTTCACGGGACCTTTCCCCTCCCCAAGTCGCAGATGGACCGGTTCATGGTTCGTCTGAGGGTCGGGTACCCTGCGCGCGAAGCAGAGATGCAAATTCTACGCGAGCAGAAGCTAACCGGATCGGACCATCCGGTCGAAGCCGTCATCACCGGGGGAGAAGTGGGCAAGCTGCAGGACCTGGCGGCAGCGGTCACCGTGGACGATGACATCCTCGAATACATCACCCGCCTCGCGGAGGCGACACGGACGGGCTCCGAGTTTGAGCTGGGCATTTCGACGCGCGGAACGCTCGCGCTCAGGCGCTGCGCGCAGGGCTATGCCATGCTCAATGGCCGAAACTTCGTCACCCCGGATGACGTCAAGAAGGTCGCCATTCAGACGATCGCCCACCGCGTCGTGGTCGCACGCACCTTTGAATCCAACGGGCTAAGCTCTTCCGAGGATGAAGCAGCCATCGCCCGCGTCCTCGAGAGCGTCCCCGTTCCTGTTTAAACAGCGAAGAGGCTTGACGGGATTAGGATGTATCCGGACGCTGTCTCTGTTTGCTTCAGGAATCAGGTAAAATGACTGCCCATAGCGAGGGAATTCCCCCCGCAGGTACCGGCATTGTCCTGATATCTCGTGCACTGGACGACGGACCAGAGAATTCACTCAAGGATGCTTTCATGTTAAATCGATTGGGTCGGGCGGCTGCGATTCTCGGCGCTGCCATGTTCTGTGTAGTTTGCGGAGTGGGCCATGCAGGAGGTCCGGCCAGAGCTGCGACGGACGATGGCATAATCTACTCCGAGGATGTGAAGCACCCCTTTACCCGCCCAACCGTTACGTCGAAGGAAAACGAGTTGGTTTCTTCGCGCTTCGGATCCCCATTAGTATTTGACCAGAGTTCGCTGGAGAGTGTTATTGCCGGGGTCGTACCAGCAATTGCACATGTCGACGATTTCCCCCTTGCAAGCGCCACGGACATCCGCAGCGTTCGCTTCTGGGTGGGTAGTTTCGCAGTTCCTTATAACGGATTCGCTGAAGTGTTTTTCTATGCTGATGCTGGCGGCTCCCCAGGGGCATTGATCGCCCAGCGCAGTACAACACTAGTTTCCGCGACGCCAGTCCCACCCGTAGATGGGGGCTTCTCATTCGTCGAGGCGATTCACGACCTCGACGCGCCCGTCTCCCTTCCAGCGGGGACCTACTGGATTAGAATCCAAGTGCAAACCCCGGCATGCTCGGAGGCTGCGGGGAGTCTGGTCTTGGGCCTTTCATCGACCAACTTCGGGGCACCAAGGCACGTCTCCGGCCGGGACCTGTGTACTGGACCCTTCCAGCCAGCAGGCCAAAGTGTTGCATTCTCCCTCTACGGCGATCCTGCCTGCACGCCAATCGTTCTGGTGCTTACGAATGACGCAGCGTGTGGGTTCAACACTCGCACTTACCTCGAGGCTCATGACCCGTACGCCATTTACTCCAATTTCTTGTACCAAGGCACGCCGCCCTCACTCTCTTTCCTTTTAAACTATGACGCCGTGTTCGTCTATACGCGAGGCGCGATCACGAACAATGCGGCGTTGGGCAACCTGCTCGCCGACTACCACGACGCAGGCGGCGGGGTCGTCATCGCGGGGCTTGCCAACTCGTCCGGTTTCCCCTTCTCCCAGATTACCGGTCGCTGGACTAGCGGTGGATACGATTCACTGCAATCGACCAGCAGTGCACAGGTCAGTGCGCGGACACTCGGAACCGTTTTCGTGCCGGACCATCCGATCATGGACGGCGTCAACAGCGTGGCTGCGAACGCGTGGTTCACAGTCGCGACGGCTTCGCCCGGCTCGAATACCATCGCGGCTTATGACGATGGCAACCTGATGGTTGCGACGAAGATGGTAGGCTTGCACGAGACCGTTTCGCTTACCTTTATGCCAACCCGCCCCGCTTGCGCGGGTGGAAATGGAATCAGCGAGGCTGCAGACGGCGCACGCCTTGCTGCCAACGCAATCCGATACGCTGCCGGATGCTACCAGGAAGTCGATCCGTGCTCGCCTGACACGACCGATCCCGTGGCTTCCTGCGTCAGCACACTCGAAGTCTGCCTCGACGAATTCGGGGCCGCGACGATCGAACCCACGGACATCGACAACGGCTCGAACGATGCATGTGGCGGAGTGACACTGTCGCTCGATATCGACACGTTTAGCTGCGCGGACGTCGGCGCACCGGTTACCGTCACCCTTACGGTTGAGGACGCTTCCGGCAACACCTCAATCTGCACAGCCGAGGTCACCGTCAACGACTGCGACGATCCGGAAATCACGGATTGCCCGTCCTCCTTTACAACCAAGTGCAACACCCCCGAAGGCTACAACCTCAGCTATGTCCCGACGGTGGATGACAACTGCACCACCGATTTCACGATCTCCCCAGAAAACCCCCTCCCGTACGGCACGACGACGGTCACCGTCACTGTGTTCGATGTGAGCGGTAACACCGATGAGTGCCAGTTCGATGTCACCGTGACGCCGGACGAGCAGGAGCCGTATCGCACACCATCGATCGCCGCAGAAGACGGCTACGTTCGCGAGCCCGACACGGTTCTGCTTGCCGAAGGCCCCGCAATCGTCAAAGGCCAGATCGCCCAGATCGGCGACGACGGTGGCAACTTCCAGAATCGTGGAGTCTTCAGCTTCGACACGAGCGGCTTGCCCGATGACGCCGTCGTGACGCGCGTGGCACTCCGCCTGACACGTTCCAACAGCGCCGGAAACGTTCTCTCGTTGGGAAACCTGCTACTCGACATGGGCGATTCCATTATCGGCGACACGACAGGACTCGACACGTTCGACTACGCCGACGATGCAGCCGCAGCGCTCGACGTCGCGACGTCCTTCCCACTTCCAGGTGGTAACGGCTTCACGACCTTCGCTGAGGTCGATCCCGCCTACTTCGGTCTTGTGGATGTCGCAGGACGCACCCAGTTCCGCGTTCGCTTCGAGACGACCACGGACAACGACGGATTCAGCGACTACATCTCCCTCTACACGGGCGAGGCGAACTCGATCCTGCGTCCAGAACTGATCGTCGAGTACTACTTCAACTCCTGCTTCGAATTCCCGGTCCTCCCCGCACCATGCAATGGGCCGTTCGAACTCGAGGTTTACTCGTCCGCCGCTGAAGACGGCGCCGTCGGTGAGTCGCACTACACATCGGAGGTCGGCGGTAGCTCCAACTCCATCTCCGGCACATCAACTGTGGGTGATACAGGTGCACGCACGCAGCAGAAGCTCTACCTGCACTTTGACACCTCGGCGATCCCTGCGGATGCTACGGTGACTGGCGCGGTTCTTCGTCTCTATCGCAACAGCGCGGTGGGCACGCCGGCGGCATCACTCGGTGATCTCGTGGCAGACATGCGGAACCCGTACCTCTCCGGTTCGAGCTTCCGATTCGGCGACACGGTCAACACAGAGACGACCGACTTCCAGGCGTATGCGCACTTCGAGGCTGTCGCGACGATTCCCGTGCCGACTTCGAACACGTTCACATCGGCATCGTTGAACCCGACAGGACTTCTTGCCATCAACAAGGGAGGCGCGACGCAGATGCGTGTTCGATTCACCCTTCCCGATGACGGCGACTTCCTCGCGGATCAGGTCACGTTCGGCACAGGCAACTTCGGTGCGACCTCTCCCGGCCGTCCCCGCCTGACGATCACGTACTTCACACCCTGCCCGTAAGGCGAACGCAAGTTCCCCGAAACACACGAGGGCGGCGCCAATCAGCGCCGCCCTCGTTCATTTTCTCGGTATCGACCTGGACCCGATGACGTCCTACAAGCCCATCACAGATCCGCGCGCGCCAATTCAATCGTGAATGTGGAACCAAGGCCCAGTGTGCTCTCGACGTGGAGCTGTGCCTTGATGTTTTGGGCCAGCATCCTCGTGATGTTCAGACCAATGCCGAGCCCTTCCTGCGAGCGCGTCATCGAATTGTCCACCTGGTAGAACTGTTCGAAAATCTTCGCGACCTTCTCCTTCGGGATGCCGATTCCGTGATCCCTGATCGAGATCGCAATCGTGCGATCGCGAACGTCAAACACGACATGAATCGGATTCATGTCAGGGCTGAACTTGGTCGCATTGTCCAGCAAGTGAAAGAAGATGCGGTGCAGACTTTCCTCGTGCGCATAGACCTTGGGAAGTCCATCCATCGGTAGTTCAGGGACGATTTCGCACCTCTTGTCGCGGCGGCGATGGTCGAGCATCTCCTGCGCCTTCAGGAGTGCCTCGAGCGGATCGGTCGGCAGCAACGCGTGCCCCTTCGGGCCCTGAGACTGCAACTCGGCTACTTCGATCAGGTCCGTCACCATGGTGATCATGTGGCGCACGTTGGTCTGCACCCGTGACATCAGGGTCGCTTGCGTCCCATTCAGCGTGCCGACTTTTTCCCCCGCGACCAGATCGACAAACCCGATCATCGCGGTGAGCGGGGTCCGCAGTTCATGGGAGATCGTCGATAGGAAGTTCGACTTGAGCGTGTCGATTTCCTTCATCGCCTGGTATGCGCGGTTCAAGTCACCGATCATCCTCGCATTCGACACGGCGAGAGCACCTTGATTGGAGAAGAACTCCAATTCCTCCAGGTCATCCACGGTGAACTCCGTCGTCTCGCCATGGCGGCGATCGACGAAGAACACACCTAGCAGCTCCTCCGAGGTAAAGAGGGGAACGACCACAAAATCCTCGGGGAGTCGCGATGCGATGCCGCCCGGGAGGGCCTTTGAAATCTCCGAGAGCTTGAAGCTGCGGGGGCTGCGCCAATGGAAGGCACGCGAGAGCAGATCCTCCTCCGCTTTGCACCCCTTCGACATGTCGATGGGGAACCGAAGCGAGGCGAAGTCGGAAGGACCTTCGCTCTCCGACGAGAGTTTATTGACCGTCGTGATCCACTGCGCTCCGACGCGGAGGTTATAGATCGCGCTTTCGTGTTCAGGGTTTTCTGCGAGTGTGTTGCTGAACTTCTCCGCCTGCCCTCCGAGGAACGATTCCTCGGCGGCCAACTCGTCCGCCAACTGGCGAATGGCAGCGGCGTTTTCGAAGCCCATGGCCGCTCGTCCCTTGAACTGCGACCCGAACGAGTCGCAGTCGAGGACGAGCACACTTGAATAACCCAGACCGGTGGGGGAGAGCAGACCAGACAGCAGCACCGAGTAGACGTCGTCGACACCCTGAGTCGAGCCGAGTGCCACGGAGAGCCGCGACACCCAACGGATCTGATTCAGCAACCGCCGGGCTTTCGGGTCGAGGGGCTCCGCTTCGGGAGGCATCTCGCCTACTTCTTAATCGCGGGGTGCAGGTACTTGATCATGGTGAGTATCGTTCCGCGCTCAGGGGGGAAGTCGTAGTGGACCTCATCCATGAAGTTCCGGATGATGTAATTGCCCAGTCCACCAGTTCCCCGACGCTCGAGGTATTCCTCGATGCTGTTCACACCGGGTGGCGTGTTGTGCAGGCCGATCCCGTTGTCCATGATGATGATCTTGATCCAGTCCTGATGGAGGATCGTGCGGAGGCGGAGGACGCATTCGACGTCCGCCGGGGGTGGGAGTCTTTTGTCCGGCGGAAGGTCCGGAGAGACACCCAAGTGCTTGTAGGCGTGGCGCACGACGTTCGTGCATGCCTCGTCCACGGCGAGTTCGATGCGCTCGACCTCTTCTTCAGAGAAACCCAGATCGTGCGCGAGTGCTGTCACCAGCGTGCGAAGCAGGCTAAGAACGCGGGTCTCGACGGGGCAACGGACCTCGATCTCCACAACATCACCGAGCACGCCCGGTTCGTCTCCTTCCGGCGATCGGTTCTGCATGGATTTGTCTTCGTCCCTCATGGAGGAGCCCCCTGCTGGTCTCGTTCCTGCACTTGCCTTAGATGTTGAAGGCCGCATTCAGTTCGGTCTCGTTGTCGACGATTTTGAAAATGTTGGTGAACCCGAGGGTGCGAAAGACCCGGTGTACCTTGTCCGATGGTTTCAACAGGACGAGTTCGCCGTTGTTCTGGCGCAAGCGGTGGGTCAGCCCCATCAACGCGCTGATGCCCGCGCTGGAGATGTAGGTGAGCTGCTCGATGTTGAGCAGAAGCCTCGTCACGCCGGTGTCCAGCAGGCTGTGTAGGCTCTGCTCGAATCCAGCCACCGTGTGGCTGTCCAGTGTTCCGACGACATCCACCCTGCTGATGGCGCTCGAGCCGTCGGCGGGATGTATGACCAAGTCGTAATTCTTCATGCGCATTCCCTCGTCGGGGGGTCTCAGGCGGTAGTCGCCACGCGGCGCTCGAGGCCGTCGGTGGTTTGCTCGGTTTGATTCTTCCACTGCAACACAACGATGGTGATGTCGTCGTGCTGATCCCTGCCTTCTGTGAACGTTTCGATATCCCGGACAATCTCTTCGACGATCCGGGGGGGCGGCTCGCTCGCAAAAGTCTTCACGACCTCGTGCAGGCGGGGCTGCCCGTACTCCTTCTTCTGCTCGTCCATCGCCTCCACGACGCCATCCGTATAGAGGATGATCGTCTTTTCAGTACGGAGAGAGATTTCCTCTTCTTCAATGATTCCAAAGATATCCCCTTCGACGAGCCCCAGCGCAATTCCATTCGGTTCGTGAAGTGAAAGGGGCTCATTCTCCCCGCGGCAACAGATCAGCGGGTCGTGCCCAGCGCGGGCAAATCGGAACGCTCCCGTGCGGATGTTCAGCACGCCATAGGTCATCGTGATGAAGACGCCGGTCTTCGTGTCGCGTACTGCCTGGGCATTAACCCGGGTCAGGACCTGCTTGGGAGAGAGCTCGCCGCGCGCCTCCGCACGAAGCGTGGCACGCACGCTGGCCATGACCATCGCCCCTGGGGTGCCCTTGCCCGAAACGTCCGCGATGGCGATCCCCACGTGATCGTCGTCCACCTCGATGTAGTCGAAGTAGTCACCCCCGACTTCCAGCGCGGGACGATTGAATCCAGCAATATCGACAGATTCAAGTTTTGGCTGTTTGCGGGGGAGGAGCATCTCCTGAAACTCTTTCGCCACGCGCAGTTCCTGTTCCATGCGTTGCTTGTGCGAAAGCTCCGCGTAGAGGCGGACTAGGTCGATCGTCACGGCTGCCTGATCGGCAATGGCCGTCACGAGACTCATGTCATTGTCCCCGAAAGGACCATCCTCGCGCTTGTTGACCAGGGCGATGACCCCGAGAATCTCATCGCGAACAAGAATCGGCGCGAGAAGCAGGTCGCGGATTGGGATCACTTCGGACGCCTCGCGGGGCACGCGTTCATCGCGCGCGGCATCGGTGATCAGCATCCCCTTCCCGGTATCGGCGACTCGGCCGACGATCCCTTCGCCGACGCGAATCGAGTCCTTGCGAACTTTCTCAGCGACGAACTTGCGCTTCGCGAGCAGTCGGTCCGTCGTCGTCTTGTGCAATGGTGGGAACAGGCCCTGCACGACAGCGGCACGCAGGACATCGGGCTCGTCGGGCTGGCGCAGGAAAATCGCGGCTGCATCCGCCTTGGTCGCGTCCTGAAGGAACTGCACCACGAGCTGGAGCGTGCCCTGTTGATCGAGCCTTGTTGTAACAAGTTCCCCGAGTCGGTTCAGGAAGTCGAAGACCGCGGATTTCTCGCGGATGCGATTCGCCAACTCATAACGAAGCGAGAGGACCCTCTTGCTCTGCCGCCTGAGCAGAAACCCGAGGAGCGCCGCCAAGAGCAGGAGAATGATCGTCGTGAAGTTCAATCGCGCGCCTACGCCTGAATTGCCGTCCCGATGCCCGGAAAGTGGGGAGAGAGGGGCACAGATGATGTTCCCATCATTAAGGTTCGGTCTTCACAGGTTGGCAACGCCAAACGGCAAAACCAACCTATATCGAACTCATTACGTCGGGAATCACGAATCCTTGCAAACCGGTCAGCTAAATGCCGGAATCCCAGTCAGTTGCCCGCCGACTGCGAGAAGGTGAATGTCCGACGTACCTTCGTAGGTGTTCACACTCTCGAGGTTGAGCATGTGGCGTCCGCACTGGAAGTCATAGCAGATCCCCGCCGCTCCGAGCATGTCGCGCGTGTCACGGGCTGCCTGCAGCGCCATCTCCGTGTTGTTCCGCTTCGCCATCGACACCTGGTAGTGCTTCAACTCGCCACGCTCCTTGAGGCGGCCCAAGCGCAGCACCATCAACTGCGCCTTGGAGATCTCCGTCGCCATGAGGGCGAGCTTGCGCTGGATCAACTGGAACGACGCCAGCGGGCGGTTGAACTGAACGCGATCCTTGGTGTACTTGAGCGCCTCGTCAAAGCACGCCGTCGCGCAGCCGATCACTCCCCAGCAGATTCCATATCGCGCCGAGGAGAGGCACATCAGCGGTGCCTTCAGGCCGATGTGGCTTCCCGGCAGGAGGTTCGCCTTCGGGATGCGGCAGTTGCGGAAGAGGAGTTCCGATGTCACTGACGCACGCAGGGAGAACTTGTTCTTAATGATGTTGGTCGTGAATCCCGGCGTACCCTTCTCGACAAGGAACCCACGCACTTCGCCATTCAGTTTACCCCACACAACGGCGACATCGGCAATGCTGCCGTTCGTGATCCACATCTTGCCACCGTTCAGGATGTAGCCGTCGCCATCTTCCGTCGCGACCGTCTCCATCCCACCCGGGTTCGAGCCATGCTTGTGCTCGGTCAATCCGAAGCAACCAATCTTGCGACCTGCTGCGAGCTCCGGGAGCCACTTCTGCTTCTGCTCCTCCGAGCCAAACGTGAAGATCGGATAAATGACGAGACTCGTCTGCACCGAGGCGAAGCTGCGCACACCACTGTCGCAGCGCTCCAGCTCCTGACAGATCAACCCGTAGCCCACGGGGCCGGCGTCCGTGCAGCCGTAGCCCTCCACCGCGGATCCCAACAGACCCATTTCCCCCAACTTGGGGATGACCTCGAGCGGGAAGGTCCCCGCCTCGAAGTGGTGCTCGATCGAGGGCATAAGCTCCTTGTCCACGAAACCGCGCACGGTTTCCTTGAGGAGACGCTCGTCGTCGCTCAACTCCGAGTTCAGGTCAAAAAAGTCGAGTTCTTCGTATCCGGCCATGGCTGCTTGGGCTCTCTCAGCGGGGTCTTGGGTGGTTCAGTATATTGAACGGAACGAGGAGGATACCGAACGACCCCCTCCGCGCGGCAACGCGAATCGCACGCCGGATCAGGCTGGAAGGAGCTTTCTTTCGTGGAGATTGGCCTGTGGCCCGAGGTCGCTGCCCTCGGCGCAGTGTGGGCCAATGGGGTGGCCTCGAAGGCTTACTGCCCGTTCACGTCCAGAAACGCTTTCAAGTCATCGGCGATCTCAGTGACGAGCCGCTCCTGGCGCCTGCGGAAGGACTCGTCGCGGGGGGCACCCATGCGGACGATGTTCTCCGCGACCACATCCAGTCGGAGCGCCTTGTCACGGAACCCTCGCCGGGACGAATCCGAGAGCGTATCAGCCCGCCCGGTCAACTCGCGCGCGACCTCCGCGAGTTGCGAGCAAAATGCCATGCGGCGTTCCTGACTTAGGTCCTTCGTTTCGAGTTGGCCGTGCAGCCGCGAGATTTCACCGACCACTTCGCGCGTGGACTTGCCTGCCAGGACGAGTCGGTAGTCGCGCGAAGTCAGCCCGGCCGTGCCCCAGTCCGAGGGGAGCGATTCGGAAATCGCGACGCCGAATTGCCGGGTTGCCAACACGCCTTTCGAGAGACCGTCCAATTCCGAATGAGTCTGTTGGAGGAGCCGCAGCGTGTTCTCGAGCGCGCTTCGATTCTTGTCCGTATAGTCCTTCTCGTAGTACGCGAGCAGTCGGTCATGACGCAGCAACAGGCCCCCCATGCGATCTCGCACGCTGGGTTCCAGTGCCGCCGTCACTGACGTGGCTCGATTGAAACTGGCTTTGACCGCATCCACGGCGGGCTCGGGTGAAACGTTCAGGTCGGGCGAATCGGCGAGTTTCTGCAGCGCCGCCATATCACGCGACGCGTTCGCGAGGGAGAGCGAGAGCATCTGTGTTGTCGCGCTGTCCACGCGGACCAGTTCGCCGCCTCCCTGCGCACGAGCCATCGTGATCGCGAGCACGAAGGCTCCGACCAGCGAGAGCAGTCGCCACGCCCCCATCCTGATCATCCCGCCTCTCCGTCTTCGAGAACAACGCATGCCACAGCGGCGGTCCTGCTGTGCGAGAGCGTCACGAGCACGCGAGTCGCGCCGCGCTTCTTCATCAACTCCGCAGCCATTCCGTGCGCGTGCAGCACGGGTTCTCCGCTCGGCAAGTTGAGCACTTCGATCTCGCGCCACTTAAGCCCCTGCGTCATGCCGGTTCCCACTGCCTTGCTGAATGCTTCCTTGGCCGCGAATCGCGCCGCGTAGTGCAGCGGGGGAGTGTGGCGCGCCTCGCAGTACGCTTGTTCTGCATCGGTGAATAGCTTCGATTTCATCCGCCCTTCGTTGCGCGATAGGGCCTCGATGATGCGATCCGTTTCGATCAGATCGACTCCGATTCCTACGATCATGGTGCGGCGTCCCCTCTCATGCCCTCGATCAATTGCAAGCGTGCTTCGATGCGCCCCTGATAACTGCCGTACTCCGGTAGGCTTCGGATGCTCTCGAACGTCTCGACCGCTTCGCCCAGTTCACCCAACGTGATCAGCAGGCTTCCAAATCGATAGCGCAGATCAGCATCAATGGGCGAAAGAGTCACGGCCCATTCCATCGCATCGCGCGCTTCGTCCGTCCCTCCGTTCGCGAAGAGCGCGTCGGAGAGAAGCGCGAACGCTTCCGCACTCGCGGGACGGCGCTGGACAAGTGCCGTCGCACCCTCCAGCGCGGCACCGGCCCTCCCGGCATCCGCCCCTTCACGTGCGAGGCGCAGCGCGCACAGGTCGCACGACGACTCGCGCTGGAGCGCAGTCTCGATGGCACCCAAGTCTGATTCGCCTTCCTTGAGTCCCGCGACGCCCAGAAGGAAGTTGCTGATGTTGTCATTCACTTCATTGCCGAAATTCTCGACGAAGAAGATCGGTGGTGCGGTCGGCTGGAGCAGCGTTCGCATCGCATCCGCGAGCCGAGCGCTTCCCTCAAGTCTTTCGCGTGCGATCGCGAAGGGACTCACCTTGCGATGGGTCATGCCGTCAGTCTCGGACCAAGTGCTGAGCGTCTCGGAGAGGGCAGGAGTCGCCCCTGCGAGCAACACCGTCCCGTGCTCGCGTCGGCGCGCTTCTCGGACGAATAGCCCGGCGATCCCGCTGATCACGGACGGCTCTTGCGGGAGCAATCCCTCCGCAGAATCCAGAAGCGCGTCCACGCGTTCGAATCGCGAAGTCGTTTCACTTGGAAACGCCTCATCGAGGGCGAGTTCGAACGCCTCGCCCATGGCGTCCAATTCCGTCGAATTGACGGGAACGGCCAATCGAACCATCGGTCCCTGAACGGTCGCGCCGGTCGCAGCGTTGGTTTGGTCAAAGGCGGCTCTCAGCCGCGTCAGCACGAGTCGCCAACCATCCTCGACAATCTTGTCTGCGGTCCCAGCGTCAGAAAAATCAGAGGCACGCAATTCCTCTGCTGTCGCCATGCGCAATTCGGTCGAGGCCGGGTCCGCCAGGTCTCCCACGATCCATGCGACATGGCTTCCGCTGGGCGAGACGCCGACGAGTTGTGTCGACTCCGAATTGAGTTGGAACTCGGGCGACTCCGCTTCGCGAATATCCCGGGCGAAGAGCCTTCCGGTCCGCCCGCCGCGCTGCAAAGTTCGAATCCAGTAGAGCCAGCCATCGCGCCCACCCGCAGGCTGCGTATCCGCATGCGTGGAGGTGACCGTCAGCAACCCGAGGACCTTTCCCCCATCCAACGCGATGAGCGGTGCCGGAACCGGATCGATCTGATACGGCCGTGTGCGATGTGCCCAAACGAGTCCCTGCGGCGCGATCGAGCCGAGAGCGGCAAAGTACGTCGCGGGCCACTCGAGCGGCGTCTCGATTCCCGTGTTCAAGTTCCGTTGGGAGGCGACGAGGAAGATGCGGTTCTCGGAATCGCTGCGGAAATCAACCCCCTCCCGCGTCATCAGGATGGAGTCAGAGGTTTCGCCCCACCACGCCGTGATGTCGCCCGGGCCGACTTCGATCCGCGAGACTTCTTCAAGCGATTGGCCATCCAGAATTCGCACATGCGGTTCGACAAATGTCGTCACAAGGAGTCGAGAACCGTCCTCGTTCGGCTGAATCAAACGCGCCCCGGCATCGCTGATCGTCCGCGTTTTCGAATCCGACGGGCTTGATGTATCCACGACCACGATTGAATCCATCGTCCCGACAACGATGCGTCCGTCATCGAGCGGCTGGACTGCGTATTGCTTGGCTGTCCATGCAATCGGGACGACGCGTCCCGGCTGCGGGGGACGCGTCGCCGGCCAATCGCGCGTTGGCGCCCACGTAGGCAACGGGTCCGCTGGGCGTGCGACGCGCGGCGTCAGGACCTTGCCATCTGCGAGTGTGGTCGCCTCTCCGAGCACGGTCGCCTCGCGCGAAGCCGCGATCAACTCCTGCACGTCAGGGAGGATTGAGTCCTGCGCTGAGTCCTGCGCAGGGACCCACGAACTCGCGAGGACGAGAGCCAACACGGCACACGCGCTGAGGGACAGGTTATCGCGAGTCAGGGGGTGCCTCGTCATCTTCTTCCGGTTCAAAGTCCTCGTCCTCATCGTCATCTTCGACTTCGGCCATGCTGCCGAAAGCGATGTCACTTGCAGTCGTGTTTGCAGGTGCCGTGCCTGAATCGATGAATGCGAGTCCTTCGTCGCCCAGCACGCTCTCAATCGCTTCGAGGAGGTGTTCCTCTGGGGAACCGGAGCGCACAGACGACATCTTTAGAGCATATCGCACAATATGGACGCCGTCGCGGCTCGTGAACGGCAGGGCCTGAGCGTGCGCCTTCTGCAGGAAATCCGTCACGTATGCGATCAGCGCAATCGGCGCGAAGGGAACCGCAATCTGGAGGATTTTCTCCTCCTCCTGACGCGTTGGGAATCCGACTTCGATCACGGGCTTGAGGCGCGATGCGATGTACTCAGGCAGGTCAAACGTGCTCGCGTCGTCGTTCATCGTTACGCACAGACGAAAGTCAGGATGCGCGGCGATCTTGATCCCGGCCACAACGCTTTCCACGTACCGGCGCATGTCGAGCAGGGCCGCAAGCGACGCCCAGCTCTTCTCGCTCATGCGGTTCCCTTCATCCAAAATGCAAACGCCTCCGCGAATCATCGCGGTCACGACACCACTCGCATGATATGCGATGCGCCCGTCTCCCTGAAGGACCGGCGTCACGATCAGGTCCTCCGGGCGCGTGTCCATCGTGCACTGGACGATGTAAACCTCGCGCTTGAGCGATGTCGCGACGGAGTACCCGAGGGTGGTCTTGCCGACGCCGGGCCGACCGACGATGCGCGGCGAGAGGGGGACGTCCCCTTCCTGAAGCACAAGCCAGGACGCGAGCAGTTGTTCGCGCAAATGCGGCGCCCCAACCCAGACGAGCGGCAGCTCATCCGGATGGGCGAGGGTGAGTGTAACACCTTCAATCTCTGCGGTCGGCGGCATGGCGCAATCCTTCCCGGTCGAAACACCCAAGAGTGGCCACGTGCTTCACCGGGGCCAACGGGGAAAATGGGAGACATCCTCAGACGGGCAGCCAGGGGCCGGAAGCACCCCGCCCGAGCCTGCACATTCGCGCATCCCTCTTGCCCCTTCCGCCCTTCGGGGACCCCCCTCTTCAAACATCGCAACGACGGAGTTTCCCGCAACATGGCCGGCAACGATTCAGGCGCCCGCAACTTTAACCGAGCACAAGTCGTCGACGAGAACTTCGTCCGCTTTGTCACGCAATGGCAGCAGAACGAACGCGTCGAGCGTGGCAAGGGGGAGTCGATCGTGCCGGGTGCCTCCATCACGGTGGGGGATGCGCTGGAACTGATGGAATCGCAGATGATCGCGCGCCATCAGGACATCGAGGCCCGCGAAATGCGCGCGCGGAACGAGGGCTTCTATACGATCGGTTCAGCCGGGCATGAGGGAAACGCGATGGTGGGGCGCGCGACGCGCCACACGGACATGGCGTTCCTCCACTATCGTTCGGGAGCTTTCATGGCGGAACGCGCCCGCAATCTCCCCGGGTTCGACTTCACGCGCGACACGATGCTGAGCTTCGCAGCCAGCTCTGAAGATGGCATTTCCGGCGGGCGTCACAAGGTTTGGGGAAACGCGGATCTCAACGTCCCCCCTCAGACCAGCACGATTGCGAGCCACCTTCCCAAAGCAGTCGGCGCCGCGTTCTTTCATCGCCGCTCGAAACGCCTCGGTCTCAAGCCTCACATCCCGAGCGATGCGATCATCGTCTGCAGCTTCGGCGACGCATCGTTGAACCACGCGACATCTCAGGCAGCAATCAACTCCGCCGCGTGGGCCGCGCACCAGAAACTTCCCGTCCCGGTGCTCCTCGTGTGCGAGGACAATGGGATCGGCATCAGCGTTTCGACACCTCCGAACTGGGTCGAGGAATCGATGAGTCGGCGCTACGGCATCGCGTACTTTCAGGCAGACGGACTCGACCTGATCGAGGGATCACGCGTCGTTCGCGACGCCGTGCAGTGCTGTCGCGTGCATCGCGTTCCCGTGTTCCTCCACCTCAAGGTTGTCCGACTGCTCGCGCATGCAGGCACCGATGCCGAGTACGGCTATCGCACGTGGGAGGAGATCGAGGCCTCCGAAGCACGCGACCCGCTTCTCTCGTCGGCGCGCGCACTCATGGAGAACAACTGCGCGACGAGTGGGGAAATCCTCGCGATGTACGAGCGAGTCCGCGCTCGCGTCAAGGCAGCCGCCAAACACGCGGCGACCCGCCCCAAGTTGACTTCCGCTGAGCAAGTCATGGCCGCACTCGCCCCGTACACGCCCGACGCGGTCAACGCGGAGGCACGCCGCGCCGTTCCGCAGGAAGAACGCCTCCGCGTCTTCGGAAGCGAGAAAGCTCTCCCCGAAAATCAGGAAGCGAAGCACATGGTCGTGCTCACCAACAAAGGCCTGCACGATCTCTTCATCAAGTATCCCGAACTCACACTCTTTGGCGAGGACGTCGCGAAGAAGGGTGGAGTCTATACGGGCACCGTCGGTCTCGAAGCCAAGTTCGGCGGCGGGCGCGTGTTCAACACGTTGCTCGACGAGACAACAATCCTCGCGAACGCCATCGGCGCAGGACACGTGGGCATGCTGCCGATGCCCGAGATTCAGTATGTCGCGTACCTGCACAATGCGGAGGACCAGCTCCGCAGCGAGGCGTGCTCGCTCCAGTACTTTTCCAAAGATCAATTCCGCAATCCGATGGTCGTGCGCGTTCAGGGTTGGTCATATCAGAAGGGATTCGGCGGCCACTTTCACAATGACAATAGCATCGCCGCGCTGCGCGACATCCCGGGGCTCGTGATCGCGACGCCCTCTCGCGGCGACGACGCGGTAAAGATGATGCGCACGCTCGTCGCCCTCGCCAAGGTCGATGGCCGCGTCGCGATGATGATCGAGCCCATCGCATTGTTCATGTCGAAGGACTTGTATGCACCAAAGGACGGCCTCTGGCAGTTCACCTATCCCGCGCCGGGAGAAGCCATCCCCCTCGGAGAGGGGAAAGTGTACCACGAGGAGGCCACGGACATGACGATCCTCACGTTTGCAAACGGGCTGTACATGTCGCTGCGTGCAGCAAAGGAACTCGCAGACAAGCACGGTATTCGTGCGCGCGTGGTGGACCTTCGTTGGCTGAATCCGCTGAACGAGGACTTCATCGAGGAGCAGTCCCGCGCAACAGGCCGCGTCCTGATCATGGACGAAAGCCGCCGGACCGGAGGGCTCGCCGAGTCGATCATGGCCATTCTCATGGAACGGTGCGGTGGTGACGTCCAGGCCCAGCGCATCAATGCGCAGGACACGTACGTTCCGCTCGGCCCCGCCGCGGATACGGTGCTTCCGCTCGAGCCTAACATCGTGGCTGCGTCACTTGCGCTGATGGGTGCGCGTGCCAAAGCCTGATCGCTGCGATGCCGGGACCAATCGGATCGCGAACCAATATGCGTCGTTGCGGGTCCCCATCGCATTGCGGTAGGTTTTCTTTGTTATCGACCGCACTCATGCAGGGCCGACAGCGCGCATACCCCCTCGAGAAGGCTTCATGGCAACGCTGAACAGAATTCCTCTCCCGGAACTCGACCTCTACCCCATTCCCCCCTTGCTTGGGAATGACGACGTTGCACCGGAGCTGCGCGAACGCATCGCCGCCGCCAAGGCGAATCTCGGCAAGCGTGTCGTCGTGCTCGGGCATCACTATCAGCGCGACGACGTGATTGCGTTCTCCGACAAGCGCGGTGATTCACTCGACCTTTCGATCTTTGCATCACAGCTTGACGGTGTCGAGTACGTCGTTTTTTGCGGCGTGCACTTCATGGCAGAAACCGCAGACATCCTCGCACCGGAAGGCGTGCAGGTCATCCTCCCCGACATGCGCGCTGGGTGCTCGATGGCCGACATGGCGCAAATCGACCAAGTCGAACAAGCTTGGGATGTCCTAAAATCGGCGACGGATGAACTAATCGTCCCGATCACGTACATCAACTCGACGGCAGACTTGAAGGCATTCTGTGGCGCGAATGGCGGAGCCGTTTGTACCAGCAGCAATGCAGGCCGAATCGTGCAGTGGGCTCTCGACCAGGGAGGGAAGCTGTTGTTCTTCCCCGACCAACACCTCGGACGGAACACGTGCGCGAAGTTGGGCATCGGGCTCGACAATATGGTGGTTTACGACCCGCACGACCCCAACGAACACACCGGGGGAAACCCGCTCGAGGCCTATGCGCAGAAACGCGTGATCTTATGGCGCGGCCATTGCTCGGTGCACATGAACTTCAAAGCTGCGCACGCGAGAATCTGGCGCGAGAAAATGCCGGGCATCCAGGTCATCGTCCATCCCGAGTGTGAGCACAGCGTGGTGCTCGCCGCCGACCTCGCGGGCTCGACCAAGTTCATCCTCGACACTGTGTCCGCCGCACCTGCGGGCTCGAAGTGGGCCATCGGCACAGAACATCACCTCGTCAATCGCCTCAGACTTGAGAATCCGGACAAGTTCGTGACATCACTTTCGCCCTTCGCGTGCCAGTGCTCGACGATGTTCCGCATTTCGCCCGAGGCACTTTGCGAAAGCCTCGAAGGCATTGTCGCGGGGGCTCCGAAGAACATCGTTCGCGTGGACAAGGAAACCGCGCACCACGCCACGGTCGCCCTAGAGCGCATGTTGGAGATGCGCTGATGCGCGTTCTTGTCGCAATTACGGCTCTGATCGCAATCTCCGCGTGCAATGGCGGGACGAGTGCTTCGCGCGCGGACAACTCCGCACCTGCAACGGCCGAGGCAGGGAAGGAATCGGCGACGACTCCACCCGCCAAACGTGCCCGCCAGAGCGAGGCCTTCAACACGCTCCTGAACTCGACGGAGTTTTCCAGCCCGTGGGCGGGTCGTCCGCAACGACCGACGGAGGCTGCTCGCGCATTCGCTGAACTGCTCGACATGCCCGATTCACCCGAGGCCATGCGGGCACTCCTCGAACCACAGAACAGCGTTGCGGCGCGGCTCTATGGTCTATGCGGGCTTTACTTCACCGACCTTGAACTCTTCGTCAAAACGACCGCCGCATTTCGCAGTTCCGAGGAAACCGTGGCTTACATCAGCTCGGACATCTACCTCCCGGCGAAGCCCGTGCATGAGATCGTTCTGTCGAGCCAACCCGACGTGATCGGCTTCAACGATCCGAACACGGCCGTCTCCGAATGGCTTACGGTGATTGAGACCACGGGCGGAGCCTACTCGCTCGACATCAGCCGCGGAGGCTATTCGACGGCCCTCCGCTTTGCCGGCTCGACCGCGGATCGCACCGAGCCATGAACCGTCCGCGCATCCTTGTCGTCGATGACGAGAGGGACGCCTGCGACCTGATTCGCATGACTCTGGATTCGCGCAACTTTCGAACGGAGGTTGCGCATGATGGGATTCAGGCGTGGACCTCCATCCTCGAATCGCCACCCCACGTCGCCGTGCTTGACATCCAGTTGCCGGGGATGAACGGGTACGAACTCCTCACGAGGATTCGCAAGACGCCTTCTCTCGATGCCCTCCCGGTGGTTCTCGTGACCGGGTTGACCGACTCGTCCGGATTGGGTGATTCCGAATGGGCGAGAGTCACCGGCGCGGATGCGCTGTTTTCGAAGCCATTTGACCCGGATCTGTTCATCGAAACGATCCAAAGATTGGCCGCCCGGGCGCAGCATCGCACTACTGCTTGAGCCTGCGACCCCAAACCCTTTCAAGAATGTTCGGTCACATTGCAGAGGAGCACGACCACTCGCACCTCTTCGCGCGCGGCTCATTCACTCAAGGCAGGTCCGATGAAACGACATCCCACGATCTACCTAATGCTCCTCGTGGCATTCCTCACAACGAGTCTGCTCGCGCAAGACCAGCAGGATGTCCAGCTCGAACGCCCGACGGACGATGCCTCGCGCCACGCCATGGGGCGTGAGCTCCCTACGAGCGGTGAACTCGATAAGGTCCACTCCCAGCCTCTCGATGTCGCGCTCTTGCCGAATCGCCTCGAGTACCGATTCGGCGATGACGTCACGCTCAACTTCCAGACCAGCCGGGCTGCGCGAGTGTGGATCTTTAGCGTCGATGACGAAGGCACCGTGCGCCAACTCCTTCCGAATGCGTTCAATCGCGACAACCTCATCGAGGGATATCAACTCTATCGCATTCCGTCGCGTGCCTATGCCCTCGCGGCCGGACCACCTGATGGGCGACGTCGATTGATCATCGCCGCCCTCGATGCTCGTGCCGAGCCACCGTACGAGGTCCCGGAACGCTGGGACACGCGGTACCCGTATCCGATCGTGAATGACTTGGATCGTCGAATCTTCCGTCTGCAACGTGCGGCTCGTGACTTTGACTGGCAGATGGGGATGCGAAGCGCGGCCAATCAGAGCACGACAGCATCGAGCCCCTCCTATGCCGAGGATCGCCGCACGATCTTCTTCAATCCTCCTCCCGGGACGTTTCCACAACCAGGTGGTTGGACCGACGGGAACATCCCCACGCCAGTGCCCGGCAAGGAAGACCAATACGGGCGTTTGACCGTCACATCCTCGCCGACGAGGGCGGAGGTGTACCTCGATGGACGGTACTATGGCCGCACGCCGCTGACCGTGGACGTGCGCGCCGACAAGTACGACATGCTCATCTATCGCCCGGGGTATCAAAACTACTCGACGACGATGGACATTCGCAGGCAAAGACTGTCGGAAATCTCGGTGAGGCTGACGCCGATCCGCCAATAAGCAGTCGCACGTTCCGTTTCGTAGGGGCAGGTTCGATCTGGCCTGAGGGCCTCACGCGCGAAACGCACTTGGACATCTACGATCCCTTCTGTTTGGCCGCAGGCGTCGTCTTTCTTGCTTGGGTGGCCAATTTCATCTCATACCGTTGGATCAAGGAGAAGACCCTCGCCGAGCGGCGATGGGACTATAACATCTCCTGTGGAACGACCGACGGTGGCGGCATCAACGCCGATATTGCCTGCCACGGCAACATCCCCAATTTCGAGATGGTCACAGACATCTACGCGCTCCCTCATCCGGACGGGGCGTTCGAGCAGGTCATCTCGAGCCACACCATCGAGCACGTCGATGACCCCGAGCGCTTCTATGCAGAGCTGAAACGAATCGGCAAGAGCGTGACCTTGCTCGTCCCGCCAATTTGGGACTTCTCGGCGGCGCTGAATTGCTTTGAACATCGGGTCATTTTCCTGACCGTCTTCTCGCGCCACGACAACAAGCTGCCGCCTTTTGTGCGCTACATGCCCGCGCGGTGGATTCAGGACCGCATCGGCCAGCGCATCGAAGCTGACCAGCGCGGCACCCACGCGCCCATGGCGGGCAGGTGGATGCTCGACATTCTCATCCCTGTCGCGTTCTTTGGCTCAGCATTCCTGCTCCTGCTGGATCACTGGCTTGGGTTCGTGATCGGAGTCATTGGCGCCATGGCGCTCTCCGCCAGCAAAAAACACCAACCCGTGGGCACCTCAGCGGCCTGAGGCCACGTCTTCTGCGAGCAGTCGTTTCACCGCGTCCCGAATCGTGTCCGGCCTTCCCCACGGGATGAAGTGATTCCCACCCTCGATGGTCTCGATGTGGCGAATCGTTTCCGAGGGGAAGTTCGCCTTCATGAACTCCACATTCGAATAGGGCACGAGACCGTCCTTCGTGCCGTGGATGATGACGACCGGGCACCGAATCAAAGGGAGCAGCCCCTTCAACTCCTCCAGCTCTCCCTTGAGCGGCATCAGCTCCCGGTTTGTGTTTTCAAGGAAACGCGGCAGGACCGCCCGAACGGGAGCGAACTCGCCCACGTGCTGGATCATCAACACCTCTTCCAGCGCGGGATCGAGCGAACCCGCCACAATGACGATCCCGCCGACTCGATCTGGATAATCCGCAGCAACGCGCGCGATGATGGGGCCCCCGAGGGAATGCCCGACGAGGATCGGCATGTCTTCACCCCGTACGCCGAGAAGGGGCTCGATGGCCATCGCCTGTTCGCGGAGTGAAGGCACCGCGCCCTGCGGTTCCGATTTCCCGAACCCCGGTCGATCCAGCGCGATCGAGTGCGTACCCTCCACCGGATCGAGCACAAAGTCCGCCCACGCGTTCGCGTCGCCGGGGGTCCCATGAATGTAGATTACGCGACGCGCGGAAGGGTCGCCCCCCTGCACCATCGAGACGCGGTGGCCACGGCCGTCGATGATGAAATTTCGCGGCATGCTGCGCATGGCAATCCACGACGCATTCGGCCCCGGTATAGTCATCACGACACAGGAAACCGCGCCTCCCGCGAGCACGGAAAGCATCGCGAACGCGAGAAGCGCCCTTCGCTTGAGACGCGAAGGCCGAGGCACCGCCGCCATGGCGGTAGGTTCATGCATCCCCGTCGCCATCCCCGGTGAGCGCGCCCCTCGCGATGACCAAATCCTCGACGACGCGTCCTTCGCGAATGTGTTCCTGCAAGACCCGCTCGAGGTTTTCCTTTGTCAAATCGCGATACCAGACTCCCTCAGGATAAATGACCCCGATGGGGCCCCCGCTGCAGATGTGCAAACAGTGGCAGCGCGAACGCGCTGTTGCGCCAACACCCACGTTCAAGCCCAGCTCGGCAATGCGCGCCTTAAGGAACCCCCAAGCCTCGTCACCGACCTCGGCGCTACAACACTTGGGTCCAGCGCAGAGAAACAGATGACGCCGCAGACCGCCTATACCTACCTTGGCGATTCCCTTGGCGATTTTTTCCTCTTCTTCCGGAGTCAGCAAAGACATGGAGAACCCTCAGAGTCAGTTGGCGAGCGCATGGTTGGACGAGGCGCGCACCTTGTTTGTGACAGGGACGGATACGAATGTCGGCAAGACCCGAGTCACTTGTGCGATCGCTCGGTATTGGTCACGCTTGGGAGAGGAAGTCTGCGCCTTCAAGCCCGTCGCAACGGGGGTATTGTCTGCGGTGGAGGACCCGAATCGCAACGAGGATGCGGCAGAGCTGGCGCGCGTCACCACCCCGGGCGGGAGCGATCTGCTCGCGTGTTCAGGTCTGGTCCCGGGCCGGTCATTCATCGAACTCGAAGCGCCACTCGCACCGCTCTCGGCGGCCCAGAAGCAGGGCGCACCGTTTCGATACGCCGAGGTGCTGGAGTTGCTGTCGGACATGACGCGGCATTCCAAGGAGGCTGCCGCGCGCCTTGTGATCGAGGGCGTTGGCGGATCGCTGGTGCCGCTGGCAAAGAACAAAAACGTCGCTGACCTGATCGCTGACCTGGATGTTCCCGCCGTCGTCGTCGGGAGGACATCACTGGGTGCGATCAACCACATGCTCGCGACGATCGAGGTTCTCAAGAATCGTCAGGTCACGATCGCGGCCGTCATGCTCTCAGGCGTGGACGGTGGCGTCTCGCAGGATTTGGAGCACTCTGCGTTCGATGAGATCGGCTCGCGACTTCCGGCCAAGACCCCTTTCCTCCTCATGAAACACGACACGAACAGATTCATCGAACTCCGTGCAGCGGGCGAGACGTGGCGCCCCGCCGGAAAGCCCTTCTGAGGATCGACCATGACGACGAATCCGCACCTCCAACGCATCTACGACCGCGCCACGAGCGCGCGCCGCACCATCGTACTCCCCGAGGCCGCAACCGACGAACGCACCATGCGCGCGGCAGCGATGCTCCTGAAAGAGGGATGGGCCGTGCCTGCGCTCATCGGGCGTCGACAGGACTATGAGACGGCCGCGGAGGTTCTCGGCGTTCGTTTGACGGGTGCGCGCTTCATCTATCCACCAGATGACCCAGTGCTCGAACGCATCGTCGCGCACTACCAGAAGCGCCGCGCGAAGGAGAACCTGACCGACGGTCAGGTGCGTGCGCAGCTTCTCGCCGATCCCGTGCTCTTTGGGGCGGGCCTCGTCGGTGTCGGGGAAGCCGATGGCATGACCGCGGGCGCGGTGACATCGACAGCCGACGTCTTGCGGGCGTCGATCAAACTCGTCGGTACGGCACCGAGGATTTCCTCCATCTCGTCGTTCTTCCTCATGCTCATGCCAGAGGGGAGTGCTTTCGGATTCGAGGGAGCGCTCATCTTCGCCGACTGTGGCGTGATCCCCGACCCCACGCCGGAGCAACTCGCCGACATCGCTGAGTCCGCGGCCCGCGCGGGCGAACTCCTTCTCCCCGGGTTCACCCCGCGGATTGCGATGCTGAGTTTTTCAACCAAGGGGAGCGCCGAGCACCCTCACGTGGACAAGATGCGAATTGCGACCGAGATCCTCCGGGCGCGTGCCCCGCATCTCGCCGTGGATGGCGAGCTGCAAGCCGACGCCGCGCTCGTTCCCTCGGTGGGGGAACGCAAGGCCAAGGGTTCCCCCGTAGCCGGGAAGGCAAATGTCCTGATTTTCCCGGACCTGGATGCAGGGAACATTGCGTACAAGCTGGTCCAGCGCCTAGGAAACGCGACGGCGCTCGGTCCAATCCTGAGTGGGCTCGCGCGTCCGATCAACGACCTCTCGCGAGGTGCCTCGGTGGATGACATCGCTCAGGTTGCGGCGATCACCGCTGTGCTTTCGGCAGGCTGATTTTCCTAAAGCGGGATTGCACCCGAACGACTTGGTTCCCTACTTCCGAATCTACAACCATCGCCCCCAAAGAGACAGCCGATGCACGACGCAGATCGTATCCGGGATGCCGCCGCAAGATTCAAGTCAGCGCTCAAGGCGCACCCCGAGCCGATGGCTTGGGTTGGTCTCGATGGCTTCGTGGACGAGATCGTTCGCGTGGTCGATCTGCGCACCAGCGCGGATGAGTTCACGCCCATCGCAAGCATCGGCCAGTACTCTTCGAGACTCGCTGCCGCGGCGGGGAAGTCCACCAACGTCGAGCTCGTCACGCAGCAGGTGAAACTCGGCGGCAACGGGCCCTTGATGGGCGAAGCGCTCGGCAGGCTGGGCGCGCGCCTGAATTATGTTGGGTCGGTGGGTTCGCCCGAGATGGACCCGACCTTCCTACCTCTCAAGAAGTACGGGGAAGTGACCCCGATTGCGCGTCCCGGAATCACGATCGCCGCAGAATTCGACGACGGAAAAATCATGCATGGCCGCATGGAGGGGCTGCGCGAAGTCACCTTCGAAAGCCTCGTGCGCGGAAGTGGGGGAGAGGATGCGCTGCGCGATGCACTCGCGGCGGCGGACGTGATGGCACTCGTCAATTGGACGATGCTCCCGCATATGACTTCGATCCTGCGCAGTGTCCGTCCGATCTTGGAGGGACTCGCCGAAAAGGCACCCCGCGTGATCTTCTTCGACCTCTGCGACCCGGCCAAGCGCCCGGTCGAGGACCTCGCCGATGCCGTTGAGGTAATGGCGTCGTTTTCCTCCGCGCACACGACGGCTATCCTCGGCCTGAACGAAGCCGAGTCCGAACAGGTCGCCCGCGCGGTCGGAGTCGATCCCGGCGATAACTCGGGTGAGGCGCTCGTACACAGGGCGCGCACCATTGCCGAAAAAATTGCCATTTCCGAAGTCGTCATCCATCCGACGCGGCTCGCGGGGGCATGGGGTCGGGATGGCTCCGGGATGCTGCATGGCCCATTCTGCCGCGCTCCGAAGCTCACTACTGGTGCTGGCGACCACTTCAATGGTGGCTATGTGTTTGGTCGTACAATTGGCCTGTCCCCTGCTGACGCGCTGGTGGTCGGGAAAGCAACGTCTGGGTTCTACGTCCGCAATTGTCGCGGACCGGCCGCAGAGGAACTCGCGCTCTTCTGCGAGCACTGGGCCGCCAACGCGTTGGACTCCTGATGCAACACTTCGATACCTGAGGGTTCCCGGAAGGTCGGTCGTCGGTGGATGCGAACAGCTACCCAGCCATCTGTGCCCAGATGAACTCCGCGCTCGAGATTCGCGCGCTTGTGAATTTCTTGAATTACCAACCGGAGAAGCTGAAGCGCGAGGGTGACATCTTTCTCGCGATGTGCCCCATCCACCGCGACACTGTCTTTCGCACGCTCGTGCTCAACCCGCGCAACAATACCTATCAGTGTCGATACCAGGCATGCCCCGGCAACCATGCCGCCGATTTCCTCGATCTGGTCGTTCGCGTCCAGCGCGTCACCCTGCCAGAGGCGATCGATGCGCTCGTGAAACACTTTGGCCCGTCCTACTTTCGCCTGAACATCTCGCAGCTTGAGACGATCGCGGGGCTGCTGGCGATGGTGCGCGAGGAGAACCAAGGCTAGTCGCGGCTACTTCTTTGCCAGGCGCTGCTCCGCCGCTTCGCGCGCTGGCTCCAGCTCTTCCGAACTCAGCGTCCCGCTGTCATCTCGATCCATGCGCTTGAACATGTCGGCGGGGAACTTGGCCTCTTTCGCGGAGAGTTCGCCGTCATCGTTCTTGTCGTACTTCTTGATAAACGGCTCGACGCCCAACGAGACAAGATCGCGCGCCAACGGCAGCGCCTTTGCGCGCTCACGTCCCTGTGCGACTCGTGCTGCGGTGGGCTGATCGGGGCGAATCTTGACGGTGAAGGTCACGGCTCGCGTATCGCCGCCGGTGCCTGTCGCCTTGTCCAAGGCGGTCTCGAGAGCAGCCGGATCATTCCATGTCCACCGCTGGACGATCTTGCCATCCCTGTCCAGCAGGTAGGTCGCATTCGCGTAGTTCCCGTAAATCGTCCGCCCGATCGCAAGATCGCCTTCCGACAGGACCTGGGCATTCGTGAACTTGGACTCGATCGAGCCGAGCGTCTTCATCCAGGCATCCAGATCGCCCGAGTTGTACCGTTCGGACCGGCGCTCGATGCGCTCCATCTGGCCGTCCTGCTCAACCTTGCCCGTACCGACGACGACATAGAAGACGACGTCATTGTTGCCAGCGTACTTGGAACGCAGAGCATTCATCGCGGCGGCCTTCCCTTCGATGACTTCATTACCTGGGAGCCAGTGCTCGATCACCAGGAACTTCCCCCGAGCATCGTAGATGCGCACCGTATCCCCTTTCGAGTTCATCATGTCCACGTCGGGGCCGACTTCGGTCAGGGCCGGCGTGCGCGGACCGAACTCCGAGCCGGGGGTGGGTAGCCGACCACGCTGGGCGGCTCCGGTCGCGGGGAGTCCGATGATGCCGACGATGGCGATGAATGCGAAAAGAGAAGCGCGCATGGTGGAGACCTCAATTCAGGTTGGCGACATCAGAACAAACTCCAGGCCATTCAATCTCTGCGGAAATCCGCATCTTTCGGCCCCAAGTGTACCACATCGTACGCTTGCGCCTACCCTTTCGGACGCAGGTGTGCGGCGGCACGTTCGAGATCCTCGGCCACATCCACGCTGACCGAATCCGCCGGGCTGTCAACGCAGACGAACGTCATCCCCGCCTCAAGGGCTCGGAGTTGTTCCAGACATTCCATCTTCTCCAGCGGCGAGGGAGGCAGAGTCACGAATCGCTCGAGCGCCGCGCGCTTGTACAGATAGATGCCGAGATGCTTGAACCCCCATGGGGTCGCCATGCCGAGGTCTGCCGCATCCGGGCGACGCGATGCCGAGGGAATCGGGGCGCGGCTAAAGAACAGCGCGCGATTTCCCTCGTCGCGCACGACTTTCACGACCATCGGATTCTCAAAAGTTGCCCGATCCATGATGGGAACGCATGCCGTCGCGATGTCGAACCGCGCTTCCGCCAACAACGCACGATGCGCGCGCGAGAGGGCCTCGGCGGGCATGACCGGTTCGTCCCCCTGCAGGTTGACCACGATGTCCGCCTTTCGCCCCGCCATCGCGGCATGAACTCGGTCGGTGCCAGACGGCAAGTCCGGATCGGTCAGAACCGCCTCGACCCCGGCAGCGCGAGCCGCGGCGGCGATCTCCTCGTGGTCGGTCGCGACGATGACTTCGTCGAATTCCGGCACCGCGCGCGCCACGTCCACGACCCACGCGACCATTGGCCGCCCGTGCAGGAGCGCGAGGGGCTTGGCCGCGAGTCGTGTGGATCCGTAACGCGAGGGAATGACGCAGATCGTTTTCATGGGCCGCTCTCGATGGATTTGGGAGCAGTGTGGCGAAGTTCCTCGGGGCCGCAATGCTACTCAGAAGCAACTCGCGTCAGAGAGGAAAGATTGCCCTCGCGGAGCCTGCGTGTTGCACAATGATGCCCTCATGACGCGTCGCTACTTCCTCCTCGCTGCGAGTCTCCTGGTGGCCTTCGGGTTGCCCCGTGCCCAACCGCAGGGCGGCTGGTCCACCGATGCCGGATACCTCGGCACGGCGGAGCGTGCCGTTCAACTTCGCACCGTCGGGAGCGTGTTCAGCGCCCATTACGCCCATCCCGACACCGACACAGGTGCGCCGGGAATACTCCTGATCCAGCCCAAGCTGACCTCGCGCGAAATCACGCGCCAGAGGGTTCGCGGCCTTGCCTCTGCGGGATACGCTGTTCTCGCGATCACAATGGAGGATGGCGAGACCACGGACACGACCGTGCTCCTCGAACGGCCACGCGCAGGCTTCGATTGGATGCACGCACAACGACGAACCCGCGATCAGAACATCGCCGTTGTTGGTATCGGTTCAGCGGCACCCGTGGCAGTGCATCTCGCGGCGCGGGAACCTCGTCTCCGTGCGCTCGTCGTCGATCGCCAGGTGATCGAGCTCGAGAGCGCGGCCGCCCAGCGGATCGCCTTTCCGAAGGTCATACTGGCGCATCCATTCACGACTTCGTCCCCGCTTCCGCCTCAGGCAGCCGGAGAGTTATTGAGCAAGCTCGCCGAGATGATCGGTGGCCCCGCTCTGCCGGAGGATGAATGACCACGCGCATCAGCATCTCACCCGACGACCACAAGAGCCCGGACTTTTATCGCCTGATGATCAGTGCCATTGGACCGCGGCCAATCGCACTCGTCTCCACGATTTCCGCGGAGGGCGCGGCGAATGTTTCGCCGTTCAGTTTCTTCATGGGCGTCGGTTCCAACCCGCCATGCCTGGCGTTCTCGGCGGCGACGCCGCGCGGCCCGCTCGCTGAAAAAGACACGCTCGCGAACATCCGAGAGACCAACGAATTCGTCGTGGCGATGGTCACCGAGCGAAACGTGCACCGCGTCAGCCAAGCGAGCTTCGAATACCCTCGCGACACCGACGAATTCGAGGCTGCCGGCCTCGCGCACTTTCCCGCGAAACTGGTCAAGCCTCGCTGCGTCGCGGACTCGCCCGTGAACTTCGAATGCTCGCTCGTGCAGATCGTGCCGACGGGTGAAGAACCGGGCTCGGGGACGATCATCGTTGGGCGCATCATCCACGCTCATGTGGACGAACGGGCGCTCGTCCCGGGCACGATCCACTGCGATCCGGATTTCCTCGCCCTCGTCGGGCGCATGGGTGGAAACGATTATTCGCTGACCCGGGAGCGCATGCAAATCCCGCGACCGAAATCCGCGACACCAGACTACGACCCCACCGAGAGACTGGATTCATGACCACACCGACCAACAACGACTGGATCTGGCGCCCACAGGATCACGCGTGGACAGCGCAGTCCCACATCGCGCGATTCATGGCCGTGCACAAGGCCACCACATTCGCCGCCTTGCGCGAGCGTGCAGCCAAGGACACGGCGTGGTTTTGGGACGCCGCGATGAAAGACATCGGGCTGTCGTGGTTCACGCCCTACAAGCAGGTGCGCGACGACTCGGCGGGCTTCCCATGGACGAAGTGGTTCATCGGCGGAAAGATCAACGTCACCTACAACTGCATCGATCGCCATTGTCTCGCGGGCTACGGTGACGAAACGGCGATTTACTATGAGGCTGATTCCGACGCTCCGGAGGATCGCAAGAAGATCTCCTATCGTCAGCTTGCCAAGTCCATCAACCGCTGCGCCAACGCGATGATCGCTGCGGGAGTCGGCCCAGGTGATGCGATCGGGCTCTATGCGCCGATGCGTGTCGAGACGGTCATCGTCTTTTTTGCTGCGATGAAAATCGGTGCGACGATCGTCCCGGTGTTTTGCGGATTCGGCGAACACGCTCTCGTCGAGCGACTTGAATCGTGCAATGCAAAGCTGCTCTTCGCCGCGGATACACTGATGCGTCGCGGGAAGCCCGTCGGTACCGCGAAGACCGCTGTCGCTGCTGCCAAGGCCGTCCCGACGATTTCGAAACTGGTCTTCATCGACACACCCTCGTGGGAGGACTTCCTAAGCGGGCATTCCAACGAACTCGATGCGGCACACACCGCCGCCGAGGACCCGTGCCTGATCATCTACACGAGCGGCACGACCGGTAGGCCCAAGGGGACGGTGCACACGCACATTGGCTGCCTCGCCCAAATGGGAAAGGAACTCCGCTACGCGTTCGACGTGCAAACCGGGGAGCCCTTTTTCTGGGTCACGGACATCGGGTGGATGATGGGGCCGTGGATGATGATCGGCGCCCTGCTGTATCGTGCGCCCATCGTGCTCTTTGACGGCGCGCCGAACTATCCGACGCCCGATCGCATCTGGCAGATCGTCGAACGACTCAAGGTCGTCACCCTCGGCATTTCGCCGACGCTGATTCGCCTCCTCATGCGCGAAGAAGGTGCGCAGGGACCGGGCGCATTCGACCTCAAATGTCTGCGCGTTCTCGGTTCCACCGGTGAGGCGTGGGACGAGAAATCCTACACATGGTTCTTTGAAAAGGTCGGACGAAGGAAGTGCCCCGTCATCAATATCAGCGGCGGCACCGAGATCGTCGGATGCCACCTGATGCCGCATCCCGTCGAGCCGATCAAGGCCTGCACGCTCGGCGGGGGAGCGCTCGGCATGGACGTCGATGTCTTTAACGAGGAAGGCCAGCCCGTGCGCGGCGAAGTCGGCTATCTCGTGTGCAAGCAGCCCGCCCCCTCCATGACGAAGGGCTTCCTGCACGACAACGAACGCTACATCGAAACGTACTTCAGCAAGTTCAAGGACGTGTGGAATCACGGAGACTGGGCCAGCATCGACGCGGACGGTTTGTGGTACCTCCACGGACGCGCCGACGACACGATCAAGGTCGCTGGCAAGCGCGTCGGCCCCGCCGAGGTGGAGAGCGTTCTAATCAGTCACCCCGGCGTCAGCGAGGCCGCCACGATCGGCGTTCCCGATGATCTCAAGGGTCAGGTCCTCGTGTGTTTCGTCGTGCTGAAACCGGGCGCCGTTGCATCCGAGGAGGGGCTCATCGGTCACGTCACGCGCGGGATGGGCAAGCCACTCGCGCCGAAGGCTGTTCACATCGTCGATGCGCTGCCGAAGACGCGCTCGGGCAAGATCGTACGCGCCACGATCAAACGTGCGTACCTCGGAGAGCCAGTCGGCGACCTGGCGAGCGTCGAAAACCCGCACGCGCTCGACGCGATTGGTGCGCTCAACAAGTAACGACGCGGTTACTTGCTCTTTGGGAGCCGCATGACATGCATCATCATGCCACCTGAGACGACGCCGTTCGTCGGATCGTAGGCGGTCACGGCTGGCTCGCTCAAGCGCGCAAGCGTGGCAGCCACAAGTGTCGGGTCCTTGGCGTTCGCGGGGGCGCGGAATGTGATCACGCTGCTCGTCTCCTGATGAAGCATTCCGTATTCCTCGGTGCCGCCGGTCGCCCCGGCCTGTGTCAGCGCGATTACCGCATTCGGCTTGTCTGAGAGCATCGTTGTCAACTTCGGCAGGGCATCCGCCGAGCGGTTGAGCAAACCATCGTGCAATTCCTTGTACGCCTTCTCCTTGCGGCTATTCGTGGAGGCGTTGAGCGCGAAGTGCGAAATCGTTACGATCACAGCCGCGAGTCCCAAAATAAACAACACGGTCTTCTTGTCGGGGAGCATGGAGCGGATACCTCAGTCGAATTGTGTAGGGACGAAACTGCGGATCAAACCTTTGGCTGCTGGAGCAACAAGCCATGGCAGGAGCCAAGCCCCGCGAGCAGGTCCTTGGCGTCGATCCCAACGGCTCGGCGACCTTGGCCCAGCGCGTCGATGACCTGAAGCGCGATTCGATCCTGAGGGCAGCCGAACTGCGGCACCAGAATGACTTCGTTGCCGATGTAGAAATTCAGATACGTGGCGGGGATGCGCTCGCCATCGTGATAAATTGGATTCGGCATCGGGATCGTCGCGACGTGTAGGCGGTCCCCATGGCGATCATACATGCGCATCAATCTCGCCATGTTGTCGCGCAGCGCGCGGTTGTTCGGATCGGTGCGGTTTTCCTCGATTGCCGCGATGACGGTGTGCGGATTGATGAACCGCGCGATATCGCAGACGTGCCCGTCGGTGTCGTCCCCCGCGATCCCGTCGCCCAACCACAATACGCTATCCACGCCGAGATACTCGCGAATCAGCGTTTCCTTCTCGGTGCGGCCCAACTCTGGATTGCGATTCCCGCGGAGCAAACAGGCTTCGGTTGTGATGGCGACCCCCTCGCCATTCACGGTGACGGCGCCGCCTTCGAGGATAAGGTCGCTGTCGAAACACGAAATCCCCAGCATTTCGCCGAGGCGCGTCGGCATCAAATCGTCGGCGCCCGTCGTCTCGTACTTCGCGCCCCAGGAGTTAAATCCGAAATCGACGATCGCGAGGGGTTCCTCCGGCGAATCGCGCACGACGAATGCTGGCCCATAGTCGCGAATCCATTCTGAGTCCGTCGCGAGCCGCACAAACTCGATGGCGGGTGAAAGGCCCCCTTCGCGCTGCAGGATCGCGCGCGCCGTCGATTCGATCTCCTCGTTCGGAACGATGATCTTGACGGCCTCGCCAGTGGCCAACTCGCAGACCATATGTGCGTACGCGCGCTGAACGGCGCGCATCCGATCACGCCATGTGTACGGGTTGTGCGGCCACGTCAGCCAGGTTGCCTCGTGGGGCTCCCATTCGGCGGGCATGCGAAAACCGAGCTGTTTCGGTGTTTGCCGTTCCATGATCTCGTGGGCGAGAAGTGGGATCTCGACGTCAGTTGTGCCAAAAGGAAAGCGTCCTCCTCTCCACCCGGCGGCCACAAGGCGGAAGACAGGCAGTCTCTGCGGGGGCAGTTCCCGGAGGCGGACGGAGCGCCAAAAGAAAACGACCCGAAGAGGCTAGCTCTCCGGGCCGAAAATTTGAGTGGTGCGCGATCAGGGACTCGAACCCCGAACCAAAAGATTAAGAGTCTTCTGCTCTACCAATTGAGCTAATCGCGCACCGATTGAGTGCTTGGCGTGCCCGACAGGATTCGAACCTGTGACCTCTGGCTTCGGAGGCCAGCGCTCTATCCAGCTGAGCTACGGGCACAACCTGTCTGAGGCGTCTACCCAGCACGCGTCAGGAGCAGAGAAGGTGCGAGCGGCGCCCCCGCACGTCAAGACGAATCCGAAAACTCACAGGTAAAGCTCAGGTACATAGTGCCCCCCTGCGTGTGTTCGGTCGGACGCAGTCAGCGGAGGTGCGCAGGTGGCTCGCTCAGTGGCTCCCCTCCCCCCGGCGTAGCGTAGCGTCCCTGCCGCCGTCA
>Ga0268299_1000875_pt1 | contig 72953 bp, 79 predicted proteins | sample NOBtaG_FD_193484 | JGI IMG/M metagenome (GOLD analysis project Ga0268299, IMG submission 193484) | Activated sludge microbial communities from bioreactor in Nijmegen, Gelderland, Netherland - NOB reactor | ecosystem: Engineered > Bioreactor > Aerobic > Activated sludge | place: Netherlands... | reverse complement strand
GGTGGGGGACAAGGTGACCGCCGAGGTCATCCGGAAGTACATTCGGTTTCATGAGGCGAAGAAGCGAGGAGTTGACCAATTAGACCTCTTCTAGAAAGCCCCGCCCGGAAGGGCGGGGTTCTTTACTTAGCCTTAGTCTCAATCTTGACCTTCATGAAGTTGGCGGCTTGTTTCACTATCCTGGAATGAGGCATTAGATGCGCGATGAAGTACGAGTGGCGCTCGTCAACATGCCGTTCAGTTACGCCAAGTATCCCTCCATTCAACTCGGTACGCTCTCTGCCTTGCTCAAGTCCAATGGAATTCCCGTCGACTGTCATCACTTGAACGTGCGATTTGCCCATCTGATCGGCGTGGAGTTGCACGAGTCGATCTGTGAGAAACGGGCGCTCTTTGGCGAGTGGCTGTTTTCTTCCTTGTTGTTTAAGGAGAATCCGAAACGGGCGGAGTATCCGCAGATCTTCAAGCCGGTGTTCGAACAGGCGGCGCAAGAGAGTGGGAAGCCAATCGGATATTTCGAGGAGATGGCCACCCGCATCGCACCTCAATTCTTAACGTGGGCGCTGCGATCGATCGATTGGGGCCAGTACAAGCTCGTCGGTTTTACCTCGACGTTTGACCAGAATGTCGCGAGTCTCACAATGGCCAAGCTCATTAAGGATCTGTACCCGGAGGTGACCATCGTGTTCGGCGGCGCCAACTTCGACGGAGAGATGGGACTGGAGCACTTCCGGGCATTTCCCTTCATCGACCATGTCGTGGTTGGGGAGGGAGAAGAAAGTTTCCTGTCGTTAGTCCGTCAGGTTCTGGCTGGTAAGGCAGGGGACTATCCCAAGGGCGTGACCTATCGGCAGGGTGACAAGATTGTGCTCACGCCGAATGAATCGCTCTTTTCTGATTTTGCGAAGACCGGGCCACCCGATTATGACGATTACTATCAGCTCCTTTCAGAGCTGGGCCAGACGGCGCAGGGGCTGGATCGCATTCTTTTGTATGAAGGCTCTCGCGGCTGTTGGTGGGGCGAGAAGCATCACTGTACGTTTTGTGGGCTCAATGCGCAGAGCATGAAGTTCCGAGCGAAGAAGCCGGCGCAGGTCTTAGCAGAGATTGCTGAGCTCTCCCAGCGCTACGATGCCGTTCGGTTTCGGTTGGTCGACAACATCATCGACATGGGGTACATCGACAGTCTGTTCAGAAAGCTGGCAGAAGACCATTGTGACTTGGATGTGTTTATTGAGACGAAGAGCAATCTGCAGAAGCATCAGATTAAGACCTTGGCCGCCGGCGGGGTAAAATGCATGCAGCCGGGGCTTGAGAGCTTGAGCCTCAATCAGCTCCGCGCGATGGACAAGGGCGCCACACCGATGCAGAACATCATCTGCCTCAAGTGGAGCCTGTATTATCACGTGACGGTGCTCTGGAATATCTTGCTGGGGTTCCCCGGAGAGACGAACGAGGATTATCAGCGACAGATCGACTTGATTCCGTCACTGGTTCACCTTGAGCCGCCCGAAGCCACCGGTAAATTCTGGCTGCAGCGGTTCAGCCCCTATTTCACCAGACCTTATGAATATGGCGTTCGCATCACGGGGCCTGGAATGGCCTATGACTATGTGTATGACGCACGGCAGGTTGATCTCAATAAGATTGCCTACGACTTCGAATATGAACTGGATAACTGGGCTGTGGATCCCCATCTGTATCAGGAACTGGTTGCTGCAATTGAAGGCTGGCAGCGCATGCATAAGTTGGGAGACGCGCCTTTCCTGTATTACTCCAAAGCGCCGAACTACGTCACGATCTATGATGGGCGTAATCCGAAAGAGCCGACTCGTCGACGATATGAAGGGTTGGCGGCGCTCGTCATCGAAATCTGCAACGAGTCAGGGAAAGGTGTCGAGCAGATCCGAACAGCAGTGACGGACAAAACCGAGTGCAGTGAGAGGATCCTCAAGCCAATCCTCGACGATCTCATGGCTTCACGGATTCTCTACGAAGAGCGTGGCAAGTATTTCACTCTGGCGGTCCCTGAGAATTCACATCTCTGATCGACACTGCGCCCTTACATCGATAGTTTCTCGGCTACCTTCCGCATCTGTACACCGTGGACGAGTGAAGCCCCACCGCGGATGGCGCAGGCGACGTGGACGGCCTCGGTCATCTCCTCGACATTGGATCCCTTCTCCAGCGAGGCCTGGGTATACGCATCAATACAGTAAGGACATTGCACAGTGTGGGCGACGGCCAGGGCAATGAGTGCCTTCTCTCGTTCGGTCAGTGCACCTTCAGTAAATACAGCATCGTAGTAGCCCTTGAACTTTTCCCACAAAGCAGTATTGCCTTTTCCAATCTCAGCAAACTTCCCTAAATCATGTGAATGGTAATACGAGTCCATGGGAACCTCCTCTGTCGATCGGAATAGGAAGAGAAAAAACGAGCGCCGGAACGCTTAGGCATTGCCGGGAGGGATCGGGTCGACTTGAGCCAGGGCCTTGGAGAATCGCTCACCGACGATGTCGGTTGCCTTCGCCATGAGATCCACCACTTCTTGCCATTCCGCGGGCAGCAGGTCTTGCTTCAACTGCGGATGGATGGCCCATTGGGCTTCAACCTGTGTGCCTTTGCGGCTGACGAGGACTCGGAGCAATTCCACCTCCCAGGTTGGGTCACCCGGATTGTCACTGGACGCTGGGGCATTCGGTTGTTCAGACGGAGGAACGGCGCGTGCCATGAGATCCTTTATCGCGAAATCGTAGGAACAGCATACCGTATCCTCAGTTGGATTGTATATCCATGTGACGGACAAGCGGTGTGGATTTCCTGTGGTTTCACGTCTGGTGCGGTGCTTGGTTCAAGAGGGCGAGCATCGCCTCGTGGATCCGTCCGTTGCTGGCCACGAGTTCTTGCCCATAGATTGAGAGGTCCCTCCCGCTGAAATCAGTCAAGCGCCCGCCGGCTTCACGCGCGATGACTGAGCCAGCCGCCATATCCCATGGGTTGAGTCGCACTTCCCAGAATCCGTCAAACCGCCCTGCCGCCACATAGCACAGGTCCAAAGCCGCCGACCCTGTCCGTCTGAGCCCCTGAGCCTTCAGGGCAAATTTCACAAAATGATCGAGGTTGTTCCGCTTGGTTTCTCGGATGTCATAGGCGAAACCGGTGACGAGGAGGCTACTGTCGAGAGCCTGTGTGTTGGATACATGGATGGGCCGACCGTTTACACATGCCCCACGATGTTCAATGGCCGTGAACAGTTCATTCCGAGAAGGATCAAAAACGACGCCCATGATACACCGCCCCGCGTACTCTAGGCCAATGGAAACGCAATATGTGGGATAGCCATGCGCAAAATTCGTGGTCCCGTCGAGTGGATCGATGATCCACCGATAAGGGGAGGATCCTTCCTCGTCACGACCACGCTCTTCGGCTAGAAAATGATGATCGGGGAAACGAGTCTTCAGTCGATCGATCACGCACTGTTCAGCGGCACGGTCGGCATCGGTAACCAGATTGATGGGGTTCTTGTACTCGATTTGAAATCCCGTTGCGGTATAGCGCAATAATAGGCTTCCAGCTGCTTGACTAGCCTCGACCGCAGCTTGGAGCAGGACGTCGTGTGGTGGTGATTCGGGAGGAGTAGGCACGCCCGATTGTAACATGCTGGGACTTGCAGCGAAGAAAAATTATGGTACTCTTGCCAAGACAAGCCTTACGATCAATGATCATTCAAGGATTACTTGCTTGCAAGAGAGAGAACTGAATAGGCAATGTATTATTCAAATCATAAAGCTTGACAAGGTTTCTAAGCAATGATATAAAGCAAGCATGCTTTTCGCGAGGAACTTGTGGAGGAATTAACAGACATACTCGTTGGTCTGGAGCAACGGATCAACGCCTATAAGACTCGGTATCAGGAGCTTGAGAAGAAGCGCCGCCGGCTCGATGACGAGATTGCCACCATCAAGAAATATCTCGAACTTGCTGAAACGCTCTATCGAGTTGAGGCCGACAAGGCCAAGCTTGCCAGTCTGTCCAATCAAATCATTACCACCGATGATCCCAGGGGGATTCGCCCGGTTCCGCTTATGGACGTGACCGATCAGTCCCGAGAAATTCTCCTTGGACGGAGTAAGTATGTGGGGAAGAGCGTTCCCCAGGCCGCCTATGAAATACTCCGGGAGTCCAATCGAGCCATGCATGCAAAGGAGCTCGTTCAGCGGTTGATCGAAGGCGGGTTACAGATCAAGGGGAAAACTCCGCTGACGTCAATTGCCACCTCGCTCAAGCGCGACAAACGATTCAGAAAAGTGGGTCCCAATACGTTCGAAGCTTTAGGCGATATGTTGATTCAAGCCGTCTAGCGGGTGCTGTTCACGGGCCAAACTTGATAATGCGAAGGGGGGTGAGACTCTTGGCAACGAAGAAGGCAGCGAAGAAGAAGAAGAAGTAAACCCCAATGCGATGTGATACGCCGGGGGTGAGGTTCCTCACCCCCGGCGTACCATCCTGTGCGATGTTCTTGATTGTGCCGTGCGTCCTACCGACAGACTGCAACTCACTAGACAGTAGAAAAAGTGCCTATGTGTCTACGAAGCCTGAAGTGCCACGGCTGGTTGACGCGAAGTGCTGTACGGATTTGAATGCACTGCTACCTCTGAAGACTCTGCATTCAGAAGCACCCACTTATCTGGCTGGGACAGAATTTGTTGGACGAGCCGGGTATGGAGTGCATGCCCTGACCGCTCAGCGACGATGTGCCCGATGAAGGGCATTCCTAAGAGTGAAAAATCGCCGATCAGATCCAGGATCTTATGACGGACAAACTCATCGTCAAAACGAAGGCCTGATTGATTCACGATGCTGTCGCCGGAGAGGACGACTGTATTGTCGAGAGTCCCGCCTTTTCCGAGCCCACGAGCCCACAAGGCTTGAACCTCTTGGAGAAAGCCGAATGTGCGGGCTTCCGCAATTTCATTCTCAAATGTGCCGACCGAGCAATCATAGTCGTACGTCTGTGTCTTGATCAGCGGGTGGTCGTAGTGAATCGAATAGGTAATACGGGGAGTAGGGGATGGCTCGATCCGTACCCGCTTTGATCCGTCGGTGATTTCAATCGGGGCCATGATCTTGAGAAATGACTGTTTTCGCTCTTGCGACACGATGCCGGCAGACTGAATGAGTCTGACGAATGGTGCGGCGCTTCCATCCATGACCGGCACCTCAGTGGCCGTCACCTCAATGATGGCGTTATCGATATCCATGCCTGACAGAGCTGCTAGTAAATGCTCAATGGTTTGGACCTGAAACCCATTTCCTTTGATAGCGGTGCACAGCTCGGTTGGGATTTTATGCTCAATGGAAACGGGAAGATATGCATCAACGTCTGCACTACGATTAACGAAAACGATGCCGGTGTCTGGTGGGGCGGGCCGCAGCGTGATTGACGCGGATTGCCCTGAGTGTAGCCCGACGCCGGAGCAGGTGACTGTTGATGCTAAGGTTTGTTGATTCCGCACAGGTCCTCCCTCGTTAGAGCTTCATTTCGAAGGCATCATTTGCCAAAAAAGATACTAGCAATTAAGGTGCCACTGTCCGATTAAGATAACAGCATGATTTTAAATGTAAAGTGTTAAATCAATAAAATGTCATCTTGTATCAAAAAAGGCACAACTGTGTATTTCACAGTCCGTGAAGTGTGGATAAAAGTTAATGTTGTCATGATGAGGAAAGAGTTATCAAGAATACACTAAGGGGGCCGGTGCCCAAGTGGAGATGGCTTGAGTTGAGAGGTACTGGAATGGTGCAGGGACAGTGTTCATATTCCTAATGTCGTGAGGGGCTGGTATGGCTGCTCCTGTCGTAAGATCTACGCCGGTGTTTCCTCATTGACGCGTCGGGGTTTGTGCCATTCTCTATCCGACGCTAATGCCACCAAAGCTCAAAGGTAGATGGCAGATAAGTAGGGGAATACGTTCGTGGAGAGACCGGGCGGAAAGTAATTCTGCGGTATGGACGGGTCTTAACTTCTTCATGCAAGAAACCGAGTAAGAAGCGGAAACGCTCATAAAGGTTATGTCTATCATGAATGTGAGCCCCTTGGTCTGGATCAGCTTTGGTCTCACGAGTCTGACGCTCAGCGTCATGCTGACTTGTGATGCCTTGGTTGATCTGGTTCCTAACCACGATCGCCAAGACTTTGAATATCGTCGCGATGTGGCCGAAGCCCCGGCCGTTCAATACTCTGCGCTGGCGGAGCATCATCAGCTTGAGACCATCAAACTGTCGATGGAGCGGCTTGCTCAGCGGAATAAAGAGATCCGTTCATTGGCTCTGCTTCTTCAAAGCGGAGAAGTTCTTGCACAGATTTGGGGACCATACTCGCATCTGGGTGCAGCCATCCGGTGGCGCATCATCACTGGAATTTCTCCAAGTCCCAATCTTTGCCGGGGATCAGCCGTGGGGAGTGCTCCAAGTCGCACTCCGTAAAGCCGGCCTGTCGGAGACGGAGCGGTTTTTGAACGATCCATGGGTGCGGTTCCTCGCCTTCGTCGGCGTGGTGGGATTTATCGGCTATCTTGTCTTCATGAAACGCACGCTTCGACAACTAGACCCATCCGGCATAGTTCCGACACGAGTCAAAGCCGTTCTCGATGCACTCACGCAGGGTGTGGTGATGATCGACACACGGGACCTCATCGTATTGACAAATGAAACCTTCAGTCGTGCGGTGGGGAAGTCCGTGACCGCTCTGATCGGCACCGACCTTGGTGCCATTGCCTGGAAGTCTTCGGATTCAACTGGGGCCTTGACGGTGTATCCCTGGACCAGGGCGATTATGGACAAGCAGCCGCAAGACAATATTTCACTCTTCTTGCCAGGCGAAGAGGGAGAGTCAAAAAAGTTTATCGTGACGACAGTCCCAATCATGGATGATGGATCGACGGTGCGAGGTGCGCTCGTCTCGTTTCACGACGTCACGGAGCTGGATCGGGCAAATTCACAACTCAAGGAAGCAAACAACGAATTGGAGGTCTCCCGCGTTCAGATTCTCCAAAAGAACCAGGAACTCGAGGTGACGAATACGAATTTGCACATCGAGATGGATCACCGAAAAAAAGCCGAAGCCGAAAAGGAAAAGTTGTATCAGCAGCTCATGAATGCCTCACGCCAAGCGGGTATGGCGGATGTGGCGTCGAGTGTTCTTCATAATGTCGGGAATGTGCTCAACAGTATCAACGTCTCGACGGATACCTTGCTCAAGACGCTCAAGAAGCCGATGGTGGGCGATGTCTGCCGCATTGCGGCACTGTTCAGCGAGCATCAGGATAATCTGCAGTCATTTTTGACGGATGATCCAAAGGGGAAGCAGATTCTTTCTTATCTGGGGTTGGTCGCTGAATCTCTCAGTGGAAGCCATCAGACGATGCAACAGGAACTCGACTCGCTGGTGAAGAAAATCGATCACATCAAGCAAGTGATCATGTCGCAGCAAGACATCGCACGTGCGGGGAGTATTCGAGAACCGGTCTGGGTCGAAGACATGATGGAACAGGCGTTGATCATGGCGATGCCTGAGCCGGAGAAGCATCACATCCAAGTGGTGCGGGAATATCGCCCCATCCCAGCTATTATGACGGATCGGCACCAGGTGCTGCAGGTATTGGTGAATCTCATCACGAATGCCAAGAACGCGATGATCGAGCACTCGGACAGCACACGGTGCCTCACCTTGCGGCTTGGCGTGCCGGCTGGCAGCGCCTGCGCACGATTGGAAGTGATCGACACAGGTGGGGGGATCAAGGCGGAAAACCTCCACAAGCTGTTTGCGCAGGGTTTTACTACGCGAAAGGCTGGTCATGGGCTTGGGCTGCACAGTTCCGCCATCGTTGCGAAGAATCTTGGCGGCGCCTTGCAAGCGCAAAGTGCCGGTGAAGGACAGGGGGCGACGTTCACGTTGGACCTGCCGTTGGTTCTTGTCGAGGCAGCGGCATGACCATTGACCGAGACACCATTAACCGTCGGATTCTCATCACTGACGACAATGTCAATATTCACGAGGACTTCAGGAAAATCTTGTCCCCACCGATAGAATCAGGAGCACTAGACCACGCACGGGCGGCTGTGTTTGAGGAGACCCCAACCCTTCCCACGCATGTGTCGTATGAACTGGAGTTTGCAGCCCAAGGCCGCGAGGGATTCGGGCTTGTTCAGACGGCTCGTCAGAGTGGGATGCCCTATGCGGCGGCCTTTGTGGATATGCGAATGCCCCCGGGCTGGGATGGGCTCGAGACCATCGAGCATCTGTGGTATGTCGACCCGGAAATCCAAATCGTCGTCTGTTCGGCCTATTCGGACCATCCATGGGAAGACGTCAGTCGTCGTATCGGCGATACCGACAAGTTGCTCATTCTGATGAAACCATTCAACAGCATCGAGATCGTCCAGATGGCCAATGCCTTGACCAAGAAATGGAACCTGGCTTGTGCGGTGAGGCTACAAATTGAGGGGCCGGCCCAGAATGTGAGCTAACGGACGACTGACGTACGCGCCATCAATCAACGGCTTCAGGAGCAAATTGCCAGCCGAATAACCGGAGCTGGCCCTGTGGAGTCACCGGGATCGGAAGGAGCAATGCTTCGCCAAAAAGAAGAGTGTCTCGCGATTATGAGTCATGAAATCCTGACACCGATGAATGAGTTGATCGCGAAGGTGACTCTGCTGCTCGATAGCCCTTTGAATCCTGTCCAGCGTCAGCATGCGTCGACTCTCGAGCACTGCGCACAGGACCTACTCTCCTTGAACAAAGATATGCATGAATTCTTGACCAGTCAAAGCCGAGAGATCGGCGTAACCGATCACTCTTGAAGGTAGGACACTCCAGACGGGGAGCCGGTATTCATTCATATGGATCATCACAGTAAGAATCCTCGAGTCTTGATCGTCGACGACAATCAGTCGATCCATGAAGACTTTCGGCGGATCCTTCAGTCCCAACCAGAAGATGAAGGTCTGAATCAAGCGCGTAAGGACTTGTTTGGTGGGGCGCCGCTGGTGGAAGCGCTGGATCGCTTCGAGTTGGATTATGCGGTTCAGGGACAAGCTGCTCTGGCATTGGTGCAGATGGCGCGGCAGGAGGGCCGCCCCTATGCCGTGGCATTCGTCGATATGCGGATGCCGACGGGATGGGATGGTCTGGAAACGATTGCGCGACTTTGGGAGGTCGATGGCCGGATTCAGGTCGTGATCTGCACGGCCTATTCAGACCATTCATGGGCGGAGATTGCGGCACGGTTGGGGATGAGCGATCGGTTGCTGATCTTGCGCAAACCGTTCGATGCGATCGAGGTTCAGCAGATTGCTGCGTCACTGACGCGCAAGTGGGAGTTAGGGCGTGATGTGCGGTTACAGATTGAAGACCTTGTCGCACAGGTCAATGCCCGCAACCGGGAACTGCTTGTCACCAACCAGCGGCTCGAACAGCAAGTTGCCGAACGGACGGTCGAGCTTCAACAGCGCAATAGTGAATTGCAGAAAACCGTGGAAGCGCTGAAAAAGGCAAAACTGGATGCCGACAATGCCAACCAGGCCAAGTCGCAGTTTTTGGCGCATATGAGCCATGAGATCCGAACCCCTATGAACGGAATGCTCGGCATGAATGAGCTGTTGCTCTCAACTCCCCTGAACGACCAGCAACGTCACTTTGTTCAGACCATCCATAGTAACGGTGAACAGCTGCTTCAGATCATCAACGACATCCTTGATCTGTCCAAGATCGATGAAAAGAAGATGGATCTCCACATCACAAGGGTCGACCTGGTGGCAACGGTACAAGGGGTTGTCGCTCTGTTTCTTGAACCATCGCGTAAAAAAGGGCTCAGTTTAGAATGCCAGATCGACCCTGAACTCCCCGCTCTGTGGCAAGGAGACGGGGTCAGACTGAAGCAGATTCTCATGAACCTGGTGAGCAATGCCGTCAAGTTTACGGAACGGGGTGGTATCCTGATTCACATTGAACGCGTCGAGGATCGTCAGGAGAGCGCCCTCTTCAAAATGACGGTGTGTGATACCGGAATTGGCATTCCTGTCGAGGCGCAGCACACGATCTTTGATCCCTTCGCACAGGCGGATGCTTCGATAACGCGGCGATACGGAGGGACGGGGTTGGGGCTTGCCATCGTGCAACGTCTTGTCAGATTGATGGATGGTGATATTGGTCTCACAAGTACCCCAGGGCAAGGTTCCACATTCTGGTTTACGGTTCGTCTTCAGAAACAGAGCACACAAGATCTGAGCGTTGTTGAGAGCCAGTTATCGAATCAGGCCACTATGCCTGCTCTATGCATTGCTCAGATGACAAAGCATGCCGGCAGCTCTTCCCCTAAACAACGATCCCGCACACGTATCCTCCTGGCTGAGGACAATTCGACGAACCAAGAGGTCTTTTTACGCATGCTGGATCTCTGTGGTGAGTCAGCCGATGTGGTCAGTACGGGCAAAGAGGCGTTGGAGGCGATGGGGCGGGTGCAATACGAGTTGGTTCTCATGGACTGTGAGATGCCTGAAATGGATGGGTTAACGGCATGTAGGGAAATTCGAAGACGTCGATTGACCAGAGCCGACGGCAAGCCCGTCCAGGTCATCGCTCTGTCCGGTCACGCAGTCAGTAGCTATCAAGAGGCCTGCCTTGCCGCAGGTATGGATGGATTTCTCTCCAAACCGGCGGGGCTGAAAGAGATTCGCAAGGTATTGCAACAGTTTTTACCGATGATTGAGTCGCGGGCTGCCTAACGAACAGGACCGTTCATCCGATTTGATCGAGTGACTATGACAACGAAGCTGACGGATTGTTCGGAAAATCGACGGATCTTGGTCATCGATGACAATGTGCTCATCCATGATGACTTTCGAAAAATTCTCCAGCCGGGGAATGAGGTGCACAATTTGGATGAGGCCCGTGCGGCAGTCTTTGGTGGTACTCCCCGCCTGAAGCCGCTGATGCGTTTCGAAGTGGATTGCGTAGATCAGGGGCAGGCTACGCTGGCCTTGGTTCAGAAGGCGCGCCAGGAAGGTCGACCCTATGCCGTGGCGTTCGTGGATATGCGCATGCCTCCCGGCTGGGACGGGTTGGAGACGATCGAGCATTTCTGGGCGGTCGATCCAGAGATTCAGACGGTGATCTGCACGGCGTACACGGATCATTCCTGGGAAGAGATCATCGAGCGATTGGGCTATGACGATCGCCTGCTGATCCTGCAAAAGCCCTTTTCCAACGTCGAAGTCTCTCAACTGGCGATGTCGCTCACGACAAAATGGAACCTGGCCCGCCAGGCGCACCAGCGGCTGCAGGCTGCCGAAGCTGTAATGTCGTCAAGTCCCAGTTCTTGGCCAGCATGAGCCATGAAATCCGCACGCCGATGAACGGGATTCTGGGTATGAGCGAACTCTTGATGCAAACCCCACTGAATGACAAGCAGCGGCGGTACATGCACACGCTGCAGAAGTCCGGTCAGGCCCTTATCCAGATCATCGATGACATTCTGGGTATTTCAAAAATTGAAGCCGGAAAGCTGAAGCTTGAACACATCTCCTTCGACCTTCCTCAACTTGTGACGGAGGCGCAGGAACTCTTTTCAGAGCCGGCGGGAAGCAATGGGCTTCAGTTGACGACCAGCCTATCCGAAGCCGTCGGCCGCGAGTATATGGGCGATCCGGTACGCATTCGCCAAATCCTCACGAACCTCATCGGGAATGCGATTAAATTTACCGCGCATGGCCAGATCACTGTTTCCATGACGGCGGTCGATGATGTCCTTGGGCAGACGGAGTTGTGTCTGAAGGTACAGGATACAGGGATTGGTGTGGAACCGGCGATCCAAGCGAATCTGTTTACACCCTTCACACGGGCCGATGGCAGCACCACACGTAAGTTCGGCGGGACCGGACTTGGACTGGCGATTGTGAAGCAGTTAGCGGAGATGATGGGAGGAACAGTGCGAGTGGAAAGTGTTCCCGGACGAGGCTCGACATTTTGGTGCACGATGCGGCTCAGGAAGGTAATCGCTCAGTCGCTTCATGCCAAAGCGAGTTAACGCGTCATCGAGGTAAGCTGTCGGAGGAGTGCGGAGTGACAAGCGAACAGACCAATCGGCGGATTCTGGTCGTGGACGACAATGGGTCGATCCATCATGACTTCATGAAAATTCTACACCAGACCATGGGATCGGAGCTCTAGAAGAGGCACGGGGCTCCTTATTCGGCGAGCCTCATCCTGTTTGGAGCAGCGACGAGTTCAGGGTCGATTGCGCAGAGCAAGGGACCACCGCGCTGGCCTTCGTTGAAACGGCTGTGAAGGAAGGGAAGCCATATGCGGTGGCTTTTGTGGATATGCGGATGCCGCCCGGTTGGGACGGGTTGGAGACGATCGAGCGTCTCTGGGCGGCAGATGCTGCGTTGCAAGTCGTGATCTGTACCGCCTATTCCGACCAACCGTGGGAGGAGATCAGAGGCCGAATTGGGCGAACGGATAAGTTGCTGATCCTGCAGAAGCCGTTCAATAGCATCGAGGTGTTGCAGCTTGCGACCGCACTGTGTCGGAAATGGGATCTTGTGCAAAAGGTTGCGGGCCAGGTGAATGAGTTGAGCCGGTTAGTTGATGAACAGACCATAGAGCTCCGGCATGCGAACCGGCAACTTACGGAGTTCAATGAGGCACTGATGCGGACTGTGGCAAGTCTTGAGGCCGCACAAACCGAAGTTCTACGGCAAAATGGAGAGCTGGTGCGCCTGGCCTCACGTGATGCGCTGACAGGATGTCTCAATCGGCGTGCATTTTATGCCCTGTTTGAGAAGGCGTTTGCTGTGGGGCGTGGACAAGGAAGTGAGCTCTGCTGTCTCATGGTGGACATTGACGATTTTAAGCGTGTGAACGACGAATTCGAGCATGCCGTTGGGGATCAAGCGATCCAAGCCGTCGCGGACTGTCTTCAGTCAGGGGTGCGATTGACGGACATAGTCGGGCGCTATGGAGGGGAAGAATTCTGCCTGATGTTCCCTCGCACGACATTGAGTGAGGCGACGGTGTCGGCGGAACGTCTTCGAGCTCGTGTGGCTGCGGAAGCTGGCAACCGTGTGCGAATGGCATCCGGCATGACGCTGACGGTGAGTATCGGTGTGTCATCTAGTGTATTTGGAGCCCGAGCTTCGCTGGAGTTGATCGATCAAGCAGATAGAGCGCTGTATGCCGCAAAGGAGAACGGCCGTAACTGTGTCATGGCGATGGATGTACTGGTCCCAGGGCTTAAAACTTCCGAACAGCTTGAACTTCAGGTCCGTCGAGTCACCCCGCGCGAATCGACTCCTCTCATCATTCGATAAGTAGCGACCACGGAGAATTGTCCCGATGGCATTGGCATTGATGCCGGTGCGTCCATCCTTTCCATATCCGCCTGAGTTCCGTAATGCGAAAGGGCATCACGCGGCTTGGGGTACTGCGGTCGATGGATGGTCAGGTGCGGAGTACTGTGAGTCAAGGTTGTGAGAGATGAAGTGGTCCGACGAAGCGTTCGTTTACTCATGGTTCATTGTATAATGGGTGCGGATGATACGACTCTTCAGCCATTTCCAATCTTCGGTCGGAAAGAAGATGGGCCTAGCCATGACCGGGCTAGGCCTTGTGGTATTCGTCGTGTTTCATATGCTGGGAAATCTTCAGCTGTTCGAAGGACCCCATGCACTTAACGGGTATGCCGCGTTTCTCCGCGATATGCCGATCGTGCTTTGGGCGGTCCGCATCGGATTACTGAGTATGGCGGCGCTCCACATTGGGCTTGCGCTCCAGCTGAGTATGCGAAATCGTCGCGCTCGTCCTGTTGAGTACACGATCCACCGCTATCGACAGGCGTCGATCGCGTCCCGCACCATGGCGATCTCCGGGATGGCCCTGTTGCTATTCGTCGGGTTCCACCTCCTGCATCTCACGGCTGGAGTCATCGATCCCGGCTTCGCTGATCGCCGCGATCCGGAGGGCTATCGGGATGTCTACGGCAAAGTGGTGCACGCGTTTCAAAATCCCTTCATGGTCGTTCTCTATCTTGCCGGCCAGCTGGGGCTTGGTCTTCACCTGAGTCATGCGATTGCCAGCAGTGTACAGACGATGGGGTTTGAGCACGCGGCGTTGAATCGTTTACTGAAAGCGTTCGGACCTGTGATCGGTCTGATCGTGGTTCTAGGGAATGTTGCGATCATTCTTGCCGTCTTTTTGGGGATCGTGCGCTGATGACGAGACTGGATTCAAAAATTCCGTCCGGACCTCTTGAAAGCAAATGGGATCGGCACCGGTTCAGCGAAAAGTTGGTCAGCCCCAACAATAAACGGAAGCTCTCCGTGATCGTTGTCGGTACCGGCCTTGCCGGCGCGAGTGCGGCGTCGACCTTGGGACAGCTTGGGTATCACGTGGAGTGCTTTTGTTTCCACGATAGTCCGCGTCGGGCACACAGCATTGCCGCGCAGGGGGGAATCAATGCGGCGAAGAACTACCAGGACGACGGCGATAGTGTCGGGCGATTGTTTTATGACACGATCAAAGGCGGTGATTTTCGTTCCCGAGAAGCCAATGTGTATCGGCTCGCTCAGGTCAGTACACAGATCATCGATCAATGCGTGGCGCTTGGTATCCCCTTTGCCCGAGAGTATGGCGGTCAATTGGCGAACCGGTCGTTTGGGGGCGTTCAAGTCTCTCGGACGTTCTACTGTCGGGGACAGACTGGGCAACAACTCCTATTAGGTGCCTATTCGGCACTCTGTTGGCAGATCGAACGTGGCCAGGTCACAATGCATCCGCGTACGGAACTGCTCGACTTGATTCTGGTCGACGGTCAGGCTCGAGGGATTGTGTCTCGCGATTTGGTCACCGGACGTATCAGCGCGCACACGGCCCATGCTGTGGTGCTGGCTACGGGTGGGTACAGTAATGTGTACTATCTCTCCACCAATGCGAACGGATGTAATGTGACGGCCACGTACCGAGCGTGGAAACATGGAGCAGCGTTCGCCAATCCGTGCTTTACCCAGATCCACCCGACGGCAATCCCCCCGGGTGGTGCTCATCAGGCCAAGTTAACCTTGATGTCCGAGTCGCTTCGGAACGATGGCCGGTTATGGGTGCCGAAGGTGTCATCGGATCATCGTTTGCCCGGCGATATTCCTTCAATAGATCGCGATTACTTTCTGGAGCGGCGATACCCTCGGTTCGGGAATCTCGCCCCGCGGGACATTGCCTCACGCGCAGTCAAAGTTGTGTGCGACGAAGGTCGTGGTGTCGGGCCGGGCGGCCAGGGTGTGTATCTAGACTTTTCGGAAGTCATCGAACAACAAGGGCTAGAAGTGGTCCGTGAGCGCTATGGCAATCTTTTCGACATGTACCATCGCATTACGGGAGAGGATGCTTACCAAGTTCCCATGCGGATTTACCCGGCGCCGCACTATACGATGGGGGGACTCTGGGTGGATTACAATTTGATGAGCACGGTCCCGGGTCTTTTCGTCATCGGTGAAGCAAACTTTGCGGACCATGGTGCCAACCGGTTGGGTGCCAGCTCATTGATGCAAGGACTTGCCGATGGCTACTTTATCCTTCCCTATACCATTGGCCATTACCTGGCGACGGCAAAACTCCTCTCTATTCCGGACGATCATGCAGAGGCTCGTGGGGCCATCCAGCGCGTTGAGACGCGGGTCAACCGTCTGCTGACGGTGAAGGGACGTCGAACTGCGGCGATGTTCCATCGAGAACTCGGGACGCTCTTGTGGAATCACTGCGGCATGTCGCGCAACGAAGGGGGACTCACCTCCGCATTGCAATCGATTCCCAAACTTCGTGAGGAATTTTGGCGAGATGTGATGGTCCCGGGGTCGGGAAGTTCTTTCAACCAGGAGTTGGAGTATGCGGGACGGGTGGCGGACTATCTCGAATTTGCCGAATTGCTCTGTCACGACGCTCTCCATCGGCACGAATCATGTGGCGCGCATTTTCGGGAGGAATATCAGACGGAGGATGGTGAGCCACGGCGGGACGATGGGCGGTTCGCCTATGTTGCGGCATGGCAGTATCGGGATGGAGCTGTGCCGGTTCTCCACAAGGAACCGCTGGCGTTCGAGTTCGTGCCTCCGACCATGAGAAGCTACCAATAGCCGGAAAAAGGTGAGGAGTGAGGAGTAAGGAGTGAAAGAAATACGAGTGAGGTTGCTGCGCACGCAATGAAATTCACCTTGAACATTTGGCGTCAGAATGGCCCGCACGAACGGGGTCGGTTCATCACGTACGAGGCGCAGGATGTGAGCCCCGGCATGTCGTTTCTAGAAATGCTCGATGGGGTCAACCAGAGACTGCTCGGCAATGGTGAAGAGCCGGTGACGTTCGAGCAGGATTGTCGAGAAGGGATTTGCGGGAGTTGCTCCCTGGTCATCAATGGGATCCCCCATGGCCCGGACCAGGGGATCACGACCTGCCAGCTGTACATGAGACGGTTTTCTGATGGGGCTTCCATTACGATTGAGCCATGGCGGGCCAAAGCCTTTCCGATTCTGAAAGACTTGGTCGTGGATCGCAGTGCGTTGGATCGCATCATGCAGGCGGGCGGATATATCTCCGTCAATACTGGTGGCGCTGTGGACGGGAACGTCATCTTGATCGGAAAAGACCAAGCGGAAAACGCGATGGATGCGGCTTCGTGTATCGGGTGTGGGGCCTGTGTCGCAGCCTGTAAGAATGCTTCAGCCATGCTGTATGTGGCGGCAAAGGTGTCCCACTTAGCGACCCTTCCACAGGGAAGGCCGGAGCGAGCGCGCCGTGTGAGTGCCATGCTTGAGGCGATGGACCGGGAAGGGTTCGGGTCCTGTGGCAATCAGTATGAGTGCGAGGCCGTGTGCCCCAAAAACATCAGTGCCCGGTTCATTGCCAATCTCAATCATGAATATCTCCGTGCCGGCATCGTTGAATCCAGCCTGCCCAGTGAGCCGGAGTTCCCCCACGCGGAATCTTCATAGCGGAACTCACGCGGACCTCAAGACTATTCAATCTGAACCCCTCCCGGCGAAACACCATGCCGGAAGCTGATTGCGCTAGAAGGTAATGAGCTTGACTGTGAAGGAAAGGCCTTTATAGTGCGGTCAAGGGCTGTGATCAGGATGGTGCGTGCCGGAGAGTATCATGGGGCGACAGATCGTGTGTCCTCAATGTCGACAGGACGGTGCCGTTCGTGTGGAGGCGCACTCACCACGTGAATTGATTGCGTCGCTGCTGTGGATGGTACCCTTCCAGTGTCAACGGTGTGACCATCGATTCCTCGCCCGTCGCAAGAGTCTCAGGAGCGTCTCTCAGGTCACTGAGCGTCGGGAATACATGCGTATTCCGGTCAGGCTCTCTCTCTCTTTTTCCGGGGGACGAGTGCGCGGGGAAGGCACTGTATTGGATATGTCATTAGGGGGCTGCATTATCCAAAGCAAGGCTCATGTGCGGATTGATGATATTTTTTACCTCGAGATCATCCTTGCCAAGGATGAGCCGCCGGTCGAGGCGGCAGCCATTGTTCGCTCTGTCAGCACCCGTGGGATTGCATTCAAGTTTCTGCGCAGAGCGAAAGAGGATAAACGCTTGACGGCGTTTATCCAAGCACGTTCGAGATCCGCTTCGTTGGGCCCATTAAAGGTTGCTCAGTCATTGCTTGCCGATTAGATTCTTCCTCCGCCACCAGCCTCTTCCGTGTGACCCCTCGGTTTTGTCGAATGGCCCTCTTCTCAGCGTGAGGCCCTTGACCGAGATATCTTCATGATTATTCCTCGTGGTAGCATGAAAGCCCGATTCGCGAGGCGCAGCGTCCTACAGAATGTGAGCTAAGGGTATTGCTGAAGGAGGAAACGATGGGACGTAGTTGGTGGCAAACGGTAGTGATCACAACAACAACGGTCATGGCATTGTCTGTCTCCGGGTGTGGGTACAATGATCTCCAAGGCTTGGATGAAGATACGAAGGCTGCGTGGAGTGAGGTGATCAATCAATACCAGCGCCGTGCAGACCTCATTCCCAATCTCGTGGCAACGGTCAAAGGGTATGCCGCCCATGAAAAAGAGACGCTGGAGGGTGTTGTCAACGCCAGGGCCAAGGCCACCGGAATGCAAGTGACGCCGGAGGTGCTGAAGGATCCGGCTGCATTCGAGGCGTTTCAAAAAGCTCAAGCGGGGTTGGCCTCAGCGTTGGGGCGACTGATTGCGATCGCCGAGAACTACCCCAACCTCAAGGCCGATCAGAATTTCAGAGATCTTCAGAGCCAGCTGGAAGGAACGGAAAATCGAATTACCGTGGCTCGCAAGCGGTATATCGATCGAGTGGCGGACTACAACAAGATGGTTCGATATTTCCCGACGAACCTGACCGCGAAGTTCCTCTTGCATTTGGAAGAGAAGCCGAACTTTACGGTGGCCGACGAAAAAGCCGTGGCGAAACCGCCGGAAGTAAAATTCTGAGAATAGGTTGAGGCTCAGGTCGAGGTTGAGACTGTGGATCGGAAACTAGCAGTCCCAGTTCTCGGATGGTTTGTCTCGTGGTTGAGCTTAGCCTCAACCTTGACCCTAGCCTCACAGGCATTGGCACTTGATGTCCCTCCGTTGACCGGCCGGGTCGTCGATCTCGCTCATGTCTTGCCACAGTCAACCGTGGAGGCGCTCACCGCTCGCCTCACGGCACATGAAGGGCAATCCAGCAATCAAGTTGCCGTTCTAACCATCCCTTCCCTCGAAGGCGAGTCTCTCGAGGAGTTCGCGCATCGCGTGGCCACCACCTGGAAACTCGGTCGAAAAGGGACGGACAACGGAGTGCTCTTGCTGGTGGCGATCAAAGAACGCAAGGTACGAATCGAAGTCGGGTACGGGTTAGAAGGTGTCTTGACCGACATTCGATCGGCACAGATCATCAGGAATGAGATCGTTCCTCGGTTTCGAGCCGGTAATATGTCCGGTGGGATCCTAGAAGGAACCCATGCAATTTTGAAGACCATTGAAGGAACCTACCAGGCCACCGAGAAGGCTCCCCCTCGGGAAAAGAGTGCTGTGGTCGAACAGGTTATGGTGGCGGTCATTGCCGGGTTGTTCGTCGGACTCCTGTTCACAAGTGTGCATCGCTTCATCGGCCCGGTTGCCGGTGCAGGAATCGCAACGTTCCTTGCACCTTGGGTCGTGCCTGCATTGCTTGCGAGTGGCGTGACGGCGGTCTTGCTGCTGCTTCTTGGTGCAGCGGGGACAAGAGGGCGAACCACTCGATCCCGAGGGCTGGATGATTGGATTTGGTATAGCAGCCGTAGTGGTGGATGGGGTGGGGGATCGTTCGGTGGCGGGGGAGGATTCAGCGGTGGTGGAGGTGATTTTGGGGGAGGGGGGGCCAGTGGAAACTGGTGAGCGAATGGAGCTGACAGCGGAGGAACGTGAACGGATCAGATTGACGGTGCACGCGGCGGAGCAGCATACCAACGCCGAAATCGTTCCTATGATCGTCAGTCGGTCCGGACTCTACCGCGATGCCCAGCATCGCACCGGCTTGTTGCTTTCCCTAGTGGTCCTGACGCTCATGCTCACCACGGAAATAGTCTGGCTTCCTTGGGGATGGCATGGTTCCAACGCGGCGTGGCTCGTCTTGGTGACGATTTCGGCGTATGGCGTCGGCGTCTGGTTGGGGACTCTGGCCCCGTGTATTCGCTTCCTGACGCCGACGGATCGAATGCATCACAAAGTAAGACTTCGGGCAGAACGGGCGTTCACGAAATATGCGGTCTCGCAGACGCGTGAGCGCACCGGTGTGTTGATTATGGTGTCGCTGTTGGAACATCAGATCTATGTGCTGGCGGATCAATCTATTGCACAGCGAGTTCCATCGGAGCGTTGGTCCTCGGTCGTTGAGGCTGCGATCAGCGGGTTGACAAGGGGAGATATCGTCAGCGGGTTATGCCAGGGGATCCAGGCGTGTGGCACGTTGCTTGCTGAGGTATGTCCAGGTCACCCGGGCGACAATCCTGATGAATTATCGAATGAATTGGTCATAGAGTCGTAAGCTGCTCATCCCTATTCCCTGTCACTTAATAAAACATCGCGATCAGCCGATAGAGGAGAGACTCGGCGGGGCTGCTCGTCTGGCCAGACCAATCTCGACAAGGAGGAGGCATACGATGTGGAAACATGAGGAGGCGGTAGAGGGTGACACGGCTCGGGGACAGGAGCGAGAACAAGAGCGATGGGTAGAGGATCGGCGGAGCGCTTTACCGAAACACAACGGTCCGATATTACCGGATGAAGTCGCGTTTGTCGGCAGAGATGTCCAGTTCAAGGGTGTCATCACCTACTCAGGGACCGTGCGAATCGATGGGGCCTTGGATGGAGAAATCCACACGGACGGTGGGCTGCTCGTTGGTCCTGAGGCAGTGATTAAAGCAAAAGTGACGGCAGGAGCTGTCGTTTGTCACGGGCATATCACGGGCGATATTGAGGCGACCAGCCAGATCGTGTTATGCGCGCCCGCTGTCGTTGAAGGCAGCCTGACCACGCCGGTGCTTTCGATGGAAGAGGGTGTGGTGTTCAACGGGACGTTGGAAATGAAACCCCAGGCCAAGGTCGAAGTATTGCGTGATACAGACACGAGTTCCACGAGCATGACCAGTCGGCCACCCATTCGACTGGCTGCATAGACGACTGCTCGAAGACTCCTGGCGTGATGTCCAGCATGCGTCAGGAGTTTATCGTTGCCTTGTGTGGGTGGTGTTGCCCGCGAGTAACCAGGTTCCAAGCGACCGGCGCATCAGACCACCTTCACATTCGATAGACGCCCCGCGAGCGTTCCGCTAGAATCCGGTCCATGTCAGAGCCGACTGCTTCCCCCGCCGCACCACCGACACAACAGGACGAGAATCAGTCAGTCATCAAGTCAGCTGGGGTGATCGGGGTCGCGACCTTTTCCAGCCGTATCCTTGGGTTTATCCGCGACATGGTCATCGCACGACTCTTTGGGGCGACTCCTGCGGCCGATGCGTTTTTTGTCGCCTATCGGATCCCGAATCTGCTCCGTGAGCTCTTTGCCGAGGGCTCGATGTCCGCCGCGTTTATTCCCGTCTTCACCGAATACCACACACTGAAATCGAAGCAGGATGCGTGGGAACTGGCGAGTGCCGCCTTCACGACACTGCTGACGATCGTGACGGGGATTACGCTCGTCGGGATTCTGGGATCGACAGGCATTGTGTGGCTCTTGGCGCCGGGATTCCATGACGATCCGACCCGGCTGGAAATGACGACGTTGCTTACGCGCATCATGTTCCCGTATCTCATTTTTATCAGTTTAGCGGCACTGGCCATGGGAGTGCTCAATTCATTACGGGCCTTTGCCGCACCGGCGTTTTCACCGGTCTTTTTCAATCTGTTCATCATCGGGTGCGCGCTGTTCCTGGCCCCGGCTATGCCGGAACCCATCATCGGGGTTGCGATCGGGGTGGTGGCCGGTGGCGCCGCGCAGTTTGCGATGCAATTGCCGGGACTTAGGCGACGAGGCATGCTGTTTGGATTCATATTCAATCCCGGTCACCCAGGGGTGAAGAAGATTGGTCGACTGATGATTCCGTCGTTGCTTGGATTGTCGGTCACACAGATCAATATTACCGTGAGCACGATGCTGGGGTCGTTCTTTGCCGGTGGGCCCACCTATCTCTTTTACGGCATGCGATTGATCCAATTCCCTTTGGGCATCTTCGGCGTGGCGTTGGTCACCGCCATCCTGCCCACCTTGTCGGCCCAAGCGGCACGAGGCGCGCTGGACGAACTGCGCACGACGCTCGGGTTTGGACTGCGCATGATCATCTTTATCATGCTGCCGGCCATGGTGGGATTGATCGTGTTACGGACTCCAATCGTGCACCTGGTGTTTGAACATGGCACGTTTACGGCGCAGGATACCGCTGAGACTGCCCTGGCGGTGCTCTGCTATTCCGTCGGGTTATGGGCGTTCGGCGGAGTGCGCATCATCGTGTCAGCCTTCTATTCGCTGAAGGACACCACGACGCCGGTTATGTCAGCTGCCATTGCGGTAGTGGCAAATATTCTGTTCTCATTAGTCTTGATGTCGCACTTGGGGGCGGCAGGGCTTGCTCTCGCCACGGCCCTGGCAGCGATGGTCAACGGCGGAATTCTCGTGACGGTACTCAATCGGAGACTCGGTGGCGTCGACTGGCTTTCAGTGCTCCGTTCGGCTGGTCGGGTAGGGATTGGCTGTGTGCCGATCATAGCGGCTTGTTGGTGGGTTGCCGAAGCACAGATTTGGGCCCAACCCGACGATTGGATCGCGAAATCTGCGATGCTGTTCGTCGGTATTGGACTGAGTGTAGGCGGATATCTGGGCGTCCATGCCTTATTTCAGTCTGAGGAACTGGGGGTCCTTTGGGGGATGGTGCGCAGAAAGCTCGGGCGGTTCGCGAGATAGTGAGGAGCGGTCTATGGACAAGGTGATGATGTTTAGATCACCCTGGGGGTGGATGGGGATTGCGGAGTCTTCAAAAGGAATTCAAGCCATTGTTTTGCCGAAACGGTCGGAACGGGCGGTGGAGGCTGACCTCAGAGCCCAGTCAAACGGGCTACTGCAGCGAGGCGAGTCCGCACGACTGGATGTAGCTCGCCGTCAACTACTCGACTATCTTGCAGGCACGCGACACACCTTTGATATGCCGCTCGATCTGTCACAAGGGACGGTATTCCAGCGGCAGGTCTGGCGGGTGCTTCTCCGTGTGCCGTACGGCAAGCTGCGCTCGTATCAGTGGGTTGCCGCGCGTGTGGGTGGACTACAGTATGCCCGTGCGGTCGGTAACGCGGTTGGTGCGAACCCGATCCCGGTTGTGATCCCTTGTCATCGGATTGTCGCCCAGGATGCCACGCTTGGAGGGTTCTCGGGGGGGCTATCCATGAAGCGCAAGCTGCTGTCGCTCGAGGGGACATTGTCCATGCTGGGGAGCAAATAGCAGATGGCTTATAGTTGGAGCGATACGGATTTACAAGTGGGTTTTGCCGTGTGCCATCAGCCATAGGCTTTTTGATATTCTGATGCGAGCCGTCTTTCAACGTGTCACCAGTGCTTCGGTTGAGGTTGATGGGCACATTGTTGCGCAGATCCAGCAAGGCGTGATGGTGTTACTGGGTGTGGCGAAGGGTGATGACGAGTCCGACGTACGCTATGTGGTTGACAAGATCAAGACCCTCCGCATGTTCTCCGACGAACAGGGGAAGATGAATCGATCGCTGGCCGACGTGGGCGGCGCGGTGTTGTTGGTCTCTCAATTCACCCTCTTGGGCCGGACGAGCAATGGCCGACGCCCGAGTTTTGACGAAGCGGCTCCTTCTGATCCGGCTAAGGGACTCTATGAACAGGTCGCGACCGGACTGCGAGAGGGCGGAACGATGGTTGAAACAGGGATCTTCGCGGCGCATATGCAGGTGGCTTTGGTCAACGATGGGCCGGTGACCTTTGTGCTGGATAGTCGGGAAGGAGGTATCACACGGCTCAAGGTCTGACGGAGGAGTTCCGATAGATCGACAAGAGTGACAACCCGTTCCCGGTCCGGATTTGGTATACTGACCGTAAGCCACACCGACGTCACAGGAGGTGGAGATGGGAGCTCAGGTTCCTCTTCGGCACCCGCTCAGGGAACTCTTTGGTGCCCTTACTGAGAAGAGTTTCACGGAACATCTCGGTTGGCCCGATACCAAGGTCACATCCTACGTCTCCAACCTGCTGGTCGATTTTACCCGTACAGATCAGCTCTATAAAATTAGAAACCTGAAGGATCAGCCGGTCGATTCGGTTGTAGATTTACTCTTCGAGTCTGAGGTCATGTTTGAAGCGCAATCGCTGGATCGTGAGCGGGACGTCCATCGCCATATCGGCGATTTCACGCTGTTTATGGCGGGATTGTTTCCCGAGTACTTACGACGGCTCAAATCGGCCGGGCGCATCTATCACAAGGACTTCCTCGTGGACTATGTGAAGACCGGCAAACGTTCGTACGGAATCGTCGCGCAGATCGGTCGTGAGGATGCGGACACCAGCTTGCCGTTGTTCAAGAAATTATCGGAGAACTTTGAGCTCTGTGTCACCGGTCTGGGCTTTGTGCGATCTGACCTCGATCGTATGCAGAATTCTGCCTACCAAAGGACCCGGGATCTGCTCCTAAATTGAAACCCATCAGACCGATCATTCTCGCGCACGGGGGTGCCGGCTCCCGTACCATGACCTCCTCACAAGCCGCGAGTCTGCGTGGCGCATTGCAAGTCGGCTATCACTTCTTGGATCGTGGAAGTTCCGCACTTGTCGCCGTGGAGCAGACCATTCGAATTCTCGAGCGCAGCGGGCTCTTCAATGCGGGAAACGGGGCTCATCGCCAGCTGGATGGAGTCCGGCGGATGGATGCGTCGATCATGGAAGGGGAATGCTTACGTGCTGGTGCTGTCGCCTCCATCGAAGGTATTGTTCATCCGATTACGGCCGCCCTCCTCGTTATGGAAGAGACGGCGCATGTCTTGCTCGTCGGCCCTCTGGCGACCAAATTCGCCAAGCATCACAAGATAGAGCTTCAGAAGCGTCAGGCCACGAGGGGCGGCATTTCGTACGATTCCATGCTCAAGCGGATGGCTACGAAGGGGGATCGGCATGGAACAGTCGGGGCGGTTGCGCTGGACCGGTCTGGAACAGTCGCTGCCGGTGCTTCAACCGGGGGGATTGATCAGATGCTGCCAGGACGAGTCGGAGATACACCGATTATCGGCTGTGGGGTGTACGCAGATAATGAAGCCGGCGCGGTATCGATGACGGGGTGGGGTGAGAGTATCATGCGCGTGGCTGTTGCGAAAACAATCTGTGATCGGTTAGGACAGGGAAAGACAGCGGGGACAGCGGCGCGATGGGTGCTGCAGAAGCTGGTCACGAGGCTCAAAGGATCGGCTGGTACGCTCGTTCTTACCCCGAAGGGACGCTTCGCCATCGTGCATGTGACGCCGCATATGGCGGCAGGCTGGTGGGATGGCAAAGGCAAGCCGACCGTGAGAGACCGATTTTGATGACGACCAGCCTCTTTCATCTCGCCTTCCCGATCCACGACATCGAAGCCACTCTTCGATTCTACGTCGATGGTCTCCGCTGTACAGTTGGACGGCGGACGAAACATGCGGTGACGCTCGGTCTGGCGGGACATCAACTTGTTGCCCATCTCGTACCGGATGAACCCTTGCAACAGAAGGGGATTTATCCTCGTCATTTCGGACTGGTCTTTCTCTCACAGGAAGAATGGCAGATGCTGGCAGATCGGGCCAAGGCGAAGGATCTTACCTTCTATCAGCAGCCGCGAGTGCGTTTCCCAGGCACGCGTATCGAGCACCGGACGTTCTTTCTCAAAGACCCGTCGCACAATCTGCTCGAATTCAAACACTACACTCATGAATCGGCCATCTTCGGTGAACAAGATCACGGTCAGGTCGGCGATTCTTCGGAGTATGCAGAATAGCCGCAACTCAGCGGTCCTACTCCTCGGTGACCGGTACGGATGCGGCGGATTGCCGATCAATCCATTTCAGAATACGTTCATGCCGGCGGGTCAAAAAGGTCGTTTTTCGTAACGGATCGTATCGGTGTGGCGAGGGCAGCATCGCCGCGAGCCAGGCGGCTTCGTCGGACGTCAGTTCGTGGGCGGGTTTGCCGAAATGATGCTGGGCTGCGGCTTCCGCACCGTAGATACCATGTCCCCACTCGGCCACATTGAGGTACAGTTCAAGAATGCGCTTTTTGGAAAGGCGTTGTTCGAGTTCCCAAGTAATCAGTGCTTCCTTGGCTTTCCGAAAGAGTGACCGTTCGGATGATAGGTAGAGATTCTTGGCCAGTTGCTGTGTAATGGTGCTCCCGCCACGTTTGAATTCACCGGCTTCAAGGTTGTGCATGGCGGCGTCTTTGATGCCTTCCCAGTCGAATCCTTCGTGAGTAAAGAACAACGCATCTTCTGCGGCCACCACGGCATGGCGAAGATGCGGAGAAATACGAGAAAGCGGAACCCACATCCACCGGCGCTTAATGGGACGGCCCTGCTCCTTTGCCTGAGCCTGTCTGGTCTCCATCAGGGCTGTTGATGTTGGGTTGGCCCGAGTGAGATGTTCGACATCCGGCAAGGTTATAAACCAACTCAGCGCCAGAATGCCCAGTGGAAGTCCGATAAGGAGGATGGCCCAAAGAAGGACGCGCCGAATTCTGCTGCGACCGGTTGACTTGAGCGGAGGAGGCTCGTATGTGTAGTGACGCAGAAAGACGGGACTGTGGCTAGGTTTCTGGTTCGAATCCATTCATCAGCCTAAGGACATGAAAATCTTCGCAGCCGAGTTTATCAAAAGTTGTCTCGCTCCAGAACAGTTTCCTTCCGGCGCTCTACAAGAGGTTGCCTTTGTCGGGCGCTCCAATGTCGGAAAGTCGTCCTTGATCAACTCGTTACTGAATCGTCGAGACCTGGCGAAAGTCAGTCGGACCCCTGGGAAAACGCAAGCCGTGAACGTGTTTCAGATCTCGACATCAGATCTTCATCTCTCGCAATTCTATCTCGTGGATTTGCCTGGCTACGGATTCGCAAACGTGCCGAAAACCGTGCGCAATCAATGGGGCCCCTTGCTGGAAAGCTATCTCCTCGGTCGCACTGCGCTGATCCGGGTGGTGTTGCTGGTGGACAGTCGCGTCGTGACTGATCAGGACCGGCAGACCATGGCCTGGCTCCGTTCAATCGGGCATGATCCACTCATCGTCGTGACCAAGGTCGATAAGCTGAAGACCAACGAACGGGTGCGAACCGTGCGCCAAATCCATCAGAGTTTAGGAGTTGCCGATGAAGACGCCGTGATTCCCTATTCGTCCATGACGGGGGAAGGAAGAGATCGGCTGTGGGGATCTCTGCGTGAAGCGGCCGGCCGACGGGGAGACGTAGAGTGATCGTGATCCACTGCTGGAGCGGGGGTGGCAGGGTCGTGTGACCGCCAAGCTAAAATTTGATCTCGATATACGACTTATTTTTGAGCTGGACGAGCCAGGCTTGAAACATGTCTTCACTTTTCTGCTGATAGACCAGATCTTGGAGTTCTCGCCGGACTTCTTCATACTTCCGAAACCGCTTGGGTTTTCGATCGTCCATCCGGAGGATCTGGATTCCCTCAGGGCTCTCGATGATATCGGAGATCCCACCAGGCACCAACCGAGCGATGGCCTGATCGATGATGGGGATGAGTTCACCCTGCCGAACCACGCCGAGCCGTCCGCCCTGCAAGGCATTATCGCCGTCGGAGTATTCCCTGGCGACATCTTCAAACTTGTCACCTCGCTTCAGGTCATTCATGGCGCGGCGCGCTTTGGTCAGCGCATCGGCCAGCCCGTCTGAGGAGCGTGGCCGAATCAGAATTTGACTCAATTCGTACTCTTCGGCCAAAGCGAACCGGTCACGATGTTCTTGGTAGTACCGCTTCAGCTCGGAGTCGCCCACCATGATATTGCCGCGAATATGCTGATCGGCCACTCGCATGAGCACGATTTGATCGTGTACGGCCTGGAGGTCGCTGGGGTTCGTAGGATTGAGGGAGGTGCCTTGTCGCTTCATTTGCTCGATGGCTTGTTTAACCTCGATGTCTGACACCTCCACTTTCTTGGCTTTGGCTTCCTGGAGCTGCAATTTCCGCTCGATCAGCTTCGTCAAGGCCATGTATTCCGCGGTCTTCAGTCGTTGGGCGAGGTCAGTTCCTCGATGCGTACGGGAGAGACGCTCTTGCTCCGCGCCGAACTCACGCTGGACATCGGACAGCATGATCAGCTCAGAATTGACGATCGCGACGATACGGTCTTGTAGATGAGCTGAAGCCGGGTGCGGGGACCAGCTCGCGAATACGAAGAGGGTCAACGCCGATAGGAGTCGGGTTTCCCAACAGACTCTGTGAGAGGCGGTGGTCATGGTTCCTGCACCCTGGAGTGGAAAGCCTTCGTCACTCGCTCGATAATTGTACACGAAGCGGTGGGTTCGTGGAAATCAGCAGGAACTAACGCTTGCCGGTGTCCTCGTTAATATAGCGAGCGGCTTCAGCAAAGCGAACTGCCGCATTGGTTCGAATATCGGCAATCACCTCGTCGAATCGTTTGCGCCGCTTGTCGGCCAGGAGTTCCTGCCGAAGTCGTTCTTTTGTCGCCAAGTCGGTTTGGATAATGGCTTCATCCAGAGGAGACAGCATGACAAGATAGTATCCATGCTCGGTCTTGATGGGACCGCTGACCATCCCGGGCTTGAGGGTATGAATGACCGTATCCAGTTCGGGAAGCAGCATTCCTTTTCTGTAGGGGCCCAGATCGCCGCCTTTAGACTTCGTCTTGTCGTCCATCGAGTACCGCTGGGCGAACTTGGCAAAGTTCCCGCCTCGATTCACCTGCGTCTCCAGATCCTTTGCGGCATACACATTGGGCAAAAGCATGACTGAAATACTGGCTTTCAATGGGTCCAGCAGTTCGGCGGCGTGCTTCTCGTAGTAGGCGTCAAGTTCGACTTGCGTCAGTTCGATCTTGGATTGGAGCTTGTCTTTGAGAAGTTCGTCGAGGATGAGCTGTTCCTTATATCGTTGTGTCTTGTCCCGGATGACCTCATTATGATCTAAGCCTCGTCGGCGCCCCTCCTGCATCAGGAGCTCTCGGGTAATCAGTTCCTCCAGGAATTTCCGCTTGCCGCCGTCCTTCTCATAACGGGAACGCGTGGCGGGTGAGAGCTCTCCCCATCGAAGATCAAATTCGGTTTGGGTAATCGTCCGGCCATTGACCAACGCGACGATCGGTTCCTCCTGCCGCTCGCCGCAACCAGAGATCACCGGCCCGAAACCGGCCACCACGCCGGCAAGCAGTCCGGGCATGAGATAGGTCCGACAGAATGTCAGGAATCGGAAGTGTCTCATAAGTGGGGGCACATGCGGGTCTCGATCAAGAGCCTGTCGCATCCGTTCTGATCGTCTTGGTATCACAGAGGTCGAGGCTTTGCAAGATTGCATTGAGTTCCGAAAACAGCGACGGCCAGTCGCTCTGGCGCATGGAGATTTCAAAAGAGACGGGACTGAGAAACTTCAGCCGTTTCTTCAGCTGGTCCATCAATCGATGAACGGCCGGTTCAGGGATCGTCGCTTTCGGTTGGAACACGATCGTGACCGACTGGCCGTGTACGTCGAGCGAAGCCAACCGGAGGCGTTTCGCATGCGTCCGGAGTTGCATCACTTCGAGCAACCGCTCGACCGGTTCTGGAGCGGGACCATACCGGTCCTGGATTTCCCCGTGCAGGAGGGCGAGCTCACCGACTTGGTTGCAGGCCGTCAGCCGTTTGTATAGGGAGAGCCGGTGGTGGGGATCCGTGACGTAGGGCTCTGGGATGAAGGCTGAAACGGGCAGTTGCAGCGTCGGGTCCGGTTCTTCCTCGATGACATGTCCTTTCAACCGTTGAACAGCCTGTTCGACCATTTGCATGTAGAGATCCAGCCCGATGGCGGCAATATGACCGGACTGCTGCTTTCCCAGCAGATTCCCGGCGCCTCGGATCTCCATGTCAGCCGCAGCGATACGGAAGCCTGATCCAAGCTCGGTAAACTGCTGAATGGCGATCAATCGTTTCTGGGCATCTCCGGTCAGTGTGCCTTCATCGGGAATGAGGAAATAGGCGTAGGCCTGGTCGCCTCCTCGCCCGACCCGTCCACGCAACTGGTACAGCTGCGCAAGTCCAAAGAGATCGGCGCGGTTCACGATGATCGTATTCGCGGTCGGGACGTCGAGTCCGGACTGAATGATGGCCGAGGCGATCAGAATGTCGGCCTCGCGCTTCACGAATTTCAGCATCACGGCTTCCAACGGTTTGGCGTCCATCTGGCCGTGTGCCATGACCATTCTGGCTTCAGGAATCAGCTGATGCAGCCAGGCTCCGATCCGCTCCATGGTTTCGACACGGTTGTGGACAAAATAGACCTGTCCGCCTCGTCCAAGTTCGCGGAGGACGGCGTCCCGTACAGCTTTGTCGCTGAACCGAACCACCTCTGTTTTGATAGCCAACCGACCAGCCGGAGGGGTGTCGATAATTGAGAGATCTCGCACACTCGACATCGCCATTTGAAGGGTGCGGGGAATGGGGGTGGCGGTCAACGTCAAGACATCGACTTGTGTCCGAAGTTGCTTGAGCCGCTCCTTGTGCTTGACGCCGAACCACTGTTCTTCGTCGATGATGACGAGGCCGAGATGGCGAAACGTTACGTCCTTCTGCAACAGCCGGTGAGTGCCGATGACGACATCGACGGTTCCGGCCGCGACATCCTTGAGAATGGCTTTCGTGTCCCTCGACGATTGGAATCGCGAGAGCAGCGCGACGCGCATGGGAAAGGGGGCGAACCGTTCGCTAAAGTTTTCATAATGCTGGTGAGCCAACAGTGTCGTCGGAACCAGGACCGCTACCTGACGATCGTGCTCGACCGCCTTGAAGGCGGCGCGCATGGCGACTTCGGTCTTTCCATACCCCACGTCGCCGCAAACCAGCCGGTCCATGGGTCTGGTTGATTCCAGGTCTCGGCTGATGTCGGCGATGGCTTTGAGCTGGTCCGGCGTCTCCTCGTATTCAAACGCGGCCTCGAATTCGTGGTAGAGGGTTGTGGTCACGCCATAGGCATTTCGTTTCACCAGCTCACGGTTGGCATAGAGGTCGATTAACTCTTGGGCCATTTCTTCGATGTCCTTCTTGACCCGGGCGGTTGTTTTGGCCCAACTGGTGCCGCCCAATCGATCGAGTCGGGGTACATGACTCTCGGCTCCGCTGTATCGCTGCACTTGATTCAACCGGTCGAGCGGAACATACAGGGTATCGCCACCTGCAAACTCCAGGATCAAGTAGTCACTCTCGAAGTCTTGGACCGACAGGCGTTTCAGGCCCCGATACTTCGCGATGCCGTGTTGCACATGCACGACGTAATCGTCGACGCTCAGGTCTTCCAGCGAGGACAGGAACGTGGCGGTCCGACTCTTGGGTTGAGGCTTATGGCGCGCGCCTTTTGCGAAGAGTTCCTCTTCGGTCAGGAGGGCGAGCCGGAGCTCTCCGGATAGAAACCCTACCGAGAGATCGCCGTGCAGCACATAAAACGGCGATTTGCTGGCTCGCTGGCTTGACCAGGTGGAGGGATTCCAGGATTCGGCCGGTAGATCATGTTCTCGGAGGAGGGCGAGCAAGCGATCGACTTGCCCCCGGCTTCGGGCAACCAGAACCACCCGATGCTCATTGCGAAGGCCTTCAAGCAGGCTCAGTGTTTGGCTGAAGGCGGTGCCTCTGATCCCAAGACCGATACTGCCAGGAAGCTGGGTGGAAAATGAAAAGGTCGGCTCCCAGGATGAGTCCGGGGCTGCCAGCGGTTCCAGCGCCATCATCGGGCAGGTGGCCATCCGTTGTTGGATGCCGTCCCACGTGAGAAAGAGACGTTCAGGGGAGGGATAGGGATTGGCAATGTCACGATCGACGTGCCGGAGGTATCCGTCATCGATTTTGCTCCAGGCAGCCTCACAGGCCTTCTTCAAACTCTCCGGTTGATCGAGAGCGAGGGAAGGATCCGAGCCAAGATAGTCGAACAACGTGTCCATGGTCTCATAGAGGTCGGGGCTTCGCCATTCTGCATCGGGAGGAACCGGTGCAGTCGCGTCCTGGGCTTGTGAAGGCCGGATAAATTCTCTTGCGGGTAAGACCCACCCCTCGTTCAACTTCTCAATCGACGTTTGAGTTGCGGGGTCGAACAGCCGCATCGATTCGACTTGATCCCCAAGAAACTCCACACGGACCGGGTTCGAGTAGGCGGTCGAGAAGATATCGACGATTCCCCCGCGAATACTGAACTCCCCCGGAATTTCCACCACGGAAACCCGCCGGTATCCGATGCGAAGCAGGCTCGTGATCAAGGACTCCCGTTCGAAGGTTGCGCCTGTCTTGAAACGAATCACCGCTTCCTCAAAAAGCGAGCGCGGGATCACGCGATGCATGGCTGCGGCGACGGAGGTCACGAGGATCGTGGGTGGCTTGACCAGCAGGCGATGCAGCGTCGTCATCCGGTGTGCAATTAGCGCGACATGCGGTGCCGTCGCTTCATAGGGGAGGGTCTCCCATTCCGGGAACCACGCGAGGCCTTCGACGGATTGACCCATGAGTGTATGGAAGAAGTGCAAGTCATTGAAGATTCGTTCGGCAGACTCGTCACTTGCGGTCAGCACGACCCATGGGGTGGCGCAGTCGTGGGAATGACGGCGAAGACGGTCTAGCAGGGTAACGGCGCAAGCCGAAGTCGGGCCATGTGCCCCAAGCAGGCACACACGCGCCTGCTTGTGATCGAGGGCCGATCGAAGTGGGACAAGCCAGGAGGGCATGTGAGAGGTGGTGTCAGACACGAATTACGTCGCGGTTGAGCGGATACGGTGAAGGAGTGCTGTGGTCGACTGACCGGGAACCAGCGGGATCGTCCTGACGATGCCGCCACGGGCTTCGACCACCTTGCGGCCGACGATTTGGTCGATAGGCCAGTCTCCGCCTTTCACCAGAATGTCCGGCTGGACGGCCGTAATGAGTTCGAGGGGATCGGGCTCGTCGAAGATCCCGACATAATCGACACAGGCCAAAGCCGCCAGCACTTCGGCCCGCTGCACCTCTGGAACGATCGGCCGGTCAGGCGCTTTTTCTAAACGCCGAACGGATGCATCACTGTTCACCCCGACCACGAGGACATCGCCCAGTGCCCTTGCCGCTTGGAGGTATCGAGTATGCCCGATATGCATCAGATCGAAACACCCGTTGGTGAACACAATGCGCTTCCCATTCGTCCGATCCATGGCTAGAACGCGGAGGAGTTGCTCTCGCGGCAGGACCTTCGAGTTCATGGCCCCATCATACCTGGCTGCCGGTGCGAGTGAAAGAGCGATTCCTACCGTGCGAGGGTGGTGTCGAGCTGGGGACTCCCGGATCGTAGCGAGCTCGATCGAACGGTGATCACTGGCTCAAGTTCTCACAGAACGAACCGATACGGCACATAACGGAGTGTAGAGGCTGGCGCCAGTCTGACCGTAGGGATGGGTGTGTCCGGAGTCTAGCCAATGAGTGACGGTGGTGACATAAGCCTGTTCTGGGCTATCGGCCTGGTCAATCTCCTGCTGGTCGTCCCCCTGATAGTCTTTCTTGCACAGGCGTTGCGAGGGGATCGGACTCGTCGGCTTCAGGCAGAACGCGAGCAGGTTCGACTCCAAGAAAATGAACAAAGACTGAGGAGTATCCTGGAGGCTGAGCCGCAGGGGATTCTGGTGTCGGGACTCGATCATCGGGTGCTACAGATTAACCCAGCCGGCTGTTTTCTCTTCGACGCCGGGTTTTCAGAAGAAATCATTGGTCGAGATCTCCGAGACTTTGTCCATACGGGTGATCATCAGCAGCTCGACGACCTGCACAAGGCTGCCCGGGAGGGACGTGAGACCCGTGGACGGTGCAGACTGGTCGGATTGTCCCGTCAGATTCGGTGGGTCGAGATGACCACCGTTCCTCTTCCGGCTGAAAATGGGTCAGTCGGATCGATCCTGAGTGTGCTCCAAGATGTGACAGAGCAAAAGCGTGCCGATCGTCGTCAAGCGCTCCAACATGCGGTGGCGAAGGTGCTGGCGGCGTCCTCCACCGTTGAGCAAGCCATCCCGGATCTCTTGCAGGCGATCGTCGTGAGTCTGGATTGGCAGGTCGGGTTATTCTGGAGGGTGCAGGACGATCGACGATCCCTCACGTGCACGCAGGGGTGGTCCGTTGATTCGACGATGATCCAGGAGTTTTTACGCAACAGCCGACAACAGGACCACAGTCCTGACTCCGACCTGCCGGGGTGTTGCTGGGTGCGTGGCGAGCCTTTGTGGATTGAGGATATCGCAGGAGCGCCGCTCTTTACGCGTGAGTCTCTCGAGGCCCCCGGGGTGCTGCGTGGAGCCTGTGCCTTTCCGATTTGGCTCAGAGCCAACGTCTATGGCGTCATGGAATTCCTCAGCCGAGAGGCTCAGGCGGAAGACCGGGATCTGTTACGCGCGTTGGGCACGACCGGAAGTCAGATCGGCCTCTTCGTCGAACGGGCCGAAGTGGAAGCGGCGTTGCATCAGAACGAGGCCCGTACCAGCTTGATCATCGACACGGCCCTCGATGCGGTGATGACCATGGATGACAGCGGCCGTATTACGGAGTGGAATGCTCAGGCGGAACAAGCCTTTGGGTGGTCCGCGCTCGAGGCCATCGGAAGAGACGCAGCCGACACGATTTGTCCGCTGTCCCACCGCCGTGGCTATCGCGAGTATGTTCAGCGCCTGCTCCATCCTCCGGATGTGCCCACCGCTCAGCGACTGGTAGAAATGATCGGGATTCGGCGAGACGGTCGGGAATTCCCCATGGAAATCGCCATGACTCCGTTGACGATCGAGGGCATCACCATGTTCAGCGCGTTCATTCGGGATATCACCGGACGAAAAGAAGCGGAACAGGCGTTGAAAAACTATGCGCAGCAATTGGAACAGATCAATCACCAATTAGACGGAGCGCTGAGAGAAGCCAAAGCCGCAACCGAGGCCAAGTCATTGTTTCTTGCCAGCATGAGTCACGAAATCCGGACGCCGATGAATGGGGTGATCGGGATGACCGGACTCCTGTTGGACACCCAACTCACTGAGGAGCAACGTGAATATGCTGAAACCGTTCGGACCTGTGGCGACCATCTGTTGACGATCATCAACGACGTTCTGGACTTTTCAAAGATTGAGGCAGGGAAACTGGATTTGGAGACGATTGCGTTCGACCTTCGCCTCGCCATCGATGAATCGCTGGACCTCGTGGCGGAGCGAGCGTCCTCAAAAGGACTCAATCTGGCCTGTCTGTTCCATGCCGATGTGCCGAGACACTTGCTGGGTGATCCCGGGCGCTTCCGCCAGATCGTCATGAACTTAGCTGCGAACGCCATAAAGTTTACCGACCAGGGAGACGTGGTGGTGGAGGTGACCGTTGAAGCGGAATCGACGGAGGAGGCCACGATTCGTGTGGCGGTCACGGATACGGGGATCGGTATTTCCGAAGAGACTCGTGACAGACTATTCCAGTCGTTCAGCCAGGCCGATGGATCCACGACGAGGAAGTACGGCGGAACCGGTCTCGGCCTTGCGATTTGCAAACGGCTGATCGAATTGATGGGAGGAGCGATCGGAGTCACGAGTCAAGTGGGGGTCGGGAGCTGCTTCTGGTTTACAGTGAATTTGCACAAGCAGGTCTGCGGTTCCCAGGTGGTCGAAAGGAATTCCGTCTTGTTGGCCGGACTCCACATCCTTATCGTGGACAGCAAGGCCATCAACCGAAAGATCCTGGAGCTGATGACGAAGAAATGGGGGATGCAACCGACGCTCGTCACAAGTGGACCCGAAGCGTACATAGCCCTGAGTCAGACACAAAGGCAACCGGCATTTGACCTTGTGCTGTTGGACGTGGATATGGGGCCGACGGATGGACTCGAATTGGCGCGCACCATACGGGCACGAACGGGAGGGGCCGAGATTCAGCTGGTGCTGCTGACCTCGTTCGGTCGACGGGGAGACGCGAAAACCGCCAAAGCCGCAGGAATCTCCGCGTACCTGACGAAACCAATTCGTGAGCGGCAGTTGCACGATTGTCTCGTTGCCGTCATGACGCAGTACTCTGCGACGGCCGGCGCGGCTGTGGTGAATCACTCGATTCCCCTCATTACTCGTCATACCCTTGCCGAGACGAAGGCCAATGTGGACCTTCGCATACTGCTGGCTGAGGATAACGTCGTCAATCAGAAAGTGGCGGTCCGCCTCTTCCAGCGATTGGGGTATCGCATTGACGTGGTGGCCAACGGGCGGGAGGTGGTCGAGGCGCTGTCCCGGATCCGCTACGACGTCATCTTCATGGACTGTCAAATGCCGGAGATGGACGGCTTCGAAGCGACGCGCGTGATTCGAGAACGAGAGGCGGCTGAAATAGTTTCGAGTTCCGGGTTTCGAGTTTCTGGCTCAAAAGCAGAAACCCGTAACCAGAAACCCGTAACTTCCCATCGCGTGCCGATCGTGGCCTTGACCGCGAACGCCATGCAAGGAGACCGTGAGCAGTGCTTGGCTGCGGGGATGGATGACTATCTTTCCAAACCGATTTCCGTCGAGGCCTTGGCGGCCGTTCTTCAGCGCGTGCAGCACGCACGCGCAGGAAATCGGTCAGAGGGGAACCAAGAAGCTGCCTAACCTAGCTGGCTTCTGTATGGCTCGCTCGTGTTACGCCAGTTCGAGCGTCAATTGCTCCAGGGCTCTGGAGGGCTTCCGAGGTGATTTCAGTGGTGAGAGTGGATCTGAAGCCTGGTCGACGAACGAGCTGTGGCCGGCTTTGTGCTGCGCTGGTTCTGTTGTGAGCTCTTGCAAGGTTCCTCGGCAGGCTCCGCAGTGATGTCGTTGAGGCTGGATCGTTTTCCGTTGTCGCCGATAGAGACGTCCACACTTGATGCATTGCCAGGCAAATCTCGACAAGGCGATGACTTCCTTCTCCAGTGAGTGGTACGTTGTCACAGCCACCTCTCCCGAAGAATTGATCTGTCTCATTTTTCTCAGAAATGCCAGGCCATGATCAGGGCGCCGTTTCAGGACATCGAACTGCCATTGGTGAATCATTTCATGCGCGAGGGTGTTGATCAGTTCCTGTTCCACATGGGACATTCGCGCGGCCAGTTGTTCAAAGAGCGGACGCGACAGACGAATCTCTCGTCGACCGGTACTTGGGAGATTGGGGTACGACGTTCGTGGCCCGCCACGGCAGGTGAACATGCCGACGGAGGAGGTCAGTCGCTCACTCCAGCGAATTGGAATCGGTGGGAGAGCACCGCCAAAGTACCGTGCGTTCAACTGTTGCCAACGAGCCTCGAGCATCCCGGGCGAAAGGGCTGTCGATCTGTGTGAGATCGGCTTCATCCCAGCTCCTCCATCACGGCCGCGGCGAGCAGCGGCAGCATGATTTCATGGTGACCGGTCAAGGAATAGCCTTGCCCGCCTTTTTGCGTAGGACGTCGCACGACGTTGGTCTGAGGGCGGTAATGGACCAAAAAATCCATGTTGGCGGTGGTAATGTTCGAGATCGGATGGCCGAGGTTTCGCCCGAGCGATAGCGTTTTCAGAAAGACCTCGGGAAGGATCACAGACGATCCGATGTTCACGTACACCCCACCTTCCATCTTGGCAACCACGGCAGTCAGACGCCTGAAGTCGAGCAGCGAAGTCGCGCCGATGGCGGCCCCATCAGCCGAGGGGTGCATGTGGATAATATCGGTTCCGACAGCAACATGGACGGTGACCGGTAGACCCAGTCGAACACCGGCGGCGAGAATGCTGGTCCTGCGATTCGGGAACTGCGGCGCTGCGTGGTGCATGTAGCTCCCAATGGCTTCCCCTAATCCCTGGTTCGCCCGTGCGCCGCGGATGATGGCGTCATTCAGGATCCGTCCCGTCTCTTCCGCCATGCCGAACCGACCTTCATCGATCTCGGCATCGACTTCCTCTGAGGTATGCCCCATGAGGGCCAATTCGAAGTCATGGATAATTCCCGCTCCATTCATGGCGACTGCCGTCACGATCCCGCGTTCCATCAAATCCGTAATGATCGGGGCGAGTCCTACCTTAATGACATGCGCCCCGATTCCGATGATGACCGGACGGCGCTTCCGATGGGCTTTTGCGATGGCTCGGGCGACGGCCCGCAATGACTTGACCGCGAGGATATCAGGCAAGCCATTGTAGAACGTTTTAAAAGCACCGCCACGTTTCCATGGCGTCGCAAAATCGGAGACTCGAACCTTGCTGTACCGTTTCTTCAATGGATAGGTCTTGAGATCCGATACATTGATCGGAGCAATCAAGGCAGGACGGCCGGTTGAAGATGTCCGTTCAGGACGCGTTGCCAAGGAGATGATCCTCTATCAGCTCACAGAGCACATGGCCCAACGTGATGTGACTTTCCTGGATCCGAGATGTCAAGGTGGACGGCACGATAAACGGGTAGTCAACCAGTCCGGCGAGCGAGCCTCCCGATCCGCCGGTCCAGGCCACAGTGATGAGCCCGCATTCACGAGCGGCCGTGATGCCTTTCAGGACATTGGGGGAGTTCCCGCTCGTACTGATGCCGACGGCAATATCGCCCTTTCGACCATGCGCTCGAACTTGGCGGGCGAAGAGCTCTTCATACCCATAGTCGTTCGCAATGCAGGTAATGGCGGCGATATCCGTCGCCAAGGCAATCGCGGGGAGCGGCACGCGGTCGCGCCGATAGCGTCCGACAAATTCAGCGGCGATATGGGCGGCATCCGTAGAGCTTCCGCCGTTGCCGAAGAGCAGAACTTTGTTGCCGCTGTTGAACGCATTCGCGATGAGCTGTGCGACCTGCACGATACGATCGGCGTGGGCGCGTGCGAATTGTTGTTTGACGGAGGCACTCTCAGCAAAGGCGTTCAGCACAATTGCTTGCATGGGCGAGATTCTAGGCGAGGCGGCACGGTGTGTCAAACGAAGGCGGGGATCCGTCGTGTGAGCACAACATGGTTGTTGTGCGAGAATCGGGTTGGCCGACCGCGTTCACTGCACGATCTCCCAATGACCACCCTTGGCTGGACCAACACGTTTCACATATCCCTTCGTCTTCAGATGATGAATGTTCTTTTCTATGGCCGTCGTGCTCAAGCGTAATCGCTTTGCCAGTTCCGATACAGTGACTCTGGGATTGTCTTTCATAGACTGCACAATGGCCGTACGGGTTTCACCCAACTTTTCACCCAACTTTTCACCCAACCGGTCTTGGACAGTCCCAGAGGCGGAAGCCCGCAGGTGCGCAGGATTCGCGTGAAAGGTCAGCATCAGCCCTGCCATCCCGAAGTCATAGGCCGGCGGATCAATCCCATGCTCCCGGCACTCGCGGTTGATCTTCTCGATACCGCGCCCCCAGGACTCGATATACCCTGCCCGAAAGAAGGCATTGGCGATCAACGGATTGAAGGGTTGGGACGGATGTTTGCCCAGCAGTTTTTCCAACGTCCAGTGCTCCGGCAGATCACCGGGGTTCCAAAGCAGGAGCTTGTCTTCATACACGCTGATCTGGATGGGCACGCCGCCGCTGTAATCTTTATGGACCACCGCATTCAGCAGGGCTTCCCGTAGAGCGGCGTACGGGTAGAGGAAGGTCTCACGCCGCTGTAAACCGTGGTAGCTGATATAGGCCTTCAGATACTTCGTATGCAGGAGTTCCAGCGCGCGCTCCACCTGCTCGAACAGGCTGCCGTGCACCTCGTCTTGATACCGGAGATCATCGTCCGTGACAAAGAAGCCGATCTTGATCCATGCCCCGCTGACATACTGTTCCGGTCTAGGTGAAAACAGGAGACACGTCGCCCGTTTCAAACCATGCTTCTCCGTCAGTTCCAGATTCCCGAGAATGACTTCCCGGCTGTCGCGCAAGACGGACCGGTCCATCCGGCCGCTCTGCGAAGCACCGGCTTTGAAGAGGCGCAAGGCTGCGGCACTGCACGATCGTGCGGTGAACGAGGGTTCTGGCGCATCGTCCCAATGACGCCCACGCTTTTTGAGGAGGAACCGTTCAAGCGCAGCACCTTTCAGTTCCTGCGTGGTGCTGCCGCTTCGAATATAGTAGATGCCTTTGTAGCTGATCGGGCTGGGATAGGGCTCCACTCGAATTTCTACCAATTCCTTCCCCGCCGTTTTGACGAGTCGAACGTCCGCCATGATGCCCAACACATCGCGGATCTTATTCGGCAGATCTTCCATCAGCTTCCCGGCGTGGCTCACTCCGACAGCCTTTCCCTCGTTATCCCGACCGATCACCAGCACCCCGCCGTCGGCATTGGCAAAACCACAGAGCCACTTTACACACTCGTCCCTCCAGGACTCCTTCCACTCGATGCGCTGGGTCTCTTTCTTCATAGTTGATAGTGGAAAGTGGAGAGGGGATAGTTATTGCGCACGAATCGACGCACAGCTCTGCTCGGTCATATATTCTGCCTGATAAAACAACTCCATCCAGTACAATGTCACGTCCGCCTCTTTGAGTGGGAATTCGTCTTGTGCGCGAAGCCTGGCTTGCTTTCGGCATGTTCTGCCTCGCGCATCATCACCCCGATCGATGTGCCGCCACGCAATAGGTCGTAGCGAGACCAGAGAGAGGAATAGGGTTCGGATTTTTTGATGGCCATGGATCAAGCTTCTGAATGAAGAAATTTGAGTTTCGAAGAATACCCCTTTCCAAGCAGGAAATCACCACAGCTCAAAGGCCGGGTGACTCTACATCGACATCATTATTGGGACGGTTCGCGGATCAGTGGATCAAGCCGATCGGCATGCTGATGGGCCCACGAAAGCCATTGGTCTGCTGGGCTTCCCGGCTGGATCTCCCCATGCTTGGCAATCAGCATTTCTTTGAGAGCGGCCAGATACCCTCGAAGCTGCTGCGCCTTGGCCCAATTGACCGCTTCCTGTTCCAAAGCTTGTCGTCGGGCCAATTCCTCTTGCCGCTTTCGCGCTTCTTCCTCGCGCGTGTGTTGAGCCTCACGTTGCGCTTGCTGTTCCAGTTCACGTTTGAGCCGTGCCGATTTTACTGCCTCTGCCACCCTGAGTAGTCCTACGATAAACTCATTCAGACAGTTCTCGATCTTTGCCCTCTTGCGATCACGCCAGATTTTTTGAAGCCCATCACCCCACACCTCTGTGATCTTCAGGGAAAGGGTGCCGGTCGGTGCATACTGGTAGCGCTGTCGTTGCCACCACTGTCGCGTTAGATCTTTCTGATCGGGATGGTTCATCCGCTGAAATCGTTCTTCGAGTCCGAACGTAATGGGCTCTCCATTGATACGGACGCCCAGTGTCCTGTGAGAACCCTGCTGAATTCCGACCGGATAGCCACGCGATTCAAGCGCCTTGAAGAGGGTGTCCATGATCCGCAGCGCTCGACCTAAACTTGTGGGGCTCACCCGTACGTTGAGCTGTCTGATGCTCCCTGACCAAATAGCACCGTAGTCATTCACTTTTGGTGATCGCCACTCGGCCAAATGTTCTTTTAGTAATCGATGCGGGTTGGTCAGTCGGTCTGGCACAACAATCTTCCGTTCAGGAGCCTGCTCCGCGGTGATCCGTTGCGTGGCATCTTCTGAGAGTGGCGCCACAGATTCAGGTCGGATGGTGCGGTGAATGGTGACCCGCTGCTTGGCTGGGTCAGTGTTTGGTGGGAGCAGCAGTTGTTTGACTGCTTTCCCAGTCTCTTTGCGCCGCCAGTACCCGCGCCACGGGTAGGGGACATTCAACTTCTTGCAGATCTTGGCCAAAGCAACATCTGAAATGCCGTACTCCTTGGCGAGCTTGGTCATGGGTGTCGACCACACCTGATCGTATAAGGCTTGCCGAGTTACTTCTATCCCGTTGCGGCGCGTATCGAACATCGTTCACCTTCCCGTTCTTGATAGTTATGTGCTGCCTAGCAGAAGGAGAGTGCAAATTCTTGGTTGGCCGTAAAGCGAGGACAAATCGGACGGAGCGAGTCTTCCATTTCTGAGGTTTGAAGAGAGCGCATCTTTGGGGAACAGGGCATGCTAATCGTGACAGACATTTGCGCTGATTATCGTTGTGCATCTGTCAATCGAATTGAATGGGAATAGGCCCAGTGGTATAGTCGTCGCGCCATGGCGCAAGATCAACCCATCAAAGCACTTGTGGTCGCCTTAGTCGATGATGCGGCGGCGGCTGTCTATTCGATCAACCGGCTCAAACCTGAGGCCTTGTGTTTTGTCCTGCCGGAAGGCAGTAAGGCACTGGTTGAGTCGGCGGTCCAGCCGAATATCGATCAGATGCCGAAGCGGTGGGATTGGATCGTACTGGACGATGTGACGGAGTTTTCGTCGACCTTCAAGACGCTCGCCTCCTCACTTCCAGAACTGTGTCGGACATGGGGCATCCAACCAGGGGAACTGGTTGTGGATCTGAGCGGAGCGACGCCCGCGATGGCGGGTGCGCTCACTTTGGTGGCCGTGCCCTGGACCTCTCGCGTGGTGGCCTTAAGCCCAGCTCAAGAGGGACAAGAGGATGACCGTGTCGAATTGAACGGGAAGTCCTTTATCTGGACGCAAAGTAATCCGTGGGATGAACAAGCCGCTGTGGCCCGTCGTGAAGGCTGTGAGCTGTTCAACCGGGGACTGTTTCATGCCGCCGCGAAGCTCTTCCACGACGTAGAGTTACGGGTCAGCGGCGGACAGAAACCGCTGTATCGGGCGTTTGCGGATTTGGCAGAAGGCTATGACTTGTGGGAGCGGTTTCATTATCGGCAAGCGTGGGAGAAGTTGAAGACCGCCACAAAGGCCCTGGAGATGGCATCACTCTGGGGTGGGCCGCCTGGACTCAAGGCCATCATCTCTCCGATCAAAGCCAATGCCGGTTTTCTTGAAAAACTCGTGCTTGATCCGGCAGAAGCCAAGGAGTCGCTCATCCTGGACTTATTGGCCTGCGCCGGTCGACGACTCCATGCTCGCCACGATCCCGAAGCAGCCATGACGGCGCTCGTCCGGGCGCTGGAGGCAGTTGCTCAGGTTCGGCTGTATAAATCACACAAGATCAAGAGTTGGGACGTGCAGCCAACACAGCTGCCGGCTGCTCTTCAAGAAGTCTGTCGGACCTGTTATCTCGAAGATATCGATGGCAAGTACAAGCTGCCGCTCCAGGCGCAGTTTCGTGCCTTAGCCGGCTTAGGGGATCAATTGGGTCAATCTTTCTTACGGGAATGGCCCAAGATGAAGCCGTTACTGGATGCAGCGAATCACGCTGTGCTGGGACATGGGTTTGAGCCAATCAAGTCCGAGCGAGTCCAGCAGCTGTATGAAGTGGTGCTCCGGATGACTGGCATTGCGGAGTCATCATTGCCGAAGTTTCCTGTGCTGAGCCTGTAATGGGATAGCGTGCCCGATGTGGCTCTTCCGGTGGTCTGTGCACAGTTAACTCATGATACTAGGAAATTGTATGGTCACTTCGGGTCAGGAGAGTTCATGAGAGGATCATGTTCTTGACACTTGCTCCAGTTGGTCGGTCCAATAGCACAATGGGGAGGCAAGTGTTGAGTATGCGGATTCGTACTAAAGAAGCCCTACTTCTTAATTGCGATCTGCTCCTCAGTGAATCTATTGTGCTCTTCAGGACCAACTGCTTCCCTCGTAGCTGCTTCCTGGCAATGACAGCAATCGAGGAGGCTGGGAAACTCCTCTTATCGCTTAGTCCCCCTCCGTTCAAAGGTCCTTCCGACTTCTCTCAGATGAGTCAGGGTGAAGTACAGAAGTTATTCCGTGACCACCCTGCTAAAGCAGCGGAAGCCACGGTGACTTTATGGAAGAATACTGAAGCATCCAGTCGCTATGCTGGAAGTCCAGGCGCTAGCAGCGGCTGGACTTCTTGTCTCAAGAAACTAATTGAGGCTAAATGCTGGATGGACCTGCGAAACTCGTGCCTTTATGTGGATGTTTCCACTGAAACAGGTGAGTCAATCTCGCCTCAGGAGACAGTGTGCGTTGATTGTGCTTCTTATATGATTTGCATGGGACACGAAGTTGTGGCTGACCTTGCTGACGCGTGGATTGAAGAAGAGCCGTTGTATCACTTGGACAAATGGCTTCGCTTTAAATCCGACATGGATCAGAGACGAAACGATTTTATGAAGCACTATGGGGAATCATTCAAGTGGGAGCAGTGTAGGTTTCTTCGATAGCCTAATATTTTAGGTGCAGGGCAATACCAGGTGCAATTCGCAACTACTGTTTACCTCTCTTCAACTCTGCGTAATTGTCACAGCCGTTTTGGTCTTTGAGGTCGCACGCCTTCCCATAATACTTGAGAGCTTCAGCGCTATCCTGTTTCACACCTCTTCCGAAGCGATATGCTACGGCAAGGTTATTACAGCCTAGTGGTTCCCCACTATGACAGGCTTTCCTAAAGAGCGCTGTGGCTTGGAAGGTGTTTGCTTTGACCCCAATGCCATTCATATACATCACGCCGAGATTGACGCAGCCTAAAGACGCCTCGTCATCACAGGCTTTTCTGAAAAGGGCTACCGCTTGAAAAAAATCTTGTGTGACACCGTGACCCAGCTGATACATCTTGCCGAGATTGACGCAGGCTCTCTGCTCGTTGCTGTCACAGGCTTTTCTGTAGAATTCCACGGCTTGAACGGCATCTTGTGTGACAATGTGCCCTTGCTGATATATCACACCCAGGTTAGCGCAGCCCAACGCAACCCCACCATCGCATGCCTTCCTATAGAGGACGATGGCTTGAACATCGTCTCGTTGTAACCCAGTCCCTTCGGCAAACATCCAGCCGAGATCGAAACAGCCCGTCGCACTCCCACCATCACAGACTTTTCTAAAAAGGGTGGCTGCCTGAAAAAAGTCTTGTGTGATACCCTGTCCCTTCAGATACATCCTGCCGAGATATAGGCAGCCTCCCGCATTTCCACCCTCGCAGCCTTTTTTGTAGAATGCGACCGCTTGAAAGTCGTCCTGTTTGACACCACGAGCTAACTCATACATTACGCCGAGGCGTGAGCAGCCTTCTGCTACTCCGCCATCACAGGATTTCATTAACAGGGCTGCGGCTTGAGAGTCATCTTGCTTCACCCCCGCACCTTTTAAGTACAACACTCCTAGGAAGTTGCATGCCGTCGCAGCACCTTCCTCACACTCTGCTTTCAGTCGCTGCGGGTCGTCCGCTGCTTCAGATGGGTTCATCCCTGCTGAGACCAGCACAGCAACGACCACGAGAACATGAAGAAGCGAGCGAAGAGACATGGAGGAATCTCCAATGAAGTAACTGAAGAGGGGCGATAGAGAGATATCTTGTCAGCTGCCGGATACAGGGTCATAGTGGAATGATCAGTTGGGCCGTCTTTCCTTCTGTGAATCGAATAGTATCTGCAACCGGCATCCGCTCGCTATTTGTTGTGACCGAGTTCTCTTGTGAGCCACTCTAATCCATGTAAACGATTTGGTTTGCGACCGTCACCTAATAAGTCGTGGTCACGAAGCTGCTCATAACTGATAAAGCGTGATACTCGACTCTTATATTCTAAAGTTGACGCTTGAGCTGGCTTCCTTGGTTCAATAAATGCCTTTCGTTTATTGTCCCATTCCCATCCAGCCTCGTCGAATAGTTGCAGAGTTTGGCGGTCGATATCATTGGGAATAGACATTTCACGCCTGATGGGATGTGCGGAAAGCTTGGCGAATCATTACGATGGATTCTGCCATAAAGGGTATTGCTACAGCAAAACGGGGAAAATGCATACGTGGGGCAGAGCACGAGTGCTTCCCTATCCCGTAATGTGGGGACAACTGTTGTGAGTTGACGGTCAACCTCACCAGTTCATCCGATTTCATTCAGGCTGTCAGATGCATGCCATAATGTTGCGAGATGATCCTTGCGAAGCCTCGGGCAGACACGAGAGAGCGACAATGACTCCTTCGCAGTTGTTTCGCAAAGAATGGTGTAATGTTGTTGAGTTCTGTGGATTTTGATGCGTAAATTCTTGTCATAATGTTTTAGTTTGCCTACAGGGGGTACTGACATTTACTAAGTCATGGAAATGGCAATGGAAATCAAGATCTATTACGAGGACACCGACTGCGGCGGGGTTGTCTACTACGCCAATTATCTGAAGTATTTTGAGCGGGCTCGGACTGAATATCTTGAGACGCGGGGACATTCGGTGGCTGCATTGATGGAGCAGGGCGTCATCTTTGTCGTTGTGCGGGCAGAAGTGGACTATTGCTCACCTGGTCGGTATGGAGACACGCTGGTCATCGAAACGGAAGTCGGCGAGGTGACTCGAGCGGCATTGACCTTTTCACATGTCATACGTGAGAAGGTGACGGGGCGTGTCGTCGTGAAAGGTTCGGCTCGGTTGGCGGCGATGGACAGGAACGGCAAAATCACGCGTCTGGACAAAGGCCTGGTCTCTTCGATTCAGCCAGTGCCGACTTCCTCTGAATCTCCCCCTTCGTGAACTTCGTCCTTCTCTGCAAGGTCGAAGAGATTCACCCTTTTGCTTCTATAACCTCCGTGAAGCCCTGAAGCACTCAGAAGTTTCGTTGGCCCCAGCAGGCGTGGATGGGTGCTGTCATCAGCCAACAGGATGGGTCATTCAGTGGGGTGATAAGGGCGTTGTATTCCTTGGATCGTGCTTCGGTGAGGCTCCCATCGGCCTGTTCGGAAGCACGGATTCCTTCCAGGCTTTGTCGCCACCACTGTCCCCATGGGCTATCGCTTCTGACAACCGATGCACTTGCCTTGTGGCGGAGATTGACTAAGCCACAGCGTTCAAACAGGACCGGAAGTTTTCGTCCAAATGCTGGGTCGTACCCACGCACTGTCCACCATTCACCGTTCTTCCAGACACGATGATATAGCTCATAGTGAGGATGCACAGGATCTACAGGGGCAACCAGACCCCAATCACCGTCCTCGTCAAGCAGCCAGCCGCCTGGTCGTAAACATTCCACCATACGGCGAATGGCGGTCTCTTGTTTGTCTGCGAGCCAAAAGAGCAGGAGGCGCGCACAGACCAGATCAAATGAGCCGGGGCCAAGCTCGTCCAAGGGATCGCTCAGAATGTTGTGCCGGCGTATGTCGAGGTTTGGGATAGTGAGGCGTTGAAGATAGGTGGTGTGGACATCGGTGGCCACGACTCGTCCCTGTTCGCCAACTTGCTGGGCCAGCCATTTGGCCATGGATCCACGGCCTGCACCTACTTCAAGGCACCGCCAGCCTGGTTGGACCAAGACACGACGTTGACGAGAAAGCGGATCGAAGATCTCTTCGAGCAGGCTGAGCCGCTCATCTTCGACTTGTTGACGGCCTTGTGCCGAAAGACGATACCCGAGAAGTGATGGGTCCTTAGCCAAGGAGGCGCGATGCGCGGTCTGCCTATGAGTAACAGACAGAGGATCCTGCCCTGAGGAGAAACTCATGGCCGACGTGGCGAACTCAGTGAAATGGACTGGGGTGGCTTCTTGCCCGGTTGTTGTTTAGCCTGAGGTGAATGTGCTGCCAAGGATGAACTCACGACGATTTCGATTCGTCGGTTCCTGTTTCGGCTTTCGTCGTTGTCCAGTGACTTTGCTGTTGTATACACGACCGCTTTGACACGATCGGCATCCACCCCACTATTGATCAGGGCTTGGCTGGCCTGCTCGACGCGGGCGCGCGAGAGCTCAAGGTTGTCTCGAAACAGCTTTCGAGGATCGTTGCGGATCGGTTTGGTGTCGGTATGGGCGGTCACTTCGATATGCCGATAGCGAAATTTCTGGAGGACCGCTCCGATCTGTCCGATCAATGAGTTGCCGCTCGGTGTGACGGTGGCTTCCCCCGGCGGGAATAACTCATTGCTGACCAACGCGAGCGTCAGGGCGGTCCGCTCCTGTCGCAGGGCCGCTGTGCCTCGCTTCAACTCCTCTCCCAGTGAGCCGGAAAGAGCTTCACCGATCTTGGTCAGATCGAGGCTTCCGGCGTCAGTACCATCTCCAGCAGACGTACTGGGAATGGGGAGGTCGGTCACCGACAGATTGGCATCGGGGGGAAGCTCGCCGGCCATATTCGTAGCGGCCGAACTCACTTCCAGAGAGGGGAGGCCTTCATCTGGTTTCGGCAAGCTCCGTTCGAGATCCTCCAGTAACCGTTTTGTGCGTGCAATCTCAGCATCTCGATCCATCAACATCGGACCAAGATCCGCATACTTTTGCGTGACTTGTTTCAGATTGTCCCTGATCTGCACCAACTCTTGTTCTTTGCCAAGCATCTGCTGTTCGAGTTCGGTCAGACGGCGTTTGATCTGTGCGGGGTCCTGCTCCTTCCCGGCCGTCTGTTGTTCGAGCTCCGCGATGCGGCGTTTGGTCTGGGTCAGTTCTTGCTCCTTTGCAGCGGTCTGCTGCTCCAATTCCGTCGCCCGGCGTTTGGCTTGCGCGGACTCATACTCTTTCCCGGCTAACAGTTGTTCGAGGTCGGCGACCCGTCGCTTGGATTGAGCTGGGTCCGGCATCTTCCCTGCCGTCTGCTGTTCCGCTTCGGCAGCTCTGCGCTTGGCCTGGGCTGATTCCTGTTCTTTCGCCGCCATCTGCTGCTCGAGGTCGGCAATACGCCGTTTGGCCTGCACCAGCTCCTGTTCTTTCCCGGCGGTCTGTTGTTCCGCTTCGGTGGTCCGGCGTTTCGCCTGGGTCAGGTCCTGCTCTTTGCCGACCAGTTGTTGCTCAAACTCGGTCGCCCGGCGCTTGGCCTGCGTGGATTCGTATTCTTTCCCGACGCTCTGTTGTTCGATCTCAGCGACACGTCGTTTAAGTTGGGCGAGGTCCTGCTCCTTTCCGACCAACTGTTGTTCGGCTTCGATAACCCGGCGCTTCGTTTGGGTCAGGTCCTGCTCTTTTTTTGTCAGCTGTTGTTCAAGGTCGGTGACCCGGCGTTTGGCCTGCGCCAATTCCTGCCCCTTCCCCGTAGCTGCCATCTGCTGTTCGACTTCAGCGAGCCGGCGTTTGGCTTGGGCGAGGTCTTCAGTTTGTGCCGCAAGGTCTTCTCGAAACTTTTTGGAGTTTTCGTGAACGGTGGCTCGCAGGGCGGAGAGTTCACTCTCCTTGGCATGGAGCTGGATGACCAGTTCGCCGATCCGTCGTTTGGCATTCTCCAGATTGCCTTCAGCAAGTTGTCGCTCCAACTCATCGATGCGTTGTCTCGCCTGTTGGAGACTATTCTGCGCGATGCTCAGTTCATGCGACAGCTCTTTATCCGAAGGTCCTCGTGGCGTGGAATCCTGTTCCCTCCTCGGCAGTTGAGCGACGAGCTGCTGCCGCAGATCAGCCGATGGCTTGTGGGCTGCTCCAACTACGGTAGTCTGGACGAGAGCAGTCTGTTCGTTTGGATCGAGAGCAATTCCGGCTGTGGGGGTTGAGAACGGAATGACATGAGGATTCAGAGTCTTGTCTGCACCATTAGGGCGTGACTCAGATAAGGCGTGTCTCACACTCGATGGAGCGGCGGCCACAGCAAGCAGAGGATTCCCGGAAAGCAGGGCAACGAATCCCAGAATGAAAATGAAGAATATCCTGATCATGTCTCACCCCCAACGGTGCGGTGATTGCAAAATGAGGTCAGAAGAACCTGTCATACCCAGGATGTGTCTCCTAAGAGACCAGAGGGCATCACAAATTGTCGTACGTGACACGAATGGGAACGCAGTGTCAGATGTACGAGCTGTGTGCATGCACAAGAGAAAGACTCGAGGCGATCCTATCGTCTTCGTGATTTGCATTGCAAGCCAGGATATCTCAGACCCTGGTTTCGGGATGACCGTCCGCCGATTGCTTCAGGTTGAGACTGGGCAGCAGGACATTGTTCGTGCGCTGTGATGGGCTGGAACAATTGAGAGAGTATTTGAGGGGGTAGCTCCGTGAGGCAACCCAGTCAATCGATAGGGTACAGGTTGTCTCGCGGCGTGAACCGTTTCTGTCGCTCAACGACCGTTCCGGCGCACTGATAGGCTTCTTGATTCAGAAATGGGAACATCAGGAGGAATATATTGGAATTCAGTGAGACATCGTCCGGGTTCAGACGAACGCGTTGCTCACGTGCCGCCAGCTTCAGATTCAGCATGCACCCTTCTTTTGTGTATCCATTCGCGGTGATTTTCCCAAGCTGCCCGGCCCCTCCAGACACCTGATCTGCCTGTGAGGCACAGGAGGATAGAAACAGTGACGCGATGATGCCCAACACTCTGACCGCTGCACTCATTTCGAGACCTCAACAGAGTTTCAAAGTTCACTGAAGCCCATGGCCCGAGTGCGCCATGAGGAACGGCGGCTCGGGGCTTGGTTTGGAAGGGACTCTCCTGAGAGGGGTGAATCGCACACCGTGAGAGACCCCCTACGATTGTCAGAGAAAGGTCGGGAGAGAGTCAAGCGAAGAAAGACCGTTGCCGGGCGCAGTGAAGGATGTGGCCCTTAATCCGGCACTTCCTCGGATACCCTGGAGGTCTCAAAACATAGTCCTCACGTTCTGTGGATAAAGCTGTGGATATCCTATGGATTTTTGAGAAAGATCACGCTCGCGGTATGGTGATCTATCACCTTGCCTATTTATTGGGCATCCGCAGGGGATGAGAGATGCTACAACTAATTGTGGTTTCGGTGGTCCCTGCGGTGATTTTCGCGCATTCCTAGATGTGGGTGTTAGATCATGCCGGCTGCTTTTGGGTAAGGCGAGCGAATGCAACCATTCTTGAGGCTATCCACAGGATTGCTGGATTTTTTGGAGTTTTTGGTCTCTTGTGCCTACCCAGTGCCAAGTTCCGATCTGTCAAGAGCCTGTCGAAAGACAGACGGCCTTCCATTCGATGAAACCGATAGGGCTGGATGGCCGAACCGATCCTACTTTTTTCGGTACACATTGAGCCCGATTTTCTCTTGCCGATCCGGGATGCTGACGTTGCCTTCTGTTGAGGCGACAATGGTTGTTTTGCCTGTTGAGGATGGGCCGAACTCTTTCGAAAGATCCACTTTGATGGTTAAGACGGTCCCTTCAACGCTCATTTCGACATTCTTCATGATCTGCTCCTTTCATGGCTCAGTGTGAGGGCTGGTTTCCCTAGGCTGAGGAAATCGATGGCAGCGGGTTTCGTCTGTGTGTTCCTGCTGCTCCTTGACGGAACAGGGGGAGTATCCCCTGTGATTGGTCTCCAGAATCATCTCGTCAGCGGGCTAGAGTCGTGCCGGCGAGCTTTTTGGCGATGCCGGGTAAATGGCCTTGGGCTTCTGCACCTTGAAAGCTGAACGTCAGGACGAAGCCAGAACATTGGGTATAGCCGGTTCCCCCGGGGCCTTTACCGTTTCGAAAATCACCAATGACCATGTCCCCTCCCGTGCAAACCGGGAAAGCGGTTCGTTTGAAGGCTGGATTCTGCAGGTAGGGCTCCATCACTTCCTTGATCCCTGCCGTGGTTTCACTTTGTAGCTCAAGGTGCACATAGATCGACAGCGCTTGGCCGTTGGGCCATTGCCAGGCACACCCTTCACCGGTCCCCATTCTGGACTGGACCGCAGCCAACTTTGGGGATGAGAGCAGGCTACAGACTTGAGCCGCCATAGGACTTTCGGCATGTCCCGGGGGTGTGATCAGCAGTCCGCATAGGATGATGAACGGTAGCAGTCTCATATTGCCTGTCCCTAAAAAAATGAGGTCAACGGCTTTCACTATCAGTGACGCAGGACGAACCATTGGATGGAATTGTAGTCCCACGATGCCGTCCGATCAATGGCTGTCTACAGGTGGCTCCACGAACGGGGTGAACCCTGAACCTATTCGATCCGCAGCAGGGATGTTGTCGGGAATGGCTCAAGATCTCTATAGTCCCCCCTCGTGAGGGCGGACCGCACAGGATTGTGTGGTGCTACTGCCCCGGCTTGGGGAGTGGGGCGAGCTGTGTGCTTGCGATCAGGTTGACTGTGATGGTCCGGGGTTCGTCACTGTACTGCTCTCTCATGCCGACGATGACCTCGCGTGGCTGCGATCCTCATTGTTCAAATGTAAGATGGATGGAAGCACGATGCTCGGTCCGGGGTACGACCAATCTCTCGCCGGATTGAACATCATAGCCCCGTACGCAGTGATACCCGTTTGCCGGCAGGTAATCGTAGACAAGTAGATGACCGTCGGTTGCCCAATGAAAAGTCAGGACTTCTCCCTCCGTGATGACGTCGATTTCCCTTGTCGCCATCGTGGCAAGGTCTAAGAGACCCACGAGCGTGTGGTGGTCCACCGTGGAAAATGCTGCAGGTCGCCCATCTGGTGATACCCGCACAAGGCCGAATCGCTTTGGACGGAAATACGGGCCAGGCGCAATTGCGGATTCAGTCGGCAGGTGTTTCAGCGTGAACCGATCGGGGATTGCTGGATCAACGGAGGTGATCACAAGGGCTTGCTGATCAGGGGAAAGCGTCACGGATGAGGGATTGACCGAAAGAACCGGGCTGCAGGTTGACAACAAGCAGCCGGTGAATACGAGGCCGCCGGCAGCGGACCACTTGCCGGGACAATGGGCCATCGGACGAGCGCGTTGCTCAGAGTCCAGGGATGGGCTGCGCTGTCGCACCGGCCCAGAAGTAGTTCCTGTCGGCGTTTTTGTACCAATGGGCATTGCCGTTGACGGTGAGTCGATTACTCGTCCAGCCTTGATACGGCAGCTTCCTTCCGCCTTTGACCGTGCGGACAAGGGGAGCTGCAGAGGTCGGAGCTTTTTCACGGATGTTGAGGTCGACGCGAGTCTGTACGATACCCGGTTTCTTCACAAAGTTAAACGTGGCCGGACTCTGGTGGCCGTCACTGGCCATGTCGACGAGCTTGTCGAGATCCACCTCCAGACCAGGACACGTTTTGTCGGCACGGATTTCACGGTGGTCGATGATATGATCGCGATCGCAGGGGATCGCCCATCGTCGGCAAATGGTTTCAATCAAGCCGGCGCTGGCCTTGTATAGCGCATCGGACCAGGGGGGTATTCTCTGTTCCCTCGTGCTCGATTCCGATGGTATACCAATTGGGGTTGACCTCGGCTTTCAATAGTCGCCACGTAGGAAAAACGAGGCGGCCTGCGTGCCACGCTCGATCGCTTTCCCCCACATATTGATGGATCTCGCCGGTTTTCCCGATTCCATAGTGGGCGGGCACACCTGATTCCTCATTCGAGAACCAGACGTCAGTCCCCTTGAGTGTGCCCTCCATAATATGGATGACGATGGCTTCCGGTCTGTACTCTTCTCGTCCTTTGTCTTTGTCGGGGCTTCCGATCCACTGAATAGCCATGAATTGCCTTCTTCATGCGTTTCTCAGTCGACAGTCTTTGGACCAGGGAGATGCCTGGTCTCATTCTGACCTCAGCCGGGAGTCGTGGGTCATGAAGCCGCGATATGAACGGTTGCTCATGCTTTGTAACGGTACGCTGTCTTCATGGGAAGTCTCCTGATTCCCTGGACCTTTTCTTCGAGCTCGGCGGTGAGGGGCTGGTCGTGGCATCGCCGGAGAAGCGCGGTGAACAAATCGTCGAGTGCCATCAAGGCCTCTCCCACGATATGACGAGCTTCTCGCTCTGAATATTGTAAAGGAATCAGTCGCCGCCGCTGCCATCCCCGGAGCAGAAACGTTCGCCCAAGTTGGGCATAGGGTCGTTCACACCCCATCACGAATTCCCTGCCCTGGTCATCTTCGAGAATAAAGCCTTTCACATTCATCTTGGCACTCCTACTCTCTCAACAGTGTTCACTTCTGCAGTGTCCGTAGACCCTGCCGGTTCCCAATATGGTTCAGCCCGTACGTTGAATGCCCTCAAGGCGAAATGCTTTCCTCGACCCGTCATGAGAGACCCACCGGAAGGCCTGGGCGCCGAAAGGCGCCGATGACAATCGATACGTTGTCCATCTCGGACCAAGACAGTCTTGCGATCTCCGGTTCGGCGCCGAACGATTGAAGCAGCAGGAGGATACCGAGAAACACGGCGATGATTGCAGGCCAGATCATCGAGAGTGCGCCAAGGACGAACGCGAGGGTGATTGCTGCTGATACCTGCTGGGCGAACTGGTTTTTAAGTGTGAACATGAGGGTCTCCTTCGTATGCGCGCTTGGTAGCCCTCGATCTGGTGATGCCGCATTTGTCATGATGAAGCCCTCCAACAGACCGGTTACCGTTCACTCGATATTTCGGAAAGAGGTCATCCTGCTACGGCTCATCGCGCCGGCGCATAAACCATGACGCCATGAACGGGATGCAACGTTGAGTCTGCACCTCGCATGAACCATGCCTCGGTTCATTCTTGAGGCGTATCAATATTTCAAAGAGTTATCAGCGGGCAGGTCTACGTAATGGGGCTTGCATGCGTATCTTATCCGATCCAGTGAATCCAAAAAGATTCATGGGGTGAAGGTGGGTAAGAGTCTGTCTCTAGACAGTGATGGATCTTGTCTTGGTTTGTCGTCCGGATCGTCTGGGTGGGTGCGGTTTCGCAGATGTGAGCGGGAAGCATCGTACATGTTTGACGGGGATCTCAATATGCAGATCTGGCCAATACAGAATGTCAGAATGGAGTTGTGCCACATGCTTGAGCTTTATGGAAGGGACGTTTCGAAATTGAGGAAAATCGATGAACGACACAAAGAGCTCACGGTTGGTGGTCAACAGCCAGAGTCCGTGCCTAGTGATAAGGGTCACATCCACTTTCGAAAGGACTTTGTTTGGGCCGAGGGGTTTCATCGGACTGCTCCTGGACAAAAAGGCATGTTCACTCCCGGTCAAGCTCGTTCTTGAGTCATGCTGATACCAGCTATCCTGTTTTTGACAGGCCTTCACGTCGGAGAATATCGGCGACGTTCTGTCCATTCACAAACACATCGGCGATGAGGCGATGGTAGACGTCACGTCCCTGGGGCACGATTCGAAGAGAACCACTGCGCAAGAGCTCCTCCAACCGCTGTTTGGCAGCTGGCCCCGCCGGCTCGTTCATCTCTGGGGTATCGATGCCGCGTAGTCTGATGCGCTCGCCTCCGACACGAATGGTGTCCCCATCGACTGCCCGCACTTGCAGGGTGCTCAGCAGTCTCATCTCGTGTCCCGTGCTGGATCGAAGTGTAGAGAGCCGACTAGATTTGTGGCCGGCTCCCAGCTTGTACCGCCCTTTGGGGAAGCGTTGTGGGCGGCTATCCGGTGGGCGTTTATGCCGTGGCTGTTTGTAGGTGGGGAGGCGATCAGAACGGTCTTCGTCCGGCGATGGATACCAGCAGAGGTCACAGTGCTGGTTCAGGGTTGATCCAAGGTCGGACTGTTCAAGTCGCGCTGCGGAGGCGCCCGATGATAGCTGGAGAGACCACCAGCCAATCAGCACCGAGATTGTCAGAATCATATGCGGCTTCATGATGTATTCTATGGAGCAGGTGTTGTGCCAGATTCGAACCAATTGACAATGGTTAAAACGGCATGCTGGAATGGGTCCTGTAAAAATGCAGATGGTTGATGGCAAGTGGCTTATGAGATGAACAAAGAAGGTAACGTTTCCGAGCAGTTGGGTATGCTCTTGGCTATGAGCTATCAGCTCTTGGTTTCATGTAAGGGAGGTTTCAAGCCATGGATATGATGGGACGGGTGGGGTTGATCGAAATTCCAATGCTGATCGCCCCGGATCAGAAAGCCTGGATGGATCGCATGATTAAGGAAGGGAAAATTGCCATTCCGCCAGGGGGGACATTAGAAAAAGGGTCGTTGTATTCAATGTTTGTCCGCATGCTGCTTCACAACGCCATGGAAGAGCAGAAGCGGCAAGAAGCCCTGGAAGCAGAAGATGAGGATGACGAATAGATACTTTTGATGCGTGAAGTGCCCTCCCGTGAAGCGAAGGGATTGTTTAGTCCGGACTGTATCCAAATAGATAACGGTGTATCTGACAGGATACGAACGACGCTCGACTCGCTGAGTCAGCGAAGCGGGCTTCACGGGGGACTGAATCAGAGTCTCTTGAACGCGGAGTGTGCAGCGCGGATGGTTCTCTCGATGTCCTGGCTGCTATGGGCAGTGGAAAGGAATGCTGCCTCGAACTGAGATGGCGCAAGATAGACGCCCTGCTCCAACATGTGGTGAAAAAACTGGCCGTACCGTTTCGTGTCAGATTGCTTTGCCGTGCTCCAATCCACCACAGGGCCTGGGGTAAAGAAAGTCGTCAGCATCGATCCGACGCGTGTTTGCGTCACGGGAACTCCCGCCTGTTTTGCGGCTTCACCAATCCCCTTGGCAAGGGTCACGGACCGTTGCTCTAACTGCTTATAGACTCCCTTCCCCCGTAGTTGCTTCAGCGTCGCCAATCCGGCTGAGACCGCCAAGGGATTTCCCGAGAGGGTTCCTGCCTGGTAGACCGGTCCGACCGGTGCGATGAGATCCATGATCTCTTTCCGTCCGCCGTAGGCACCGACGGGCAGTCCTCCCCCGATAATTTTCCCGAGCACCGTCAGATCTGGCTTGATGCCATAGAGGGCTTGTGCTCCGCCATAATTCACGCGAAAGCCTGAAATGACTTCGTCAAAAATTAATAGGATGCCGTGCTCGGCGGTCAGTTGTCGAAGTGCCGGAAGAAAGTCCGGTGCGGGCGGTACGACACCCATGTTGCCCGCGATCGGCTCGACAATGATGCAGGCGAGTTGCTTGTGATTGGCTTTGATGAGCTGTTGAACAGTCCGAACGTCATTATAGGGCGCGGTTAGGGTGTGTTTCGCAAAATCCTCAGGCACACCCGGTGAGTCCGGAATCCCCAATGTCGCCAGACCCGAACCGGCCTTTGCCAACAAATAGTCGCTGTGTCCGTGGTAGCACCCTTCGAACTTAATGATTCCAGTGCGTTGAGTGAACCCTCGAGCGACACGAATGGCACTCATGACCGCTTCGGTTCCTGAGCTGACCAGCCTGAGTTTTTCCATCGATGGGAATGCGTGGCGAATTTCTTTCGCGAGCGCGACTTCCAATTCCGTCGGTGCGCCGTAACTGGTGCCTTGCCCAGCGGCCTTCTTGATCGAGGCAATGACCGCTGAATGGGCATGTCCCAGGATCATCGGCCCCCAGGACAGCACGTAATCGATGTAGACATTCTTATCCACATCGTAGAGGCGCGATCCTTTCGCACGCGCGATGAAGCGCGGCTGTCCTCCCACCGAGCGGAACGCGCGAACGGGGCTGTTGACGCCGCCGGGGATCAGCTGTTGGGCTTCGGTAAAGAGTTTGGCGGACCGGGATGTCTTCATAATGGGGGCGCACCCTACCATGGAGGACGAGAGTCGGTCAAGAAACTGGTGGTTGTGTCAGCGGGCACCGGTTCCTCGAGGACCCAAAAGTGTCGATAGGATGCACTTCTTATCAATTTGGATACAGCAGAAGGCACAGCCTTTCAATCGTAAGATCTAATTCCGTTGTATTTGGCTGCTGAGTCATCAGGGGTTGCTGGCGGCGTGATTCTTGCTGTATCCGCCAAGTTAGGAAAGTGAGATCGCCATGAAGGTTGTGTGTTCTTGGTGCCGAGGCGAAGGTCAGGATGGCTTCGTCGGGGAAAAAGCGCCGTTCGATGATCCCCGGGAGACGCACAGTATCTGCCTCACGCATGAGACCGCGGTCAGGGCTCGTTGGGAGGCGCGTCGACAGACGACAGGCGTCTTGCCCCTTCCTGCCAGGCTTATCCGGAGCCCTGTCTGCTGTATGAGCTAACCCGCATTCTTCATGAACGCTTCTACTGAGACGGTTGCAAGTTTTGGGTTTCCTGTTTCAGGTTTGTGACTTCTGCACAACGTGACCCAAAAGCCGTGAAGTGTCGTACGTGAAGCGTATTTCGTTTCAGGATCCGGGCGCTTCACGTTTCACGAACGACGCTTCACGAGCTACGGGGCCTAGCCGTTATCGCTGCCCTGCTATTTCTTGGCAGATTTCTTCTTGGAAGTTGCTGAGCGTTTTCGGAGTGGTTTTCTTCCGGACCTTCCCTGCTCTGTGGAGCTGAACTCTTCTAGCTCCCAACGATGTCGCGTCGACTTATCCTGTGCCGTCACGGCAAACACCACATGAAACGGGGCGCTTCGGCCGTCCACCGTTTGTCCTTTGCTCCAGGCTTCTCCGGCGTCGTTGAGGACTTCCAGCAACGTTTCATACTCTTCTTCATCATCAGGGAGTACCGCATGGGCGTTCGAAATGAGGAGGATGTAGCCTTTGGCGGGAAGCCACTCGAGATCAGCGAGACATTCCTCCAAGGCATCCCAGTTGTGCCCGAAGTATTCCGGGAAGGACAGTGCCTGAGCGAACTCATCGAAGAGACTCGACGACGTTCGACATTTCTTGCCCTCGATCGTACGCATCAGAAACCCGGCGGGAGCTGTGACTATCGTGGTGGCCGAACTCCCGCGAGGTAAGACGAGAAGCCCTGACCATGGAGGTGATGATGTGCTGAGATGGGTGTGGAGGGGCAGTTTTACCGGCATAGGATGCTCACTTACTGCAGTTTCTGTCAATTGAGGGGGACAAACGTTCTGTAGTGATCTCCGGTATAGTAGGCTTTCCCGGTCCGTTGCTCGATCACAATCCGCTCGGCATCACGCCCGCGCCCGCGGATCTTCGGATTGAGATCATACTCCCGATAGCGACCCGGAGGAAGACGGCGTTCTCGATTTTGGAAGTCACGCCCCCCGACATAGCCTGGAAGTGGACGCCCTCCTCGCTTTTCCAGTTGTGTGAGGAGATCGTAGGCTTTTTCAGGCGGTGTTGCAAACCATGAAGGATCGTCGGTCTGCGGGGAGAGAAGAATCGGGGTGCTGGTGGTCAGGGTATTGAGGCCGAGGTCGGGAGTTGGGATGCCGATCGATGGAACAAGTAGGATCGTGCAGCAGAGGGTGACAAGTAGGCCGAAGAGTTGGAGCTGCCGCCATCGATGGGTGGACACAGGTTCTCTCCTGTGCGGATGTGTGGCTCAGACGAGACGACCGTAGCATTCTCTTTTCGCGAAGGTCAAACCCTCTCCACAGGGATTCACGTACTTGCCTGGATGTCTTCAGCCCTGTTTGCTAGAATGAATGGGCCGGTGTGTGCCGCGAACAAAACCGAATCATCATATCGTCACTGATTATCTTGCGGAATGTACTTGCTGTGCTGAGGAGTGGCTTGAGCGGCTCGGTCTGCGTATCACAGGCCTGTGTCTCCACTCTACTTGTGCTCGTACTCCTCACGTTGGCGGGGCCGTCGAATGCGCAGTTGAGTCCGAGCGGCTCGATGCGGAGATCTCCGGCGGACGTCGTCAAGCGCTATGTGTTGTTGGATCAGAAGGGAGCACGCCTCGACGCCTCCTCATTCGATACGGTCATGCCCTATGTTGAGTGGAAAGAGGAGCCGGCGTGGGGGCGTATCGTGGTGGTGCAAAAATCCACCGTGTCCGAGGATTACCGGCAATGGGAGATTGTGAACAATCTAGAAGTTATTATCCCGGTGACCTTTCAGGTGCGGGGCTCGGTGTATCTCGAGACGGCCAGTTTTGTCCCTGAGGACAGGACCGAAGAGGTTCGCTTTCATGTGAAAGTAGTGGGCAATTACTGGCGTATCCTCTCACCGGTCATCCCTCCCCATGTCGGGTTGAGGCGGATGGTCAGCTTTGCTCGAGATGCAGCTCTCCACGAACCGGACGACACACAACGCACAGTACTCACTGACCTTATCGAATCGTTGCGAAAGGCAAACTAATGGCACAGACGCCTGTGGATCTCCTGATCTTTGACTTGGACGGAACGTTGATCGAGTCCAAATGGGACATCGCCCATGCCGTCAATTTTACGTTGAATGAGTTGGGATTGCCGGAGCGTCCCATTGAAGAGATCTTCGGGTTTGTCGGAGATGGGGTGAAGCGGCTGCTGCGCCTGGCGGTCGGGGAAGGGAATCAGGAGAAATTTGAAGAAGCTTTGAAAGTGTTCCGAGGCCATTATCTCGAACACTGCTTGGACCGGACGACCTTCTACCCCGGAATCGAACCCATGCTCGAACATTTTGCGCACAAGCAGAAAGTGATCGCGACCAATAAGTCGATTGAGTACACGCGCGTGATCTTGAATGGGTTGGGACCACAACATTTCATGTACATGGTGGGCGGAGACAATGGGTTCGGACTGAAACCGGAGCCCGGTATGCTCCTCCACATCATCAATAAAATGGGAGCGGCGAAAGAGCGGACGGTCCTTGTCGGAGACAGTACGAACGATATCAATGGCGGGCATAACGCAGGTATTCGGGTCTGTGCCGTAGGGTACGGCATGGGCAATCGGCAGAAGATGGAAGCCTGCCAGCCTGATTGGTTCATCGAAAAACCGGAACAACTCACGGAGATTTTCATATGACTATTCATCCGTCTCGCGTATCTCGTGAAGCGTCTCTCGTCGAGCCGTCAACACAAGGGAGGGAGGTTGTCGGCGATTCCGTTTTTCGCATGGGGCATCAATCCCTCGTTCCTACCGCGCTTTACGTTTTACGTTTCATGATCTGTGCTGCCGTCATGGCCTGTAGTCTCGCCTTCAACGTCAGTGCGCTGTCGGCAGCGTCACCGAGCTTTGCCGATCGGGTGATCGAGCATCGGCTTGCCAATGGGCTGACGGTGCTCATGGTCGAGCGGCATCAGACGCCGGTTGTCTCCATCAACATCACCTTTGCCGTGGGCGGCATCAATGAGCAGGTGGGCCAGACGGGCATTGCCCATCTGTACGAACACATGGCCTTCAAAGGCACGCGTGTCGTGGGGACGACCGACTACGAGAAGGAAAAACCGATCCTCGATGAGCTGGCCGTCGTCGGGACGGAACTCGATCTGCGGGAACGAGAGGTGGCAGCCAAAGGGGGAGGGGCGACGGAGGACGAACGAGTGGCAGTCGAATCGCTGCAGAAGCGGTTTCTGGCCCTGCAAGCGCAGGCCGGTCAGTATGTGGTCGGTAATGAAATGGCGCTGATGTACCAGCGGCACGGTGGCGTGGGACTCAATGCCTCAACAGGGAAAGATCTGACGCGGTATATGATCAGCTTGCCCTCCAATCGACTCCCGCTGTGGGCGGCAATCGAATCAGACCGGATGGCCAACCCCGTCCTGCGGGAGTTTTACAAGGAACGCGGCGTCGTGATGGAAGAGCGGCGTCTGCGCAACGACGACAGTCCGAACGGGCTGTTGTTCGAAACCTTCACCTCGGCGGCATTCCGGGCCCACGGGTACGGAATTCCAACCATCGGGTGGGGTTCCGATATCCTGTCGTTGACACCGGCTGCCACGGAAGCCTTCTTCAAGACCTATTATGGTCCGAATCGCGCCACGATCGCCTTGGTGGGGGATATCAATCCCAAGGAAGTCATTGCTTTGATTGAGCGGACGTTCGGGAAGATTCCTGCCGCGCCGCCGGCGCCATCCTTGGTGACGGTGGAGCCGGAACAACGAGGTGAACGCCGGGTGGAGGTGGAATTTGATGCCGAGCCGGCTCTTGTGATCGGTTATCACAAGCCGACCCTGGGCCATCCGGATGATGACGTGTTTGACGTGATCGATGCGGTGCTCAGCGACGGCCTCACGTCCCGCTTGCATCAGAAACTGGTGCGGGAGAAACGTCTGGCTGTCTCGGTCGGGTCCGATGCCAGTCATCCCGGAGTGCGTGCGCCGAATCTGTTCGTGATCACGGCGACGCCATTGGCTCCCCATACGACCGCGGAAGTCGAAGCGGCGATTTATGAGGAGGTTGAGCGGCTGAAGCAGGAGCCGGTCTCGGCACAGGAGCTCGAGAAAGTGCTCAATAACTTGGATGCGGATCTCGTGCGCGGACTGCGATCCAACAGCGGGTTGGCGTCTCAACTGGCTCTGTACCAGGCGGTTGCCGGTGATTGGCGCTACATTCTGACGTCACGCGACAACGTGGGTAAGGTGACGGCTGCCGATGTCCGACGAGTCGCCGCGCAATACTTTACCAGGTCGAATCGGACCGTCGCGGTGTTGGTCAAGAAAAGTCTCGGTAAAAGTGTGACAGCCATGTCGGGCAACGAGGTGCAGCCATGAAGACGGTGAGGAGTGAGAGTCGAGGAGTGAAGGGATGGAGAATTACTGGTTTGTTGGGCATGGCCGTATTGCTGGCTTCAGCCGTCACGGGTTCTGCAGGAGAACCAGTACTCGGTGATCCTCGATCCATGACGTTTCAACCCGTTGAATTTTCACCGCCGGAGCCGGATCGGGTGGTCCTCGAGAACGGCATGGTCGTCTATCTTCTGGAAGACCATGAGTTGCCGCTTGTGTCGGTGACGGTCACGATGCGAACCGGGAGTTGGCTTGATCCGATCGACAAGATCGGATTGGCATCCATGACCGGCGCGGTCATGCGGACGGGCGGTGGAGGAGGGCTGTCGGCCGAGCAAGTCGATGCGGAGTTAGAGCAATTCGCAGGCGATGTGAGCATCGGAATCGGTCGGCAATCAGGGTCGGCGTCGTTGGATGTGTTGAGCAAAGATGTCCCTCGTGGGTTGGAAATCTTGGCCGGCCTCTTGCGAAGACCTGCGTTTGACCCGGCTCGCGTGGAGCTCGCCAAGTTGCAAGCGATCGAAGGGATTCGCCGAAGGCAGGATCATCCGGGGTCCATCGTCGGTCGAGAATTTGCCAAGGTCCTCTATGGGCCCGATCATCCCAGTGCTCGGGAAAGCTCGCTGGATTCGATCACACGGATGACGAGGGACGATCTCGTTACCTTCCATCGCGATACGATTCATCCCAATGGGATGATTCTCGGTGTGACCGGCGACTTCAAAAAAGATGAGATGCTGGCCGCACTGCGCAAGGTATTCGGAGACTGGAAAAAGGGAACGGTGCCGGAATTGAGGATTGCCGATGTGCAGGAAGCGGAGCCGTCCAGGCCGGTGGTCAGGTTCGTCAGTAAGGAGACGTCGCAGACCCATCTTCGTCTGGGACATCTCTCGATCAAGGAGAATGATCCCGACTACGTCGCCTTGGCCATCGCCAACGACATTTTAGGAGGAAGTTCGTTTCGCAGTCGCCTGTTCAACGATGTGAGGACCAAACGAGGGCTGGCCTATTCCGTCGGCAGCCGCCTCAATACGGGCACGCATGACCAAGGGGTCTGGCTGATGCGGGCGGAAACGAAACTGACCTCCACGCAGGAGGTCATCGAGCGGTTTGTGGCGAATATCGAACGGATGCGTGTGGAGCCGGTGACCGATACGGAACTGGCCGAGGCCAAGGAGGCCTACGTGAATTCGTTCGTGTTCTCCTTTGCCAGCCCTTCGGCGATTGTCAGCCGGCTGGTCGAGTTGGAGTATGATGGGTTGCCGAAGGACTTTCTGCAGCAGCTGCGCGCCAAGGTCGTGTCGTTGACCAAGGAGGAGGTTCAGGCGGCGGCCAAGAGGCATTTGCGCCCGGATCGTTTGAAGATTGTTGCGGTTGGATCCGGTGAGGCCCTGCCGAAAGCCTTGGCGACGTTTGGAGAAGTGAAGGAAATCACGCTGAGCCCGGAAGGGTGAAGGGGGGCGTGGCGGGCGAAGCGCGCATTTCGGTGCCATCATCATGTGTCCAAATAAGGATGGCCGTCGAGATCGCCACCGACCTGGCCGCACGCTCCTTTAAGACTGCGACCTTGGGCCGCAATGCCGTCGCGTGCTGGGCGTCTTGCTGACGAGAGCGAATTGCACGATGACGCTGTCTCAACGCGCACTTCGTCCGTCACGCGTAGGGTGAAGGGAAAAGAACGTACTGCTCTGGGTTGATTCATGCCGCTTGAAGATGATTTTTGTGACATTCTGAAAAAGTCTCGTACCGGACAGGGCTTGTCGGTCGGCGATGTGGCCCGCATGACGGGATTGCCGGGCGGCGATATTACGGCGCTGGAACGTGGCGATCAGCCGCGAGACCGCACGGAGGTGCGTGCGCTGGCTAAGGCGTTGGGCTTGCGTCCGGAGCCGCTGGCGCAGATCGCGATCGATAAGTGGGAGCCGGTTGCCCAAGGCATGCCACCATGGGTGGAGGTGGTGGAGGGATCCATCAACGGGTATGGTGTCCAGGGATATATCTTGCACGATGAGGGGGAAGCGCTGTTGGTGGATACCGCCTATAACGCGTCGGCCATGCTGGATCAGCTTCGCCGCCGCGGGTTGAGACTGCTCGGCATCTGTTTGACGCATGGCCATGTGGATCATGCCGATGGGATTGAGCAGATTCTTGACCGTTATGAAGTCCCTGTCTACCTCGGGCCAGAGGATGTGGAGCTTCTCAGTTGGCGACCGCGGCGGGAATGGCTGGTGGTCCCGGACAATGATCTCATGATCCGGTTCGGCCGTCGCACGCTCCGATGTATGACGACGCCCGGGCATACGCCGGGAGGGATCTGTTACTGCGCGGATGATGCCCAGTGGCCGGTCTGCTTCGTCGGGGATACGCTCTTTGCCGGATCGATCGGACGGTCCAATCCCAAAGAGTTGTACTCATCACATCTCAATTCAGTCACCCACCGCGTGCTGAAACTCTCGCCGGACTATCGTCTTCTGCCCGGCCATGGACCTGCCACGACTGTCGAGGAAGAACTCGAGCACAATCCGTTTGCAGCGCTTCCATAAAGCAGAGTGACTATGGATGGCTTGGGGCGAGAGGAATATCGAGACCGTAACAACGGGAATGTTCTTGATGTAGGGGAACAGCCTCCACCCCAGATCGTCGATGTCACGGAGGACGAAGACGGGGGTGCGCCGTCGTTTTTTTCAAAATGGACGCTTCCGATTGTCCTCTTTCTCCTGACGGTCTTTACGACGCTGTGGGCCGGAGCCTACCAAACTTATAATGGTCCGGCGCGCGGCCCGTTGAATTTTCTCCTGACATCTCCCGAGATGCTCTGGCGAGGCATCCCGTTTGCCGGGGCCTTACTCTTTATCCTCACCACGCACGAGTTGGGGCATTATGTGCTGTCGAAGATCCATCGAGTGCCTGCCTCCCTGCCGCTGTTCATTCCGGGGCCACCGTATTTCATCGGAACGTTCGGCGCCATCATTCGTATGCGGGGGCCGATTCTGAGCCGCCGTGCGCTGTTCGACATCGGCGTCGCCGGTCCTTTGGCCGGATTCGTGGTTGCTGTCGCTGCGCTGATCGTCGGATTGAATCTGTCGACGGTGGTGGATCGAACCGCCACGTTGGGATTGCAGCTCGGTGAACCGTTGCTCCTCCAATTCATGTCCTGGCTCATCATCGGGCCACTCCCGCCGGAGGCCGATGTGGTGCTCCACCCGATCGGGTTTGCCGCCTGGTTCGGTCTGTTTGTGACGTCGCTCAATCTGTTGCCCATCGGCCAGTTGGACGGTGGCCATGTCGCCTATGCCCTCTGGGGGCGGCGACAACGAACCATGGCGCTGGCGTTTCTCCCGGTCCTCTTAGCCTTGGGATTTTTCGGCTGGCCCGGCTGGTTCCTCTGGGCCTTCATGGCGGGGTTGTGGGGCCTCGGCCATCCACCAGTTCTAGACCCTCACGTCCCGTTGGGTCGCGAGCGGACGATTGTCGGCTGGATCGCGTTGGCCGTGTTTGTCGTCACTTTCGTGCCGGTGCCGTTTTCCGTCCACTGACAGGCTGTTGAAAAAGTCAGCCAGTCGCGTTCTCGCGACGCGTTGAGGCTCAACGTACGGAAAGGCGAAGACAACGTACTTATCCGCTCGCATGTGATCGAAGCGAGCGGTTCAAGCGAAGCTTGGTATGTACCTCTTCGCCTCCTCGCTTGCTGCGGCCCTGCTGAGCGGCCATTTTGAACAGCCTACAAGGCACTCCGGTTCTACTGATTTTCTTGTCTGAATTCGGGCTCGATCATAAGTAGAGAAATGCTTGCGGCCGATGTGGCTTTGTGGAATCCGCGGCATAGAGGGCGGTGTGTATGGGTCGGGTAGATTAGGAACGCACGTGAATAGTAGCCTCTCCCCATTTCCAATTGCCCTAACCCAGTGTATCCTGCTCCCAACAACCTGAAGCCCGCTCATGGAGCCTACGCCCATCACGGACTATACCCTGACGCCACATGCCCAGTGGGAACTATCCAGGCGCAGCTTGAGTGAGGCTACGATCCATGCCATACTTTCAGCACCAGAACAGCGATTTGAGGTTCGTCCGGGGAGGGTTGTGCTTCAATCAAAGATCGTCTCTGGACATCCAGAAAAGACAGTCCTCGTTCGGGTCTTTGTGGATGTCGATCGTACGCCGGCAGAAGTCGTGACGGCGTATCAGACAAGCAAGATTGCGAAGTACTGGAGGGGCGACAGATGAAGGTCTCATATGATGAAACGACAGACACGCTCAGCGTGATTCTCAAAGACAACACGCCAATTGTCGAAAGTGATGAGGATAAACCTGGGGTTGTTCTGGACTATGATGCCGCCGGCAACCTAGTGTCGTTGGAAATTCTTGATGCCTCCCAACGGGTCACTGAAGCACATAAGGTTGAGTTCCAGACAACCGGGTCGTGAATGTCCAGGCGTAACACCCTTGGAGATCAGATCGTGTTTCGTGTATGACACAGAGAAGTTGCTTCAGTGTTCCTGCACGACCCCCATAGCGACGACTACACTCTTCAACAGAAGCTCTCCTTTACCCTACACAGACGGACTTCCCGTCACTTTCTGATCACTTCTGCTTCAGGAGATGGCAGCTTGACTGCGGTTGACTTATCCGACCTCTAACCCTTGACTCCGGTTATCAATAGTGGACGCCATGCATGACAGTCTCACGCCGCCGACTCTTGACGGGCCCACTGTTGGGCAAATGCTGCAGGCGAGCGATTCCCGAGCTGGGAATGCCGCCGCTGACGGTTGTAGAAGATCTCGATGTACTCCGTAATCTCTCGCCGAGCCTGCTCCCGCGTCGTATATTGCCGATGATGGACCAGCTCATTTTTTAGGGTCCCCCAGAAACTCTCCATCGGCTCGTTGTCATAGTAAGTGGGGTCGGATACCTTTTTGAGATCTCGATGCTCAGCTCGCCACTTGCTTTTTACGGTTTGGCTTTCAGCTGTTGGGAGAATCCCGTGACCGAGATGACCTCGACCGATCGGATGTGGTGAAGGCTCAGGAGATCGTCATCTCCACTGACAATCCAGCGCACCCCTGCCGTTACTGCACAGGTGATGAATTTCGCATCGTCCGGGTCGCGAACCTCGGGAACGGGTGTGTCGAGGGCTTTGACTGATTCGATAAAGGGTAGCAGTTCTTCTTCGACCAGACTCCGGATCTCCGTAGAGGTGAGTTCGAACTTGGGATAGGCCAGTACGCGAATGTATTCATCGAGTATGGGAGCTGAGACGGCCGGTCGAAGACGGCTGGATTGCCACGCCGAGACGAGTCGCGACGGTGGTCCGGAGAAGAGCAAGGCTGAGATGACGACGTTCGTGTCGAGCACGGCGCGGATCACCGGCGGCGGTCTCGGCGTCCTCGTGCCCAGGCGGTGGTGCGATCGACGTCAGCCGGCTCCATGCCAAGATCGTTGATCTTCCGCCGCACGGCTGCCAGTCGAGACCCTGTTTCTGTCATGGTGACGGGTTTGAGGATCAGCACCCCGTCTTTGGTAATGACATCGAAGTACTCCGTGTCCGGAATCTCTTGTAGCGCTTTTTTAGGCAACGCGACTTGATTCTTCGAGGTTTTTTTGGCCAGCATGTGTACCCCCGTCAATGAATTAAGGATATCTTACTCCACGGCATCCTGGCAGGGCAGAGCGATCCTTTTGTGGATCTTCCATCACCGGCATGCTGTGCCTGAGCTCCTCCTTCGTCGGTGGGTTTGATCATCAATCACTCTGTGCGTCATAGCCACGGGTGTGCCCCAGAGACTTCGGCCCTTTCTCCGTCAATGCAGCAGCTCATTCGATGCCCAACATGCATTCTTTCCAGCTGATCGCCGCAGCATTCTTGAGATTTCCTTGTCCGGTTCATCTCTCGCTTTTAGAGTGGAGATATGCTCGCGAATGAGACATCCATAGCTCAGTGTCCGAAGTGTCAGGCGCAACGGTCTGATGGAGCAGAGGAATGTATCTGCTGCGGGATTATCTTTGCCAAATACAAACCCCTAGCGGCGAAGGCGTGTCTTTCACCATCCCGGTCAGCAGTCACAGCGTCTAGGTGGTTCCTGACAGCCAAGCAGTGGCTGATTGAATCTGACCAGACGACCGAATCCATGACCTTTTATGGTCGAGCGGCGGTGTTCGTGGCCATGGTTTGGTGGGGCTGGACGTTCATGACCACGCCTCTTGAAACGAATTACACCGGCGAGTCATTTCTTCATCTCATCAATCTGCCTTTTCATGAAGCCGGCCATATCCTCTTCATCCCCTTCGGGCGCTTTATGACGATTCTGGGCGGCACGCTGGGGCAAATTCTTATGCCGATGATCTGTCTTGGGACATTCCTGGTGAAGACCTGTGATCCCTTCGGAGCGACGGTCTCCCTCTGGTGGATGGCAGAGAGCCTGATGGACATCGCGCCCTACATCAACGATGCGCGTGCGATGGATCTGATGCTACTCGGTGGAGTAACCGGAAAGGAAACGGACGGGCATGACTGGAACAACATTCTGACGATGCTGGACTTATTGGAGTGGGACCATCGCTTGGCTCACTTGACCTATAATCTTGGAATACTTCTGATGCTCGCTTCCTTCCTCTGGGGAGGCACTCTCTTGCTGCGTCACTATTGCCGACTCTCTACCTAGCTCATCGATCCACTCTCTGTTTAACTTGTCTCGCTTCCAAGTCTTAATCATTCCTTGATGGTACCACTAATCATTTTGACACCATTTTTATGTCGAAGGAAGTAGATTGATTGCTCATGGGGGATCTCGATGGACTTAATCTATATTGGCCTGATGGTGGGTTTCGTCATCCTTTCAAGATGGCTGATGTCGTGCCTGGAGCAGCTCTAAGGAAGCGGTCATGAATGCGACCTATGTGCTCGGCGGAATTGTGTCGTTGTGCCTGCTAATCTATCTCATGGTCGCGTTGCTGAAGCCGGAGTGGTTTTGATGACGATGAATGCGATCCTCCAAGTGCTTGTATTGTTTATCGTGCTGTTAGCTCTTGCGAAACACCTGGGCTGGTATATGGCGAGAGTTTATGAAGGCAAGCCCTTTGTCTTTGACCGTCTCTTTGGTCCCGTTGAACGGGCCATGTATCGGCTCTCCAGCGTTCGACCTGCCGATGAAATGGACTGGAAGAGCTATGCGGTGGCCATGCTGCTCTTCAATGCAGCTGGGTTTCTGTTCCTCTATGGCTTACAACGTTTACAGGGTCTTCTGCCTCTCAATCCGGTCAATCTCGGCGCCGTCGCACCCGACCTGGCCTTCAACACGGCCGCGAGCTTCGTGACCAATACCAACTGGCAGGCGTATGGCGGGGAAACCACGCTGAGTTACATGACCCAGATGCTCGGCATGACTGTACAGAACTTCGTTTCGGCCGCCACCGGGATGTCTGTGCTCGTCGCGTTGATCCGAGGCTTGAGCCGGAGCAAGTCCACGACGATTGGAAATTTTTGGAGCGACCTGGTCCGCAGCACGCTCTATATTCTTCTGCCTCTGGCTCTGCCGTTATCCATTCTCTTGGTATCCCAGGGTGTCGTCCAGACCTTCAATTCCTATCAGACGGCGACTCTGCTACAGCCGGCCGGTTACGACAAGTCCGTGACCGATACGAACGGCCTGCTGGTGCTCGATGAACAGGGGAAACTAAAAACCGAGTCTACCACCGCAATCGAGCAGGTCCTTGCTGTGGGCCCAGCTGCATCCCAGATTGCGATTAAGCAACTCGGCACGAACGGCGGCGGTTTCTTCAACGCCAATTCCGCCCATCCGTTTGAGAACCCAACGCCCTTGTCAAATTTCTTTGAAGTCTTGGCAATCCTCCTCATTCCAGCCGCGCTGTGCCACATGTTTGGTCTGATGGTGGGAGACACTCGCCAAGGCTGGGCGCTCCTTGCTGCCATGACGATTCTACTCCTGCCCTTTGTAGTGATCGGGCTATGGGCCGAGCAAAGCGGCAATCCACTGCTTACCAATGTCGGTGTCGATCAGCAGGCCCAAGCCGGTCAGCCCGGTGGAAATATGGAAGGGAAGGAAACGCGATTCGGCATCGCCGATTCAGCCTTGTGGGCTGCTGTGACGACCGCCGCGTCCAATGGTGCCGTGAACTCGATGCACGACTCGTATACGCCATTGGGCGGACTTGTGCCGCTCTTCCTCATGCAGTTCGGCGAAGTGGTCTTCGGCGGAGTCGGGTCGGGATTGTACGGCATGATCGTCTTCGCCATCATCGCCGTGTTTGTTGCCGGTCTCATGGTCGGACGGACACCGGAGTATCTGGGCAAAAAGATCGAGCCCTATGAGATGAAGATGGCCGCGCTGCTCATCCTCATCATGCCCATCGTCGTCTTGGGCCTCACGGCCCTTGCGATCAGCACTGAGAATGGCCGGTCCGCTATCCTGAACCCCGGTCCTCATGGGTTCAGTGAAGTTCTCTACGCCTATACGTCCCAGGGCAACAACAACGGCAGCGCGTTCGCGGGGCTCAATGCGAATACTCCCTTCTACAACCTCACCGGTGGGATCGCGATGCTGATATCCCGATTCTGGCTGGCGATTCCGATTCTGGCACTCGCAGGCTCCTTGGCGCGCAAGAAACTGGTGTCGGTCGGCCCCGGAACGTTATCGACCCACACGCCCCTGTTTGTCGTGTTGCTGATCAGCGTCGTCGTGCTTGTGGGAGCGCTCACGTTCGTCCCCGCCCTTGCTTTGGGGCCGATCATCGAACACATCCTGATGGTGAGATGACGACGCATCATAAGCCAAGGCCCTTGTTCGATCCGAAAATCGTTCGACAGGCGATGCAGGCTGCCGTCCTGAAGCTTGATCCCCGCCACGAGGTCAAGAATCCCGTGATGTTCGTGGTGTGGGTAGGAAGTGTCTTGACGACCCTTCTGCTTCTCCAGGCGATGGCCGGAGCAGGGGAAGCGCCGACTTGGTTCATTTTTGCCATTGCTCTCTGGCTCTGGTTCACGGTCCTGTTTGCCAACTTTGCGGAGGCTATGGCGGAGGGTCGGGGCAAAGCGCAGGCCGATTCGCTCCGGCGCGCTCGCCGAGAACTCACGGCCAAGAAGCTTGGCGTCGTCGACCCTGGAAGTGAGCACTATGCCGTGTGGAACCGACAGTTCCAGCGGCGCGATACGTTCAGTGTGGTGTCGGCGAATCAACTCAAGCACGGAGATGTATTCCTGGTGGAGGCAGGGGATTTCATCCCCGCCGATGGCGAGATCATAGAAGGCGTGGCCTCCGTGAATGAAAGTGCGATTACCGGTGAGAGCGCGCCCGTCATTCGAGAAAGCGGCGGCGACCGCAGCGCCGTCACGGGGGGCACGAAGATACTGTCCGATTGGCTCATCGTTCGTGTCACGGCCAGTCCGGGAGAAAGCTTTCTGGATCGGATGATCGCCATGGTGGAAGGGGCCAAACGCCAGAAGACGCCGAATGAAATCGCCCTCACCATTCTCCTCGCGGCGCTCACCATCATCTTTCTCTTGGCAACGGTGACCCTGTTGCCGTTCTCTCTGTACAGCGTGCAGGCCTCGGGACAAGGGACGCCGGTGACGGTCACAGTGTTGGTGGCACTCTTGGTCTGTCTGATTCCGACGACCATTGGCGCTCTCCTCTCGGCTATTGGAATTGCCGGCATGGACCGCATGGTTCAGGCTAACGTCATCGCGATGTCGGGAAAAGCCGTTGAAGCGGCGGGAGACGTGGACGTCCTACTGCTGGATAAGACCGGCACGATCACGCTGGGAAACCGTCAGGCGACTGCCTTACTTCCGGCGGAAGGAATCGACATCCAGACGCTGGCCGACGCGGCCCAACTCTCGTCGTTGGCGGACGAAACGCCGGAGGGCCGCAGCATCGTCGTGCTCGCGAAGGAGAAGTACCGATTACGAGCACGAGACATCCATAAATTGGGTGCGACGTTTATTCCGTTTACCGCTCAGACGAGGATGAGCGGGGTGAATCTTAACGGGCGAGAGATTCGCAAGGGATCGGCGGATGCCGTTGAGGCTTACGTGAAGGTGAAGGGCGGACAGTTCACTGAATCAGTACGCAGCCACGTTGAGACCATCGCCAACCGTGGGGGAACACCGCTCGTGGTGGTTGAAAAGGCCAAGGTGCTCGGGGTGATCGAATTGCAAGACATCGTGAAAGGGGGAATCAGGGAGCGGTTCGGTGAGCTGCGCCGGATGGGCATCAAGACCGTCATGATCACCGGCGATAACCCTCAGACGGCGGCAGCCGTGGCGGCGGAGGCCGGCGTGGATGATTTCCTTGCCCAGGCTACGCCTGAAGCCAAGCTGAAGTTGATCCGTGATCTTCAAGCCGAAGGTCGTCTCGTGGCCATGACCGGGGACGGGACAAACGACGCGCCGGCCCTGGCACAGGCCGATGTGGCGGTCGCCATGAATACCGGGACGCAGGCGGCCAAAGAGGCTGGAAACTTGGTTGATCTAGATTCGAATCCGACGAAGTTAATCGAGGTTGTGGAAATCGGCAAACAGTTGCTCATGACTCGGGGTGCGCTCACCACATTCAGCATTGCGAACGATGTCGCCAAATACTTCGCCATCATTCCTGCGGCCTTCGCCACGACCTATCCGGCGCTGAATACATTGAACGTGATGCGGTTGGCGACTCCTCAGAGCGCAGTCCTGTCAGCGGTCATCTTCAACGCGCTGATCATCATCGCGCTCATTCCGCTCGCCTTGCGGGGAATCAAGTATCGCCCGATCGGCGCCGGTCCATTGCTGCAACGTCACCTGCTGATCTACGGGTTGGGCGGCGTGCTTGTGCCGTTCGTCGGCATCAAGCTGATCGATATGATCCTAGTCTCCTTGCATTTGGTGTAATCACGATGTTGAACAGGTGGCTGGGAGAGTAGGAGAAAGACATGAAGGACCAAATAAGGCCAGCCCTGACCATGCTGCTCATTCTGACCGTGCTGACCGGCCTTATCTATCCTCTAGCGGTTACCGGTCTGGCCCAAGTGTTTTTCCCGAATCAGGCGAACGGCAGTGTGATCGTGCGCGAAGGCAAAGTGATCGGGTCCACGTTGATCGGACAGTATTTTGACAA
>Ga0268299_1000873_pt1 | contig 73075 bp, 53 predicted proteins | sample NOBtaG_FD_193484 | JGI IMG/M metagenome (GOLD analysis project Ga0268299, IMG submission 193484) | Activated sludge microbial communities from bioreactor in Nijmegen, Gelderland, Netherland - NOB reactor | ecosystem: Engineered > Bioreactor > Aerobic > Activated sludge | place: Netherlands... | reverse complement strand
CGGGCCAGCCGTTTCGCCCGACGGTTCGCTTCGCGCCGAGGGCCGAGGTCGGGCCGTCGCCGTGTTCGATCCGGTCCGCGTCGCACGGGCCAACGCCTGGCCGCTGCCGGACCGCGGCGAGCGGAAGCGCTACCACGCCGACCGGGCCGCGCGGGCCGAGCAGGAGAAGCGCTGGTTCGCCGTCGCGTTCCACGTCGGCCGGCTCCTCCTCGACGACCCCGACAGCCCCGACCTGCAGGAACGCCGCGCCAAAGCCCTCGCCAAGCACACCGGCGAGAAGGAATAGGCCCCGAAGTGGGTGGAGCAATACCGCACGGCAAGCCCGATAAAGAAATCCGTCCCGGCGACCGATAACGGATGCGAGGCTTCGACCACCTCGCGGAGTCGGCCGGGATGAAAGTCCTCTTCCTGACCAACGTCGATCTCGTCGCGTTCGGCATCGCCGAGACGTTGAACCACCTCCAGCCGGCCCTCGCCCGGCTGGGGATCGAGGCGGTCACCTACAGCTCCGACCCGACGGCCCGGGCCGGCCGGATGCCGTGCGGCGGGCTCTGCGTCCACGGCCCACTGCCCAAGCCGCGCTTCTTCGCGTCGTCCGCCGACGTCCGCCCACTCCGCCAGGTCTGCGCCGAGCACGCGATCGCCGTCGTCCACTGCCACGGGGCGTACCGCGCCGGCTGGGCGGCCCGCCTGCTCAAACGCGGCGCAAAGGTGCCCTACGTCGTCACGAGCCACGGCGACCTTAACCGCTCGGCGTCGGCCCGGGCGCGACGCTTCTGGGTCGAGCGCCGCTTGCGGGCCATCCTGACCGAGGCGGACGCGGTGACGCACATCAGCCAGTTCATCGCCCGCAACGCCGCCGAGGTCGCCGCCGTGCCGGGGGTGATGATCCCCAACGGCATCGACCTGCCGTGGTGGCGGACGCCGACGACGCCGGCGGCGGGTAACTACGTCCTCGCCCTGGGCCGGCTCCTGCCGACGAAGGGCTTCTGGATCCTGCTCGACGCCCTCGCCGCGGCGACGCGCCAGGGCCTGGCGTTGAACCTCGTCCTCGGCGGCGAAGGCGAGGACCGCGACGCCCTGGTGACACGGACCCGTCAGCTCGGCCTGACGCTCTGCGCGTCGCAGGACGAGCTGGCCCGGACGCCGACCGGCGGCGTCTACTTCGCCGGCCTCGTCGCCGGGGAGCGCAAGCGCGCCCTGTTCGCCGGGGCGACGGGCGTCGCGTTCCCGTCGCAGCCGGAGTCGCCGGAGGCGGCCCCGATCGTCCTGCTGGAGGCGTTCGCCGCCGGGAAGATGCTCCTGGCGAGCGACCTGCCGTGCGTGCGCGAGGTCGTCACGCCGGAGGCCGGCGTCCTCGTGCCGCCGTGCGACGTGGCCGCCTGGACGGACGCCCTGGCCCGGCTGGTGGGTGACGTCGAGGGGCGGAAGCGGATCGAGGCGCGGAACGCCCGCGCGGCGGAGCGGTACGGCTGGGACGAGATCGCCGCCCAGTACGCGGCGGTTTATCGGCGGGTCGTCACGAAGCGGCAGGCGGCGTAGGTCACCGCCGACCGGCCTGCTCGACCTCGGCCCAGATGACGGCCGCGTCGTTCTCCTTCATGCCGACGCGCTGCGCCGCCCGCCGCCAGAGCGGGCCGAGGACGCCGTCGAGCAACGCCGGGACCGCCTCGGCCGAGCCGCCGGCGTCGTGGTAGGCGCACAATCGCAGCCCCTGGAAGCGCGTCGCCTCGGCGAGCAGGCCGAACCACTGGCCGTCGGCGCAGTAGGCGTTCCAGAAGTCGCCCATCCGGAGCCGGTCCAGGGTGCGGAACGCCGCGTACCTCGGCGACACGGCCGCGTAGAAGCTCGCGAAGCGCTTCAGGGCCGGCAGCAGGTCGTCGAGCGACTCCCAGCCGACCTCGCCCCCGACGCGCAGGCACGCCAGGGCGACGAGCGTCAAGCCGTCGTTGTACAGGGCCTGGGTCAGGAATTGGTCCAGGGCCAGGTCCGGCGGGGCGTTGAACGTCGCGAGGTACTCCGGCAGAGAACCATCGACGACGCCGGCATCGACGAGCGCCCGGGCGGCGTCCTCGCCGTGGCGGTTCGTCAGGCCCTCGCTCAGCAGGGTGCCCAGGCTCTCCAGGCGGTCGGCCAGGTCGGCGAGATCGTCGGCGGGCATGGCTCCTCCGCTCACGCTTGCCGCAGAACTTGCCGCGTCCGGCCGGCAGGGGTCTCCAGGTCGAAGTGGGCCGACCCGGCCGGAAGCTTGATCGTCACCTTCGCCGGCAGGCCGGTCGTGAACTTCTTGACCAGCTTGCCGCCGGCGTCGTAGAGCTTCGCCCATGGCGCGACGAGCGTGTTGTCGTCGACCAGTTCGGCGAAGATGTCGTTCAGGCCGCGCATCTCGCGGGCGATCTTGTGGTCCCAGATGTCGACGCCGGTGCCGCTGTCGAGGTCGTCGAGTTCCTCCATCGGGGCCTCGTCGATCTCGTCGCCGACGCCGACCAGGACGCACTTGAAGAAGTGGCGCTTGCCGGCCTCGATGAGCCGGCACTGCTCGATCGTGTAGCGCTTGACCGCGTCGAGGTCGTCGAGGTTGCCGTCGGCGAGGAAGACGTAGATGCCCTTCTTCGCGTCCTTGAACCGGTCGGCGAAGTACCTCACCGCGGGGAGGAGCTTCGTGCCGGAGCCGAACTGCTTCGGCCCGGTGAGCGTCAGGCGACGGCACTGGTCGGCGGTGTAGTCGCCGAGCACCTCGACGCCGGAGCCGTCGCCGGTCGCCCAGTAGACGACGGTCGTGCCGCCGTCCTCGTCGAGGCGCTCGGCGAGCAGGCCGACGAAGTCGCGCGCGAGCGGCTCGATCACGTTCGGCGACGTGCGGATGTAGCCCTTCGCCAGGGCGTCCTTCTGGGCGGCGGCGCTGAGGCTGCGGACGCGCTCGCCGTCGATGACCTTCTCGTTCATGAGGCCGTCGGCCTCGTAGCGGGCGCGGACCTCGGCCGGGATCTTGCCCTCGATGCCGCGGCCGTAGGCGTTGCGCATCGACGCGCTGGCGTCGAGGGCGACGCCGGTCTGCCAGCCCTCGGCCTTGGCCCCGTCCATGGTCGGGTTCATCAGGAACGTGACGACGACGCCGTCGGGGCCATCGACGACGTTCACCTCGCCGAAAACGGCTGCGACGATGTCGTTGGGGAGCTGGCGGCTGCGGGCGTCGTCGGACATCGGAGCGTCTCCTGGCCGGGGTGGCACTCGGGCCCGGGCATTGTATCGCGCCGGTCAGCGCGGGGCGTCCCACAGGAGCAGGGAGTGGCTGCCCATGGGCACCGTCACGATGCGCTGGCCGTCGGGGCTGACGGCGAAGCCGAGGCAGCCCCCTTCGGGACAAGCCAGCCGGAGGAGTTCGCGGCCGGTACGGGCCTCCCAGACCCGGACGGAGGAATCGGGGTTCTGCCCGTTGCCTGACATGCCGACGGCGGTGATGATCCGGTCGCCGTCGCCGGTGAAGGCCACGCCGGCGATGCCGCCCTTGTGGCCGCGGAGAATGGGCCCCTCCTCACCAGTGGCGACGTCCCAGACCCGCGCGACGCCGTCACGGCCGCCGGTGATGAGGCGGCCGCCGTCGGCGCTGAAGGCCGCCGCGGAGACCGCACCGTGGCCCCCGAGCGTGAAGCGAACGGATCGCTCCGCGACGTCCCAGAGATAGGCGGCCGCCCCGCCGCAACTCACCAGCCAGCGGCCGTCGGGGCTGAAGGCCAGGTGGGAAATGAACGCCTCCGGCGGTTCGAGGGAGAAGAGGAATACCCCGTCCGGATCGCGGAACTGGATCACCTCCTTGTCGCCCGGGTTCGGCCCGGCGGCGCTGTGCGCGACGGTGCCATCGTGGCGGCAGGCCAGGGCCGGGAGGAACGGGCCTCGGACGCCCGGGTTGGCCATCGGCCAGGAGGCGAGCGGCTTGCCAGTGGCGACCTCGAACAGGTGAATCCGCCGCGCGGCTATCGCCCCGCTCGCAGCGACGAGGCGGGTGCCGTCGGCGGTGAACGCGACCCGCCGCACCGGGCCGCCGACGGGGAGGACGCACACCGCGCGCCCCTCGGCAGTGTCCCAGACGCGCAGCGTCTGGTCGGAACCGCCGCTGGCGAGGAGCTGACGGTCGGGGCCGAAGGCGACGCAGGCGACCTGCGCCGTGTGGCCGCGCAGGAGCCGGTACTCGGCCCCTTGCGTCACGTCCCAGCCGATGAGCATCGCCTCGGCGTCCTGGCTGTGGGTGACGGCGCGGCGGCCGTCGGAGTTGAGGGCGGCCCCGTCGACCGGGAAGCGATGGCCGCGGAGGATCAGCAGCTCCTCGCCGGTGGCGGCGTCGAGGACGCGCGGGTCGGGATCCCCCACCACGACGAGCCGCCCGCCGTCCGCGCTGTAGGCCAGGAAGTAAGGTTGGAAGTCGGCGCTGAACGGGCGGGTTCCTTGCGGCACCCCCGTCGCGGCGTCGGCGAAGGCGAGGGTGGGGCCGCGGTGGTCCGGGTCGCCCCCGATCATCGCGATCCGGTTGCCGTCCGGGCTGAAGGCGACCGCGATGTGGCCCGTCCCCTTGGGGACGGTCAGCTGCTCCTGGCCAGTCCGGGCGTCCCAGACCCGGGCAGGCTCGGACGGGCCGACGCCGACGATCCGGGTGCCGTCAGGGGACGAGTCCAGGTGGTGAAACCGCCGCGCCCCTTCGAGCCGCGCGACCTCGCGGCCCGCGGCGACGTCCCAGATGACGCCCGCGCCTTCATTGATCAAGGGGGCCGTGACCAGGTACCGGCCCTCGGCGGCGAAGCAGAGACGGGCACCGTGATTGGCGCGCCACGGCAGTGTCGCCAGCAGACGGCGAGCGGTTAGGTCGTAGACGAAGACCTTACCGGTGAGGGTCGCCACGGCGAGGCGCTTGCCGTCCTGGGAGAAGCGCAGCGACACGACGTCGGCGTCCCGGTCCGGCAAGTCCAGCGGCGTCTCGTGCTCCTTTCCGGTTGCCAGGTCGTAGAGCGTGACGGCCGCGCCTCCCTTGTAGCAGACCGCGGCCCAGGTGCCGTCGGGGTTGAACGCGACCCGACTGCTGCGGTCCGTCCCGCGTGTGACCCAGCGGGGGAGGTGGAGACAGCGGTGCCAGTAGTACCACTCGAACCGGCGCAGGTCGCGGGCACCGGTGTGCTCGGGGAGCTGGCCGTCGAGCAACTCCCGGGCCCAGTCGTACTGGCGCTCCTGCCAGGCGCGCTGGGTCAGGTTCAGGTCGGCGATGTAGAGCCGATCGATGGCCTGGCGGGCGTTCGTCTCGGCGTCCTGGCGGGCCAGGGCCTCGTTCGTCGCGGACTGTACCGCCAGCACCGCCAGGACGGCGGCCCCGACGGCGAACAGCACCAGCGCGACGAGCAACCCGGTGACGACCGGGTTGCGACGCACCCACTTGACCAGGCGCTCGCCGGCGTGGACCGGCCGGGCGCGAACCGGCTCGCCACGCAGGTAGCGGCACAGGTCGTCGGCTAACTCGGCGGCGCTTGCGTAGCGCTGGCCGGTCGGCTTGCGCAGGCACTTGGCGCAGATCGTGTCCAGGTCGCGCGGCACGGCCGGGTTGAGCCGCCGGGCCGGCACCGCCTCCTCGGCGACGACCTGGCGCAGCGTCTCGACCATCGCCGCCGCCCGGAACGGCGGCCGGCCGGTCAGCATCTCATAGAGGATCGCGCCGAGGGCGTACACGTCGGTCGCCGGGCCGACCTGCTTGCTGTGGCCGCTCGCCTGCTCGGGGGCCATGTACGACGCCGTGCCCAGCACCGTGCCCGACCGGGTCGGGCTCGCCTCGTCGTCGAGGAGCTTCGCCAGGCCGAAGTCGGCGATCTTCGCCTGTTCGCTTCGCTCCGGGGTCGTGGCCTCGGCGAACAGGACGTTGGCCGGCTTCAGGTCGCGGTGGACGACGCCCTGGACGTGGGCGGCGTGGATCGCCCGGGCCAGCCCCTCGACCAGGGCCGCCGCCTCGCGCGGCGGCTGGGGCGTGCCGGCGATGCGCTGGGCGAGGGTGCCGCCGGGCAGGTACTCCAGGGCGAAGTACGGCTGGCCGCCCGCCTGGCCGATCTCGTGGATCTGGACGACGCCGGGGTGGCGCAGCCGGGCGACCGCCTCCGCCTCGGCGAGGAACCGCTCGCGCTGCATCGGGCTGGCGTGCTCGCCGGCGAGGATCATCTTCACCGCGACGAGGCGGTTCAGGCTCACCTGGCGGGCGAGGTAGACGACGCCCATCCCGCCGCGCCCCAGCACGCCGAGGATCTCGTAGCCGGCGATGGCCGGGCCGTCGGCCGCCCCGGCGTCGGTCGCGCCGTGGGCCACGGTCTCGCAGTCGTCGCGGGTCGGGCCGGGCTCGTTCATGGGCTGGCGGAACCCTCCCACAGACTAAACAGGATCGACCAGGCCAGGGCGGCGGCCCGGCCCGGGACGGCGACCGCCCGGCCATCCGCGCGCGGCAGGAAGGTCAGCTTCTCCGGCGGGGCGACCTTCGCCAGGAGCTGACTCGCCTGGCGGAGCAACACCCCGAGCTTCGGATCGTTGACGACGCGCAACTCGCGGAGCATCGCCCCGACCTTCTCCAGGTCGGCCGGGTCGAAGCGCGTCTGCATCCGGGCCAGGAGCTGCTCCACCTCGGCGACGAGCGAACTGCCCGGCCCCGGCGTCGGCGGCGTGCCGGGAGCCGGCGTCTGGGCGGCGCGGGGCAGGCTCGGCTTCGTCGGCTCGACGCTCCGGCCGGCGGCGAGCGAGCGGAGCAACTGCTCCTGGGCCGGCGTACCCGGGTCGAGCCGCACGCCGACCGCCTTGCTCAGCGTCGCGTCCGCCTCCAGGGCCTGGCGGAAGAAATATCGCGCCGCCAGGACGACGAGCGACTCGCCGGCCTTCGCCTCCTGGAGCAGCAGCCGCGACAGTTCCGGCAGCTTCGCCTTGATCGCCTTGGCGAGCAGGTCGAGCGTCTGGAGGTTGCTCTTCGCCAGGGCGGCCGGGTCGGCGTACTGGTCGTGGCGCGAGGCGTAGCCGCGCACCTGGGCCGGGACGACATCGCCGGCGTCGAGCAGGCCGGCGGCGCGCGCTTGCTGGATCTCGGCCACGCACTTCGCCCGGTCGATGCCGGCCCAGTCGAAGCCGGTTGGCGGCGCGCCGACGATGGCGACCTCCAGCGCCCGCCAGGCGGCGGCGTTCGCGGCGCGCAGGCTCTGAAGGAAGCGCGGGCCGTGGTCGGCGAGCAGGTCGTCGCACGCGGCGACGACCTGGCCGGCGACCGGGGCGGTCGGGTCGACGACCTGGCCGACGGCCCGGCACAGGTCGCGGATCATGAAGATACTCGTCGTCGGGAACACGCTCACGGCGGCCCTCCCGCGGTCACTTCGTATAGCTCGGGTCGCCCGGCCGCGGCGAGCCGTTGCGGTGCGGCGGCCCCCGGCGGCCCTGCGGGTCCGGCGGGACGACGACCGGGTCGTTCGACGGGCTCTCCTCCAGCCAGGCCCACATCGCATAGTGCAGCGCGACCAGGACCAGGACGCCGACGAGGAGCAGGATCGTCGCGACGACCGCGCCGTTGAGCGGCATGAGCAGCAGCAGGACGCCGACGACCGCCGCCAGGCCGAGGAGGATCATGCCCCAGAAGAACGTGCGCGAGTAGCGCCGCTTCGGCGGCGGAGGGGGAGGCGGGATGGCGGACATGGCCTGACTCCGGCGGCGAGGGTGATTTCCATCATTATGTCCGAGAGGCGACGGATTGCCAGCCCGGCGGCGCGGGAAGCGAAGGCATCATCACGAAAGCACGAAAGGACGAAAGCACGAAAGAAGACCACTTTCCTTTTCGTGCTTTCGTCCTTTCGTGCTTTCGTGATCCTCTTCCGCAAGGCTCCGAAAGAGTCGCCTTGACCCGGCTGGACCGGCGGCGTATATGGCCGCCTTCCAATGGTTCGTTGCGACCTCGCAGGGAAGGGACCGTCATGGCCTGTGGCCCTCGCCGGCGCTGGCTCCAGCCGTTCGTCCTGGCCAGCGCCTTGCTCGCCGGCTGCGTCGCCAGCCGGCCGGACGTCCTCGTATCGAACTACGAGCCGACCGAGCCCGCCCCGGCCGACCCGGCGACTGTCGCCCTGTTCGTCGCCCTCGCCGAGCGCCCCGTCGCCGACCGCTACGTCAACCACGGCCTGTGGGAGTTCGCCGACGAGCAGACGCCGTTCATCCACGACCTCGACCGCAAGGGCGTCCTCGACCGGAATGGCTTCCGCGTCGGCGTCCTGAGCGGCCTGCCGAGCGAGTCGTTCCTGACCCTGCTCTCGAAGCGCTGCTGCCCCGATCCGCGCGGCATCCGGCTGCAGCCCGGCTCGCCGACGACGGTCGACGTCGGCCCGGCGTGGTCGGAGCTTCAGTGCCAGGTCGTCCACAAGGGCCGGCCGCACCCGGTCGCCCTGCCGCAGGCCCAGTGCCGGCTCCAGTTCCTGCCGCACCTCGACGGCGACGACAAGGTCCGCCTCGTCGTCACGCCGCAGGTCCGCCACGGCCAGCAGCAGCTGACGCCGCGGCCGGTCCAGGACCCCGACGGCAGCCGCCGCTGGGACGTCCAGGTCCGCCACGCCGAGGAGACGTACCCGTGGATGAACTGGTCGATCACCCTCGCCGCCGGCGACTACCTCGTCATCGGCGGCCGGCTCGACCAGGAGGCGTCGCTCGGGCGGCGCATGTTCCTGCACACCGAGACGGAGACGCCGGTGCAGCGCGTCCTCATCGTCCGGGCGCTGCGGCCCGACCCGCCGGCGACGGCGTGGAAGAAGGACGCCGTCGTCCCGCTCGCCGCCCAGGCCCAGGGCCTGCCGGGGGCCGCCCGACTGCGCGGCAGTCGGCCGGAGTGACGGCGCGAACTTCCGCCCGCCGCGCCGTATCCTGTCCGGTATGAGCACCACCCCGTTCGTCGAACTCGACGGCTCGCAGGGCGAGGGCGGCGGCCAGATCCTCCGTTCGAGCCTCGCCCTGAGCCTGCTGACCGGCCGGCCGTTCCGGCTGCACAACGTCCGCGCCCGAAGGCCGAAGCCCGGCCTGCAAGCCCAGCACCTGATGAGCGTCCGCGCCGCCGCGACGGTCGGCAACGCCGAGGTGCTCGGCGCGAGCCTCGGCAGCGCCGAACTGACCTTCACGCCGGGCGAGGTCCGCCCGGGCCACTACACGTTCGACATCGGCACCGCCGGGGCGACGGCCCTCGTCCTGCACACGGTCTACCTGCCGCTCGCCCTCCGCGGCGGCCAGCCGAGCCACCTGACGATCACCGGCGGCACCCACGTCCTGGCCGCCCCGTCGTTCGACTACCTCGACGCGACGTGGCGCGGCCACCTCGGCGCGTTCGGCCTGAACGTCAGCCTGAAGTTGCGCCGGCCCGGCTTCTACCCGCGCGGCGGCGGCCTGCTCGAGGTGATGGTCCCGCCGGTCGAGCGCCTCGGCGGGGTGCGCGTCGCGGACCAGGCCGCGGTCCGCGTCACCGGCGTCAGCGCCGTCGCCGGCCTGCCGGACCACGTCGGCCGGCGGATGGCCCAGCGGGCGGAGGAGCGGCTGGAGGATCGCGGTTTCCCGGTCGAGATCCGCCAGGCGACGTGGGAGAACGGCCCGGCGTGCGTCGTGACGCTGACGGTCGAGGCGGGCGGCGTGCCGGCGGTCTTCTTCGCGTTCGGCGAGCGCGGCAAGCCAGCCGAGGACGTCGCCGACGAGGCGGTCGATCAGGTCGAGCGCTACCTGGAAGCCGGCCCGCGGCCGGTCGATCCGCACGCGGCCGACCAGCTCCTGCTACCGGCCGTCTTCGCTGACGGGCCGACGAGCTACGACGTGACCGAGGTGACGCAGCACCTGCTGACCAACCGCGACGTGATCGCGGCGTTCCTCGACCGGCGGGTGACGATCACTGGCGACGAGGGCCAGCCGGGACGCGTCGAGGTGGCGTGAGGAAAAGGACAAAGGCCTTCCGGGTTTCGTCTCCGCAGCGTCGTTACTGGACGATTGCGGGTGGAAACGGCCGTGACGCGGACCGGGCAGCGGGCCGGCCCGCCGGCGTGGCGAAACGGTCTGGAACACGGTTGACGGACTTCCGGTTGTATGGGTAAGGTGGCGGGACGTAATACCCTGCCGGCGCAGGAATACCGTGCCGGCGCGGACAATACCCTGCCGGGCCGGTTGGGTAATCAACCTGGTCGGCCACAGGAGGTTCCGGGGTGGGGCAACTGCGGCTGCCCGAGGGAGCGGAGGCGGGGTTCCGGCTCGTGGACGCCGACGAGTTCGGGCCGGTCTTCACCATGCACTTGTACGGGGCCGGCCGCCACGGGTGGTTTCTGCTCCACAGTCAGTACGCCCTGTCGAACCACGACCCCGGCCCGCGCCCGCTCGGGAAGGGCCAGTGGCGGACCTGGCTGAACTTCGTGAAGCAGGCCCGGTTCTGGGAGTTGCCCGAGCAGTGGCCGCACCCGTGGCCTGACAATGTTACCGTCGATGGCGGGGAGTCGCTGGACCTCACGGGCCGAGACAGCGAGCGGCACCATCGCATTCATCGGTTCATCTGGCGGGAGCCGGGTCTCAATCAGGTGTTGGCGTTCTGTCGCCGGTCGTCCGGGCTGTTCGTCCAACACCCCGTCTCAGGTTTCTGGGTGCCGGCTGCGTGGTTCGAGACCACCACGCCCCAACCCGAAGGGTGAGAGGCCGAACCGACCAAGCTCACCTTCCTGCGGGCGGATGAGCCGTAGATATTCTAGAGCCGTCAAGCCCGCCGGTCAGGTACAGCTCATGGTTCGGTGAGGGAGAGACGCAGATGTGCTTGACCGTCTACGTCGGGTCGGATGTGCCGCTGCCGGTCATCCCGTGGGACGACGCCCGCCCGGCATTCCACGTCGCCGATGCCACGGACGGCTACTTCAGCCCAAACAACCCCCTGCGGCTGCACTCCGCCCGGACGTATTTCTACCGGCTCGGGTCGCACGACGGGTGCGGGTGCGGGTTCCAGTCCTACGGGGAGGAGTGGGACGAGGCGGCCGACGCCGCCGTCGAGGCGACGACGCCCGAGCAGCAGGCCTGCCGGCGGGCCGCGGCCGACTACCTGGCGGCCGCCCTCCGGCACCAGCCGACGGTCGAGGTGTTTACCTTCTGCAGCGGCTCCGAGTCGCGCCCGCCGAGCCGGCAGCGGACGGCCCGGCCGGCCGACTTCCTGGCCGACCCGACCCTCTTCGACTTGTGGCAGCGGGTCGTGGTGTCCGGCCAGGATGCCGAGCCCTCCGCCACAGCCGACCCGGCCCGCCCAGTTGGTGAATCGGAATGAAAAAGGGGACGGGAACCTCAAGGTTCCCGTCCCCTTTTCCCGTCATCGCGTTGCAGCGTCAGCTCGTGCAGGCCGCCCTCGCGCAGCCCGACGAGCACCCGATCGCCCAGCGGCGCGAACGCCAGGCCGGCGACCTTCCCCGGCGGTGTGTACGACGACAGCTCGACGCCGCCACTCGTCGCGACGACGAGCTGCCCCCGGCCATTCTCGCACAGCACGAGCCGCCCGTCGTAGGACAGGGCAAGCCGGCGGCACGGCCCGAGGTGGGTCAGGGCGCGCACCCGCGCGCCGGCCGCGTCGAAGCAGATCGGCCCCTCGCCGTGGCCGGCCAGGACGATCCGACTCCCGTCGCCTGGGACGGCCAGCGAGCCGATAAACGCCGCCAGGCCGTGCTGCCAGACGCAGGTGCCGGCCGGGTCGAACGCCGCCACCAGGCCGGTCTCCGCCGCCCCAACCAGCAGCGGCCGCTCCGGCACGAAGGCGAGGTGCCGCAGCGGCCGGGCCGTCTCGACGCGCCACACCTCCCGACCGTTCGCCGCGTCGAGCAGGAGTAGGCCGCCGGCCGTGTCGGAGACGGCGAGAAGGTCGCCGAGCGGGTCGAGGCCGAGCCCGACCGCCGCGACGGCGAGCTGCCTTTCCCAGATCGTGCGCAGGTCGGCATTGAGGAGCCAGAGCCGGCCGGACGTGCTGGCGACAGCGAATGCCGCGCCGTCGCCGGCGCACGTCCCGGCGAGCAGCGGCTCGGCCCCCTGCCGTTCGGCGACGACCCGACCGCCGTGCCACAGGGCCAGGCGCGGCGGGTCGGCCCAGGTGAACAGGTGCTGGCTCTCGGCGGCGAAGGCCAGGCCGAGCAGGGGCGGGGTGCCGCGCGACCAGGCGAGGTACACGGCGAGGGGTGCCTCTCAGCGGATGTTCATCGTCCGCAGCATGCCGAGCAGGTACAGCCGGGCGGCGACGATCGCCGTCTCGCCGTCGCCGTCGAGCAGGTCGTGCGGCGGGATGCCCTGGCGCGTCACCGGCGACTTGTCCGGCGACAGGAAGCGGGCCACGGTGATCTTCAGCGCCGTCGCCAGTCGGCCGGACTCGCCCGGCTTCGTCACCGGGATGATGCACTGGATCAGGCCCTTGCCGTAGGTCGGCTGGCCGAGCAGCCGCGCCCGGTTGTTGTCCTTCAGGGCCGCCACGACCACCTCGGCGGCGCTGGCCGTCTCGCCGTCGATGAGCACCGCCAGCGGCAGCGTCAGCGGGTTGGTCGATTCGACCGGGAACGGCCGATTGAACTGCGGCACCGGGCTCACGCCACGGGTGACGAGGTGGCCGGCAGGCAGGAACAACTCCGCCACCTTGACCGCCGCCTCGAACAGGCCGCCGCCGTTGCCGCGCAGGTCGAGCACGACGCCACGCGCCCCCTGCGTCTGCAGCTGGGCCAGGGCCTCGCGCACCTCCTGCACCGTCGTGTGGCGGAACTCCGTGATCCGCAGGTAGCCGATCGGCTCGGCATCCGTCCCCATGCCCATCGGGTCGGCTAGCAGCCGGTACTCGACCGTCGGCACGACGTACGGGCCGCGGCGGAGCTGGATCGTCTCGACCAGCATCATCTGGCCGTCGCGGAGGACCTCCAGATCGACGATGCTGCCGGACTCGCCGCGCAGGCGGTCGTGGACCGTGCTGGCGTCGAGGCCGGCGATCGGCTGGCCGCCGATCGCGCGGATGCGGTCGTTGGGGTGGAGGCGGTTATCGGCCGGGCCGCGGGGGTAAACGCGGGTGACGACCATCTCGCCGCCGTCGGAGACGACCTCGATGCCGACGCCGGCCGGCACGTCAATTCCGAGGGCCGCGTTGGCGGCCGAGCCGGGCGTCAGGAACAGGGTGTACTCGTCCAGGGCGTTGCACGCCCCGGCGGCCATCTCCAAGGCGAGGGCCACCTGGAACGCCTTGCTCACCGGAATCGCCAGGTCGCTCGCCGTCTGCGACAGCCCCATCACCAGCGTCCGGGCGTCCGGGATATCGACCGGGCCCGGCCGACGGTCGCGCAGGCGGACGAGCTGGGCCTTGAACTCCTTCAGCGCGTCGGAGCCGACGCTCGTCGGCAGGTAGCGGCGAAGGAAGGCGTCGTCCTCCAAGGCCAGCAGCACCTCCTGGACGCCGCTGGCGAACAGCTCGGACAGGGTGGTCCGGTACGGATCGACGTACACCGACGGGACGAGTTGGAGCACCTTCTCGTAGACGTCGAGGGCCCGCGACGGCGTGAGCTGGGCGAGGGCGGCCTCGTAGGTGGGGTCGAGGTGGCGTCGCGCGACCAGATCCCGGCGCAGACAGCGGAGGAGGGCGGTCCGCAGGCCGGCGTTGTTGCGATCCTTGCGGAGGAGGGCCTCGTACAGCGCGGCGGCACCGGACCAGTCCTGCCGCGACTCGGCGTCGGCGGCCAGGCGGCGGGCCTCGGCGGCGGAGAGGACCGGGGACGCGCCCGGCGACTGGGCGGCGACGGGGGCGAGGCAGCACCCGATCAGCAGGGTGACGGCCGAGGCCCAGAGGGTCGCTCTTCGCGGTTGCAAAGCCCACCTCCACCCGCGGGACGGGGGGTTTTCGACAGGGCCGACGCGGCGCACGGCTCGCCCGGAAGGATCCAGCCTGGCAAGAGTATAGTCGGACCGTGCGTGCGGGTCAAACACCAGTTTCGGACGGTTACAAACTTTCCGAAGGCCACGGCCCCGCATCCTCACCGCGGCATGAGCGGCGTGTCGCCTCCGGGCGCAACCACTGTCGCGCGGCCGGGCAGCGAACCCGCCACATCCCTTCGACGAATCGACGGGGACGAATGTTTGGTGGGTTTTTCGATTTTCCGTAACCCGCTTGGGTCACAGGAGCTTGGGGCGAGGGAAAATGAAATGGCGGCCCATTTTGCAACTTCGGTTGCTTCGGGGCACGCAGAATGCTAATTGGTTTAGCTAGGAATTGGTCCCGCGACCGGCAAGAGGGTGCGAGACAAATTCTTGAAAAAATCCGGCCCGCGCTTCCAGACCGGTGCCCTCCCTGCCGATAAGGGGAGTACCGGTTACCCGAGGAACGAGCCGGGGATCGGTTCGACCCCCTTAACTGGTGGCTCCGAGCTACGCCGATAGAGAAGGGCCCGAGGAACGCCGACCTACCCGCCACGGACGCACCCTTGTTCCACCCGGTCGGATGAGCCCTTCCCGCCAGACGTAACCCGTCCACTCCGCGATACCCTATTCGGATCGGCCGGGTGCCCCCGGGCACCGTCCACGGCAAGGCCGCGCTTCGGGCCGCGCCACGCGCCGATCCCCGGAGGACTGGCGATGTTTCCGCTCGATACCCTCCTGGCCGTGGCCCTCCTCACCTATCCGACGGAGGCGCACCACACGCCGGGTTCCTTGCACCATCTCGCCTCGACCCGCCAGGCGGTCCAGACCCTGGCCGTCGAGTGGGAGTTGCTCGACCCGCGCGAGGTGAAGTTCGTCCTGTCCCGCGCCGAGGACTTCGAGGGCGACGTCCGGCTGCTGCAACGCCGCTGGACCGACCTCGCCGACGCGCCGCCGCTGTCGGACAGCCTGCGCTTCCCGGACCGGACCGTCGTCAACGACCTGCTGTCGTTCAACCGCTCCTACCGCCAGATGATCGACCAGCGGCAGGCCCTGGAGCCGGCCCTTTGGTGGGAGCTGCAGGAGATCCTCCGCGAGGTGGACCGCCTGTACCAGATCTGGGACCTCGTCCGCGACGCGCGCTGCGAGTACTACTACGTCACCGTCCGCCGCCAGGCGCTGAAGAAGCTCCAGGGCCTGATCGGCGAGCCGGCCTACTCCGACGGGGCCCTGCCGCCGCACGTCCCGCTGTGGCGCTTCGTCCGCATCGACTGAGCCTACGGCTCCTCCCCGGTCGGCTGCTCGCCACGCGCGGCGAGGCGGACGATCGCCACCAGGCCGTCCGCCCGGGTCAAGGCGACGTGACGCCCGCCTGGGCTCAGGTCGACCCGGGCCGGCAGTTCCGACCGGAGGAACGCCGCCCGGACCGTGCGCGGCCCGTCCGCCGAGGCCGGGTCCGCCATCCACAGCGCCCCCTCGCCGGCGGCGTACCCGAGCAACAACCGCCCATCCGCCCGGAAGGCCAGGTCGTCCAGGCCGCTCCCCGGCGCGCTCAACACGCGCGGCGGCGATCGCATCCGCCGGTTCCAGATCAGCACGCGCCCGTCGGCGGTCGTCCCGGCGAGTCGGCGGCCGGCCGGGTCGAACGCCACCCCTCGGCGGACGTGCTCGCGCTGCGCCAGGACGGCCGTCTCGTCGCCGGTGTCGGGGTGCCACAGGCGCAGGCCGGTCTTTGCCGCCGTGGCCAGCGGCGACCCCTCCGGGGCGAAGGCGAGGCCGCGCACCGGGCCGTCGCCGGCGTGCCAGTCGCGCACCCGCACGCCGGCGGTCGTCCAGACGGAGACCACGCCGCGGTCGTCCCCGCTGGCGACCTGCCGTCCGTCCGGGCTGACGGCGACCTGCTGCGGCGAGCCGCCTTCCGGGCCGCGCCACTCGGTCGCCAGGCGGCGCGTCGCCACGTCCCACAACCGCAGGTGCGCGTCGCGACACGCCGCCGCCAGGAACTGGCCGCCCGGCGAAAAGGCCAGCCCGGCCGCGGCGGCGGGGGACTCGAGCCGAGCGAGAAGTTCGCCGGTCGCCATATCCCAAAGGACGACGGCCCGATCCGCCCCGGCGGAGGCGAGCCATCGGCCGTCCGGCGCGAACGCCACGTCCAGCACCGGGCCGCGGTGGCCGACGAACGGGAAGCGCTCCTCGCCGGCGTCGCCGTCGCGGAAGGCGACCGGGCCGGCCTCGCCGCCGGTGACGAAGGTCGCCCCGTCCGGGGCGGCGGCGACGTAGGCCAGCCCGGGCTCGTCGCGTGAGCTGCGCACCTTGCCCGCCTTGCAGAGCAGGACGTAGCCGTCCGGGCTCACCCCGGCGAGGGCGACCCCGGGCCCGCCGCCGAGCGGGGCCAGGGCGACGACCGGCCACGGCGTCTTGACGCTCGCCGCCTCGGAACGCGGCAGGGGCGGGTCGGCCGCGGCCCCGGCGACGTCCCAGATGCGGATCGTCTCGTCGTCGCCGGCGGAATAGAGGCGCTGGCCGTCCCGGCGGAAGGCCAGGGCGCGGACCGCGCCGCGGTGGCCGGGCAGGATCTCCAGCTGCCGGGGCGTCGCGCTGTCCAGGAGGCGGATGAGGCCGTCCGGGCCGGCCGCCGCGACGCAGCCGCCGTCGGGGCTCCGCGCGACGGCCGTCGGCGCGGCGCGTAGAGAGTGCAGGACCGAGTCGCCCTCGCCGGCCCGGTCCGCCCCCGCGTGCCACGTCCGGACCTCGACGCCCGGCTCACGGCCGGCCCGGGCGACGACGGCCACCAGGGACCGCCCGCCGGCGGGCAGATCGACCGCGTGGACCGGGCCGTTGGTTGCGTGCTCGGCGACGCGCCGCGGCGGCCGGTCCGGCGCGGCCGGGTCGTACTCCAGCACGGCGACGCGCCCGTCGGAGCCGACCGCCAGCCGGCAGCCGTCCGCCCCGAACGCCAGGGCGCGGACCCGCCCGACCCCCGTCGCGGCCGCCTCGCCGAGGGCGGCCCCGCTCGCCGCGTCGGCGAGCTGGACCCGGCCGTCGGCCGTCCCGAGGGCGACCACCCGCCCGTCGGGGCGGAACGCGGCGCACACGAACGGCCCGAACGGCCGGCGGACCGGGTCGCCGAACAGGCCGACTAGCCGGACCGAGCCGCGGCCGGGCTCGGCCGTGCCGAACCGGGCGCGCAGCGCCGGCGCGACGGCGTCCCACCCCAGGGCGTCGGCCGGGCTGGGGCGGCCGGCCAACTCCTCCGGCGAGGGCACCCCCGCCCCGGGCCGGCTCTCCGCCGGTTCGTCCGGCTCCTCCTCCGGCGGCCCGGCGAACCAGACGACCAGCAGGACGGCCAGCGCGAGCAGCGCCGCCCCGACAGCGACCACCCCGGCCGGGAACGGCCGGCGAGGCGGGGGCCGCGCCTCGCCGAGCGCCGCGACGACCTCCCCCGCCGTGGCGAACCGGCGGGCCGGGTCCTTCTCCAGCAGGCGGGCGATGACGGCGGCGAGCCAGTCCGGCACGGCCGGGTTCGCGGCGCGCAGCGGCGGCGGCGGCGCGTCGCACACCTGGCGCAGGACGGCGAGGGCCGACTCGGCCTGGAACGGCGGCCGGCCGGCCAGCAGCTCGTACAGGACGCTGCCGAGGCTGAACAGGTCGGACCGGCCGTCGAGCGGCTCGCCGCGGGCCTGCTCCGGCGACATGTACAGCGGCGTGCCGGCGACGAGGCCGCCGCCGGTCAGGCGGACGTCCTCCTCGCCGCGGGCGAGGCCGAAGTCGGTGAGGACGGCCCGGCCGTCGGCGGCGAGGAGGATGTTCGACGGCTTGACGTCGCGGTGGACGATGCCGGCCGCGTGGGCGGCCGCCAGGCCGGCGGCGACCTCGCGGCCGATGCGCACCACGTCGGCGACGGGGAACGCTCCGCCTCCGGCGAGCCGGTCCTGGAGCGACGGCCCGGCGAGCAACGGCATGACGAAATAGGGCGGGTCGTGGTCCGCCGCGACGTGGAGGATCTCGACGACGTGGGCGTTGCGCAGCGCGCCGGCCTTCTCCGCCTCGCGCAGGAAGCGCCGCCGGGCGGTGACCTTCGACCCGTCTTCGAGGACCTTGACCGCGACGGGTCGGCCGGCCGGGTCCGTGCCGCGGAGGATGACGCCCATGCCGCCCCGACCGACGACGGCCAGGATGTCGTACGGGCCGAGCCGGCCCAGGGCGGCCGGGTTGTTCGACGGCTGCAAAAAGGGCAACTCGACCGGGCCGGGGGCGGTCCGGCGGACGCTCTCGGTTGGCTCGTCGGCCATGGTCGTCTCCGGGCGAGAGAGCGACAGCACGAGGTGTCGTGGCAGGAGTCTAACCCCGCCCTGGCGGCGGAGAAAGGAAATTACCACCGGATTGCAGAAACTGTCAACGGCGGCTTCCCGTCCACCCCCGTGTACAATACCCGGCGCGGGCCGGCGGTGTCGCGCGCGGCCCTTCACGGAACACGGCCATGCTGCGGGAACTCTCTGTCCAGAACCTCGCCCTGATCGAGGACGTCCGCGTCGAGCTGCAGGCCGGCTTCTGCGCCTGGAGCGGCGAGACCGGCGCGGGCAAGTCGCTCCTCCTCGGCGCGCTCGGCCTCCTGCTGGGCGAACGCGGCTCGGCCGACCTGATCCGCGCCGGGGCCGACGAACTCCGCGTCACCGGCCGGTTCGACGTCGCCGACGCCGACGCCCGGGCCGCGATCGAGAAGATCCTCGACGCCTCGCTCGAGGACGGCGAAATCCTCCTGTCGCGCCGCCTTGCCCGCTCCGGCCGCAGCCAGGCCTACGTCAACGACCAGCCGGTCGCCGTCGGCACGCTCAAGCAGGTCGGGGCCCACCTCGTCGACGTCCACGGCCAGCGCGAAACGGCGTCGCTGCTCCAGCCGGCGTACCAGCTGCGTCTGCTCGACGCCTACGGCGGCCTCGACGCCCCGCGCAAGAAATACCACGACCTGGCCGAGCAGGTCCGCGCGGCGCGGGCCCGCTTCAAGAAGCTCGCCGCCGAGCGGCAGCAGCGGCAGCGCGAGCTGGCCCTGATCCGCTTCGAGCGCGACGAGATCGACCAGGCCCGCCTCGAACCCGGCGAGCTGGCCGAACTGACCCGCGAACGCGAACGGCTGGTCAACGCCCAGAGCCTGCAGCAGTTCGCCGCCAAGGGCTACGCCGTCCTCTACGAGGAGGACGGCTCCCTGCTCGAACAGCTCGGCCACCTCGCCCGCGAGGCGGAGTCCTGGCTCCGGCTCGACCCGGGGTTGAAAGACCTCGTCGAGCGGCTGGAGGCGCTCCAGGCCGGCGTCGAGGACGTCGCCGGCACGCTGCGCGACCTCGGCGACGAGTGGGAGGCCGACCCGGAACGCCTCGACGAGGTCGAACGCCGCGTCGAGCTGCTGCGCCGCCTCGAAGGCAAGTACCGCAAGACGATCGACGAGCTGATCGTCTACCGGGTCGGCCTCGACGAGCAGGAGGCGAAGCTCCAGGGCGAGGAGGACGACCTGGAGGGGATCGAGGCGGACCTGGCCAGGCTGTGGACCGACCTGGCGAAGGCGGCCGGCGAGTTGGGTAAGAAGCGGGCCGGCGTCGCGAAGAAGCTCGCCGCCGAGGTGCAGAAGCAGCTCGCCGACCTCGGCATGCCGGACGCCCGCCTGGAGGCGGTGCTGGAGCCGGTCGTGCTCGGGGCCGACCCGGCGACGGCGGAGGTGCCGTCGCACGGCACGGAGCTGCTCGAGCTGACGCTCGCCGCCAACCCGGGCGAGCCGGCCCAGCCGCTGCGCAAGGTCGCCTCCGGCGGCGAGCTGTCGCGGACGATGCTCGCCCTGAAGACCGTCCTCGCCGAGCACGACAAGCGCGGCACGCTCGTCTTCGACGAGATCGACGCCAACGTCGGCGGCCGGCTCGGCGACGTGCTCGGCAAGAAGCTGGCGGCGCTCGGCCGACGGCACCAGGTCGTCTGCGTGACGCACCTCGCCCCGGTGGCGAGCTACGCGCGCCACCACTGGAGCATCCGCAAGACGAAGAAGGCCGGCCGGACCGTGACGCAGATCCAGCCGCTCGCCCGGGACGACGACCGGGTCGAGGAGCTGGCGTCGATGCAGCGCGGCGAGGCGCGGACGGCCTCGACCCGGCAGGAGGTCACCGCGATGCTCGCCGAGGCGAAGAAACACTGGTGACAACCGCCCACGGCCGATGGCCTTTCCACCACGGTGCATCATGACGGACTGGCCCCCCTCCCGCGTCGCCCTCGCCCTGGCCGGGCTGGGCGTCGTCGCTTGCGCCGCCGCCTTCGCCGACTCGCCCGGCGGGGCGCTCGTCGCCCTGGCCGCCGCGGCCGGCGGGGCGGCCGTCGTCACCCGGCCGCGGCGCAAGTCGGGGCCGAGCCTCGAGGAGCAGCGCTACCGCTCCCTGGTCGAGGCGACGGCGGCCATCGTCTGGAACACGCCCGCCTCGGGCGAGTTCGAGGCCGCCCAGCCGGAGTGGAGCGCCTACACCGGCCAGACGTTCGACCAGCTCAAGGGCTGGGGCTGGCTCGACGCCGTCCACCCGGACGACCGGCCGACCACCGCCGCGGTCTGGTCCGCCGCCGTCGCGAGCCGGTCGCTGTACCAGGTCGAGCACCGCCTCCGCCGCCACGACGGCGTCTACCGCCACATGATGGTCCGGGCGGTGCCGATCCTCGACGAGCGCGGCGAGATCCGGGAGTGGGTCGGCGTCCACACCGACATCGACGACCTGAAGCGGGCCAAGGACGCCGCCGAGCGGAACGCCGCCTGGGCGCGCCTCGTCGTCGAGACGGCGTTCGACGCGTTCGTCGTCATGGACGCCGCCGGCGACATCCGCGACTGGAACCCGCAGGCGGAGGCGATCTTCGGCTGGTCGCGCGCCGAGGCGGTCGGCCGGCCGCTCGCCGAGACGATCGTCCCGCCGGAGTACCGCGCCCGCCACACGCAGGGCCTGGCCCGCTTCCTGGCGACCGGCGAGGGGCCGGCCCTGAACAAGCGCCTCGAGCTGGCCGCCGTCCACCGCGACGGCCACCGCTTCCCGGTCGAGCTGACGATCGTCCCGCTCCGCCAGGGGGACGACTACGTCTTCAGCGCCTTCGTCCAGGACATCCGCGACCGCAAGCGGGCCGAGGCCGCCCTGCGCGAGGCGAAGGACGCCGCCGAGACGGCGAACCGGGCGAAGAGCGAGTTCCTCGCGAACATGAGCCACGAGATCCGCACGCCGATGAACGGCATCCTCGGCATGACGGAACTCGCCCTCGACACCGACCTGGCCGCCGACCAGCGCGAGTACCTCGAGGCCGCCAAGATGTCGGCCGACTACCTGCTCGCCGTCATCAACGACATCCTCGACTTCTCGAAGATCGAGGCCGGCAAGCTCGACCTCGACCCGGTCGATTTCTCGCTGCGCGACCACCTCGACGAGACGGTCTCCGCCCTGGCGCTGCGGGCGCACGGCAAGGGGCTGGAGCTGGTCGCCGACGTCGCCGACGACGTGCCGGACGGCCTGGTCGGCGACACGGGCCGGCTGCGGCAGATCGTCGTCAACCTGGTCGGCAACGCCGTCAAGTTCACCGCCGCCGGCGAGGTGGTCGTCCGGGTCGAGCTGGAGTCGCGGACCGCCGACGAGGCCCGGCTCCACTTCGCGGTGCGCGACACGGGGATCGGCATCCCGGCGGCGAAGCTCGGGGTGCTGTTCAAGGCGTTCTCGCAGGTGGACAGCTCGACGACGCGCCGCTACGGCGGGACCGGCCTCGGCCTGGCGATCGCGGCCCAGCTGGTCAAGCTCATGGACGGCCGGGTCTGGGTCGAGAGCGAGGAGGGCCGGGGGAGCACGTTCCACTTCACGGCCCGGTTCGGCCTGGGCCACGGCTCGACCCCGCCGCGGCCGGCGGCCGATGTCGCCCGGCTGAAGGACCTGTCCGTGCTGGTCGTCGACGACAACGCGACGAACCGGCGCATCCTCGACGCGCTCCTGACGCGCTGGGGCCTGCGGCCGACTCTGGCCAGCGACGGCCCGGAGGCGCTGGCCCTGCTGCGCCGGGCGGCGGCCGCAGGCCGGCCGTTCGCCGTCGTCCTGCTCGACCACATGATGCCGGAGATGGACGGCCTGATGCTCGCCGCGGAGATCCTGCGCCACCCGGAGCTGGCCGGCTCGGTGCTGATGATGCTCTCGTCGGCCGACCGGCGCGAGACGAGCGCCCGCTGCCGCGACCTCGGCCTGGCGGCCCACCTGACCAAGCCGGTCAAGCGGGCCGAGCTGCTCGCGGCGCTGCTGCGCCTGTGCGCCGGTCCGGACGTCGTCCGGGCACCCGCCCCGCGGCCGGGCTTCGGGCCGTGCGCCCGGCCGCTGCGGCTGCTGCTCGCCGAGGACAACGCCATCAATCAGAAGCTCGCCGTCCGCCTCCTGGAGAAGCGCGGCCATTCGGTCGTCGTGGTCGGCAACGGCAAGGAGGCCCTCGCCGCGTTGGAGGCCGGCGCGTTCGACGTCGTCCTGATGGACGTGATGATGCCGGAGATGGACGGCTTCGAGGCGACGGAGGCGATCCGGGCGCGCGAGGCCGGCAGCGGCGGCCACGTCCCGATCGTGGCGATGACGGCCCACGCGATGAAGGGCGACCGGGAGCGCTGCCTCGCCGTCGGCATGGACGGCTACGTCGCCAAGCCGCTCCAGGCCGGCGAACTGTTCGACGTCGTCGAGGGGCTGGCGGCGAGGGGGTGACGCCCGCCCTCACTTCGCCGGCATCAACACCCGCGGCGCGTTGCCGATCAGGGCGTACAGCCGGTACTGCGCCCGGGTGAAGTCGAGCACCGCCGCGAGGTAGTTCAGCCGGGCCTGGTTCAGGATCTGCACCGCCTGGAGTGGCCGCAGCGCGTCGAACAGGTTCTTCGGGTCGACGACGTTCTCGATCGACTCCTGGTTGATGCGGTACAGCTCGGTCGCCTCCTTGACGGCGTTCTCGGCCAGGTCGAGCGCCTCGTACCGCGCCGCGGCGACCTGGGCCGCCTCGACGATCTCGGCGACGAGGCGCGCCTGGGTCTCGGCCTGGGCGAAGTTCGCCTGGTCGAGGGCGGCCCGTTGGGCGGCGACCTCGTCGTGGTAACTCAGGCCGAAGTTCTTCAGCTCCCAGTAGACCTGGAGCGTGAGCTGGTTGCGCGAGCTGAAGTCGGACAGGTCGTCGTTCTTGCCGCCGCCGAACGACCCGACCTGGTTCTGCAAGGCGACCTTCGGCATCAGCGGCGACAGGGCCTGGGCCCGGACGCGCTGCCACGCGGCGGCGATCGCCTCGCGGTGGGCGGCGAGGTCCGGCCGGGTCGCCAGCGCGGCGGCGACGAGGTCATCGACGCTCGCCTTCGGGTCGATCAGCGTCACCGGGACGGCGGCCGTGTCGGTCGGAACGAGGCGGACGCCCGGCTCCAGCAGCAGTAGCCGGCCGAGCCGGGCGCTGGCGACGCCGACGCGCCCCTCCAGCTCGACGCGCTCCGCCCGGCGGAAGAGCACCTCCGACTGGGCGCGCTCCACGTCGCCGGCGGTCCGGTCGAGCTTCGCCTCCTTGGCGTTGCGGGCGGCGGTCAGGAGCGCCTCGGCCCGGCGGAGCGTGTCGGCGTTGACGTCGAGGGACGTGTAGACCTGGACCAGGTCGAGGTAGGCCAGGACGGCGTCCAGCTCGGTGCCGAGCATGACCGCCTGGGAGCGGTACTCCTCCGCGGCGGCGACGCGCCGGCTGACGAGCGGCCGGTAGATCGCGTCGCCGACGTCGAGGGTGAGCATCGGCCCGCCGCTGGCGAACAGGTTCTGGCGCGACACGCCGAACACCTCGCCGCGCTGGTTCTGCGTCTGGCCGTCGAACCGGTTATACGTCGCCCCGGCGGTCAGGCTCGGCAGCCACTGCACCTCGGCGACGGCGAGGCGCGCCTCCGCCTCGCGCACCCGGGCGTGGGCGAACTGCACGGCCGGGTTCTTCTCGTCGACGAGGCGGATGACCGTCGGCAGGTCGATCGGCAGGGTGACGAGCTGGCCGTAGTTCGGCCGGGGCCGAGTCGTGCCTGGCTCGGTGTCCTTCTTCGGCGCGGGTAGCTCCTCCGGCTCGGCCTTGTCCTTGTCGGCCTTGCCCGGTGCGGGCAGTTCGTCGGGGATCGAGGCGGCTGCGTAGCGGACCGTGGCGACCGGGACCGGCTCCTGTCCCAGCTTCGCCCGCAGGTCGGAGTCCAGCGCGGAGCAGCCGGCAACGCACCCCGCCAGGAGCGCGCCGAGCCGGAGCCATCGGGTCGTCCCGTACCGCATGACGGCCTCCTTGCCGTATCGGGCGAATCACCACTCGCTCAGGCCGACGTGGACGTTCGCCCCGTCGCCGAGTTCCAGCTGCCGGGCGACGACGACCGCTTCCTTGCCCGTCAGGTCGGCGAGCATCTCGCGGGTCTTACCGTCCGGCCCCTTCCGTTGCGTGACGGTCGCGACACGCACCGTCTTGCCGTCGGTCATCTGCACCCGGACCGGCACCTGGTCGGTCTTGCCGTCCGCGACGACGAGGATGTACGTCGTGCCGCTCCGCGAATAGACCGCGGCGGCCGGCAGGACGTACGACTCGCCGAAGTCCCCCACCGAGACGGTGACCCGGGCGGTCATCCCCGGCAGGATGCGCCGCTTGCTCGCCGCCCCGTTCGCGAACGCCGGCACCGGGGCGGCGTCCTCGACCCCCTTGATCGGCCGTTCCAGCCCCCCGGTCTGGAACGCCTGGACGACCGTGCGGTACTCGTCCGCGTCGCCGTTGAACAGGTCGACCTCGACGCGCATCGTCCGGTCGGCGTTCGCCACCGTCGGGGCGCAGCGCGTCACCGCCGCGGGGATCGTCAGGCCGGGCAGGTCGTCGATGCGCACCTCGGCCGGCGTCCCGTTCGCGATCGACGCGGCGGTGCTGTCCGGGAAGCGGGCGCTCACCGTGACGATGTCCACCCGGGCGACCGAGATGAGCACCTCGCTCACGCCGGTCGTCGCGTTCTGGACGAACGACCCCGGATCGACCGCCCGGCGGACGATCACCCCGTCGAACGGGGCGCGCAGCTTGGCGAAGTTCGCGATCGCCCGGGCCCGTTCCAGTTCCTTCCTTGCGACCTCGATCTGGGCCTTCTTCAACTCGACGTCGGCCAGGGCTGCCTCGTACCGCGCGTCGGTCTCGTTCGCGTCGGCCCTCGCCCGATCGACGTTCGCCCGGGCGGAGGTGACGGTCGCCTCGCTGGCGAGGTAGTCGCGTTCCTCCTCCTCGACGACGCTGCCGACGACGGTCCCCCGTGCCGCCAACCCCTTGAAGCGCTCGAACTTGCGCTTCTTCAGGTCGCGCGTCGCGATCGCCCCCTCCACGTCGGCCAGACGCTGCTTGATGGTGGCGGCGGAAACGTCCTTGGCGGCGAGGGCGTCTTTAACCTTCGCCCGCGAGACTGTCAACTCCTGTTCCCGTTGCAACACCATCGCGTCGGCCCGGGCGATGTCCTGCTCCGCCTCGGGGACGTCGATCTCGATGAGGAGGTCGCCCTTGCGGACCTTGTCGCCGATGTCGCGGTGGACCTTCGTGACGATGCCCGAGGCGCGGGCGCGCAGGTCGGCCTGGTAGAACGGCTCGACCGTGGCGATCTGCTCGGCGGTGATGGCGACGGACGCCTCCTTCTTCGGCCGGACGGCCTTCACCGTCGGGACGGAATGGTCGCGCGGCCCGTGGCCGGGGGAGGCCGCCTTGCCGGCGAACGGGTTCGGCAGGAACCCGGCCAGGACGCCGACGCCGCCGGCCGCGCCGCAGACGGCGAGGCCGACGAGCAGGCCGAACGTCAGCCAGCGGCGCTGGAGTCCGGTCGGGGCGTGGCCGTGCGGCGGGGCCTCGTGGTGGCCGTCCGGGTGATCGACGGGGTGGTCGTTGGTCATCGGCGGGTCTCCGGTTGTCTTCCGTGGGGCGACCGTCCTCGGTCGCCTCTTCGTCTCCGAAGGCGACCAAGGACGGTCGCCCCACATCCGAACGTCACGCCGGCTCGGCGTGCGGCTGGTGCTTATCCGAGACGAGCAGCGTGAACAGGATCGGCACGACGAGCAGCGTCAGGGCCGTGCTCGTGATCAGGCCGCCGACGACCGCCCGGGCAAGCGGCGTCAGCGCCTCGCTGCCGCGGCCGAGCCCCAGCGCCATCGGCAGCAGGTCGAGGAACGTCGCCAGGAACGTCATCAGGATCGGCCGCAGCCGGATCACCGCCGCCGTCGTGATCGCCTCGTGGACGCCCTTGCCCTGCTTGCGCAACTGGTTCGCGAAGTCGATCAGCAGCACGCCCTGCGACACGACGATGCCGACCAGGAAGATGACGCCCATCTCCGACTGGATGTTGAGCGTCGTCCCTGTCGCCCACAGGATCGTCAACACGCCGATCAGCCCCAGCGGCACCGTCGCCATGATGATGAGCGGCACGACGAACGACCGCATCAGCGGCACCATGAGCAAGTAGACGAGCACCGACGCCAGGGCGAGGCCGAACCCGAGGCTGCTGAACGACTCGTTCATGCGGGCGTACTCGCCCTTCAGCTCGATCTTCATGCCCTTCGGCACCTCGATCGGGGCGATCTTCTGCTCGATCGCGGCGGCGAGGCTGCCGATGTCGCGGTTCTCGGTGTTGACCATGACGTCGACGACGCGCTTCAGGCCGACGTGGTTGAACTCGACCGCCTGGGTCGTCTCGCGCACGCCGACGAGCGAGCTGAGCCGGACCGGCGTCTTCTGGTTCGTCCCGGTCGCGAAGACGTTGCTCAGGTCGGAGAGCTGGAAGGTCGGGTCGTCCGGGTACTGGACCGCGATGAAGTACTGGTTGCCGCTCTTCGGGTCGATCCAGAAGTTGCGCGTCAGGGCGATGCTCGAATTGACCGCGGTGACGACCTGCATGACGACGTCGCGCGCCGTCAGGCCGACGCTCGCCGCCTTGTCGCGGTTGACCTCCATGACGAGGTACGGCGAGTCGTTGCGCTGCAGCACCCGCACGTCGGCCGAGCCGGGGATGCCCTGGACGGCCCGCTTCACCCGGGCGGCGAGCTCGAACTTCTGGTCCGGCGAGCCGCCGGTGATCTGGATATCGATCGGCGACGACGCCCCGAAGTTGAGCGCCGCGGAGACCATGCCGCCGGTGTCGAAGCTGAACTCCAGGTCGGCGAAGTCGTCCTCGGCGGCGAAGGCCTGCCGCAGGACGACGGCGTACTCCTGGGCGGACTTCGTCCGGTGCTCGGTCAGCTGCAGGCGGATGACGGTGTCCTGCTGGCCGGCGTTCTGCGAGTAGGCCGCCGACCAGTCGTTGTTCAGGCCGATCTCGGAGACGACCGTGTGCAGCTCGTCGTGCGGGATGACCTCGGCGATGACGCGCTCGACGTCGATGACGCGCCGCTCGGTCGCGTCGAGGCGGAGGTTCGACGGGGCCCGCACCTGGATGGTGATCTGGCCGGCGTCCACCGCCGGGAAGAACTCCTTGCCGATGAAAAAGAACAGGCCGAGCGAGCCGACGAACAGGGCGGCGATCACCGCCAGGGCCTTGAGCCGGTGGCCCAGCACCCAGTGGAGCAGGACGCCGTAGCGCTGCGTCATGCCGGTCAGGAAGCCGTCGATCGTGCGGTAGATCCGGCCGAAGAAGCCGACCGACTCGATCTTGGCCTGCGGCGCGCCGGTGTGGGCCGGCCGGTGCTCGTGCTCGTGGCCGTGGCCGTGCTGGCCGTGGCTCCGCAGCATCTTCGCGCACAGGCTCGGCACGAACGTCCAGCTCAGGATGAACGAGAACAGCATCGCGAACGCGACCGCCATCGTCAGCGGCTGGAACAGGAAGCCGCTCACGCCGGGCGTCATCGCGACCGGGCAGAGGACGATGATCAGCGCCAGGGTCGCGATGATGACCGGCAGGGTCAGCTCGCCGGTCGCGTCCATCGACGCCTGGAAGGCGCTCTTGCCCATGCCCATGTGGCGGTGGATGTTCTCCAGGACGACGATCGCGTTGTCGATGAGCGGCCCGATCGCCAGGAACAGGCCGCCGAGGGTCATGACGTTGATCGTGTTGCCGGTCGTCTTCAGGCCGATGATCGCGCCGAGGATCGACAGCGGCAGGGCGAGCGTCGCGATGACCGTCATGCGCCAGTCGCCGAGGAAGACGAGGATCATGATCGAGACGAGGATCGCGCCGATGAAGCCCTCGTGGATCAGGCTCTCGATCGCGGTCCGGACGTACTCGGTCTGGTCGATGACGAACGCGAGCTTGCTCCCCTCGGGCAGCTCGCTCTCCATGTCCGGGATGGCGGCGTTGACGCCCTCGGCCACCGTGAGGCTGCTCGCCCCCTGCTGGCGGTAGATCGGGACGAAGACCTGCTGCTTGCCGTCGACCCGGACGCGCGACTTCTGGATGACGGCGTCATCGACGACGGTCGCCACGTCGCGGAGGAGGATGTGCCGGCCCGGCTCGAAGACGATCGGCAGGTCGGCGATGTCCTCGACCGTGCGGGCCATGGCGTTCGTGTCGAGGGCGATCTGGTAGTCGCCGATGTAGGCCGTGCCGGGCGAGACCATCAGGTTGCCCTGGTCGAGGGCGCGGACGACGTCGACCGGCGACAGGCCGCGGGCTTCGAGCTTGTCCTCGTCGAGGTAGACCATGATGCGGCGGTCCTTGCCGCCGACGACGACCGGGGCGACGCAGCCGCGCACGGAGCCGAGCCGGTTGCGCACCTCGACGCGGGCGAGGTCCTTGACCGCCTGCTCGGCCATGCCGGCGTTACTGACGGTGAGGACGCCGAGCGGGATGGTGCCGGTCGGGTCGAACGGCAGCGAGACGGGCGGCAGGGTGTTCGTCGGCAGGTAGGGCATCGCCGCCCCGGTGAGCGAGTTCGTCTGCGTCAGGGCGGTGCTCGGGTCGATCGCGTCCTGGAAGTAGAGCTTGACGACGCTGACGCCGGAGACGGAGCGCGACTCGACGTTCGCGACGCCGGGGGCCTGGTTGACCCAGCGCTCGACCCGGTCGGTGATCGTGCGTTCGATCGACCGGGCCGGCATGCCGTTGAAGTAGGTCAGAACCTGGACGGCTGGCGTCTTGAACTGGGGCAGGATGTCGACCGGGATGGTGTAGACGGCGACGAGGCCGAGGATGGCGATGAAGAGGGCGAAGACGATCACGCCGTAGACGTTGCCGAGCGCGAGTCGAACGAGCCACATGCGGGAGCCCTCGCCAGGTAGGAATTCACAGGCTAAACGATCGTGGCGGGGGATGCAACCCGCCGTCCTCCGCGTTCCCCTCTTGACCCCGGACCGCCCCCTCGACTACGATCTCCCCACTTACCAGCCCCGACAGGACGTCGGGCCGACGCACGCACGGACGCCGCACCATGGCCTTCAACTCCTGGAAGTTCGTCCTCTCCTTCCGGATAGTCTACACCGCGTATCTCCTCCTTCGTCGGAACTACCATCGACGACACCCTCTATTCCTCGTCGTCGCGTACCGCTTCTGCGCATCGTCGGGCTGGCGCTTCGCCGGCCGGGCGGCGACAACGGCCGCGGGGCGGCTCTCCCGCCCTGCGCCGAGGTGAGGATCCCGCCATGCCGACCCGGACACGGACGACCGGCGCGCTCCTGGCGATCGACTGGCCGGAGGTGCTCACCTGGGACCACGACCAGGTGCTGCGCTACGCCCTGGTCGCCGAGCTGCTCGACCGCCTGCTGGCGGACTGTCACGGCACCGTCACCGTGCTCGACGTGGGGTGCAACGTCCTGGCGCGCTGGCGGCACCTGCTCGACCCGGGCCGGGTGCGCGTCGTCCGGGCCGACGTCGAGCCGGTCGGCGGCGACGACTTCGTCCTGCTCGAACGCGGCCGGCCGTTGCCGTTCGCGAAGGGGGAGTTCGACGCCGTCGTCGCGCTGGAGGTCCTGGAGCACATGCCGGCGGCGTCGCGCGGCCGGTTCGTCGCCGACTGCTTCCGGGTGAGCCGGTGCGGCGCGGTCTGGACCTGCCCGGAAGGCCGGCCGGACGTCGCCCGCGCCGAAGCGGTCGCCGAGGCGGCGTTCGCGGCACGGCACGGGCGCGAGCACCCGTTCCTGGAGGAACACGCCGAGTTCGGCCCGCCGACGCGGCGCGAGTTGACCAAGGCGATGCAAGACCTCGACGCCCCGTTCGCGCTGTTCGCCAACGCGCCGCTGTCGCGCTGGCTGGCGGCGATGCTCCTGAGCGAGACGCTCCACGAGCGGGCGGTGCCGCTCGCGGTCCGGGTCCGGCTCAACGAACGGCTCGGCCTCGCCTACCCGGCCGGCGAGCCGCCGTACCGCCTCGTCGCCGTCGCGGCGCGGACGTTCGCCGCGACGGACGCCCTCGCGCCGCTGCCGGCGGGGAGCCCCGGCGTCCTGCTCAAGGCGGCCGGCCCGGCGGCGGACGACCCGGTGCCGGCCGGCCTCAACCTGCTCGCGACCCTGCTCGGCGAGGTCGGCGCGGAGGCGCAGCCGGTCCGCGCCCGGGCCGAGACAGCCGAGCGCGACCTGGCCCGCACCCGCGACGACCTCGCCGCCGCGACCGCCCGGGCCGAGGCGGAAGAGGCCCGCGCCGACCTGACCCGGCTCGAGGCCGACCAGGAACGGGCCATCGCGACGAACTTCACGGCCGGCGTCGCCGGGTCGTGGTCGTGGAAGCTGCTGGCACCGCTGCGTCGCCTGCGCACCTGGCTCGTGCCGCGCCGCTACGGCGCGTCGCGCCTGCTGCCCTTGCACCAGGTCGAGCGGCTCGACGACGCCGCGCCGGTCTTCCAGATCCTCGGCGACGATCCGCAGCTGCTGCTCCCCTGCACGCTGCCGGCCGGCTGGCTGCGGATCGACTACCGCCTGCACGCCGACCGGGCGACGCACCTGGAGGTGTTCGCCGACCACGGCGACGGCTTCCACGCCGACACGCGTCTCCACCGCGAGGCGGTCGAGGGGACGGCCGAGCGGACGTGCTACGTCTACCTCGCCCGGCCGGCCCGGGCCCTGCGGCTCGACCCGGCCGAGGCCCCGTGCCGGGTGCGACTGGAGCGCTTCGACGTCCGCACCGTCACGCCGGCCGAGGCGCTGGGCCGGGCGCTCGGCGGCAAGCTCGGCCTGTTGTGGAAGTACCGCTGCCTCGGCCCGGCGTTGCTGCGCGGCCTGGCCCTGCTCGCGCGCGGCCGGGTCGGCACGTTCGTCCGCAAGCTCTACGCCGGCCTCGACGGAAACCGCAACGACACGCCCGAGCACTACTCGCACGAGGACGCCTACGCCGCCTGGGTCGAGAACCGCCGCCTGACCGACGCCGACCGCGAGCGGCTTCGCGCCGAGGCGGAGGCGATGGCCGATCCGCCGACGATCTCGGTGCTGGTGCCGACGTTCAACACGCCGGCCGACCTGCTGCGGAAGTGCCTCGACAGCGTCCTGCGGCAGACGTACCCGCACTGGCAGCTCTGCGTCGCCGACGACGGCTCAACCGCCCCGCATGTCCGGCCGATCATCGAGGAGTACGCCGCCCGCGACAGCCGCGTGTCACTCACCTTCCGGCCGGAGACGGGAAACATCTCCGCCGCGACGAACTCGGCCCTCGCCCTGGCGAAGGGCGAGTTCGTGGCCCTGCTCGACCACGACGACGAACTGGCCGAGCACGCCCTGTCGCGCGTCGCGGCGACGCTCGCCGCCGACCGGGCGCTCGACATGGTCTACAGCGACGAGGACAAGCTCGAACCGGACGGCCGACGCAGCGACCCGTTCTTCAAGCCGGACTGGTCGCCGGAGTACTTCCTCACCTGCATGTACACCTGCCACCTCGGCGTCTATCGTACGACGCTGGCACGCGAGATCGGCGGCTTTCGGAGCGCGTACGACTCGGCCCAGGACTACGACTTCGTCCTGCGCTTCACGTCGCGCACCGATCGCATCGCCCACATCCCCGACGTGCTTTACCACTGGCGCAAGACGCCGACCTCGACCGCGTCCGGCGGCGACGCCAAGCCGCAGGCCCACGACACAGCGGCGAACGCCCTGCGGGCGTGGCTCGCCGAGACCGGCCGCGATGGGGCCGTCGAGCCGACCGAGATGGCCGGCTTCCACCGGGTGCGCTTCGCCATACAGGGTACGCCGAAGGTGAGCGTGGTCATCCCGAGCGGCACGAAGCGGGCGACGCTGCACGGCAAGGAGACGTGGTTCGTCGCCCGGTGCGTCGAGAGCCTCCGCGAGCAGACGACGTACCCGAACGTCGAGGTCGTCGTCCTCTACAACGACGCGATCGACCCGGACCTGGAACGTCTCCTGCGCAACCTCGACGCCCGGCTGGTGAACTACCGCCAGCCGGGGCCGTTCAACCTCGCCGACAAGATGAACCGCGGCGCGGCCGAGGCGACCGGCGGCCAACTCGTCTTCATGAACGACGACATCGAGGTGCTGACGCCGGACTGGGTCGAGGCGATGCTGGAGCACGCCCAGCGGCCGGAGATCGGCGCGGTCGGCGCGAAGCTCCTCTTCCCGAACGGCCGACTGCAGCACGGCGGCGTCCTCATCCCGGGCGGTTGCCCGACGCACGCCTTCTACGCCTACCCGGGCCAGTACCCCGGCTACTTCAACAGCCAGCGCGTCGTGCGCAACTGGGTCGCCGTCACCGGGGCGTGCATGATGACGCGGGCGGAACTGTTCCGCGCCGTCGGCGGCTTCGATGTTAGTTTTCCGCTTAATTACAACGACGTCGATTATTGTCTCCGCGTCGGCGAGCGCGGCCTGCGGAGCGTCTGCACGCCGTACGCGCGCCTGGTGCATTACGAGTCGGTCACCAAGGACGGCTTCTTCCCGGTCGAGTTGGAGGCGTTCCAGAAGCGCTGGGGGGCGAAGCTGCCGTTCGACCCGTACTACAACGCGAACTTCGACCAGGGCGGGCACGACTTCCGGATCGACCCGCGGCGAAAGGACGGTGGCCGATGAAGGTCGTCCTGCTGTGCGGCGGACTCGGCACGCGCATCCGCGAGCAGTCCGAGCTGCTCCCGAAGCCGCTCATCCCGGTCGGCGGCCGGCCGATCGTCTGGCACGTCATGGCCCACTACGCCCAGTACGGCTTCCGGCGGTTCGTCCTCTGCCTCGGGTACAAGCACGAGTGCTTCGTCGATTACTTTCTCAACTACCGCTACCACAGCCGCGACCTGACGGTCCAGCTCGGCCGACGGCGGCGCGTCCGGCTGCACGCCGGCGACGACCCGGCCGTCAACTGGCGCGTCACCCTGGCCGACACTGGCCTGAAAACCAACACCGGCGGCCGGGTGCGCCGCGCGGCGAAGTACCTCCGCGGCGAGACGTTCCTGCTCAGCTACGGCGACGGCCTGTGCGACGTCGATCTGCACGACCTCGTCAGTTTCCACCGCGAGCAGGGCAAGCTCGCCACGGTGACGGCGGTCCACCCGGCCGGCCGGTTCGGCGAGATCGATCTGGACGGGCCGCGCGTGCGCAGCTTCGCCGAGAAGCCGCAGACGACGGCCGGCTACATCAACGGCGGGTTCATGGTCTTGCAGCGCGAGTTCGTCGAGCGGTATTTGAACGAGCCGGACTGCGTGTTGGAATCCGACGCCCTGGCGCGCTGCGCACGCGACGGCGAACTGGCGGCGTACTGCCACGACGGCTTCTGGCAGTGCATGGACACGCCGCGCGAACACGCCCTGATCGAGGACCTGTGGGCGACCGGCCGCGCGCCGTGGGCGCGCGGCCCGGAGGTGACCGAACGCGTCGCGGTGCCGAAGAAGGGGTGACGTCATGCACGACCTGGACTGGTACCGCGGCCGGCGGGTGCTCGTCACCGGCCACACCGGCTTCAAGGGCGCGTGGCTGACCCTGTGGCTGCAGCGCCTCGGGGCGGATGTCGCCGGGCTGTCACTCGACCCGGGAACGCCGTCGCTTTTCCGGGCGGCCGACCTCGGGCCGACCGTCCGCTCCCACGCCGGCGACGTGCGCGATCGGCGCTTCGTCCAGCTCGTCGTCAGCCAGGAGAAGCCGGAGGTCGTCTTCCACCTCGCCGCCCAGCCGCTCGTCCGCCGGTCGCAGCGCGAGCCGGTCGAGACGTTCGCCACCAACGTCCAGGGCACCGTCCACGTCCTCGAAGCGGTCCGCCATACCGACAGCGTCCGGGCGGTCGTCTGCGTCACGAGCGACAAGTGCTACGACAACCGCGGCTGGGACTGGGGCTACCGCGAGAACGACCCCCTCGGCGGCGAGGATCCGTACAGCGCCTCCAAGGCGGCGGCCGAGCTGGCGGTCCGGGCGTACCGGGCGAGCTTCTTCGACCGGGCCGACGAGCCGGTCGGCGTCGCGAGCGTCCGGGCCGGCAACGTCCTCGGCGGGGGCGACTGGGCCGAGGACCGCATCCTGCCCGACGCGATCCGGTCGCTGATTTCCGGCGTGCCGATCCGGGTCCGACGGCCGGGTGCGGTGCGGCCGTGGCAGCACGTCCTGGACGCCCTGGCCGGCTACCTCGCCCTCGCGCCGAAGCTCGCCGCCGAGCCGCGCGCCTACGGCGGGGCGTGGAACTTCGGCCCCGTCCCCGACAACGCCACCCCGGTCCGCGAGCTGATCGACCTCGTCGTCGCCCTGTGGGGCGGCGGCAAGGTCGAGACCGACCTCGGCGGCGAGCACGAGCCGATCGAGGCCGGCTACTTGCGCCTCGCGATCGATAAGGCGACCGCCCGCCTGCCGTGGCGGCCGTTGTGGGACCTCGCCACGACGGTGCGACTGACGGTCGCCTGGCACCGGGCCCAGCAGCGCGGAGCCGACCCGGCCCGGCTGCGCGAGCTGTGCCTGGAGCAGGTCGCCGCCTACGAGGCCGCCTGGACCGACCGCCTGTCGCCCGTGGAGCCGATCGTCGCGACCATCACCCCGAAGAGGGCCTCCGCATGAAGACGACCTGCTGCCGGATCTGCGGCCACGCCGAACTGCTGCCGATCCTCGACCTCGGCGACATGCCTCTGGCGAACCGTTTCCTGCGCCCCGAGCGGGCGGACGAGCCGGAGCCGCGCTTCCCGCTCCGGCTGACGCTTTGCCCGTGGTGCGGCGGCGTCCAGCTCGACGAGGAGGTGCCGCGCGAGGTGCTCTTCGACGACTACGTCTACGTCTCCGGCACGTCGGACGCCGTCCACCGCCACGCCGCCTGGCTGGCCGAGTCGACGACGCAGCGCTACGGCCTCGGCGCGGACGACCTCGTCGTCGAGGCGGCGAGCAACGACGGCACCGTGCTCAAGACGTTCCGCTGGCACGGCGTCCGGACGCTCGGCGTCGAGCCGGCCGCGAACGTCGCCGAGGTGGCCCGCGAGGAGGGCATCGACACGCGCGTCGCCTACTTCGACGAGCGCGTCGGCGACGAGTTGGCCCGCGAGGTCGGCCCGGTGAAGCTCTTCGTCGCCCGGCACGTCCTGGCCCACGTCCAGGACCTGAACGGCTTCGTCGCCGGGATGGCGAAGCTGCTCGCGTCGGATGGCGTGGGGATCATCGAGTGCCCGCACCTGGTGCCGTTCTACGAGCGGCTCGAGTTCGACACGATCTACCACGAGCACCTGTGCTACTTCTCGCTCGGCGTGCTGCGGACGCTGTTCGGCCGGCACGGCCTGCACGTCCACGACGCCCAGCCGGTGGCGATGCACGGCGGGTCGCTCGTCGTCCACGTCAGCCGGCCGGGGGCGTGCCACCCGGTCTCGTCCCGGGTGCGCGAGATCCTCGAGCAGGAGGAGGAGCTGCACCTGCGCAAGATGCCGGCCTGGCGCGCGTTCGCGGACCGGGTGACACGGGTGCGTCAGGAGGTGCCGGCGTTCCTCGACCGGCTGCGCGCCGAGGGCCGGACCGTCGCCGGCTACGGGGCCCCAGCGAAGGGCAACACGCTGCTGTGCGCGTGCGGCGTCGGCCCGGATCGGCTGCCGTTCACGGTCGACCGCAGCCCGGCGAAGCAGGGGCTTCTGACGCCGGGGTCGCGCATCCCGATCCGGCCGCCGGAGGCGCTGCTGGCCGAGCGGCCGGACGTGTGCCTGCTCCTGGCGTGGAACTTTGCCGACGAGATCATGCAACAGCAGCAGGCGTACACGGACGCCGGCGGGACGTTCGCCCTGCCGCTGCCGACGCCGACGCTCCTCGACGCGGAGACGCCGGCCCCGGCGCGGCTGGCGTCGTAACCGGGCCCGGAGGCCGCCATGATCCACGGCGTGACGATCGCCCCGCTGCTGCAGATCCCCGACGAGCGCGGCAAGGTCATGCGCATGCTGCGCAAGACGGACGGCCAGTTCGTCGCATTCGGCGAGGTCTACTTCTCGGTCGTCTTCCCGGGGGCGATCAAGGGCTGGCACCTGCACCGGCGCATGACGATCAACTACGCCGTGCCGTTCGGCCGGGTCAAGCTCGTCCTCTTCGACGACCGCGACGGCTCGCCGACGCGCGGCGAGGTGCAGGAGGTCTTCCTCGGCCCGGACGCCTATTCGCTGGTGACGGTGCCGCCGTTCGTCTGGAACGGGTTCAAGGGCTACGGCACGACGGAGGCGGTCGTCTGCAACTGCGCGACGATCGTCCACGACCCGGACGAGATCGAACGGCTCGACCCGTTCGACCCGCGCATCCCTTACGACTGGAGCCTGAGACACCGATGACGCGCCTCGTGATCGGCGCGTCGGGCCAGGTCGGCTCGGCGCTCCTGACGGCGGAACGGCCGTGCCTGGGGACGTACTTCCTGCGGCCGCTGCCGGGCCTGGTGCCGCTCGACCTGCGCGACCCGGCCGCGCTGCGGGCCCTGCTGCGCCAGGTGAAGCCGGAGGTGTGCTACCTGCCGGCGGCGTGGACGCACGTCGATGCCGCCGAGCGCCAGCCGGCCGAGTGCCGGCGCGTCAACATCGACGCCGTCGCCGTCGCCGCCCGCGAGGTGGCGAAGCTCGGCGGCGTCCTGGTGCTGTTCTCGACGGACCACGTCTTCCCGGCCCGCGACACGCCGTGGGCCGAGGACGAGCCGGTGTCGCCGGCCAGCGTCTACGCGAGGTGCAAGGCGGAGGGCGAGGCCGTCGTGCGGTCGGTGCTGCCGGACCGTCACCTGATCGTGCGGACGAGCTGGGTCTACGGCCCGGACGTGCGCGGCAAGAACTTCGTCTGCCGGGTGCGCGACACGCTGTCGCGCGGCGAGTCGCTCGTCGTGGCCGACGACCAGTGGGGCCAGCCGACCTACGCCCCGGAGCTGGCTCGGGTGACGTGCGAACTGGTGCGCCGCCGGGCGCGCGGCACGTTCCACGTCGTCGGACCGCGCTGGCTCGACCGGCTCACCTGGGCGCGGACGATCGCGGAGGCGCTCGGGTTGGACGTGGGCAAGGTCGAGGGCCGTCCGACGGCGGAGCTGGGCCAGGCGGCCCCGCGGCCGTTGCGGGTCGGACTGGCTCCGAGCGACCTCTTGCGGCTCTCGCCGGGGCGGGGTATGACGGCATGAGCGGAAGGAGGGTGCCATGCCCAACCCGGAGACGATCCACCACACCGACCTGGAGCCGGCCCGGCCCGGCGAGGTGTTCCACCGCGAGTGGAACGCCTACCTGAAGGAGCTGCCGCGGCTCCTCGCCGAGGGCCGCGCGGGCCAGTTCGTCCTGGTCCTGGACGACGAGATCATCGACTTCTACCCGACGTTCGGAGAGGCAGTGACGGCTGGCCGTCAGCGGCTCGGGCTGCGGCGATTCCTCGTCCAGCAGGTCCGCGAGCGAGAGCCGGTCCTACGCCTGAAGTGGGTGGGCTGACGATGCCGCTCATCCGCCTGCCCATCGAAAAGGATGGGCTCGTCGTCCCGGTGCGGGTGGGTCTGCCTCCGGCCGACCACGACGCGATCCGCGCCGCAGGCGGCGTCCCACCCGCCCCGCTTGTCCTGCGCGGCCTGCTCGACACCGGGGCCGACGCGGTGCTGATCAACCCGTCCGTCGTCGCCCACTTACAACTGCTCCCCGTCTCGCGGGCGGTCAACCAGACCGTCCACGGCAGCGACCCGGTCGAGTTGTACTGGGTGAGCCTGGCCGTCACCGGGCCGGACGGCCTTACCGGCCCGACGCTGGTCCGCGCGCCGCACCTCGTCGTCGGCTCGCCCGACCCGCTGCCGCAACAGCTCGACCTGATCATCGGCATGGACATCCTGCGCGACTGCTTGCTGATCGCCGACGGCCCCGGCGGGACATTGACGATCGGCTTCTGACGCGGGATACTGCCTCGAAACCGCACCACGAGGTTCCCATGCGACCGGCACTCGTCCTTACGTCCCTGCTCCTCGCCGCGTCGCCGGCCCTCGCCGACGCGCCGAAGCTCAACGTCCTCTACGTCCTCGCCGACGACCTGCGGTGCGACCTCGGCTGCTACGGCGGCCCGGCGAAGACGCCGACCCTCGACGCCCTCGCCAGGGCCGGCGTCCGCTTCGACGCGGCGTACTGCCAGCAGGCGCTGTGCAACCCGTCGCGGTCGTCGTTCCTGACCGGCCGCCGGCCGGACGACCTCCGCCTGTGGAACAACGGCACCCACTTCCGCGAGAAGAACCCCGACGTCGCCACCCTGCCGCTCTGGTTCAAGGACCACGGCTACACGACGCGGAACGTCGGCAAGGTCTTCCACAACTGGCACACGAAGGAGAAGGGCGACCGCCGGTCGTGGAGCGCCGACGAGTTCCTCCACTACGCCCAGCACGGCGACGACCTGGCGAAGGTCGCCGGCGAGCCGCCGCCGAACGCCGCCCTGGAGTACGGCCGGAAGTACGGCAACGCCCCGCTGTGCGAACGCCGCGACGTGCCCGACGACGCCTACTTCGACGGCCGGGTCGCCGACGAGGCGGTCCGCGTCCTCGCCGAGGTGAAGGAGAAGCCGTTCTTCCTCGCTGTCGGCTTCTGGAAGCCGCACGCGCCGTTCAACGCCCCGAAGAAGTACTGGGACCTCTACGACCGGGCGAAGCTCGCCGGCTTCGACCCGAACCCTCCGAGGGACGGCCCGGCCGTCGCCCTGCACGACGGCCGCGAGCTGCGCGGCATCCCGCCGATGCAGGTCACGTTCACCAAGGACCAGGTCGCCGAGATCCGCCACGGCTACCTGGCCAACATCAGCTACCTCGACGCCCAGGTGGCGAAGGTGCTCGCCGCCCTCGACAAGCACGGCCTGCGCGAGAAGACGCTGGTCGTCTTCCACGGCGACCACGGCTACCACCTCGGCGAGCACAGCCTCTGGGCGAAGACGTCGAACTTCGAGTACGACGCCCGGGTGCCGTTGCTCGTGGTGCCACCGAAGTGTCCGCAGGCCGGCAAGGTCGCCGCCGGGCCGGTCGAGCTGATCGACGTCTTCCCGTCGGTGTGCGACGCGGCCGGCCTGAAGAAGCCGGACGGCCTCGCCGGCGTGTCGCTCGCGCCGACGCTAGCTGATTTCACCGTGCCGACGAAGGCGGCGGCGTTCACGCAGCACCCACGGCCGGCGTACTTCGACCGGACCGAGAAGGGCGTCCCCGACGCGATGGGCTACAGCGTCCGCACGGCGAAGGTCCGCTACACGGAGTGGCGCGACTGGGAGTCGGGCAAGCTGCTCGCCGCCGAGCTGTACGAGCATCCCGCCGACGCGGCCGAGACGGTCAACCGGGCCGAGTCGCCGTCGTCGGTTGAGGTGCTGAAGGAGGCCCGGGCGGCGCTGCACAAGCAGTTCCCGCCGGACGTCGCGCCGGCGAAGCGGTAAGGCACCGGCGAGGACCGCCGGGGACGAGCGTGAAGTCGCGTTGGTTCTTCTGCCGGAGGGAGTCGGTCAGGTCGTTGGAAAAACGACCGGTGTGACGACATTTGTCCTATCTGGACATGATGGTTAAATTCTCCCAATTTGGTTGACGTTGCGGGACTACAGGATTACACTGGTGTCTTAAGAGTGCGTTGCCCCCGTTGCCAAACGCCCCGCACCTGGAGGAACTGCCCACTGCCCATGGATGATCGCCTGGGGCCGCTCGCCCGAACCGCCTGTTCGTGATCCGGGCCCCCTGCCCCACCAGAACAGCAGACCGATTCTCGTCCTCGGCGACCCGCGCTTCCCTGTCTCGCGGGCTGGCTGGTATGGCTGCGGAACGGACGTGCCGTCTTTCTGGCCCCAACCAATACCGGTAACAGACGATTGGTTGGCGGCATTCCGGCGGCCTGATGTCTCGCGCCAGCGCCGTCCACAACCGTGACCCCCGAAGGCTCTTCCCGGGCCACTCCCAAACCCTGTCAACCTTTGCGTGAGCGGTCCGCGAAAGGGGCGCTACCGTTGCGCCCGGGCGGCCCGCATCCCCGGCCCACGGCCAGAGGTTCCCCATGATCCAGCGCCTGCTTCGCTCGCTCGCCGCGCGTCGTCCTGCCCCGACCCGTCGGAGGCCCCTCCTCGAACCCCTGGAGGACCGGGTCGTGCCGACGCTCTGCTGCGGCGATTTCCTCACCTATACCAGGGCGGCTGGGGGGCGGTGCCGAACGGGAACAACCCGGGCACCTACCTGCACGCCAACTTCGCGGCCGCCTTCGCGAACGGGTTGCAGATCGGCAGCCAGGTCGTCGGAGCCGCCTCGGACAACAACACCACGGCCGGGAACCAGGCAGCTCTGTTCACCTCTGCTCAGGCCATCACGGACTGGCTTCCCCACGGCGGCCCGTCGGGTGCCCTCGGCGGCGACACTGTCGATCCCGACCAGGCGTCAGACCCCGACGACGGGACGCTAGCTGGGCAAACCGCGGCGCTGACGCTGAGCGTCGGGTTCGACCTCTACGACCCGGCTTTCTCGCCGAGCGCCACCCACCTCAAGGACCTCATCGTCACGTCCGGGGCGTTCGCCGGCCAGACCGTGCAGTTCGTCCTCGACACGTGCAACGCGATCCTGTCCGGCGACACCACCACGGGATACACGGCGGCCCAGGCCAACGCGGCCGCCACCGCGATCAACGAAAACTTCGACAACGGCAGCGCCAACGGCGGCACCGACAACGGCTTCCTGGAGTGCGACGACTGCGACAACGACGACCAGGCCATCGTCACTTTCGAGGGCCGGAAGTTCGAGGATCTCAACGGCGACGGCGACGACGAGGCCGGCGGCGACCCGGGCCTCGCCGGCTGGAAGATCGACGTCCAGTTCGGGGCGAAGACCTTCACGGTCGAGTCCGGCAACAGCTACACCTACGACTACGCCGCGGGCACGCTGACCGACATCGGCGACCTGGCCGACGGCAGGTTCCTGGTCACCGTTTCGATCGCGCCGGCCGACCTGGGTGCCGGCCTCTCCTACTCCGTGAGCGAGCAGCAGCAGGCCGGCTGGACCCAGACCGCCGGGGACGGCGACCTGGTCCAGGCCGGCTTCCAGCCGTACGCGGGCACCCTGAACGACGGCGACGCCGCCGCCGGGCTCGTCTTCGGCAACTTCGAGAACGTGACGATCACCGGCACGAAGTGGGAGGACCACGACGGCGATGGCACCCGGGACGTGGGCGACCAGGGCCTCGAAGGCTGGACGATCCTCGTCAACGGCCAGGACGTCGGCGTCGTCACCGACGCGAATGGCGACTGGACCTACACCGCCGGGCCGGGCACCTACTCCTTCCAGGAGGCGCAGGCCGGCCAGCCGTGGGGCGACGCCGAGGACGACTTCACCCAGACCTACGGCAACTCCGGCTACGGCGTGACGGTCGGCGGTGGCGGCATCCAGAGCGGCGGCACCTCGACCGGGAACGACTTCGGCAACTTCGAGAACGTCGTCCTCAGCGGGACGAAGTGGGAGGACCACGACGGCAACGGCGTCCGCGACCCGGGCGACCAGGGCCTCGCCGGCTGGACGATCAACGTCGGCAGCCAGACCGCGACCACCGACGCCGACGGCAACTGGTCGATCGTGGTCGGGCCCGGCACCTTCGCCATCCAGGAGGCGCAGACCGGCCAGCCGTGGGGCGACGCCGGGACCGGCTTCACCCAGACGTACGGCAACGCCGGGTATAGCGTCACCACCAGCAGCGGCACCCCCGTCGGCGGCAACGACTTCGGCAACTTCGAGAACTTCGACCTCACCGGGAAGAAGTTCTACGACGCCGACCTGGACGGCTGCCAGGACGCCGGCGAGCCGGGCATCAACGGCTGGAACTTCGGCCTGGACACCGACGGCGACGACGTCCCGGACCTGTTCGCCGTCACGGCAGGAAACACGCCCGCCACTGGCGGCACGTTCACCTTCGCGAACCTCGGACCGGGCACCTACAAGGTCTTCGAACTGAGCGGCCTGTCCGGGACGTGGGTCGCCACGACGCCGGAGGAGTCGGGGCCGTTCGTCGGCTCCAGCGGCGACGACGTCAACGCCGGCGTCTTCGGCAACGTCAAGCTCGGCGCGGGAGGCGGCCACACGATCGGCTTCTGGGGCAACAAGAACGGCCAGGACCTCATCGGCGCGGACGACCTCGCCTGCCTGACCGGGCTGAACCTGCGCGACGCCAACGGCAACCACTTCGACCCGGCCAACAAGGGCGCGGTGAAGACCTGGCTGCGCGACGCCAACGCCGTGAACATGGCCTACATGCTCTCGGCCCAGCTCGCCGCCATGAAGCTCAACGTCCACAACGGCTTCGTCGATGGCAACGACCTCGTCTACGCCCCCGGGGTGAACGGGGCCGTCAACGGCTTCATCAGCATCAGCGCCCTGATGGCCGAGGCGAACGCCGCCCTCGGGGCCGACGGCTACACGCCGTCGGGCGACGTGAACCGCGCCTACCAGGAGGTGCTCAAGAACGCCCTCGACGCGGCGAACAACAACCAGATCTTCCTGCTACTGCTCGACGCCTGGAACGACAGCGACCACGACGGCGTCATGGACCCGGGCGAGATCTGACCCCGGCCCGAAGCCGCCTCGCGGCAACCCCGGCCGGGCGAGAACCACGGTTCTCGCCCGGCCGGCTCGTTTCTTCTTCCCGGGCGGTGGGCCGGGGCGTGGAGCGTCGGCGACCGGGGTTATCACTTCGAGGGCGGGAGGGGACGCCGGTCGCTGACGCCCCCACCTCGCTACAACAGGGGCGGAGGGGAGCCATGAGCGATTGGTTGTCCGTGTTCGACGAAGCCTATCCGGTCGCCGGCGCGTCCGCCGGCGACCTCGCCCGGTTCGCCGCCTCCGTCGGGCGGCCGCTCACCCCCGACGAAATCGAGACGGTCAACCGCGGCCAGCAGAACCCGTTCCCCAGGAGCGACCCGCTCTATGCGTCCTACCGGCCGTTCGACGCGGCGTTGTGGACCGTGCCCGACCGCCCCCTGCCGGCGGCGTACCTCGGGTTTCTCGCGTGGTCCGACGGCGGCGAGTTCCGCACCGGCGATCGCTGGTTCCAGTTCTTTTCGACCCTCGACCCCGGTCACGGCGTCCGGGCGGTGTTGCTGGCGTACCACCTTCCGCAACACATGCCGGGGGCGCTGCCGTTCGCGTTCAACGGCGGCGGGACGTTCTACCTGTTCGACCTGCGCCAGCCGGCCGTCGCCGGCGAGTATCCGATCGTCTGCTCCCACGCCGGCAGCCAGGGCTGGGAACCGGACGCACACGTCCGCGTCGCCGACTCGTTCGAGGCGGCCTGTCGCGGGACGGTCTGCGTGGACGACCTTCGCTGACGCCGCGTCGGATTTTGGGCTGGGCACATCCCACGCCCCGGTGGTGCAATAGGCGGTTGGTGGGGGGGCTACCCCCGGCCAGGTCCGGAAAGCCGCGAGGCTTGCCGCAAGCGAACTTGGCCAAGTCGGCGGGTCGAGTTGGCCATCTTGACGGCGACTGTCGCTCACCGTCGGTCATTGTCGCCCGGAGCGCGCACACTTGGCCATCTTGACCACCTTGGCCGACCCGCCCCGAGAATCGGCGGTTGCCAATCCGCCGCTCGTCTGGCACCTTGACAGTCTCCCCGGCGACCGAGGACGGTCGCCCCGCGAACGACCCGACCCGGAGCGCACCATGCCGGCCGTCCCCCTCCTGTTGCTCATCGCGGCCGCCCCAGCCCAGCCGGCCGACCGGCCGCCGAACGTCGTCCTCATCGTCGCCGACGACCTCGGCTACGGCGACGTCGGCTGCTACGGGGCCAGGGACATCCGCACCCCGAACCTCGACCGCCTCGCTCGGGACGGCACCCGCTTCACCAGCTTCTGCGTCGCCCAGCCGGTCTGCACCGCGTCGCGGGCCGCCCTGCTGTCCGGCTGCTACCCCAACCGCATCGGCCTGGCCGGGGCCCTCAACCACACCAGCACCGTCGGCATCCACCCCGACGAGACGCTCCTGCCCGAACTCTTCAAGGCGAAGGGCTACGCCACCGCCCTCTACGGCAAGTGGCACCTCGGCACGAAGCCGGCCTTCTTCCCGACGCGCAACGGCTTCGACGAGTGGGTCGGCCTGCCGTACTCCAACGACAACGGCCCGCTCCACCCGACCGTCCGCGGCATCCCCGCCCTGCCCCTCTACGCCAACGACGACATCATCGCCAAGGACCCCGACCAGAGCACGTTTACGAAGCTGTTCACCGACAAGGCGGTCGGCTTCATCGCGAAGAACAAGGCGAAGCCGTTCTTCCTCTACCTGCCGCACGTCATGCCGCACGTGCCGATCTTCGCGTCGGAGCGCTTCAAGGGCCAGTCGGCTCGCGGCCTGTACGGCGACGTCGTCGAGGAACTCGACTGGGGCGTCGGCGAGGTGCTCGCCGCGCTGAAGGAACACGGTCTTGAGGCGAATACGCTCGTGCTGTTCCTGTCCGACAACGGGCCGTTCCTCAGCTACGGCAACCACGCCGGCTCGGCGTCGCCGCTGCGCGAGGGGAAGCTCACCACGTTCGAGGGCGGCGTCCGGGTGCCGTTCCTGGCGCGCTGGCCGAACCGCGTCCCGGCCGGCCGGGTGTGCGACGACCTCGTCACCGGCCTCGACCTGCTGCCGAGCCTCGCCAGGCTGATCGGGACCGCCGCGCCGGCGAAGAAGACCGACGGCGTCGATCTGTCGCGCGTCCTGCTTGGCGAGAAGGACGCGGCCGGGCGTGAGTCGTTCGCGTACTTCTCCGGCTCCGAACTCCAGGCGGTCCGCAAGGGGAAGTGGAAGCTCCACCTGCCGCACGAGTACCTGACGGTCGATGGCCCGCCCGGCCGGGACGGCAAGCCGGCGAACTTCGAGCGGATGAAGCCGGACGCGATCGAGGAGTCCGGCATCCGCGGCATCGCCAGCCGCCACGGCTACCGCGTCGAGAAACTGCCGCTGTCGCTGTTCGACCTCGCCGCCGACCCCGGCGAAACGAAGAACCTCGCCGAGGCGAACCCTGAGGTCGTCAAGGAACTGACCGCCCTGGCGGAGGCGGTCCGCAAGGACGTGACCGACGGCAAGCGCGAGCCGGGACGCTAGACCCGCTGCGCGACGATTTCCAGCATCGCCGGCGTGACGAAAAACGCCGCCGGGTCGGCGCTGTGGGCGGCCCAGTCCGCCCGCCACGCCGCCAGCTCGGCCGCCGTCAGGAAGCCGGCCTCGACCAGGCGCGGCAGCTGCTGGCCGAAGAACTCGGTCGGCCACTGCCACAGCGGCTCGTGCGGCCGGGCCGTCCGCTGCACCGGCCGCAGCGACTCGATCCGGAAGCCGTGCCGCAGCAGCATCCCCGGCAGGCGCAGGCCGATCGTCGAGTCGCCGCCGAAGTGGCGGAACGACTCCGCCACGGCCGACAGGCCGCGCCGGAACGCCGGGCTCGCCGGGGCGAGGTTCATCGCCTCGTAGTCGATGAACTCCTGGATCCCGAACGTCCCGCCCGGCCGCAGCGACCGAGCCACCGCCGCGATGACCGCCTCCGGGTCCGGCAGGAAGCAGAGCACCCACCGGACGTACGCCGCGTCGAACGTCTCGCCCAGGTCGGGCAGCTTCTGCACGTCGGCCTGGCGCGCCTCGATCTGCGTCAGGCCCAGCGCCGCGGCGACGGTGCGGAGCCGGGCGACGAAGCGCGGCGACAGGTCGAACGCCAGCACCCGGCCGGTGCGGGTCGTCAGGCCGGCGAGGTCGACCGTCGTGAAGCCGGGGCCGCAGCCGATCTCCAGGACGCGCGAGCCGCCGCGGATTCCGGCCCGCTCCCACGTCTCGAATGCCAGGACGCTCCACAGCCGATGCTGCTGCCCCAGCCGCTCCAGTTCCTCGTCGTCGGTCCCCAGGACGTAGGCCCGCTCCGTCACGACGCCACCGCCTGGCCCTGCTCGACCATCCGCCGGATGTACGAGAACTGCCCGCGATGGACCGCGAAGTGCGTCAGTAGCGTCAACAGCGCGTTCACCACCGAGCCGAAGCGGGCCTCCGGGTGCGGCTCGGTCAGCGGCGCGGTCCGGGCGGCCTGGTTGAACTGGGCGACCGCTTCGTCGAGGCCGGCCAGGGCGACCGCCTTGCTCGGCGGGGCCGGCTCGGTGAACTCGCGTTCCCGGTCGCGGACGTAGCCGGTCTTCAGGAGCACCGCCCCGGCGAAGTGCTTCAGGTTGCCGGTCAGGTGCAGGACGAGGTGGCCGAACGAGTTACCCGGCTCGATCGGCTTGACCCAGAACTGGGCCTCGGTCAGGGCGTCGGCCTGCTCCTTGACGCCGGCGTGCAGGGTCGCAAGTTGCCCGATCAGGGCCTCCCGCAACATCCCTTCCAGGTCCGCGCTCATCGCTGGTCCTCCTCGCTTGCCCGATCGTAAGTCCCGTACTCAACTCGGCTTTCTTCCCGGTCCGCGTTGCGGCTACAATCCCCGCCCGAGGTTCCGGAGTCCGCAGGGAGGGGCGCAGTTCTCATGAGGAAAGTCGTACTCACGCCGCTCGTGCTCGTCATGCTCACCGCCCAGCTCCCGGCCCAGGTCGGCTGGGCGGAGAAGATGCTCAAGGAGACGAGCCACGACTGGGGCACCGTCCCGCGCGGCGGCAAGCTCGTCCACAAGTTCCGCGTCACGAACATCTACGCCGTCCGGATGGAGATCGTCCAGCTCACCAGCGGCTGCGGCTGCGTCACCGCCTCGGCGGCGAAGCGCGTCCTGGAGCCGCGCGAATCGACCGACCTCGAGGTCGTCATGGACACGACGCGCGTCGTCGGGCCGAAGTCGGTCGTCGTCAAGTTCTCCGTCGGGCCGGAGTTCGTCTCGTCGGCCGAGGTGCGCGTCGCGGCGAACGTCCGCGGCGACATCGTCTTCAACCCGGGCCAGTTCAACCTCGGCTCGGTCCCCCGCGGCCAGACGCCGTCGCAGACGCTCGACGTCGAGTACGCCGGCGGCCAGAACTGGCAGATCAAGGAGATCAGCATCCGCAAGGACTTCCCGTTCGCGGTCGCGTCGCGGGAATTGTACCGCCAGCAGGGCCGAGTCGGCTACCAGCTCCAGCTCACCCTCAAGGGCGACGCCCCGGCCGGGCCGATCAAGGAGGAGGTCTACCTCAAGACGAACGACCCGGCCACGCCGCTCGTGCCGATCCTCGTCGAGGCGAACGTCCAGGCGGCGCTGACGGTGACGCCCGGCACCCTGACGCTCGGGACGGTCAAGGTCGGCGAGCCGCTCGTCCGGCGCGTCGTCGTCCGCGGCACGAAGCCGTTCGCGATTGCGGCGGTCGATGGCGGCCCCGAGGTGACCCCGGCCGGCGAGCTGCGCACCGCCCCGTCGCCGGTCCAGACGCTGGCGATCAGCGTCAAGATCGACAAGCCGGGCGACTTCCGCAAGGTGGTCGACATCAAGACCGACGCCGGCGAGAACGTCCCGCTCGTCGTCGAGGGGACGGCGGTGCCGTGACCGGTTTCCCGTGGGGCGACCGTCCTCGGTCGCCCCACGGGGCCAAGAGGCGACCGAGGACGGTCGCCCCACGGCCGGTCAGTCGATGACCTTGCTGAGCGGGTACTCGACGATGCCGCGCGCCCCGGCCTGCTTCAGGCGCGGGATGATGTGCCGCACGACGCTCTCGTCGATGATCGTGTTGACCGCGACCCAGTCCGCGTCGGCCAGCGACGAGACGGTCGGGTTCTGTAGCGCCGGCAGCACGGCGAGCACCGTCGCCAGGTCGGCCCGGCGGACGTTCATCATCAGGCCGACCTTCCCCTCGGCGGCCATCGCCCCTTGCAGCATCAGGACCAGGTCGTCGATCTTCTCCTTCTTCGCCGGGTCGGCGTACGCCAGCGGGTTGGCGATGAAGCGCGTCGTGCTCTGGAGCAGGTCGCAGACGATGCGCAGGTTGTTCGCCTTGAGCGAGCTGCCCGTCTCGGTCACCTCGACGATCGCGTCGGCGAGCCTCGGCGGCTTGACCTCCGTCGCGCCCCACGAGAATTCGACCTGGGCCGTCACGCCGTGGTCGGCGAGCCAGCGGCGCGTCAGGTTGACGACCTCCGTCGCGATGCGCTTGCCCTGGAGGTCCTGGACCGACCGGATCGGCGAGTCCTCCGGCACGGCGAGCACCCAGCGCACCGGCCGGCGGCTCACCTTGCTGAAGACGAGTTCCGCCACCTCGACGACGTGGCCGGCCGCGTCGTTCTCGAGGATCCAGTCGTAGCCGGTCAGGCCGCAGTCGAGCGAGCCGTCGCGGACGTAGCGGGCCATCTCCTGGGCGCGGATCAGCGTGCAGGCGATGTCCGGGTCGTCGATCGCCGGGTAGTAGCTGCGCGACGGGAAGGTGATCTTGTAGCCGGCCTTGCGGAACAGGTCGGCCGTCGCCTCCTGGAGGCTGCCGGCCGGCAGCCCGAGCTTGAGTACCGATCCGTTCATCGCCGCGTCGCCCTCCCCTCCGATCCGGTCAGGATAGGAAGTCGCGCCGACCGCGAAAAGTCGCGCGACCCCTCCGTTTGACACCGGCGGAAAAGTGTCCCATGTTTCGGTGACGACGGGAGGGCCGCCCCGTGCGCCGCCGCTGCGCCGGCCGGCCCGCGTTTCGGGGATGGGATGCGCGGCGCGGGAAGCGGCCCGCGCCTTCACCTGCTTGAAGGGTGCCGGCGACATGATGACAACCGACCTCGGCGCGTGCGAGTGGTTCGTCTGGGACCTGCGGCGCAGCAACCTGATCGACCGCGGCCAGCTCGACCAGATCATCGGCGAGTTCCTCGCCCGCCACCCCGGGGCCGAGCCGCCCGCCCTGGCGGAATACCTCGTCCAGCAGGGCATCCTGACCGAGTTCCAGGCGGAGCGCCTGTTGCAGGGCAAGACGCAGGGGTTCGTCCTCGGGCCGTTCACCCTCATGGACGCCCTCGGCTCCGGCAGCATGGGCACCGTCTACAAGGCCCAGAACAAGACGGACAACCTCTGGTACGCGGTCAAGGTCCTGCCGCGGCGCAGCATGTGGAACGTGCGCATCGCCCGGCGCAAGGTGCGCGCCTTCGAGCAGGCCCAGCACCCGTCCGTGGTGCCGTTCATCGACGTCGGCACGTCCGGCGGTATGCACTACCTCGCCTGGCCGTTCGTCGACGGGACGCCGCTCGACAAGCTTGTCGAGCAGAACGGCCCGCTCCCGGCCGCCCAGGTGGCGCTGATCGGCCTGCAGGCGGCGGAGGGGCTCGACCTCGTCCACCAGCAGCAGCTCATCCACGGCCTGCTCAAGCCGTCGAACCTCATGCTCGGCGGCGACGGCCACGTCAAGATCCTCGACTTCGGCATCGGCTGCCTGCTCGCCGAGACGGAGGGCGAGTCGCTCGTCGATACGATGTCGACCGCGAACTCGGTCAACAGCGGGCTGGACTGCGCCAGCCCCGAGAGCATCATGGACCCGAACAACCTCACCGCCGTCGGCGACCAGTACAGCCTCGGCTGCGTGATGTACTTCCTGCTCGCCGGGCGCTACCCGTTCCCGGACGGGACGGCGGTCGAGAAGATGATGGCCCACCAGCACAAGCAGCCGGCGTCGCTGAAGGGGCTCGCCCCGGACACGCCGGACGAGCTGGTCGCGGTGGTCGAGAAGCTGATGGAGAAGGACCCGGCCAACCGCTACGCCAGCTGCGCGGACCTGATCGCGGCGCTGCGGCCGCTCACGTCCGGCACCGCGCCGACGCGGCACCGGGTGACGCAGCGCGTCGCGACGGTGCGGCCGGGTGCCCCGGCGGCCCCGCGGCCGACGTCGCCGTCGAACCAGGGCCAGCCGCGCAAGGCGGCCGACAAGCCGCCGGCCCAGCCGCAACGGCCGGCCCCGGCCCAGCCGGCCCCAGTCCGGCCGTCGCCGGTCGTCGCGGAGCCGGAGCCGGTTGGCTATGACGCCGAGGCCGACGAGACGCCGGCCCGGCCAAAGATCGGCACGCTCGCCCTGGTGCTGATCGCCATCCTCGCCGGCACGCTCGCCTGGGTGGCGACGACGTTCCTGCGCTGAGCCGCTTTCATAGAGCCCCGGGCAAGCCCGGGGCCTTCGTTTTCGCGGCGAAGATCCCCGGGCAAGCCCGGGGCTAAATGAGACGTCACCGCTGCCACTGCAGCACGTTCATCGCCAGGCTCAGGAGCAGGACGACCCCCAACCCGACGACGATCGCCCAGTAGCTCGCCGGCAGCTCGTCCAGCGTCGGCGGCTCCCGCTCCTCTTCCTCCTCCTCGTCGCGGCCGCGCCGCTTCTTCGACTTCGGCAACGCGATCGACGGCGGCAGGCCGGCGAGCAGGTCGTACAGGTCGGTCAGCAGGTCGGCCACCGAGCCGTAGCGCCGCTGCGGCTGCTTCTGCAACAGCTTGTTGATCACCGCCGACAGGTCCTTCGACACGTCCTCGTTGACCTTGTGGGCCGGCTCCGGCCGGCGGTTGAGGTGGTCGTCGAGAACCTTTTGCACCTTCTTGCTCGGGAAGGGCGGCCGGCCGGTCACCATGTGGTAGAGCATCGCCCCGAGGCCGTACAGGTCGGCCCGGCCGTCGATGTCGCGCTGGGCCTCGATCTGCTCCGGGGCCATGTAGTACGGCGTGCCGATCCGCTGGCCGCGCTCGCTCTTGACCAGTTCCGCGTCCTCGGTGTCCTGGGCCATGCCGAGGTCGGCCAGCTTGACCGTGCCGTCCTCCATGACGACGACGTTCGCCGGCTTGACGTCGCGGTGGACCAGGCCGCGCTCGTGGGCGTGCTCGAGGGCCTTCGCTACCTTGATGATGACGTTGATCGCCTCCTGCTCGTCGTAGACGTGGCCGGCGTCCAGCTCGTCGCGCAGGGTGTGGCCGTCGACCAGCTCCATGACGAAGTAGTGGATCTCGCCGGCCTGGCCGACGTCGATCGCGTTGATCAGGTTCGGATGGCTCAGCCGGGCGGCCATCTGCGCCTCGCGCTTGTGCCGCTCCAGGAAGTCGCGGCGCTTCGCCAGGCGCGGGTGGAGGATCTTGATCGCCACCTCGCGGCCCATGCTGACCTGCTCGGCGCGGAAGACCTTGCCCATCGCCCCCTGGCCGATGAGCTCCAGCATGCGGTAGCCGGGGATGACCTGCTCGGTGATCGAGTCCATCTCGGCCCAGACGCGCTTCTTCTGGCTCTCGGCAAGGCAGCCGGAGCGGACGAGCCGCTCCAGGAACTGGCGCGGCCCCGGCGGCTTGTTCGGCGGCGTCCGGCAGCGGTGGAACTCGTCGGTCGTGATCAGGCCGCGCGTGACGAGGGCCCGGCCGAGCTTCTCCTCCTGCTCGCGCGGGTCGGTCCCGTCCAGTCGTAACGTCTCGGCCATGGACGCGCACCGTAGGGGGAATGACGGCCAGACGGGATCGTCGCGCAACCTTCACACGGATCGGCCAGCCGGGGCGAGGTCCGACTCCTTGCGTCGGGCGTCGTCCTCCTGATAGTATAGCAAAGAGATGAACCCCTCCGGCAGGTCGTGCCTCTGGTGGGTAGGAACCAGAGTCACCCCTCACCGGACGGGGCGTTGGCTCGGTTTTTCCCCAGCCCTTGAGGACCTGCATGAACTCCCACCCGAGCTCTGCCCTGGACGCCAGCGTGCTGGTCCTGAACAAGCTGTTCATGGCCATCCACATCATTTCGGTCCGCCGGGCCTTCTGCCTGCTGGCGAAGGACCTGGCCGAGGTGGTCAGCCAGGAGGACGGCCAGTTCACGACGTACGACTTCGCGACGTGGCGCGAGCTGAGCGAGTTCCGCGCGCGGCACTTCCGCCAGGAGGAGGACGACTGGGTGCGGACGATCTCGACCGAGATCCAGGTGCCGCGCGTCATCCGCCTGACCGGCTACGACCGGCTGCCGAAGCAGACGGTGAAGTTCAACCGGCGGAACATCTTCGCCCGGGACAACAACCAGTGCCAGTACTGCGGCAAGAAGTTCCCGACGAGCGAACTGAGCCTCGACCACGTCATCCCGCGCAGCCAGGGTGGCACCTCGACGTGGGAGAACATCGTCTGCGCCTGCGTCAACTGCAACGTCAAGAAGGGCGGCCGGACGCCGCGTGAGGCGGCGATGACGCTCGTCCGCAAGCCGGAGAAGCCGAAGCGCAGCCCGCTGCTGAACCAGAAGCTGACCAACCGCAAGTACCAGTCGTGGAAGACGTTCCTCGACAACGCGTACTGGTCGGTCGAGCTGAAGTGACCCGCCGCGACCCCGTCACCGCCGACGCCGGTAAAACGCCGCGTCGGCGGTGCGCTTGAGGCACTCCCACCGCTCCGGCATCAGCCGGAAGTAGTCGTCGAACCCGCCGCCCGTCCGCGTCAGGGCGAAGTCGAACGGCCCGAAGCGCCCCTGCCAGCGCTCCAGGGCCTCGTCCGTCCCCTTCTGGCTGGCGGCCACGAGGTCCAGCAGCCAGTCCTCGCCGTACATCTCGCAGCGGTCGTCGACGAACACCTTGTACCCCGGCGCGAAGTAGATAAGGAACGGCCCGTCGAGGTAGTCGTTGAAGACCTTGTTCGGCTGGTCCGGCCCCGGCTCGTGGGCGCGGATCGCGTCGAGCAATTCGACCGGCCAGCGCTGCGGGTCGAGACGAGCGCAGCCGGCACCGATCACCGGCACCGGGACGCGCAGGGCCTGGAGCGTCAGCGCCACGGCGACGCCGACGAAGGCCGTCGCCAGGATCGGCAGGGCGACCCGGCCGGTCGGCGGCTCGGCGGGCGGCGTGTAGACGTCCGGGCGCTTCGCGGCGAGCCAGGCCGCCCAGCGTGTGTGCGGCCAGAGGTCGGCCAGGGCGACGAGGCCGGCGACGGCGAAGATCGGGCCGTGCCGGACGCGGAAGAACCCCTGGACGAACCAGAACAGCGGCACGAGCCAGACGACGCGCCAGGTGCCGGGCCGGACGCCGGCCAGGGCGGCGAGGTAGACCGCCGCGAAGGCGAGGTAGATCGCCCCGTTCGGGTCGGCCAGGTCGAACGGGCGGTGCTCCTGGATGACCTCGGTCAGGCGCGGCATGGCCAGGATGACGAACCACATCCGTTGCAGCTCGGCCCCGTAGGGTGTGACGAACGCCGTCAGGCCGCACGCCACGCCGACGGCGACCAGGCCGAGGGCCGTCCGCCAGGAGGTGACGGGTGACCGCCAGCCGAGGGCCGCGGCCAGCATCCAGCCGCCGAACGCCAGGCCGAGGGTCATCAGGCCGCCGAGGACGCCGCCGTGGACGTTGGTCCAGACGGCGTAGAGCGGCACGAGCCAGAAGAGGCGACCGACGCCGATCCGGCCGGCCTCGAACGCACACAAGGCCCACATCGTGACGGCGGTGCCGACGAGGGTCATCAGCAGCGGCCGGGCGTGGAACTGGCTCGCCGCGGCGGCGAGGCCGAGCAGGCCGACCGCGACCGCGAAGACCGGATGGAGGCCGGTCCGGACGAGGCGGACCGTCGCCCAGGCGAACAGGGCGGCGGCGACCGCGGCGGCGACGACGAGCAGGGCGTCGAGGCCGCCGACGCGGTGGAGGACGGCCATGCCCGCCTCGCCAAGCCACTGCTGCGGGATCCAGTACGACCCGGCGTGGGTGAACGAGAACGTGTCGTGGCGCGGCCAGTCGCCGGCGAGGACCATGTCGCCGACGCGCGTGTGCCAGAGGGTGCCCGGGTCGCGCAGGAAGCTCGACCCGGCCAGGCCGAGCAGGCCGAGCCAGTAGGCGACGAAGAGGACCGGCCCCGGCCAGAGGGACTCGCCCAGACGACGCAAGTTCATGAGCGGCCCCCACCGGGCGAATCACTGAACCCTGAAGGCGACCTGGCGGTGGATGATCTTATCGCGCGTCAGGGCCCTGGCCTGGCTCGCGTCCCAGGCGAGGAACACGAACACGAGCCCCCCGGCGAGCGGCGGGGTGTATTGATACGGGTCGTGCGTCACCAGCCACTCCGCGAACGTCATCCGGTCCCGTTCCTTGTCGAACGCCTTGCCCAGCAGGGGGATCGACTTCCGCACGCGATGGAAATACCACAGACACGCCCCGAATCGATCCGCATTGTGGGCCGGGGTGAATTCGATGTTGATCGCCTGGTTGGCCCAGACCCGGACGAGGCTCCTCGGCTGGATGGACCTCTCGATCGGGTCGTGCACCGTCGTCCGGAGGGGGGCCTTGGCCGGGTCCGGGTTGTCGCGCTCGATCAGGACGCTCATGTACGACGGTTCGCCCTGGTCGTCCCAGGCGTAGACGGTGAGCACGTACTCCCCATCGGCGGGGCAGTCGTCCACCTTGATGGTAAAGTCCGCGTGATACACCGTCGAGGACACCGCCGTGACGCTGTCGCACTGGCTGAGCGGGCCGTCATCCACCTGGTACAAGACGAGGAGCGGCATGCCGCCGCCGGTCGTCACCACGGCCCGGCCCGGGGAGTACGGCACGACGATCGGGGAGCCCGATTCCCCGACGGCGGGCGGGTAGGGAATGCTCGTGATCGAAACGATTCGCAGCTGCGGTTGTTGGATCGGGTCGTTGGTGTGCATCGTGGGCTCCGAGGAAAGGGGCGGTCACTCCGGGACGGGTCACGGTTCGATCGCTTCGGACGCGAGCGGCGTCAGGGTGGCGGCGGTGAACGAGCCGACGCCGCGCTCCGCCCAGATGCCGACGCCGCCGCGTGGGTCGAGGCCCGGCACGGCCTTGCGCAGTTCCTCGAAAGAGAACTCGACCGGCTTCCGGTTATCGACCCGGACGGTGACCCGGCCGTCGAGGACCTGGACGGCGACGGTGCGCCAGCGGTCCCTGTTCTGGTGGGGCCCCAGCGCGATCTCGCGCCGCGCGTCCGGCAGGGGCTGGAACACTTTCTGCAGCGCCTTCCGCTGGGCGGTGGCTTCCTCGACGAGGCACCAGCCGACCTCCAGCCGCGGGCCGCCCGACACCCCGCCGGGCGTCTCCTCCAGGCGGAGGCCCAGGACCGGGGCGTGCTTCTCCGGGGCGTCGCGGAAGCGGCGGTAGCCGAGAAAGATGCCGGGCACGCACTCCCCCTCCGGCGAGTCGGTCGCCTGGCGCATCTTGATGTCGAACAGGAACCAGCCGGACGGGGCGTAATCGAGCAGGGCGAAGGTTTGCATGCCGTTGAAGTTGTGCAGCACGCTGGCGTTATCCTTCATCGCCTGGAAGGGCTGCGGGTCGCCGCACAGGACCTGGGACCAGACGGGCAGCCCACCCCGCTGGAAGAGGGGGATCGGGTCGCCCGGCTTGCGGATCTGGCGGCTCGGGGGGAGTCGGTTGTCCGGCCAGGGGAACCACGGCTGCTCCTTCAACGGGAGCCACAGGGCCGCCGCGGCGACGGCGACGAGGGCGAGCCCCGCCCCGACCAGGCACCGGAGGAAGACCTTCCCTCGGCCGGCGGGACGCGCGGGTGGAGGCTCCGGCCTGGCCGGCTCGGCGTCGATCCGCTTCAGGTCCGCGAGCATCTCGGCGGCGGTCTGGTAGCGGTCTTCCGGCCGGAACGCGACGGCCTTGTTGATGACGGTCACTAGCACCGCCGGGACGCCGGGAAAGACGTCGCGCAGCGGGCGCAGCCGACCGGCGCGTGCCTCGGCGAGCACCGCGTCCCGGTCCTGTCGCGGCACGGCGTACGGGCCGACGCCGCCGGTCGCCAACTCGTAGAGCAGGACGCCGAGCGAGAAGACGTCGCTCCGGGCGTCGGTCGGTTTCCCCCAGGCCTGTTCCGGGGCCATGTACAGCGGGGTGCCCTTGAGCGAGGTGGCGTTCGTCGCGGCGTCGTCGCCCAGGCGGGCCAGGCCGAAGTCCAACAGGTAGAGCCGGCCGTGGCGGTCGGCCATGACGTTGCCCGGCTTCAGGTCGCGGTGCAGCACCTGCTCGGCGTGGGCCGCGGCCAGCGCGTCCGCCAGGGCGACCCCGGCCCGGACCACGAACCGGAACCGGTCCTTCCGGTAACAGCGGACCGGGTCGTCCGCGCCGTCGGCCCCGCCCGGCTCCGTGACCGTCGGCGCGTCGGGCCCGCCCGGATCGCCGACGGCCCCCGGAACGGGGGGGGGCGTCACCGCGTCGCGCAACAGCCGGGCCAGCGACACGCCTTGGACGAGTTCCATCGCGAAGTAGACCGTCCCGGTCGGCGTCCGGCCGGTCGTGAAGATGCGGACGATGCCGGGGTGCCTGAGCCGGGCGAGGGCGTCCGCCTCGCGGTGGAAGCGCTCGACCGCGTCGGGGTGCGTCACCAGGTCGTCGGCCAGGACCTTCAGCGCCACGCGGCGCGACGGGTGCCCTTGCTGCGCTTCGTAGACCTCGCCCATGCCCCCCCGGCCGAGGAGGCGGATGACCTCGAAGTCTCCCAGTCGCTGGCGGGCGTGCAGCAACGGACGGCCTCCGTAACGGGCACGGAAATGTGCTGGTACGGTTGTATGCCGCCGCGAAGTCCGCGTCAAGCGCCCGCGTCAGGGCTTTCTCTGCGCCGCGCCGTGCTTGAGGAAGTAGTCGAAGAAGCGGTACATCTGCTCGTTCGATTCCTCGGTCGGGTCGTGCTTCGGCCGGTGGGTCATGAAGACGCGCTCGCCGTAGCCGAGCACGCGGTTGACCGCGACGGCGTGGTTGAGGGCCTTCCACCGCTCCGGCGGGTCCTCCGCGCCGCCGGAGACGAAGAACGGCCGCGGGGCCATCAGGGCCTGGAGTTCGTGCAGGTCGCGGCCGGTTTCGATCATCTTCTTGTACGGCCCGGTGCGCGGGTTCTTCTCGCTCGGGACGCCGCGGTCGCGCTGCTTCGGCAGGGCCGGGTCGAAGCCGAGGTACCACGGTTCCCAGTAGTTGACGTTCGGCCGCTTCTCGTCGAAGGCGACGCCCGGGTCGGACCACGCCCCGCAGGCGAAGCCGTCGTAGAGACACGCCGCGAACAGGGCCCACTTGCCGCCGTAGGAATGGCCGACGATGCCGACCCGGGCCGGATCGACGTAGGGCAGGCTCGCCAGCAGGTCGCGGCAGTTCGCCGCCTCGTAGGCGTGGAACGACAGCGGCTGGATCTTGCACGTCTCCTTCGTCGGGTAGTACGTGTTCGGGTCGCCGCCGAGCGACAGCGTGACGTAGCCGCGCTTGGCGAGCGCCCAGGCGAAGTCGCGCTGCGACTTCATCCCCAGGCCGACGCCGGTCTTCGCCTCGTAGAAGACGACGACCACCGCCGGGAACGGCCCCTTCCCCTCCGGCACGAGCAGGAAGGCGTCATCAACCGTGCGCTCCGGCGCGGTCTGGACGCGGACGGTGTGCTGGGTGACGTTGTCGCGTTGTTCCTTCGAGACGTACTCGATCTTCGGCTTGCCGAGCAGCGGCGGCCACGGCCCCATCGCGTCGTGCCACGACTTGCGGATCTCGTTGCGGCGTTTGGCCCACTCGGCGGCGGTCGTGATCTTGGTGTTATCCGCACGCAGAAGCGGCGAGCGGAGGCCGCCGTAGTCGTCGGCCAACTCCTTCGGCGGCCGGGCGTACTTCGCCAGCTCCTCGCCGAGGGCCTTGACGTCGTCGTCCAGCCCGGCCGACGTCAGGCCGGCGAGCAGGGCGACCGCCGCGATCAGGCAGATGGTGCGTTTCATCGCTCCTCCCGTGTGCCGAATACCTCGTGGACGACCGTGCCGCCGTTGACGGTGAGCAGTTCCTTGCGGCCCTGGCGCTCGTAGACGAGGTCGTGCTGATCGACGCCGAGGGCGTGCAGGATCGTCGCGTGCAGGTCGGTCGGATGGATCGGCTTCTCGATCGCCGCGTAGCCGACGTCGTCCGTCCGGCCGATCACCTGGCCGCCCTTGACCCCGCCCCCGGCGAGCCACATGGAGTAGCCGGACGGCGAATGGTCGCGGCCCGGCTTGGCTGAGCCGCGCTGCGATGCCGGCGTCCGGCCGAACTCGCCGCCCCAGACGACGAGCGTCGAGTCGAGCAGGCCGCGCGCCTTGAGGTCGGCCAGGAACGCCGCGATCGGCTTGTCGGTCGCCCGGCACTTCTTGGCGTGCTCCTTGGCGATGTCCGAGTGCGAGTCCCAGCCGCCGGAACGGACCTGGATGAAGCGCACGCCACGTTCGACGAGCCGCCGCGTGAGCAGGAAGATCCGGCCGTACTCGGCCGTGTCGGGGTCGTCGAGGCCGTAGGCGGCGTGGGTCTTGCTCGTCTCGTGGCTCAGGTCGAACGCCTTCGGGGCGGCCAGCTGCATACGGGCGGTCAGCTCGTAGGTCTTGATGCGGGCGTCGAGTTCGGCGTCGCCGTCGTGGCGGTCCAGGTGACGGCGGTTGAGCGTGCCGAGCAGGTCGAGTTGGCCGGCCCGGTCGGCGGCCGTCCAGCCGGTCGGCAGGGCGGTGTGCGGCACGCCGACGGCTGGATCGACCGGCGTGCCCTGGTAGCTCGCCGGGAGGAAGCCGGAGCCGATCGCCGGCGGCCGGATCGTCTCGCCGGTGCGGAAGACGACGAAGCCGGGCAGGTCGCGGTTCTCGCTACCGAGGCCATACGTCACCCACGCCCCGAGCGACGGCCGATCGCCGACGGCGGTGCCGGTCGTGGCGAGGAACTCCGCCGGGGCGTGGATCGGCGAGCCGTGCGAACAGCTCCGCAGGACGCACAGGTCGTCGACGCACCCGCCGACGTGCGGCAGTAGTTCCGACACCGCGATACCGCTCTGGCCGTACTTTTGGAACTTCCACGGGCTGGCGAGCAGGTTGTTAAGTGGCGACCGGGCGATCATCGGGATCTCGCGGGCGATCGACTCGGGCACGTCCTGGCCGTCGAGCTTCTGGAGCAGCGGCTTCGGATCGAACGTATCGACCTGGCTCGGCCCGCCGCCGAGGAAGATGAACACGACCGCCTTCGCCGTGGCGTCGGGCCGCACCTTGCCGCGGACGACGCCGTCGGCGCGGAGCAGGTCCGCCAGGGCGAGGGCCCCGAAGCCGAGGGTGGAGCCCCGGAGCATCGCGCGGCGCGAGATCATCGACATGGTCGCCCCCGGTCACTCCAGGTACACGGCCTCGTTCAGGTTCAGCAGCGCGTGGCACAACCGCACCCGGGCCGCCGCGTTGTCGTCGGCGAGGAACTTGTCGCACACGGCGCGTTCCGCGTCGTCCGCCCGGCGGCCCAGGACGCGGAGGAACGCCTGCTCGATCGCGGCGTCGCGTCCAGCTGGCAAGCTCGCGGCGAGGTGCCGTGCCCGGGCCAGGGTGAACGGGTGATTGAGCAGGAACAGCGCCTGGAGGGCCGTCGTCGAGGTGTGCCGGCGGGCGCAGCTCTCGGCCGCCTCGTTCGGCGCGTCGAACAGGCCCTGCATCTCGACGGCCCGTCCCCGGCGGTGGAACAGGTACAAGCCGCGCCGCGTCGAGGCGTCCACGCCCTCGGCCGGCACGCTCGGGCCGCCGACGGTGCGGTCCAGTTCGCCCGACGCGGCGAGCATCACGTCGCGGATCGTCTCGGACTGCATCCGGCGGATCGGCCAGCGCGTCAGGAGGCGGTTGTCCGGGTCGAGCCGCTTCGCCTCGGCCGATGCCTTCGCCGCCTGGCGGTACGTCCGCGACGTGACGATGAGCCGATGCAGGTGCTTCGTGCTCCAGCCACCGCGGACCAGTTCGTCGGCCAGCCAGTCGAGCAGCTCCGGATGCGTCGGCCGCTCGCCGGCCTTGCCGAAGTCGTCGGCCGTGTAGACGAGGCCGAGGCCGAAGTGGTACTGCCAGACGCGGTTGGCCCAGACGCGGGCGGTGAGCGGGTGACGCGGGTCGGTCAGCCAGCGGGCGAGTTCGAGCCGGCTGCCCGGCTTCGCCCCGGCCGGCGGCCGCAACTCGAAGACGCGCGGCACGTCGGCGGTGACGGTCTGCCCGATGCTGTGGACCTCGCCGCGCTGGTGGACGTAGCAGCGGCGTCGGGCGAATTCGTCCGGCTCGTAGGGCAGCGGATAGAACCCGACCTGGGCCACGACGCGCGGCTTGTGCGGGCTGTGGACCGGCGAGTAGAACGCCCACGTCTGCGGCGGGACGGCGACCTTCTCCGCCTCGGCGACGCGCTTCTTGCGGCCGTCGTAGTCGGCCCGGTCGTCCTTCGGGATGTACTTCTCGACCTCGCCGACGCCGGCCTGGAACTTCAGGTCGGCCTGCCGGGCGACGACCTCCTCCTCGGCCGTGCGGCGTTCCGGCTCGATCGCCAGCACGCGCCGCTGCTCGGCCGACAACTCCTTCGCCCGGTCGGCGAGCAGGGCCTGGCGGGCCTTCGCGAACGTCGCGTCCTTCGCGGCGAGGTCGGCGTCGTAGCCGGCGGGTCGGCGGGCCTCATACTCGCGCCACAGGGCCGGGTCGGCGAGCGTCGCGTTGACCGGCTGGCCGGGGAGGAAGTAGGCCATCAGGGCGTAGTAGTCGCGCAGGCTGACCGGGTCGAACTTGTGGTTGTGGCACTGGGCGCAGGACATCGTCAGGCCGAGGAACGCCGACCCGGTCGCGTCGACAATATCGACGAGGACCTGGTTGCGCTGGAGCCACTTGTCCTCCTCGTTGCTGCTGAGGCGGGCCGCGGCGAGGAAGCCGGTGGCGACGAGGTGCTCGTCGGCGTAGGGGGTGAGTTCGTCGCCGGCGATCTGCTCGGTGAGGAAGCGGTCGAACGGCTTGTCGGCGTTGAAGCTGGCGACGACGTAGTCGCGGTAGCGCCAGGCGAACGGCCGGGGGTGGTTACTCTCGTAGCCCTCGCTCTCGGCCCAGCGGGCGATGTCGAGCCAGTGTCGGCCCCAGCGCTCGCCGTAGTGCGGCGATGCGAGCAGCCGCTCGACGAGGCGCTCGTAAGCGTCGGGCCGCGTGTCCGCCTCGAACGCTTCGACCTCGGACGGCGTCGGCGGCAGGCCGGTCAGGTCGAGCGACAGTCGGCGGATCAGCACCCGCCGCGTCGCCTCCGGAGCGAGGGACAGGCCGTGCTTCGCCTGCTCGGCGAGGACGAACGCATCGACCGGGTTGGCGGCCCCGGCGACGACCGGCACCGTCGGCCGGCGGACCGGCTGAAAAGCCCAGTGCGGCGCGTCGGCCGCGACGGCGAGGAGCGCCAGCGCGAGCGGCCCGACGGCCACGAACAACATCCGGCACACGGCGGACGGCATGGGGTCGATCCTGGCGGGACGGTGCGGGTGTGACTCTTGTACCCCGGAAGCGGGCCGAGGGCAAGCGGGTCGTTTGGATCGGTGCAGCTCGAACTTGGCCAAGTTGGCCAACTTGGCCAACTTGGCCAACGATGCGTATTCCGGGCGACAATCGCGGACGATGAGCGACAATCGCCGTCTACTTGGCCAACTTGGCCATCTCAACCCGCCAACTTGGCCAGGTGGCCGCGGTCGTCTCTGGGCCAGCTCCTCCCCGAACCGGGCGAAGGGGAACTACCCGTCCCGAAAAAGCCGCCGTGTCCCGCCGGCGGGGTGGACGGAGCTGTTTGGCCTCTGCCGCCACGCGGGTTGGGGCTGATCCTCGGGTAGATCCGAGTGGAGAGCCCCGACCACGACCGGGTCGATGACGGCGTAGTGGGGGAAGGGGAACTTCTCGTCCTCGGCCGCGTCCAGTTCCTCCGCCCGGGCCGCGGCCGCCGCGGCGGTGGCGTGGAGGGAATCGAGCTTGCGGACCTCCTGGCCGAACCCGTCCGCGTGGTTGCTGACGACGTACACCACCGACCCCGTCAGGAACTCGCCGGGCATTGCTTCGACAGCCAAATCCCGACGGACCGTCAGGTCCGGCTTGTACCCCTGGTCCTTCCACGGGTCGGCCGCCGGGTCGGCTTCGCGGACGGTGGCGTAGCGGTCCTTCGCGGTCTCTGCGTCGTCGCGCGTGGCGAACACGCCGAGCAGCACGTCGGGCGCGGTGTACGCCGAGATCCGCCGCACCAGGACAAACACGCCTCGAAGGCCTCCTGTGGCCGGATGTCCCAGTTCAGCAGGGCCGGCTGCATCACTGACCGCCCTGTCTCGCAGAACCCGGCAAGGCAGGCTGCGGCTGGTTCGGCCAAGCTCTGGCTCCTCCAACTCCTGCTTGGCCAACACTAGCCTGGCCGCCCCAGCCTCGCTCAAATATGAAGGCGAGTCCCGACGGGGATCGTCAGGTCGATGCCTTCTACCTGGCGGAGCATGTCCTGTGCGAGTTGGACCGCCTGCGAGGCGGCGTCCCGCGTCACTGGGCGCAGCTCGTGCATCCACTTGTTGCGGGCCTCACGCACCTGGTTCAGCGGCTTGTACAACGGGAAGGGCAGCAGGCCCAGACAGGTCAGGCTCTCCGTGACGACTGACGCAGTGAAATTGTTCCCATCCTTCAGCTTCTTTGCCCGGTCCGCGTTGACGCGAGGCACCTGCTGTCCATCGACGTCCTCTTTCGCGGCGCGCTCGCCGTCGATGTAGCGGTGCCACCGGGCCTGGAGCATCTTCTCAATAACGGACCAGGCAGTGACGAGGGCGAGGCTGTAGTTATGATCCTCAAACGCCTTGCACCCGTGAGCCAGGATTTCCACGAGCAGGAGCGAGTGATTGGAAGAGTGGTCGAGGACTGCCGCAAGGGTGGCGAAGGAGGTTTTCAGAGCCTCCTCAGTCACGACCACGCGGACATGGTACTGCATGAACCACTTCATCTGAGCCGCGTAGGCCTCGTGCGGTCCTCTCGTGGCTGCGAAATCATGGGAGTACTGCGTAACGATCTCGGTGAAAGGCGTTCGCCAGCCTCCCCCCATGCTTGAGAATGGGTTGGAGAAGTCACTCGCCGAGATGGTGTCCTCGTGTGAAAGCAGCGTCTTTTCGAGTACGTATTTCTGGGATCGGGCGACAGCGTCGTACAGACAGATCAGGTGGGCGTTGAACAGAGCGATACGGCGCATCTTCTGTTCGATGAGTCGATCCAGCTCGTTCAAACCGTCGGCAGGTGATTCGGCGTCCTTATCCCAGCGGGAGAAGTCGAATGCGAACAGGCCCAGGCGGTACGCCTTGACGCGCAGGCCCTGGGTAATGTTACCCTCGTACACGACGTCATGCAGAGAGGGGAGGTCGATCTGGTTGTGGTCCGGTCCCGGCCGGCCTGTCAGCCAGACGCTGGGCCAATAGTAACAGAGCACAGGGGACAACTTCGTCGGCTCCGCCGCCTCCTCTGAGGGGTAGGAAGTGGCGTCGGAGTCAGCCGGGACTGCGTCCGCACCGGCGGTGGGGTTTGCCCGGACGACGGCCAGGGCCGCCTCTTTCTCCTCTGGCGTTGGCTTTCGCTTCCAGTCAAGGCGGACGTATTGTCCTCCCCAAGGGACGAAAGTAGCAGCGAACTGGGTCGGGTGGACCTCCTTCACACCGACGGCGCAGCCAACGATAGGGACGTCCTTCTGCCGTAACTCCCGATGTAGTTCGCCTGCGTTCGACCAAACCATCACCGGTCTCCTCCTGGTGTATGTCCTTGTCGACACGGGGTTCCCTTCGGCAGTCCCCGCCTCGTCTTGAAGACGCCAGGTGCCTCGCGGAGGTTCACCGGCGGGGATCCGTGGGACGGTCGTAACCCGGGTGATCACGACGTTCTTTGTTTTGAACTGGGTCGCCCTTTTCTGCGCGATCTCCCCTATCCCAGGTGGCCGACAGGGTAGTTCAAGTGCCGAGACACGAGGTACCTGTTTCTGAGCGCGATTTCAGCCCGACATTCCGTCCCGACCCGCCTTTCTTGTCCGGTTCTATCCATTCGCCCATTCCAACCAAGGCGCGCGGGATGTGACCAGATCAGTAATTCGGCCTCGGCCTTGAGGCGGGGCGCGTTCGCCGATGGCGCGTGCTGGCTCTCACAGAGAAGGCCGCAAAGGTCGTCTGCGGCCGGCCATCGATTAACGAAAATCGCGGCCAATGAGCGACAGACCGCCAGGTCCGCCAACCGTTTGCGCGCGCCGAACGCCGCCACTCGCCTTCCGGAAAGCGGTCCGAGCCACGCCCCATCCCACCACGGCCGGCCGGGTTCTGCCCAGGCCAATCCGCGAAGAATCCGACCCGGCGGCGCTGTCGGCCAGGCTCACTCCACCCCGAACGTCTGCCGCAAGACCGCCAGCGCCCGCTCGCCGGCCCCCTTGTCGACGACGATGTTGACGCACACCTCGCTCGTGTTAATGAGCGCGATGTTGATCCCCTCGGCCGCCAGCGCCCCGAACATCTTCCGCGCCACGCCGACGTGCGTCCGCATCCCGACCCCGAGCACGCTCAGCCGGGCGATGTTGCCGTCCGCCTGCACCTTCACGTCCGGGCCGAGCGTCGCCGCCAGGGTTCGCACCGCCGCCAGCGCCCGCTCCAGGTCCGGCTGCGGCACCGAGAACGACAGCTCCGCCCGGCCGGCCGCCTGGTTCTGAACGATCATGTCCACCACGATCCCCGCCTGGGCCACCGTCTGGAAGACCGTCGCGCACGCCCCGGGACGGTCCGGTAGCCCCGCCAGCGTGATCCGGCCCTGGTCCGTCGTCAGCACCACGTCGTCGACCAGGATGTCCTCCATGCTCGCCAGCCGCTGCGTCAGCGCCGCCATGTCCTTGCCGTTGCCGCGCGGCCGCTTCTTCGCGAACTCTGCCCAGCCCGGCTGGTCCGGCGTCGGCGTGTCGGCCGGGACGCCCGCCCCGACGCGCGGCCGCTCCAGGCCGAACGCCTGGTGGATCGCCCGCAGCGCCTTCATGCCGTCGGCCCGCTCGACCAGGACGCTGATCTTGATGTCCGCCGTCGTGATCATCTTCAGGTTGACGCCCTCGACCGCCAGGGCGTCGAACATCCGCCGGGCCACGCCCGTGTGCGCCCGCATGCCGGTGCCGACGATCGACACCTTGCTCACCTGGGCGTCGTGCTCGACCGTCGCCCCCATCTCGTGGGCGATCGGCCCCAGCACCTCCAGCGTCTGCTTCAGTTCGCCGCCCAGGACCGTGAAGCCGATCGCCGCCCGGCCGTCGCTGCCGACGCTCTGGGCGATCATGTCGACGACGATGTTCCGCTCGGCCAGGGCGCTGAAGATGCGGTGGCTCGTGCCCGGCCGGTCCGGCACGCCGTCGATCGCCAGGCGCGCCTCGTCGCGCAGGAGGGCCGCCCCGCAGACGTCGACCTCGCGCATCCAGTCCGCCTCCGGGACGATCCACGTCCCGTCCACGTCGCTGAACGAGCTGCGCACCTGGACCGGCACGGCGTACTTCTTCGCGAACTCGATCGAGCGCGAGTGCATGACTGACGCGCCGAGGCTCGCCATCTCGAGCATCTCGTCGTAGGAGACCATCTCCATCTTGCGCGCCTCGGGGACGACGCGCGGGTCGGTCGTGTAGACGCCGTCGACGTCGGTGTAGATCTCGCAGTCGACCTGGCCGGCGCTCCAGCGGGCGATGTCGCCGTCGTGCTTGAGGACGGCCGCCAGGGCGACGGCCGTCGTGTCGGAGCCGCCGCGCCCCAGCGTCGTGATGCTCCCCTCCTCGTCGGTGCCCTGGAAGCCGGCGACGATGACGATCTTGTCGGCCTCGAGCGCCCGGCGCATGCGCTGCGTGTCGATGCTCTTGATGCGCGCCTTGGTGTGCGTGCTGTCGGTGACGATGCCGACCTGGGCCCCGGTGAAGCTGATCGCCTCCTCGCCGAGGGCGTGGATCGCCATGGCCATCAGGGCGATCGAGATCTGCTCCCCGGTGGACAGGAGCATGTCCATCTCGCGCGCCGGCGGCGTGTCGGTGATCTCCTGGGCGAGGTCGATCAGTTCGTCGGTCGTGTCGCCGCGGGCGCTGACGACGACGACGACGCGGTTGCCGGCTTTCTTGGCGCGGATCGCCTTGCGGGCGGCCTCCCTCAGCCGGGTCGCGTTCGCCACACTGGTGCCGCCGAACTTCTGCACGACCAGACGCACGTTCGCAGTCTCCGCGAGGCCGCGCCGCCGCTCGCTCACTCGGAGTCGGCGACGGCCTCAACGGATTAGCGTAGGGCGGCATCACGGTACGACAAGCCGCCAGCGCATCCCCTGCCCGAACCTCCCAGGCTCCTTCTTTGTCACTTTCCTCACCCGCCCGCGCGTTGACACGCCGTCGTTGTGACGATACATTACTAACATGACAAACATGATAAACTATTACTGAGGACGTTTCTTTCCTTCGCACCTCGGCCCGCGTCGCGGGCTGCCAGGAGGGTCGGGTCATGGGCGAGTCGGCGGGGTTACTGTCGCTTCCGGTCCTCGTTCCGGGGAAGCGCCCGATGGCGCGGCGAGAGACGACCGGGATGCGCTGTCTGCCGACGGGGGTGGCCGTGCCGCTGCTGCACCTGGCGTTCGCGCCGCGGGGTCGCCTCCTGGCCGCCGGGGGCGAGGACGGCCGGGTCCGCCTTTGGCACCTGCCGGCCGGCGGGCCGGCGGCGTTCGCGCCGCGGCAGAGCGGCAGCGTCCGGGCGGTGGCGTTCGTCGGCGAGGAGTTCCTGGCGACGTCCGGCGGCGACTGGCTGCGCCGGGCCGGAGAGCTGCGCCTGTGGGACGTCCGCACCGGCGTCGAGGTCCGGCTCCTGTGGAAGCACTCGTCGCCGGTGACGGCCCTGGCGGTGTCGCCGGACGGCGCGCGGCTGGCGGCCGGGGCCGGCGACGGCACCGTCCGCGTCTGGGACACGGCGACCTGGGACGAGGTCGCCGGCGGCCCGGCCCACGACGACGAGGTGCTCGCCCTGGCGTGGTCGCCGGACGGCGACCGGCTCGCGTCGGCCGGGGCGGACCACGTCGTCCGGCTGCTCGACGGCGAACTGGACCCGCGCCATGTCCTGTTCGGCCACGAGCGGGCGGTGCGCGGCGCGGCGTTCGCCCCGGACGGTGCCGAGGTGGTCAGCCTCGACGAGGGCGGCCTGCGCTGGTGGGACGCGGCGACGGGGACGGCGCTGCGCCACCGGCCCGCGAGTCGCGGCGGCCTGCGGGCGGTCGCCGTCACGCCGACCGGCTCCGTCCTGACGGCCGGGGCGCTGCGCGACGGCCAGGCGGAGCTGCGCCGCTGGGACGACGCCGGCAGCGAGGTGCTGCACCGCCACCGCGCCGGGCTGACGAGCCTGGCCGTCGCTCCGGACGGCCGGTCCCTGGCGGCGACCGACCTGGCCGGCGATGTCCTGCTGGGGCCAGTCGGCTGACACGCCGCGCAGCAGAGAAGAGAATCAACCACGAAAGACACGAAATACACGAAAGAAGACAAAGCAGTATTTTGCCTTTGTCTTCTTTCGTGTATTTCGTGTCTTTCGTGGTGCATCCATCTTCCTTCTTCTCGGGACGCCGAGCCGGACCGTTCGCCCACGCGTTACAACCCGCGCCGTCCGGGCCGGATCGCCGCCGGACCGAATAACCGGCCCCTCCCGCTCGTCCGGCCGGGGCGGTACAATCGGAGGACGTGGCACCCCGCTTCCGACGCAGAGGTCCGCTCATGGTCAAGGCGCGTCGCGACGGCCCGCCCCGCAAGCCGAAGCTGTCCCGCACGAAGAAGCCGGCCGAGATGAGCCTCGAAGACTGGCAGGTCGAACTCCGCCGCCAGTTCGGCCGGGAGCAGCCGTTCCGCCTCGCCAACCGCGGCGACCACCCCGTATTCTCGCGTTTCGCCGTCCAGAACCCGGCCTCCGGCAACACCTACACCGTGACGATCCGCGGGCCGCGCGTCGGCGACAACGCCTGCACCTGCCCCGACTTCACCACGAACACCCTCGGCACCTGCAAGCACATCGAGTTCACCCTCGCCCGCCTGGAACGCAAGCGCGACGCGCGACGCCAGCTGCGCGACGGCTACCAGCCGCCGGCGAGCGAGGTCTTCCTCCAGTACGGCTCCCTGCGCGAGGTGCGCTTCCGGCCCGGGGCCGAGTGCCCGGTCGAGCTGGTCCGCCTGGCGAGCGCCTACTTCGACGCGGCGGGGGCGCTCCTGCCCGAGGCGCGCGACAAGTTCGACGACTTCCTCCAGCAGGGCCGCGACCTGGAGCCGCACCTCACCTGCGGCGACGACGTGCCGGCCTACCTCGCCGAGCTGCGCGACGCCGACGAGCGCCGCCGCGCCGTCGGCCAGGCGTTCCCGCGCGGCGTCCGGTCGGCGGCGTTCAAGGACCTGCTCAAGGTGCCGCTGTACGACTACCAGCGCGAGGGGGCCCTCTTCGCGGCGAAGGCCGGCCGGTGCCTCCTCGGCGACGAGATGGGCCTCGGCAAGACGATCCAGGCGATCGCCGCCGCGGAGATCATGGCCCGCCTCTTCGGCGTCGAGCGCGTGCTCATCGTCTGTCCGACGTCGCTCAAGCACCAGTGGCAGCGCGAGATCGCGCGCTTCACCGGCCGGACCGCCGGCGTCGTCGGCGGCCTCCGGCCGCGCCGCCACGAGCAGTACGCCGCCCCGGGCGAGTTCTTCAAGATCACGAACTACGACACCGTCCACGCCGACCTGGAGGCGATCGAGGCGTGGGGCCCCGACCTCGTCATCCTCGACGAGGCGCAGCGCATCAAGAACTGGTCCACCCGCGTCGCCCGCTCGGTCAAGAAGCTCGCCGCCCCGCACGCGATCGTCCTGACCGGCACGCCGCTGGAGAACCGGCTGGAGGAACTCATCTCGATCGTCCAGTTCGTCGATCGGTTCCGCCTCGGGCCGACGTTCCGGCTGCTGCACGACCACCAGGTGCTCGACGAGGTCGGCAAGGTCGTCGGCTACCGCGACCTCGACAAGATCGGCAAGACGCTAGAGCCGGTGCTGCTCCGCCGCCAGAAGGAGCAGGTGCTCGACCAGCTGCCGGAGCGGATCGACACGACGCTGTTCGTGCCGATGACGGACCAGCAGAAGGGCGAGCACGAAGCGGCGAAGGAGAACGTCGCCCGGATCGTGATGAAGTGGCGCAGGTACGGCTTCCTGACCGAGGCGGACAAGGTGCGCCTGATGGCCCAGTTGCAGATCATGCGCATGGTCTGCGACAGCACGTACCTGCTCGACGGCGAGACGCAGCACGGCACGAAGGCGGACGAGGCGGCGACGCTGCTCGGCGAGCTGGTCGAACGGCCGGACACGAAGGTGGTCGTCTTCAGCCAGTGGCTGCGGATGCACGAGCTGCTGATGAACCGCCTCAAGGGGCAGGGCGTCAGCCATGCGTTCTTTCACGGCGGCCTGTCGGGCAAGCAGCGGCGCGACCTGGTGGACCGCTTCCGGGAAGACCCGGCGTGCAAGGCGTTCCTGGCGACGGACGCCGGCAGTGTCGGGTTGAACTTGCAGCACGCGAGCGTCGTGTTCAACATGGACCTGCCGTGGAACCCGGCCGTCCTGGAGCAGCGCATCGCCCGGGTGCATCGCCTGGGCCAGACGCGGCCGGTGCGGGTGGTGAACTTCGTCGCGCGGGGGACGATCGAGGAGGGGATGCTCGGGCTGCTCAAGTTCAAGAAGTCGCTGTTCAAGGGCGTGCTGGACGGCGGCGACAGCGAGGTGTCGCTGGGCGGCAGCCGGCTGAAACGGTTCATGGAGTCGGTCGAGGCGGCGACGGAGTCGATCCCGGCGGCCCGGCCGTCGGACCAGGCGGAGGAGCCGCCGGACGAGAGCGTCGAGCCGGCGGTGCCGCCCGCCGCGCCGGCCGCCCCGGCCGACCCGTGGACGGGGCTGCTCCAGGCGGGGATGGCGCTGTTGCAGACGTTCGTGCTGCCGGCCGCGTCGGCGACGGGGTCGAACGGGGCGGCGGTGGCGCAGCCGCTGGTGCGGCGCGACCCGGCGTCGGGCGAGCCGTACCTGCACCTGCCGGTGCCGCCGCCGGAGGTGCTGACGCAGGTGGTCGGGGCGCTGCAACAACTTCTACTGGGGCTACAGCAGCGGGGCTGATGGTCCGTCAGAGCCGCGCACGCAGCGGGTCTTCGAGCGGAGTAAGCGGTCGAGGAGATCCCGTCCGGCCCGCAACCGCTTACTCCGCTCGAAGACTCGCTGCGTGCGCGGCTCCGAAAGAGCGGAGGGACGCCCGATGACGCCCGAACACGCCTTCCTCGACTCGATCTGGGACGACCTCGACGACGACGCGACGAAGCTCATCTTCGCCGACTGGCTCGACGAGCGCGACGACTGGCGCTCCTGGCTCCTCCGCTGGCAGGTCGAACGCAACCGGCACGGCTTCTGGACCGCCGAGTTCCGCGAACTCCACGGCCAGATCCGTCGCCACCTCTTCCAGCACGGCCGCGACTGGCGACGGCCGCTCGACCGCTACCACCTCCAGTACAGCGACGGCACCGGCCTCCTCTGGCTCCGCCTCTCGCCGGCCGACCTGCTCCGCCTGCCGGAGCCGCGCACCGCCGACGGCGTCTGCCGCTGGGTCACCGAGGTCACCGTCGATAGCCCGTATCTGAACGACGTGCTGACCGCACTGGAACGCGGGCCGCGCGTCCGGCTGTTCCTCAACTTCTCGCAGAACGACCAGGCCGACCTCGGCCGGCTCGTCGCGGCGCGCGGCCTGGACCGCGTCCGCTCGCTCGACCTGACCTTCTGCCGCCACCGGACCGGCGACCTCGACCGCCTCCTCGCCGCCAGCGGCCTCGCGTCGTTGCAGTACCTCTTCCTCGGCCACGCGGTCGGGCCCGGCGTCGCCAACGCGGTCGAGGCCCTGTGCCAGGCGCGCCACCTGACGAACCTGCGCGGCCTCGACCTGGCGAAGTGCGGCCTCGGCGTCGGCCACGTCGAAGCCCTCGCCCAGGCCCCGGGTCTGGAGGGGCTGACGGCCCTCTACCTGGAGGAGAACCGCTTCGGCGACGCCGGCCTCGCCGCCCTGGCGGCCTCGCCGCACCTGAAACGGCTCCAGGTCCTCAACGTCCAGAAGTGCGGCGACGTGTCGCAAGCGACGCGCGAACAGATCGCGCGCCGCTTCCCGTTCGCGTCCCTGTGAGGCGGCGATGCGCTCCGAGCACGACTTCCTCGACGCCCTCCGCGAGTCGCCCGACGACGACGAGCTGCGCCTCGTCTTCTCCGACTGGCTCGAGGACCAGGACGACGGCCGGGCCGACCTGCTCCGGCTCCAGGTCGAACGCCGTCGCCTCGCCCCGGACGACCCGGCCCAGGCCGGCCTCGTCAGCCGCCAGCACGACCTGCTCCGCCGGGCGATGCACGGCTGGCTCGCGCCGCTCCGGCCGTTCAACGTCTCGCTCCTGCGCGGCAACGGCCTCCTCGCCGTCGCCATGCCGGAGCCCCACCTTCGCTGCCTCGATCCCGAGCAGTTGGCCGAGCCGCCCTGGCACTGGGTCGACGGCCTGCGCCTGTACGCCCTGCCGGACGACTTCGCGACGACGTTCGCCGCCGAGGCGCTGGCCCACTTCCGCCACCTCGACCTCAGCGCGAACTCCCTCGGGCTCGACGGCCTGCGCGCCCTGGCGGCGGCCCGCCACCTCACCCGGCTGACGACGCTCGACCTGGAGAAGACGTCCCTCCCCTGGGACGGCGGCCTCGTCCTGGCCGCGGCCCCGTGGCTGGGGCAACTGCGCGGCCTGAACCTCGCCGACAACCCGCTCGGCAACGTCGGCCTGCGCGACCTGGTCGTCCACGGCCGGCTCGACCGGCTGCGCGTCCTCGAGCTGCGCGGCTGCGAGCTCGGGCCGCTCGGCGTCGCGCCCCTCGTCGCGGCCGGGTTCTTCGGCCGGCTCGTGGCCCTCGGCCTGCGCGACAACGCCCTCGGCGACGACGCCGGCAAGGCCCTCGCCGCATCGCCGCACGTCGGCCGGCTGAAGCTGCTCGACCTGCGCGATAACGCCATCCAGGGACGGGTCGCCACCCGCCTCCGCCAGGCCTGCCCCGGATTACTGCTCTAGTCGGGCCCCCGCCGGGCTACAATGTACGAGGGTGCCCGGGCGTGGTCCGGGCGGCGATCCGAGAGAGCCGCATGACGATCCGCCTGTTCGTGGAGCCGGGCCAGGTCTATTCCTGGCTCCAGTTCATCCACGCCAAGCCGCCGTACTCGATCGCCCTGGACGGCATCGTGAACGACCGGCCGCGCCGCCACCCGCGCGGCCCGTACGCCAACTTCGACCACCACGCCCGGGTCGACCGCCTCGCGACGCGCTCCACCGCCGAGCAGGTCCTCCTCGAGATCAACCTCGGCCTGTTCCGCACCTTCCAGCGCGACGGCGAGCCGACCGCCAACCTCTACGTCAACGACGCCGACGAGGACACCTGCCTCTCCGTCTGGCTGTTGCGCAACTCGGACGTCGTCCTCCGCGGCAGCGTCGAGCTGGCCCGCCTCGTCTACTACGAGGACCGCCTCGACGCGACCGCCGGGGCGTACCCGCTCCGCGACCCGGCGCGGTATCGCCAGATGGCATGGATCTTCGAGCCGTACCACGACGCGCGCTACGAGGGCCGCCTCAAGCAGATGGACGAGCACGACATGGGCGACCTGATCGACTCGGTCATGCCGCGCATCAGCGCCCACCTCGCCGGCCAGGGCGGCGAGACGGTCCTGGAGGGCCGCATCGAGGTGCTCGGCGGCGGCCCCGGCTGGTCGATGGTGCGCGAGACCGGACCGGCCGCCCGGCTGGCCCTGTTCGACATGGGCATCCAGGCGTTCGTCGTCTACCGCGGCGAGGACGACGGCCGGCACCACTACACGCTCGGGCGGCGCTCCGTCTGGGTGCCGTGGCCGTGGCGGCGGCTGATCCGCGCCCTGAACGAGGCCGACCCGGCCGTCGAGGACCGCGAGTGCGCCCGGTGGGGGCCGCTGTCGAACGCGGCGACGATCGGCGGCTCGCCGCGCCTGGAGGGGAGCGCCCTGTCGCCGGCCGAGGTCGAGGCGGTCGTCAACCGCGTCCTCGCCCGCAGCGGGGCCGCCGTGACGCGGTCGTGAGGGTGCCCCTGTAGCTTTTGGCAGGCGGCTCAGGCGGCGGTCCAGAGGTGCTGCCAGTCTGGGGTGTCGGCCAGGGCGATTAGCTCGACCAGCGGGCCGGCGTGCTCGGCACGCCAGCG
>Ga0268299_1000872_pt1 | contig 73332 bp, 74 predicted proteins | sample NOBtaG_FD_193484 | JGI IMG/M metagenome (GOLD analysis project Ga0268299, IMG submission 193484) | Activated sludge microbial communities from bioreactor in Nijmegen, Gelderland, Netherland - NOB reactor | ecosystem: Engineered > Bioreactor > Aerobic > Activated sludge | place: Netherlands... | reverse complement strand
CCCGGCAGAACCCGAGGGCTTTGACGATACCGCGCGGTCGCTGGCCGCCGGCACGCGGGTGCGCAATGCGGCGGCCGCCGGCTCGGTCTGCGATGCCATCGTCACGCCGATGCCGGGCGAGATCACCTTTCCCATCCTGCAGCGGCTGTGCGGCCCGGGGCTGGCGGTCAGCGACGAACAGGCGCTGCACGCCGTGGCGCTGGCCTTCACCCATCTGCGCATCGTGGTTGAACCGGGCGGGGCGGTGGCGCTGGCGGCGGCGCTGTTTGCCGAAGGCCTGCCCGATACGGTGATCTGCACCGCCTCGGGCGGGAACGTCGATCCGGCGGTCTTTGCCGGGGCGCTGGCGCGGTTCGGCTGAAATGGCGCTGGTCTGGCTGAAGGATCTGCGGCTGAACGCGGTCATCGAGGGGCCGGCGGATGGCCCGCCGGTGGTGCTGATCCATGCGCTTGGCACCGATCTGACGATCTGGGACGGGGTGGTGGCCGCCCTGCCCCGCCACCGCATCCTGCGGTTTGACCTGCGCGGCCATGGCAGCAGCGACGTGCCCCCTGCCCCCTATGCCATGGGCGCGCTGATCCGTGACGCCGAGCAGCTGATCGACCATTTCGCCCTGCGCGAGGCGGTGGTGGTGGGCCTGTCGATCGGCGGGCTGATCGCGCAGGGGCTGGCGTTCAAGCGGCTGGATCTGGTGCGCGGGCTGGTGCTGTCGAACACCGCCGCGCGGATCGGCACCGCCGCGCAATGGCAGGACCGCATCGCGGCGGTGCAGGCGGGTGGTCTGGCCGCGCTGGCCGAGGGCAATATGGAGCGCTGGTTCGGCCGCAACTGGCGCGCGGCGCCCGAAATGCCGCGCATCCGCGCGCTGTTTGAAGCCACCGCGCCCGAAGGCTGGATGGGCTGTGCCGCAGCGATTGCCGGCAGCGATTTCTATGAAACCACGGCCACGCTGCGCCTGCCGACGCTGGCCATCGCCGGGGCCAACGACGGATCAACCCCGCCCGATCTGGTGCGCGAGACGGCGGCCCTGATCCCCGGCCACCGCTTCCGCCTGATCCGCGGCGCGGGCCATCTGCCGCCGGTCGAAAAGCCGGCCGAGTATGCCGCCGTGTTGCAGGAATTCCTGCACGGCATCGGCCATGGCTGAGATCGTTCTGGTCCATGGCGCAGGTTTGGGCAGCTGGATCTGGGCCGGGGTGCTGCCCCATCTTGCGCAGGCAGGCCACCGGGCAAGCGCCATCGACCTGCCCGGCCGGGGCGGAGCGCCCACCACTCTGGCGGCGCAGGCAGCGTCGGTGCTGGCATCCGCCGGGCCGCGCGCCGTGCTGGTCGGCCATTCCGCCGGGGGTTTTGCCATCACGGCGGCGGCCGAGGCCGCGCCAGACCGGGTGGCGGGGCTGATCTATCTTTGCGCCTTCATCCCCCGCGCGGGGGCCTCCATCGCCGATCTGCGGCGCGAAGGGCGGGCCGCGGGGCTGAAGGCGGCCTATCGCGTGGCGCCCGACCGGCAGAGCTTTGCCTTCGACCCCGAAGCGGCCGAGGCCCTGTTCTACCACGACTGTCCCGACCCGGCCGGCGCCGCCGCCCGGATGGTCGCCGAACCCGTGGCGCCGCAGGAAACCACCCTGCCCTCGGTCGCGGCGGCCATGGCGCTGCCCCGCGCGGCGATCTTCTGTCAGGATGACCGCGCCATCCCGCCCGCCCTTCAGATGCAGATGGCGGCAGGCATCGCCGCCACCGCCCGCCTGCCCTGCGGCCACGCGCCGTTTCTGGTGATGCCCGAACGTCTGGCCGGGGTGATCAGCACGCTGGCGGGGCCGATGGCCTGACCGGCACCCCCGGGGGCGCTTCGCCCCCCGGACCCCCAGAGGATATTTTCCGAGAGGGGATGAACAGACGCGACGAATCCTGTCGCTTTCGCAGCATTCCTGTCGCGGGGATGCGCGAGGCGGCGTCCGTGCGGCGACAGTCTGGGCCCGACCGGAGGACCACGCCATGAAACTGACCGATCTGGAGATTTTCGTCGTCGCGCCGCCCGCGCCGGGCTGGGGCGGGCGCTACTGGATCTTTACCAAGCTGACCACCAGCAACGGCATCACCGGCTATGGCGAATGCTATGCCTCGACCGTGGGGCCGAAGGCGATGATCGCGGTGATCGAGGATGTGTTCCAGCGCCACATGCAGGGCGAGAACCCCGAGAACATCGAACTGATGTATCGCCGCGTCTATTCCAGCGGCTTCACCCAGCGCCCCGACCCGACCGTGATGGGCGCCTTTGCCGGGCTGGAAATCGCCTGCTGGGACATTCTGGGCAAGGCGCGCAACCGGCCGGTCTGGGCGCTGCTCGGCGGGCGGATGAACGACCGGGTGCGCAGCTACACCTATCTTTATCCCCAGCCCGGCCAGGACGCGGCCGAGTTCTGGGTGAACCCCGACTGGCAGGCGGCCGAGGCGGCGCGCTGTGTCGAAGAAGGCTTCACGGCAGTGAAGTTCGATCCGGCCGGCCCCTACACGATCCGCGGCGGCCATGAACCGGCGATGAGCGACATTTCCCGGTCCGTCGCCTTCTGCAAGGCGATCCGTGCGGCGGTGGGCGACCGGGCGGACCTCTTGTTCGGCACGCATGGCCAGTTTTCCACCCCCGGCGCGATCCGGCTGGGGCGGGAACTGGAACCCTATAACCCGCTTTGGTATGAAGAGCCCATTCCCCCCGACAACCTGCTGGAATTTGCCGAAGTCGCCCGGCAGGTCCGCATTCCGCTGGCCACCGGGGAACGGCTGACCACCAAGACCGAATTCGGCATGCTGTTGCGCGCCGGCGGGGTGAAGATATTGCAGCCGGCGCTGGGGCGGCTGGGCGGCATTCTTGAGGCGCGCAAGCTGTCGGCCATCGCCGAGATTTTCAACGCCGAGATGGCGCCGCATCTTTACGCCGGCCCCGTGGAATGGGCGGCGAACATCCATCTGTCGGTTTCCATCCCGAACCTCCTGATCGCCGAAACGATCCAGACCGGCGGCGCCTTCCATCTGGCGCTGATCCGCAATTCGATCCGCTGGGAAGACGGCTATATCCTGCCGCCCGAAGGCCCCGGCCTTGGCATCGACTTCGACGAGGATCTGGCGCGCGCCCATCCCTATACCGGCAACGGCCTGCATCTGCAGATGCAGGAGGCGCCCTGCGACTACCGGCGGGGCAACCGGTTTGAAGGCGGGGCGCCGGCGCCGAACGACTGACGCTCAGTAAAGGCTTTCCAGCCCCTCGGGCTTCAGCGACTTCAGGACCAGAACCGGGGCGCCGTCGCGCACCCGGTCATGCAGGTCGATCACGTCCTGATCCAGCATGCGGATGCAGCCCGAGGACACCGCGCGGCCCAGATATTGCGGCTCGCAGGCGCCATGGATGCGGTAAAGCGTGTCCTCGCCGTTCTGGAAAAGATACAGCGCGCGGGCGCCCAGGGGGTTGCCCGGTCCGCCCGGCATGCCGCCGTTGGCCACCGAATAGGGGGCGAATTCCGGGCGGCGGGCGATCATGGAATCGGGCGCCTTCCAGACCGGCCAGCGCCGGCGGAACTGCAGCCGCGCCTCGCCATGCCAGCCAAAGCCGGCCGCGCCCACGCTGACGCCATAGCGCAGCGCGCGGTCCGGCCCGTGGATCAGGTGCAGGTAGGCCGCGTCGGGATCGACGATAATCGACCCCGCGGGACGGTCGGGGAAGGGGTTCGCCACCTCTTGCCGCCAGAGATGGGGGGCCACCACGCCTTCGGGCACCGCCGGCACCGGAAAGGGCTCATCCGGGATGGCGCCATAGAAGGCGGGCATCGGCGGCGGCGGTGGCGCCTCGGGTTCGGGGCGGCGGCCGGGCGGGGCCACACAGGCGGAAAGGCCCGCGGCGGCGGCCGCGGCAAGGAAACTGCGTCGGGGAAACATGGCTGTCCTCTCTGATACCGTCACGGGCGCCCTTCGGCGCGGCGGGATCAGAGCGGGCGGGGCGGCGGCAGCGGTTGCGCGGGCTGCGCCAGACCAGCGCCCGGAAGGGCATCGGCTGCGCCGGTGGCGGTCAGGCCATCGGGCGCGCCGGGGAGGGCGGCCTCATCCGTCAGGCTGATCTTCAGCGCGCAGACGGCCCCGGGCAGCGCTGGCCCCTTGCAGCGCGAGACGGGTGCAACCGCGCCGCCCGCGCCTTCGGCCAGCGCGGCGGCAGGCGCCTCGGGCAGGCGCGGCGCGGCATGGGCAAAGGCGCCCCAGGGCAGCATCGCCAGGACCAGAAGCGCAAAGAGAAGAGGTTTAAGCAGGCGCATGGCCCCGAATCTGGGCGAAAGCGCCCGGAATGTCGAGATTGCGGCCGATCACATCCGGGTGTGGCGGCCCTTCACCGCTGACCCACGATCAGCCCCCCGGCATCGAAATGGCGCGGGAAGAAGGCGGCGGCGGCGGTCATCACCGTCGCCGTGGCCTCGTCCACCGCATAGGGGCTGGTCATCGTCATCATGTCCAGCCACATCCCCTCGCTGGTCACGCGCAGGATGCGGGCGGCGCGCTGGGGGTGGGCGGCATAGCCGTGTTCGGCGTTCATCCGGGCGCAAAGCGCCTCCAGCACCAGATTGTATTCGGCATCCTTGGCGCCGCAAAGCTCCTGATAGAAGGGCCGGCCCTGCGCCTCACCCCAGAAGCTGCACCAGGCCGACAGGCGGGCGGGCGTGCAGATGCGGGGGTTGAAATCGGCCCGCATCAGGGCATGCAACTGCTCGGGCGCCGAGGGGCCGGCGCCCTCCAGCGCCTCGGTCCAGTTCTGGCGGTATTCCTCGGCCAGATACAGCAGCGTCTCGGCCAGAAGGCGTTCCTTGCTCTGGAAGTGAAAATTCACCAGCCCGTGCGACAGCCCTGCCCGCCGCGCCACCTCGGTCAGCGTGGTGCGGGCATAGCCGGCGCCCGCCATCACCTCGATCGTCGCCTCGATCAGCTGCAGACGGCGCGCATCGCGCGGCAGCTTGCGCGGCGGCGGATCATTGGGCGCAGGGGGTTCGGCAAGGGCCATGGGCATCTCGGTTTCGGGGCCATTCTTCCTTAGCGCAAAGCGGGGGCGAGGGAAGGGGTTACGTTCTGATTGACAGCACAGTCAAAATAATGCCAGCCTGATCGCAGCGCAACAACCGATGGAATCCGGCATGCCGCCCCTGCCCCACCGCAACCTGACGAAGTCGAACGCCCAGTTCCGCCGCGCGGTGCAGAAGCTGCCGCTGGGGGTGTCTTCGACCTTCCGCTACTGGGGCGACGACCGCACGATCTATGTCGATCACGGCAAGGGCGGGCGGACATGGGACATCGACGGCAACGCCTATGTCGATTACCGGCTGGGCTATGGCCCGGCGATCCTGGGCTATGCCGACGACCGTGTGGATGCGGCCGCGCGGCGCGGGATGGAGGTGGGCGGCGTCTTTGCCCTGTCGACCGAGCGTGAGCTGACCGTGGCCGAGCGCATCTCGAAAATGGTGCCGGCGGCCGAACTGGTGCGCTTTTCCAACTCGGGGACCGAGGCGGTGATGGCAGCCCTGCGGCTGGCCCGCGCCTTCACGGGGCGCGAAAGCTATCTGCTGGTCGAGGGCGGCTATCACGGCCTCTTCGACGCCGCCATGTGGATGGCCGACATGGAGGGCTGGACCCCCGGCGGCAACGACGACCCCGAGGTGGTGCCCTATGGCAAGGGCATTCCGCCCACGGTGAAGAAGCTGGCCCATCTGGTGCCGATGAACGACCTGCAGCGGCTGGAAGACACGTTCCGCCGGGTCGGCAATCAGCTGGCAGCCATGCTGATCGAACCCATTCAGGGCAACTGCTGCGGCATCTCGGCCCGGGCCGACTATGTGCAGCTGGCGCGGCGGCTTTGCGACGAATACGGCGTCCTTCTGATCATTGATGAGGTCAAGACCGGCTTCCGCGTCGGCAAGGGCGGCATTCAGGGCATCCTGGGCGTGAAGCCCGACATCACCACCTTTGCCAAGGCCGTCGCCAACGGCTATCCGATTGCCGTGGTGGCCGGCCGGGCCGATGTGATGCGCACCTTCCGCTATGGCGGGGCCAGCCATGGCGGCACCTATACCGCCCATTCCGTCAGCCTTGCCGCGGCCGAGGAATGCCTGCGCATCCTGGACGAAACCCCGGCGCTGGAAACGCTGGCAGGCTATGGCCAGCGGCTGATGGACGGCATCTCGGCCATCCTGAACGCCCGCGGCATCGTGCATTCCTACACCGGCCACCCGTCGATGTTCGGCCTGTTCTTCGCGCCTGAACCGCCCGACAACTACCGCGCCTGGAAGACCAGCGATTATTCCTTCTACGACCGGATGGCCTATTTCCTGCATGATCTGGGCATCATCGTCGAACCGGATTCGCGCGAGCCGTGGTTCATGTGCGAGGCGCATGGCCTGGATGATACCTGCCTGACCGACACGCTGGCCGCGGTCGAGGCGGCGGTGGACCTGACGCTGGCCTATCCGGAGGCGGCCGAGTGAGCTATGACGCGCTGATCATCGGGGCCGGTCACAACGGCCTTGTCACGGCCTGCTATCTGGCGCGCGCCGGCCTGAAGGTCTGCGTCGTCGAGAAGAACGACTGGATCGGCGGTGCCGCCGTCAGCCGTGAGCTGTATCCGGGCTTTACCTATTCGAACTGTTCCTACGTCAGCAGCCTGTTCCGCCCCGAGATCATGCGCGACCTAGAACTGTCGAAGCACGGGCTTCAGGTGCTGCCTTACGAAGGCGGGGCGATGTTCACCGAAGACGGCGGCTATCTTGGCATGTTCCGCGACCATGACGCCAACCGGCGCGAGATGGCCCGCCATTCCCGCCGCGATGCCGAGGCCTATGATCGTTACGCCCGCGATATCCTGCGCCACTGCCGCTTCATCCGCCCGATGCTGATGCGCCGCCCGCCCGATCCGGCCAGTTTCCGGCCGCGCGACCTTGCCGAACTGGCATGGCTGGGCAAGCAGATGTTCGGCCTGTCGGAAATCGCCATGTATGACATGATCCGCTTCTGGACCATGTCGATCGCCGACTATCTTGATGAATATTTCGAACATCCGGTGGTGAAGGCCTATCAGGCGGTCGGCTCGATCATCGGCACCGCGCTGGGGCCGATGTCGCCGGGCACGGCCTATGTGCTTCTGCATCACGCGATGGGCGATGTGGATGGCAACGTCGGCGCCTGGGGCTATGCGCGGGGCGGCATGGGGTCGATCACCAAGGCGCTTGCCGCCTCTTTCCGCGCGGCGGGGGGTGAGATTCGGACCGGCAGCGGGGTGGATCAGGTTCTGGTCCGGAACGGCCGCGCCGTGGGCGTGGCGCTGGCCAATGGCGACGAAATCCGCGCCAGCCGCGTGGTGTCCAACATGGATGTGCGGCGCACCTTCCTGCGCCATGTCGAAGAAAAGGAACTGCCGGGCGAATTCGTCAAGCGGGTCAAGGCCTTCAAGACCCGTGGCTCATCCGGCAAGCTGAACATCGCGCTGGACGGGCTGCCGCGTTTCACCGCCCTGCCCGAAGGGGCGCCGAATGTGAAGGGCGACATGCACTTCACCGATTCCATCGAAAAGATGGAAGCCGCCTACGACGACTGGAAGGATGGCCGCTTCAGCCGCGATCCCTTCCAGGACATGATGATCCCCACCCTGATCGACCCGACGATGACCCCGCCGGGCAAGCATTTCATGTCCTGCTTCGTGCAATATGCGCCGCCCAAGATCGAGGGCCGCGACTGGACCGATGCCGACCGCGACGCTTTCGGCAAGGCCTGCCTTGACCAGATCGAGCGCGCGGCCCCCGGCTTCAAGAACCTTGTCCTGCATGTCGAGGTGCGCACCCCGCGTGAGCTTGAGGCAGAGGTCGGCCTGACCGAGGGCAACATCTTTCAGGGTGAACTGACCTTCGACCAGCTGCTCTTCAACCGCCCGGTGCCGGGCTATGCCGATTACCGCAGCCCGATCCGCGACCTGTGGATCTGCGGGTCTTCCACCCATCCGGGCGGCGGGGTGATGGGGGCGCCGGGGCGCAATGCGGCGGCCGAAATCCTGCGCGACATGAAACAGCCCGCGAAAGACATGAGCGATGCCTATGCCGTCCTTTGACACCATCGTCATCGGCGCCGGGCCGAACGGGCTGGCGGCGGCGCACCGGCTGCAATCGGCCGGCCGCAAGGTGCTGCTGCTGGAGGCCGCCGCACAGGCGGGCGGCGGCGCGGCGGCACTGGTGCCCCTGGCCGATGGCTTCGCGCCGCAACCTCTGGCGCATCTGTCGCTGAACCTTGACCCGAGGGTGGAAAAGGCGATGGAGCTTTCGCGCCATGGCCTGACCTGGGCCGAGGCGAACCTTGCCACCACCGCGCTGTCGGAAACCGGCGCCCATCTGCGGCTGGACGGCCCGGCGGCGGCGCGAATCTCTGGCCCCCTGCCCGAGGCGGACCGTCAGGCCTGGGCTGCGCTGCGCGCGCGGCTGATGCGCTTTGCCGCCGTTCTGGCCCCCCTGCGCCAGATGCCGCCGCCGCGTCTGGCAAAGAACGCCGGCAACCCGATGATGAAGCTGGCCATGATCGGCCTGAAGGCCCGGATGATGGGCAAGGCCGAATTCCGCGAGCTTCTGCGGATGTTCCTGACCAATGTGCATGACGCCCTGAATGACGAACTTTCCGACCCGCTGCTGAAAGGCGCGCTGGCCTTTGATGCGACCTTGGGCAGCTGGCTTGCCCCCCGTTCGCCCAATTCGCTGCTGCTGTGGCTTGACCGGCTGTCGGGCGGCACCGCCGGGGTGCAGGGCGCCATCGGCCTGCCCGTGGGCGGCATGGGGGCGCTGGCCGCCGCCATGGTCGCGGCGACAGAGGCAAAGGGCATCACCCTGCGCTGCAACGCCCCCGTCGCCCGCCTGCTGGTCGAAGGTGACCGCGCCGCCGGCGTGGTGCTGGCGGATGGAGAAGAGTTGCGCGCGCCGCTGGTCCTGTCCACGCTTTCGCCCAAGACCACGCTTCTGCAACTGGTCGGCCCCCGCCATCTGGACGCGGGCCTTGTCACCCGCGCCCGCCATCAGAAGGCACGCGGCGGGGTGGCCAAGCTGCATCTGGCGCTGAACGGCCCGCCCGATTTCCGCGGCGCCGACCTGCGCAGCCGGCTTCTGATCGCGCCAAGCGAAGAGCATGTCGAACGCGCCTTCAACCCGGTGAAATACGGCCGCACCCCCGACGCCCCGGTGATGGAGGTGCTGATCCCCTCGGCCTTCGGTCCGGGCCATGCGCCCGAAGGCAAGCACCTGCTGTCCGCCGTGGTGCAGTTCGCCCCGCACGCGCCCGATGACCCCGACGCCGCCCGCGCCGCGCTGCTGGAGACCTGCCTTCGCCAGCTCGAATCCCACGCCCCCGGCATCCGCGATCTGGTCGCGGCGGCCGACCTCTTGATGCCCTACGACATTCAGGCGCGCTGGGGCCTGCCCGGCGGCAACTGGCATGCCGGAGAGCTTAGCGTCGAGCAGATGCTGTTCCTGCGCCCCCTGCCCGGCCTTGCCCAATATGCCGGTCCGATCGCCGGGCTGTGGATGGGCTCGGCCGGTTGCCATCCGGGCGGCGGCATTTCGGGCACGGCCGGCTGGAACGCCGCCGAAGCGATGATGAGGGCCCCGGCATGAACGCGCTGACGCATTACGAAACCCCGCTTCTGCAGACCCCCTTCCACCCGCGCACCGCCGCGGCAAACAGGATGCACAGCTGGGGGCCATGGGCGGGTTATGCCAGCGTCCTGACCTATGAAGACCTGGCGATGGAGCATTCGGCCATCCGCAATGCCGCCACGGTCTATGACCTGTGCCCGATGGTGAAATACCGCATCGAGGGGCCGGAGGCGGTGGATTACCTGAACCGCCTGACCGTGCGCAACGTCGCCAAGCTGACCCCCGGCGGCGTGCATTACACCGTCTGGTGCGACGACGCGGGCCACCTGATCGACGACGGCACGCTGTTCCGCCTGTCGCCCGACCGTTTCCGCCTGTGCTGCCAGGAACGCCACCTGCCCTGGCTGCTGGACAGCGCGCAGGGCTTTGAGGTGGCGATTTCCGAGGAAACCGAAGAGGTTGCCGCCCTGTCGCTGCAAGGCCCGACCTCGGCCACGGTTCTGGCGGCGGCAGGATTTGACGTCTCGGCGCTGAAACCCTTCCGCATGACGCGCTTTGCCTTCGCGGGGGGCGAACTGATGGTCTCGCGCACCGGGTTCACCGGCGATCTGGGCTATGAGCTGTGGACGACGCCCGACCTTGCGCTGCCGCTATGGGACCACCTCTTTGCCGCCGGCGCCCTGCACGGGCTGCGGCCCATCGGGTCAGACGCGCTGAACATGGCGCGGCTTGAGGCGGGCTTCATCATCACCGGCTATGATTTCACCCCCGCCCCGCAATGCGTGCGCGAAGACCGGCTGCGCACCCCGGTGGAAATGGGGCTGGGCTGGCTGATCGACTGGGAGAAGGGCCATTTCACCGGCCGCCGCGCGCTGAAGGCGCACCGCCCGCAATGGGCCTTCGTCGGGATGGAGATCGACGGCAATATCGAAGCCGGCGGCGCCATCCTTTACCATGACCAGAAGACCGAGGCCGGCGTGATCACCGGCGCCTGCTGGTCGCCGGTGCTGAAGAAAAGCATCGCGCTGGCGCAGGTCCGGGTGCAACATGCGGCAGGCGGCAATCTCTGGGCCGAGATCTATGCCCTGCGGGAACTGCATTACGCCAAGCTGATGATGCGGGCCCGCGTGGTGGACCGGCCGTTCTTTGCCCCCGACCGCCGCCGCGCCACCCCGCCCGCGAGGTTCTGATGGAACGCCACCCGCTCTCGCCCCGGCTGGACCATTGCCCCGAAGGCCTGCCCCGCGCGGCCTATCTAGACGAGGACTGGTTCGCGCAAGAGATGGCCACGGTCTTTTCCCGCGGCTGGGTGATGGCCGGGCGGCTTGCCGATTTCGCCCCCGGCACCATGCGCCGCTTCACGGTGGGGCCGGCGCAGGTGGTGGTCTGCCGCATGGCGGACGGCGCGGTTTCGGCCTTTCACAACAGCTGCCGCCACCGCGGGTCCGAACTTTGCCGGGCCGAGGTGGAGCCCCTGGGCAAGCTGGTCACCTGCCCCTACCACGCCTGGGCCTATGCGGCAAAGGACGGGCGGCTGGTTTCCACCGCCCATGCCCTGCCCACCGCCGATTTCGACAAGGCGGCCCACGGGCTGCATCCCGTGGCGGCACAGGTCTGGGCCGGGTTCCTGTTCCTGTCGGCCGCCGCGAACCCGCCGCCCCTGCGCGGCGATGTGCCCCTTTCGGTGCTGGACAACTGGCCGATGGCGGGCCTTGTCACCGGCCACCGGCATGAGGCGGAACTGGCCTGCAACTGGAAGACCTTCTGGGAAAACTACTCGGAATGCCTGCACTGCCCGGGCATCCACCCCGAACTGTGCGACATGGTGCCGATCTATGCCCGGGGCATCATGGGGCCGACCGAGGCCGCCGACTGGACCCCCGACACCCCCGCGCGGCCGAACCTGAAACCCGGCGCCCAAAGCTGGACGCTGACCGGCGCGCCCTGCGCCCCCGCCTTCCCCGGCCTGAGTGATGCCGAACGGCAGGCGGGCTATACCTTCGTCACCCTCTGGCCCACCGCCTATGTCGTGGCCCATGTCGATTACGTCCGCTCGGTGCGGCTGGTGCCCCTGTCGGCCACGCGGACCCGGCTGATCGCCGAATGGCATTTCGCCCCCGAAACGCTGGCCCGCCCCGGCTTTGATCCGGCCGGGGTGGCGGCCTTTGCGAAGATCGTGCTGGCGCAGGATGCCGAAGCTTCCGAGATGAACCAGCGCGGCATGGCATCGCCCGCCTTCATCCGGGCGCGGCTGATGCCCGAGGAATATGAAATCCACCGCTTTCACCAATGGCTTATGAACCAGATGGAGGACCGGCCATGACCGACCTTCCCTATACCACCCTTCCTGTCCCGAATGACTGGGACCGCGCCGGCCTGCCGGGCTGGGCCTATTCCTCGCCCGCGCAGTTCGCGCTGGAACGCGAAAAGCTGTTCCTGACCCACTGGCAGGTGGCCGGCCATGTCGCCGACATCCCGGCGCCGGGAAGCTGGCTGTCCTTCGACATGCTGGGCGAACGCGCCGTCATCATGCGCGGGCAGGACGGCGTGGTGCGCGCCTTCCACAACCTCTGCCGCCACCGCGGCGCGCGCGTGGTCGATGGCGACAAGGGCCAGTGCAAGGGCGCCATCGTCTGCCCGTTCCACGGCTGGGTTTACAATCTGGACGGCACCCTGCGCGGCGCCGCCCGGCCATCAAGCTTCGGCGACATGGACCGCAGCCGCTTTGGCCTGAAGCCGGTGGAGCTTGAGATTTTCCACGGCTTCCTGTTCCTGCGCTTTGCCCCCGGCCCGCAGCCTTCGGTGGCCGAACTTCTCGCCCCCTTCGCCGCCGATTTCGCGGCCTACGGCACGGATGAGGCGCTGCCGGTCACCGTGCCGGGCTGGTCCATCGACCTGCCGGTCAACTGGAAATCGGTGCGCGACGTGGACAATGAAGGCTATCACGTCGCCCTTGCCCATCCCGGCCTGCAGGAACTTTACGGCCGCACCTACCGCGACCTGCATCTGTCAGACGGCCTTTCCTTCTCGGTCGGCTGGTTCGGCGATGCGCCGGGGCGCGGCTGGTCGGTGCGGAATTATGTGAAACTCGCCCCCGACCGCCCCGACCTGCCGCCGCATCTGCGCAAGGCCTGGACCTATTACGGGCTGTTCCCCAACACCGTCTTCGCCTTCACCCCGGAATCGATCCAGTTCTATCAGGATATTCCCCTGACCCCCGGCCTGACCCGGCTGACCGGCCGCCTCTACCGCCGCCCGGGCGAAGACCGCGCCAGCCGGATCGCCCGCTATCTGGCCTACCGCATCGACCGCGCCACCTCGGCCGAGGATCAGCAGCTGTCGATCTGGTCGGACGAGTCGATGAAATCGGCCGCCTTCGAGGGCTTCCACCTGTCCGACCTCGAATACGGGCTGCGCCGCCACCATGACGGGCTGCGCGCCCTGATGCCGGTGCTGCGGCTGTCCGAAGCCCCGCCCGAGGCCGAATTGGCCCGGCGGAATGACGAATTGATTTGCCAGTCAGAATCCCGGGGCTAACCTGAGTTCAAAACAACGCGCAACAGGGAGAACGCCATGAGACTGACCCGACGCCAGACACTTCTCGGCCTTGGCACCACCGCGCTGGCCACGCCGTTCGTCCGCCCCTCATGGGCGCAGGCCGGCACGGTGAACGTGTACAACTGGGCCGACTACATCGGCGAAACCACGCTGGATGATTTTCAGGCCGAAACCGGCATCGGCGTGGTCTATGACCTTTACGCCTCGTCCGAGGAAATGCAGGCCAAGATGCTGGCCGGCGCCTCGGGCTATGATGTGGTGCTGATGGCGGGGATGAGCCTGCCGCGCTTCATCACCGCCGGCGTCTATCAGAAGCCCGACCGCGCCAGGCTGACCAACTGGGGCAACCTTGACCCGGCGATCCTGAAGGTGATGGAGGGGTTCGACCCCGGCAACCTGTATGGTGTGCCCTACATGTGGGGCTCGGTCGGGATCACCTGGAACCTTGATCTGGTGGCGGAACGGCTGGGCCCCGACGCCGATCTGGAAGACCTCGGCACGCTTCTGAACCCCGATAACGCGGCGAAGCTGGCCGATTGCGGGATCTCGCTGCTCGACAGCCCGACCGACCTGGGCTTCATGGTCCTCAGCTATCTGGGCCTTGATGCCTCGGCCGCCGGCCCCGCCGAATACGCCAAGATGGCCGAGGCGCTGGGGGCGATCCGCCCCTATGTCACCACCTTCGACAATTCGAACTACCTCAACACCCTGCCCACGGGTGAGCTTTGCGTGGCCAACAACTGGTCGGGCGACTACGGCGTGGCCAAGACCCGCGCCGAAGAGGCCGGGCTTGAGGTCAACCTGGCCTATCACGTCCCGAAAACCGGGGCGCCGGCGTGGTTCGACAACTGGTGCATTCCGGCCGATGCGAAGAACGTCGATCCCGCGCATGTCTTCCTGGACTTCATGCTGCGCCCCGAGGTGATTGCCGCCTGCACCGACTACACGGGCTACGCCAATGCCAATGCCGCGGCGACGCCGCTGGTCGACCCCTCGATCAGCGCCGATCCGGCGGTCTATCCCGACGCGGCGACGCTGGCCCGGCTTTACACGCCCCGGCCCCAGACCGAAGAGCAGGACCGCGAGATCAACCGCATCTGGACCACGATCAAGACGGGCGGCTGATCATGGCCGATACGCCCTTCCTGCGAATCGAGGGCATCACCAAACGGTTCGGCACATTCGAGGCGGTGCGCGACGTGTCGCTGACCATCGGCAAGGGCGAAATCTTCGCCCTTCTCGGCGGCTCGGGCTGCGGCAAGACCACGCTTCTGCGCATGCTGGCGGGTTTCGAAACCCCGACCGCCGGCCGCATCTATCTGGACGGTCAGGACATGACGGGCGTTCCCCCATGGGAACGCCCGGTCCATATGATGTTCCAAAGCTACGCACTTTTCCCCCACATGACGGTGGAAAAGAACGTGGCCTATGGCCTGAAATTCGAAGACATGACCCGCGCCCAGCGCGCCGACCGCGTGCGCGAGATGCTGGAGCTGGTGCAGCTGACCCCCTTTGCCGCGCGCAAACCGCACCAGATTTCCGGCGGCCAGCGCCAGCGGGTGGCACTGGCCCGGGCGCTGGCCCGGCAGCCGAAGCTTCTGCTGCTGGACGAACCCCTTGCCGCGCTGGACAAGAAGCTGCGCGAACATACCCAGTTCGAACTGATGAGCATTCAGGAACGCACCGGCGTCACCTTCATCGTCGTGACCCATGATCAGGAAGAGGCGATGACGCTGGCCGACCGCATCGCGGTGATGGACAAGGGTCAGGTCCGGCAGGTCGGCGCGCCCTCGGATGTCTATGAACATCCCTCCAGCCGCTTCGTGGCAAATTTCCTCGGCTCGATCTCGCAATATCCCGCGAAGGTGGCCGAGGTCACCGGCGGCACCGCGCGGATTGAGGTTGCGGCCTTCGGCGCCACGGTGACAGCTCAGGCCATCCCCGGCCTTGTCGCGGGCGAAGAGCTGACGCTGGCCATCCGCCCCGAGAAACTGACGATCCACCGCGCGGCGCCCGAGGCCGAGAACGTGCTGCAGGGTGAGGTCAAGGACCTCGCCTATTTCGGCAAGGACAGCCTTTACCGCGTCACCCTGCCCTCGGGCCAGCTTCTGTCGGTCCATGCCGTCAACGCCCGCCGCGGGGGCGAGGCGCAGCCTGACTGGTATGACCGCGTCTGGATCACCTTCGATCCGGCCTCTGCCATCCTGCTGAGGGACTGACCATGGGCCACATCCCCTTCGCGCACAGGCACCCCGCCCCCCGGCGCCCTCATCCTCTCTCCGAAAATATCCTCTGGGGGTCCGGGGGGCGAAGCGCCCCCGGTCCGCAACCGGCCACAGCCGCGACGCCGGGCAAGGGGGCGCCATGACGCAGCCCGCCCCCTCGCGCCTTGGCCGCTGGTTCCACCGGCGCGGCTGGGCCGACCTGCTGATCGGCCTGCCCTATGTCTGGCTGGTGGCGCTGTTCCTCTTGCCCTTCCTGATTGTCCTCGCGATGAGCGTGGCCACCCGCGCGCCCACCGCCCCGCCCTTCGCCTTTGGCGGCGATTACCCATGGGTCAACCTGCGCGGCTATGGCCGGCTGTTCACCGATGACCTTTACATCCGCACCTTCCTGATCTCGGCCACCAACGCGGGCTTTGCCACCGTGCTGTGCCTGCTGCTGGGCTATCCGATGGCGCTGGGGCTGACGCGGATGCCGAAAAGCTGGCGCAACCTGTTGCTGATGCTGGTGATCCTGCCGTTCTGGACCTCATTCCTGCTGCGGGTCTATGCCTGGATGGGGCTTCTGGGCAAATCCAGCTGGTTCAATCAGGGCCTGACCTCGGCCTGGAACTGGTTGGTGCCGGCGGACTGGGCGGTTTCGTCCCTGCCGCTGATGCATTCCAATTTCGCGGTGGTGCTGGTGATGGTCTATACCTACCTGCCCTTCATGATCCTGCCGCTTTACGCCAGCCTGGAACGGCTGGACCCCACGCTGGACGAAGCCGCGATGGACCTTGGCAGCCGGCCCTTCCGCGTCTTTCTGGACGTGACGCTGCCGCAATCGGTGCCCGGCATCATCGCCGGCGGGCTTCTGGTCTTCATCCCGGCGGCGGGCGAGCTGGTAATCCCGACACTGGTCGGCGATTCCTCAGCGCCGATGATCGGCCGGGTGATCTCGGACGAATTCAGCGCGGTGAACGACTGGCCCATGGCCTCGACCGTGGCGGTGGCGCTGCTGATCCTGATGGTCGGCCCGACGATGATCTGGAGCCGCTATCAGGCCCGCGCCGAAGGTCTGGCGGAGGAGGCGAAATGAACCGCCGCCCCGTCTTCCTGATTTCGGTCCTGTGCTTCGGCTTTGCCTTCTTCTACATCCCGATCCTGTCGATGATGGTCTATTCCTTCAACGGATCGCGGCTGGCCACCGTCTGGGGCGGGTTTTCGACCAAGTGGTATGTCTCGCTTCTGTCGAACAAGCAGGTTCTGGCGGCACTGGTCCTGTCGCTGAAGATCGCGGTGGTTTCGGCCACCTGCGCCACGATCCTGGGCACGATGGCGGGCTTCGTGCTGGCCCGCTTCCGCAGGTTCCGCGGCCGGACGATGTTTTCCGGCCTTGTCACCGCCCCCCTGATCATGCCCGAGGTGATCACCGGCATCTCGCTTCTGATGTTCTTCATCCTGATGGCGAACTGGACCGGCTGGCCCGGCACGCGCGGCTTCACCACCGTCACGCTGGCCCATATCACCTTTTCCATGGTCTTCGTCGCCACCGTGGTGCAGGCCCGGGTGGCGCAGGCCGACCGCTCGATCGAAGAGGCGGCGATGGATCTTGGCGCCCGGCCCTGGCAGGTGCTGCGCGACGTGACGCTGCCCACGATCTTTCCGGCGATCCTGTCGGGCTGGCTTCTGGCCTTCACCATCAGCCTGGACGATGTGGTCATCACCTCGTTCACCACCGGGCCGGGGTCCACCACCCTGCCGCTGCTGATCTGGTCAAAGGTCAAGCTGGGCGTGACGCCCGACATCAACGCGCTGGCCACGATCACCGTCGTCGTCGTGGGGCTGGGCGTGGCGCTGGCCGGCATCATCATGCTGCGGGCCGAAAAGCGGCGCCTCAGCGATGAGAGGATGGCCTTCCGTGCCAATGACTGACGATCTGGCGCTGATCCACAGCCCGGCGGGGCCGGCCGGTTCGGGCCGGGTGCGTTATGGCGCGGCGATGGCGCTTTATCGCGCCGGCCTGATCACCGAGGCGCAGCTTGAGGTCTATCGCATCACCGCCGCGCATGACGGCCGCGACCCGCTGCAGGCGCTGGCCGATCAGGGCCTGCCGCCGCCGCCCCTGCCGGCCCCGGCGCCCGATGCCGCCGCCGCGCTGACCGCCCTGGCGGATGAGGCCGCGCGCTATCTGACCGCCCTTGCCCATCCCGGCGCCGCCGAGGTTCAGGCCGGGCTTTCCCGCCGCAGCGGCCCGCCCCGTCTGGTGGCGCCCGCCGGAAACGCCGTGGTGGACCAATGGCTTGACCCGGCGCTGACCGCCCTTGGCGCCACCCACCCAGGCCTTGCCGCCGCCATCGCCGCTGCCGCGCCGCATCTGCCCTGGGTCACCTATGACGCCTATCCCCGCGCGCTGATCGGCGATGCCTTTGCCACCGGCCACGCCTTCGCCAGCCTGATCGGCGCCGGCGCCCCGTGGGAGGCGGCGGATTTCGACCTTGGCCTGTTCCTGATCGCGCCCGATGTGCTTTACCGCGACCATGCCCATGCCGCGCCCGAGCTTTATGCGCCCCTGACCGGCCCGCATGGCTGGCGCTTCGGCCCCGGGCGGCCCTTGGTGCTGAAGCCCGCGCATCAGCCGGTGTGGAACGACCCCTTCCGCCCGCATCTGACCAAGGTCGGCCCCCTGCCCTTCCTGGCCTTCTTCGTCTGGACCCGTGACGTGAACGCCCCGGCCGAGGTGCTCGCCGCCGATGACTGGCCCGAACTGGAGGCCCTGCGCCTGTGACCCGCCCGCCTGCGCCCCGCACCCTGCTGACCAACGCCCGCATCCGCACCATGGACCCGGCCCGCCCGCTGGCCGCCGCGCTGGTGATCGCCGAAGGCCGCATCCTGGCCCTTGGCGACGCCGGTCAGATGGCCGCCCTTGCCGGCCCCGGGGCCGAGGTGATCGACGCCGGCGGGCGGCTGGTGCTGCCCGGCCTGCAGGACCCCCATATCCACCTGCTTTCCGGCGGGACCGACATTGCCACCGCCGCCCAGCTCTACGAAGTGACCGATGAGGCGGGGCTTCTGGCCAGTATCGCCGCCCACGCCGCGCGCCACCCCGATCTGCCGGTGGTGCTGGGCGCCGGCTGGCAGCCCGGCATCTTCGGCGATGACAACCTGACGGCGGCCCTTCTGGACCGCGTGGTGCCCGACCGGCCGGCGGTGATCTATGACAGCTCCTATCACAACGCCTGCCTGAACAGCCGCGCGCTGGAGCTTGCCGGGATTGGCCCCGACACCGCCGACCCGCCGAACGGCCATATCGTCAAGCGCGGCGGCAAGCCCTTGGGAATGCTGCATGAAGAGGCCATCGGCTGGGCAGTGGCCCGCCTGCCGCAGCTGACCGACGATCACCTGATGGCGGGGCTGCTGGCCGGTCAGGCCCATGCCAATGCCCATGGCCTGACCGGGGTGACCGACCCGCGCGTCACCGAAACCGAGGCGCGGATCTATGCCCGGGGTCTGGCCGAGGGGCTTCTGACCCTGCGCGTTGCCGGTGCCGCGCTGGTGTCCGAGGCCGATACGCCCGAAACCGCGGTGGCCCGGCTGACCGCCCTGCGCGCCGCCCATCCGGGGCCGGATTTCCATGTGCAGTCGGCCAAGTTCTTCATGGACGGGGTGTTCGAAAACCGCACCGCAGCGCTGATCGCACCCTATGCCGACGCTGGCGACAATGCCCACACGATGTTCGCCCCCGCCCATGCGGCAGCGCTTTTCACCGCGCTGGATGCCGCGCGGTTCCAGATTCACACCCACTGCATCGGCGACGGCGCGACGCGCGTGACGCTGGATGCCATTGCCGCCGCCCGCGCCGCCAACGGGTCCTGGCCGGCCCTGCATCAGATCGCCCATTGCCAGCTGGTCCACCCCGACGACGCGCCCCGCTTTGCCGCCCTTGGGGTGATGGCCAATCTGCAACCGCTCTGGGCGGCGAATGATCCGGTCATCCCCGACCCCGCGCGCGACATGATCGGGCCCGACCGGCTGGCATGGACCTATCCGTTCGCCGGCCTGATCGCCGCCGGGGCGCCCTATTGCCTGGGGTCCGACTGGTCGGTCAGCACGCTGAACCCGTTCGAGATCATCGGCACCGCCATCACCCGCGAACCGCCGCGCGCCAGGGGCCGGGCCGAGCCCTTCCTGCCGGCCGAACGCATCACGCTGGAACAGGCGGTGCTGGGCTATACCACCCATGCCGCCGCGGCCTGCTGGCGCGGCGATTTCACCGGCGCCCTGCGGCCCGGCTTTTCGGCCGACCTGATCGTGACCGACCGCGATATCTTTGCCTGCGACCCCTATGCGATTGCCGAAACGCAGGTGCTGCTGACGCTGTTCAAGGGCCGCGCCGTCCACCGCGCCGGCCCGTTCTGAAGGGCAAGCCCATGAGCGATGATCACTATCCCCCCCGCCTGATCGCCATGCTGGAAGCCATCTGGGGCCAAGGTTTCCTGTCGCCCGGCGGCCCCGATGAGGTGGCCCGGCTGATCGGCAGCCAGTCCGTCGCCGGCGCCTCGGTGCTGGACATCGGCTGCGGTGCCGGCGGCATCGACATTGCGCTGGTGCGCGACCATGGGGCGGGTTTCGTCTGCGGCATCGACGTGGAAGACCCGGTGCTGACCCATGCCCGCGCGCTGGTGGCCCATGCGGGGCTGTCGGGGCGGATCGGTCTGGTCAAGGTGGTGCCGGGGCCGCTGCCCTTTCCGCCCGGCAGTTTCGACGTGGTATTCTCCAAGGATTCCATCGTCCACATCCCCGACAAGCACACCCTGATGGCCGAGGTCTTCCGCGTGCTGAAACCCGGCGGGCGCTTCATCGCCTCGGACTGGCTGATCGGCACCGATGAGATTTCCCCGGCAATGGCCGCCTATATCGCCGCCGAGGGGCTGGATTTCGGCATGGCCACCCCGGCGCGCTACCGCGACGCCATGCAGGCGGCGGGGTTTGAGCAGGTCACCACCCGGTCGCGCAACGACTGGTACCGGCTTCAGGCCCGCGAAGAGCTTGCCCGCCTCAGGGGCGCCGACGGGGCAAGGGCGGCCGAAGTGGTGGGGCAGGAATTCGTCGACCACAACATCGGCATCTGGACGCGGATGATCCCGGTCCTTGACAGCGGCGAGCATTGCCCGACCCATCTTTTCGCAAGAAAACCAACGCCGTAGGGTGCGTGCTTGCACGCACCATGCGCCGTCGTCAGGTGCGTGAAATCACGCAGCTTCCCGCCCTAACCGCATTTCGAATGGCCGCAGCTGGCGCAGGTCATGCAGCCTTCGACCATCCGCAGGTCATGGCTGCCGCAGGCCGGGCAGGCCTTGCCGCGCGGGGCTTCGCCCACGGCGATCACCTCGGCCTTGGGGTCGGATTTCAGGCCCAGCCCCTCACCGGCGATGAAGCCGATGGCAATCAGGTGCCGCTCGATCACGCCGCCGATGGCCGCCAGGATCGAGGGGATGTAGCGCCCCTCCATCCAGGCGCCGCCGCGCGGATCGAAAACCGCCTTAAGCTCTTCCACGACAAAGGAAATATCGCCGCCGCGCCGGAAGACCGCGCTGATCATCCGGGTCAGCGCAACCGTCCAGGCGAAATGCTCCATGTTCTTCGAGTTGATGAACACCTCGAAGGGCCGGCGGTGCCCGGCGATGACGATGTCGTTGATGGTGATGTAAAGCGCATGCTCGCTGCCCGGCCATTTCACCTTGTAGGTCTGCCCCTCCAGCGCCGCCGGACGGTCCAGCGGTTCAGACAGATAGACCACCTCGCCTCCGGTCTGCGGCTGTGCCGGGGCGGGGGCCGCCGCCTTTTCCGACACCGTCAGGACCGAGCCGGTCACCGCGTTCGGCCGGTAGGTGGTGCAGCCTTTGCAGCCCTGATCCCAGGCCGCCATATAGACCTCGGCGAAGTCTTCAAAGCTGATGTCCTCGGGGCAGTTGATGGTCTTGGAAATCGACGAGTCGATCCAGCGCTGCGCGGCGGCCTGCATCTTCACATGGTCAAGGGGCGGCAGGGTCTGGGCGTTGACGAAATAATCCGGCAGGGGTTCATCACCCTTCATATCTCGCCAGAGTTTCACTGCGTAATCAACGACTTCCTCTTCGGTCCGGCTGCCATCGGGCTGCAGGACCTTGCGGGTATAGGCATAGGCGAAGACCGGCTCGATGCCCGAACTGACATTGCCGGCCAGCAGGCTGATCGTGCCGGTGGGCGCGATCGAGGTCAGCAGCGCATTGCGGATGCCATGGGCGCGGACGGCGGCGCGCACGTCTTCGTCCATCGCCCGCATGTTGCCAGAGGCCAGATAGCCCTCGGCATCAAACAGCGGGAAGGCACCCTTTTCGCGCGCCAGATCAACCGAGGCCAGATAGGATGACCGCGCGATGGCTTTCATCCAGGCTTCGGTCTGCGCCGCCGCCGCGTCGGAGCCATAGCGCAGCCCCAGCATCAGCAGCGCATCGGCCAGCCCTGTCACCCCCAGCCCGATGCGGCGCTTGGCCTGCGCTTCTGCCTGCTGCTGCGGCAGGGGGAAGCGGCTGGCGTCCACCGTGTTGTCCATCATGCGGACGGCAGTGCGCACCAGATCGTCCAGCGCCGCCGGGTCCAGCCGGGCGCGGTCGGTGAAGGGGTCCACCACCAGCCGCGCGAGGTTGACGGATCCCAAGAGGCAGGCGCCATAGGGCGGCAGGGGCTGCTCGCCGCAGGGGTTGGTGGCGGCGATGGTTTCAACATAACCAAGGTTGTTGGCGGCGTTGATCCGGTCGATGAAGATCACCCCGGGTTCAGCGAAATCATAGGTGTTGCGCATGATGCGCAGCCACAGGTCGCGGGCGCGGAGTGTCTTGTAAACCCTTCCACCGAAAGACAATTCCCAAGGCCCATCCGCCTTGACGGCGGCCATGAACGGGTCGGTCACCAGAACCGACAGGTTGAACATGCGCAGGCGGGCGGGGTCTTTCTTGGCCTCAATGAAAGCCTCGATATCGGGGTGGTCGCAACGCATCGTGGCCATCATCGCGCCCCGGCGGCTGCCGGCCGACATGATGGTGCGGCACATCGCATCCCAGACATCCATGAAGGACAAGGGGCCGCTGGCATCGGCCGCCACGCCCTTCACCTCGGCCCCGCGGGGGCGGATGGTCGAGAAGTCATAGCCGATGCCGCCGCCCTGCTGCATGGTCAGCGCGGCCTCTTTCAGCGCGTCGAAGATGCCGCCCATGCTGTCGGGGATGGTGCCCATGACGAAGCAGTTGAAAAGCGTGACATTCCGCCCGGTTCCGGCCCCTGCGGTGATGCGGCCGGCGGGCAGGTACTTGAAGCCTTCCAGCGCGTGATAGAAGCGGTCTTCCCAGTCGGCCGGGGTCTTTTCCACCTCGGCCAGGGCGCGGGCGATGCGGCGCCAGCTGTCTTCGACCGTGCCGTCGATCGGCGTGCCGTCGGCCTCTTTGAAGCGATACTTCATGTCCCAAATCTGCTCGGAAATCTGGGCGGAAAAGGCAGACATGGCCACTCCTTGTGGGGGGTTCGGGGGAACGCGCAAAATACGCCTCATGCCTGGCCGGGTCAACTTGAACTCTGGGCAGCACGGCCTATTCTTTTGACCGGGCATCACATCATGAATCACCTGAACATCATCAAGCTTTGCGTCGGCGCGGAATCGGTCGAGGACCTGGAACAGTGGCAGCGGGAAAACCGCGCCCGCTGGGCGGCGGGGACGGCCGAACACATCACCCGGATGTGGCCCAAACGCGCCGATGAGGTGCTGGCGGGCGGCTCGCTTTACTGGGTGATCAAAGGAATTCTGTTGTGCCGTCAGCGCATTCTGGCGCTGGAGCCGCGGCGGGGGTCGGACGGGATCGACCGCTGCGCCATCGTGCTGGATGCCGAGGTGGTGCGGACCGAAGCGGCGGCGCGGCGGCCGTTTCAGGGCTGGCGCTATCTGGACCCCAAGGAAAGCCCGCCCGACCTGCCCAAGCTGCGCGCCCGCGACGACGTGCTGCCGCCCGAGATGGCGCGGGCCCTGGCAGAGATCGGGCTGCGCTAGGCGCACGGCAGGTTAACAGACGGAAATCAGGTGGTTTTCCGGGGATTTAAGGCGTCTTTCCGGCGTCTTCTTTCCGTCTTCCTTCCGTCTCTACGCGCGGCGGTCTCAGCCACCGTTAACCATGATGGCGAATCGCCTGACCCCTTCCCTTTCCCCGAAGGCGGGGCCATGAATGCGCCATGCCCGCCCCGCGCCCCCTTTGGCTTGCCGCCGCGCCGATCATCTTCCTGACGCTTTGGTCGGCCGGTTTCGCGGTGGCGAAGCTGGGGGTCGAACATGCGCCGCCGCTGACGCTTCTGGCGCTGCGCTATGGGCTGGCGGTGGCGGTTCTGCTGCCGGTGGCGCTGGTGCTGCGCCCGCCGCTGCCTTCGGCCCGGGCGGCGGCGGATGTGGCGATTGTCGGGTTCCTCATTCAGGTCGTCTATTTCGGCCTGTGCTATCTGGCCTTCCGCGCCGGGGTTTCGGCCGGCGGCGTGGCGATTGTGGTCTGCCTGCAGCCGATCCTTGTGGCGCTGGCCGCCCCGCGTTTCGTGGGTGAGACGGTGGGGCCCCGGGTCTGGGCCGGCCTTGCTCTGGGGCTGGCGGGCGCGGCGCTGGTGATCCTGGGCCGGTCGGCGGTGGCGGCGGAAAACCTGTGGGGCGTGGCGCTGACGGTGGGGGCGCTGTTCGGCATCACCGGCGGCACGCTGTGGGAAAAGCGGCACGGGCGGGGGCACCATCCGGTGGTGGCCAACCTGATCCAGTATGCGGTGGGGGCGGTCTGCACTCTGCCGATGGCGCTGCTGCTGGAGGATGTGACGGCGATCCGCTGGGACGGGACGTTCGTGGCGGTGCTGGCCTATCTGGTGCTGGGCAATTCGCTTCTGGCGATCAGCCTGCTGATGGCGATGATCCGGGCGGGTGAGGTGGCACGCGTCTCGGCGCTGTTCTACATGGTGCCGGCGCTGTCGGCGCTGATCGCCTGGCCGATGCTGGGCGAGGCGATGCCGCCCGTAGCCTGGGCCGGCATGGCGCTGGCCGGGCTGGGGGTGACGCTGGCCAACCGGCGCTAGGTCGGTTTCTTTGAAGAAACCGGGCCGGAGTTTCTGAAAACTCCGGGGGCGCGGTCAGATGATGCCTTCGGGCAGGGTCAGGCGAAGACGGGCCGAGAGGGGCTGGCGGGTCTGCCGGTTTCTTTGAAGAAACCGGGCCGGAGTTTTTGAAAACTCCGGGGCGCGCGCTCAACCGATGCCTTCGGGCAGGGTCAGGCCCAGACGGGCCGCCAGCGCGCGGGCGGCGGCGGTGGCGGCGGTCCAGTCGGCGCTGCGGGCGGCGTAAAGCGTGGCCTGGCTTTGGTGGATCAGCCCGTCGGACAGGATCTTCAGGTGGTTGGCGCGCAGCGTCTCACCGGTTGAGGTGATGTCGGCAATCGCCTCGGCCGTCAGGTTCTTGACCGTGCCTTCGGTGGCGCCCTGGCTGTCGACCAGCTGATAATCGGCCACGCCCTGCGCCGTCAGGAAATCGCGCACCAGTCGGTGGTATTTGGTGGCGATGCGCAGGCGGAAGCCATGGGCGGCGCGGAAGGCGGCGGCGGCGGCATCAAGGTCATCCACCGTATCGACGTCGATCCAGCAGGCGGGCACGGCGATGATCAGGTCGGCATGGCCGAAGCCGAGGGCGGCAAGTTCGGCCACCTGCGCCGACCAGTCGGCCAGCTTGTCGCGCACAAGGTCGCTGCCGGTCACGCCCATGTGGATGCGGCCGGCGGCCAGTTCGCGCGGAATCTCTCCGGCCGACAGGAGGACGAGTTCGACCCCCTCGACGCCTTCGACGGCGCCGGAATATTCCCGCTCGTTCCCGGTCTGGCGCATGGTCACGCCGCGCGCGCCGAACCAGTCGAAGGTCTTCTCCATCAGCCGGCCCTTCGAGGGCACACCGATCTTCAGCATCACGCGCCCCCCCGCAAGGCGGCCACCAGATGCGGGCGGATGATGCCGCCCACCGCCGGAATGCGCCGGCCGCGGCCCAGTTGCGCCGTCAGCGCGTCATAGCGCCCGCCCGAGGCGACCGGCGGCAGGCCGGCGGGGCCGAGGAAGGCGAAGGTGAAGCCGTCGTAATATTCCATCGAGGTCCGGCCGAGGCTGGCTTCGAACGGCAGAAGGGCGGTGTCGATGCCCCGGTCGGCCAGCGCCTGCAGCCGGGCGGCAAAGCGGTCGACCGCCGGGGCGATGGCGGGCAGCAGCGGCGTGATGCCGCGCAGGTGGTCCAGCGCGGCACTGGCCGGGGCCTGCAGGCCCAGAAGGTCATAAAGCAGCGCGGCTTCGGGCGCGGCGATGGGCCGGGCGGCGGCATCTTCCAGAAGGGCGGCGGCGCGGGCGGCGATATCCTCTTCCCCGCGCAGGCCGATCAGCGGGCCGGCGGCGGCGATCAGTGCGGCGGGGGCGCCCTGTGCCAGCCGTTCCAGCAGCTGCGCGCGCTGCGGCGCGACGGGCGCGCGGCCGGCAAAACGATCCAGCAGCGCGCGGAAGCGGCGCGGGCGCCAGATGTGGCGCAAGAGGGCGGCCTTGCGGCGGGCGGTGGTGTCCAGCCCCCGGACGGCGGCCATCAGGATGCCGATGTCGCCCGTCACGGCGCGCAGGCCAAGCCCTTGCAGAAGCTGCGAGAACAGCGCGAAGACCTCGGCATCGGCGGCTTCGGGGGCGCTGCCGTCAAATATCTCGAACCCGGCCTGCAGATATTCGCGGGCGCGCTGGTCCAGATGGTCCTGCTTGCGGAAAACCTCGCCCATGTAGCAGTAGCGCGCCGGTTCTTCGGCGCGCGCGGCCATATGGGCCTGCACCACGGGCACGGTGAAATCGGGGCGCAGCATCATCTCGCCGTCCAGGGGGTCGGCGGTGACATAGGCGCGGGCGCGGATATCCTCGCCGTAAAGGTCCAGAAGCGTGCCGGCGGGCTGCAGGATATCGGTTTCCACCGGGGCAGCCCCGGCGGCGCGGAAGGCGGCGTGCAGGCGCTCGGCCTCGGCGCGGATGGCGGGGCTGGCGGTCATGCTGCGGCCCCCGGGGTGCAGGTCGGGGTGCGGGGCGCCCCCCACCCCCGGCCCCTCCCCACGGGGGGGAGGGGAGGCGCGCAACTCTTGCCGGCTGGCATAACGACTTGCCGGGGGGCGCTTCCCTCCCCCCTTGTGGGGGAGGGAGAGGGAGGGGGGGCCAGCCGCCGGATCATTTCGCCAGCATCCGGCGCACCGCGGCCACCAGATCGGCTTCGGGCACCTCGACCTGGGCGGGGCGGTCCTTCCATTCCTCAAGCGTGGCATTCTGCGCGATCTGCGCGCCAAGGATCAGGTCTTTCAGGATCACGGTTCCCGCCGCCTTTTCGTTGCCGCCCTGGATGACGGCCACGGGCGACTGGCGCTTGTCGGCGTATTTCAGCTGGTTGCCGAAGTTCTTGGGGTTGCCCAGATAGACCTCGGCCCGGATTTTGCCCTTGGCCGGGTTATCGGGATCAATGTCAGCATTCCGCAACTGGGCCACCATGCCCATGTAATCGGCCATCCTGTCACGGTCCATCACGGTGACGACAACCGGGCCGGCGGTGTCGGCGGTGCTGCGGCCCTTGGCGCGAAGTGCGGCCAGAAGCCGGTCCACCCCGATGGAAACGCCGGTGGCGGGCACGTCCTGCCCGGTGAAGCGCTTGACGAGCCCGTCATAGCGCCCGCCGCCCGCGACAGAACCGAAGTTGCGCGGCCGGCCCTTTTCATCGGTGATCTGGAAGGTCAGCTCCGCCTCGAACACCGGGCCGGTGTAATAGCCAAGGCCCCGGACGACGCCGGGGTCGATGACGATGCGGTCGGGGCCGTAGCCACCGGCATCGAGGATTTCCGCGATAGCTTCCAGTTCGGCAACGCCTTCGGCGCCAATTTCAGAACCTTCGACGATATCGGAGAGATACTTTAGCGTTACGCGGGCGTGAGCCTCCAATGCGAGTTGGCTCGGCAAATGCTTGCCTCGCGTCACAGGATTATTCGCATCCCGCACTTCCCTAACGAACGCCGAGAGTCCCTTCGCAACCGCAAGAGCTTCGCCTTGAAGATCAATGAGCCTCTTCTCGATCTCTGACTTTGCGGAGACAAAGCGCATAATTATCGTAGTCTGAGCCTCATCCAGCCCCGCGCCCTTGGTGAAGTCGCCGCTTTCGTCCTTGCGGCCGGCGCCCAGCAACGCCCGCACCCCGTCCTCTCCCAGCCGGTCGATCTTGTCGATGGCGCGCAGGACGATGCCGCGTTCGGCCTCCTTGTCGTCGCCGGCAAGGCCCGCGACCTCCATCACCCCGTTCAGCACCTTGCGGTTGTTGACCTTCACCACATAGTCGCCGCGCGGGATGCCCACCACTTCCAGCGCGTCGGCCAGCATGGCGCAGATCTCGGCATCGGCCGCCACGCTGCCCGAACCCACGGTATCGGCGTCGCATTGGTAGAACTGGCGGAAGCGGCCGGGCCCGGGCTTTTCGTTGCGCCAGACCGGCCCCATGGCATAGCGCCGGTAGGGCGAAGGCAGGTCGTTGCGGTACTGCGCCGCAACGCGGGCCAGCGGCGCCGTCAGGTCATAGCGCAGCGCCATCCAGTCCTTGTCTTCATCCTGCCAGGCGAAGACGCCTTCGTTCGGGCGGTCGACGTCGGGAAGGAACTTGCCCAGCGCCTCGACCGTTTCGACGGCGCTGGTTTCCAGCGGGTCGAAGCCGTAGCGATGATAGACCCCGGCGATGGCATCCAGCATCGCCTTGCGCTCGGTCACCTCGGCGCCGAAATAGTCGCGGAAACCTTTGGGCGTCTCGGCCCTCGGACGGCGGGTCTTGCCTTCGGACATGGGTCATTCCCCTTGAACTTCGGCCCTGCCTTAGCGGATGGGCGGCGGGGCGGCAAGCGGCGGCGCGGGGCCTTCCGTTCGCCGGCCGTTGGCTTTAGGCTGCGGCGGACCCCTTTTTGAAGCACAGTTGCCATGGACCGGATCGACGCGCTTGAAGAACGGCTCAGCCATCTGATCCGGGCCAATGACGACCTGTCCGAGATCGTCGCCCGGCAGGGGCGCGAGATTGACGTGCTGACGCGCCGGGTCACCATGCTGATGCAGCGCGAGGCCGAGCGCGAGGCGGAACTGGCCGAAGCGCCGGCCGCCGATGTCCGGCCGCCGCATTGGTGATCCTGCAGAGATTGCTGCTGGCGGGCGGGGCGGCCTGCGCCCTGTTTCTGGCGTGGCTTGCCGTGGGCATCTTTGCCTTCGGTCGTGGGTATGGCCAGCCGGTTGCGGCGCTGCTGCCGGCAAGTGGCGCGGTGCTGGCCGTGGCGGCGGCGATGGTCTGGGTGGTCTGGCGCTTCTGGCACAGCGGCTTTGGGCAGCGCGCGCCGCGCCTTGCGGCATTGGCCGTGGCGGGGCTTGGGCTGATGCTGGCGCTGTGGTCGGCGCTGCGCGATCCGGGGGATGCGGTCTATGTGGTGCCGGTGCTGCTGGGGGTGGCCTGCCTTTTCGCGCTGATGGCCGCGCAAGGCGGGCGGAGCCCGGACGCATGAAGATTGCCGGGGCCGATCCGGTTGCGCTGGCGGCGACGCTGGCGCTGGGGGCGGCCGGCGGGGGGCTGGCGGTGGCGGCGCATCTGCCCCTGGGCTGGCTGCTGGGATCGCTGCTGACGGTGGGCATTCTGGCGGCCACGGGCGCGCGGGTGGCGGGGCGGGGCGTGGTGCTGCCGGCAAAGCTGCGGCAGGCGGTCGTGCCGGTGATCGGCGTGTCGATCGGCGCGGCCTTCACGCCCGAGGTGGTGCGGCAGATGCCGGGCTGGCTGCCCTCGCTGGGGGCGCTGTGCCTCTATCTGCCGGTGGTGCATCTGGTCAGCTATGCCATCTACCGGCGGGGCGGCATCGGCCGGCTTGAGGCGTTCTACGGCGGCGCACCGGGCGGGCTGATCGAGGCGGTGCAGCTGGGCGAAGAGGCGGGGGCGGACCCGCGCCTGCTGACGGTGCTGCAGTTCCTGCGGCTGATCCTGACCATCGTGGCGGTGCCGCTGCTGTTTCTGGCGCTGACCGGCCATGCCGTGGGATCGGCGGCGGGGGCGACGCTGGCGCGGCCGGCCGGGCTGGGCGCGGCGGATGCGGCCATGCTGGTGGCGGCGGGGCTGGCCGGGCTGGCGGTGGGGCGGCTGGTGCGGCTGCCGGCCTATATCATGACCGGGCCGCTGGCCGCCTCGGCCCTCTTGCACGGGCTGGGGCTGGCCGAGGGTGCGCCGCCCAGCGGACTGGTGGCCGCGACGCAGGTGGTGCTGGGCGCGGGCCTTGGCGCGCGCTTTGCCGGCATCGGGCGGGCGGCCCTGATCAGCGCGGGGCGGCTGGCGGTGCTGAACGCGCTGGTGGCACTGACGCTGGCGCTGGCCTTTGCCGCCGCGCTGCACTGGCTGGTGGATGAGCCGCTGGCCGCGGTCTTCCTGGCCTTCGCCCCCGGTGGTCTGGCCGAGATGAGCCTGATCGCGCTGAGCCTGAACATCAGCGTGATCTATGTCACCGCCCACCATGTGCTGCGCATCCTTTTGGCCGTCATCGCCGTGCGGTTGGCGGCGCGCTGGCTGCGTTAGCGCGGGACGCAGTTCCGACGGAAACGCGCCCGTCTTCCCGTCCGGGGATCATGCGCAGCGCGCGGGCAATGCCCGGCCGCCCCCTTTGGCGGGCGATCTGCACCGGCATCAAGACGCGCGGCGCGCGCCGTTTTAGCGCCGGGCGTCAGCCTTCGTCGGGAATGACCGCCGTCGCCTCGATTTCCACCTTGGCGCGGTCTTCGACCAGCGCCACCACCTGCACCAGTGCCATGGCCGGATAGTGGCGGCCGATGATCTCTTTGTAGGCGCGGCCCAAGTCTTTCAGCCCGGCAAGGTATTCGCGCTTGTCGGTGACATACCAGGTCAGCCGCACCAGATGTTCCGGCCGGGCGCCGGCACAGGCCAGCACCTCGACGATCGACCGCAGCGCCTGCGCCGCCTGCCCCACCAGATCGTCGCATTCAAATTCCTGATCGGCGTTCCAGCCGATGATGCCGCCGGTGAACACCATCCGCCCGCGCGCCGCCATGCCGTTGGCATAGCCGATGGCGGGTTTCCACGACTTGGGGTGCAGAATCTCGTGGCTCATGCCCCGCTCTCCTTCGTTTGGTCATTCATGAAGGCTTCGATCCGGTCGCGCATATCTGCCGGCCAGGGCGCGGCTTTCAGCCCCGCGACCCAGACCAGCACCAGTTGCGCCCGCAGCCGCTGTTCCGCGCCCAGTCGTGCGGTGATCTGCATCTCGGCGCTGGCGCCGCCCAGCCGGGCGACGGTCAGTTCGAACAGCACCTTTTCCCCCAGCCGCGAGGGCGCCAGAAACTCAGCCCCGATCTTTACCGTCGGCACGCCGTTGCCGGCGCCCGCCAGATGCATCTGGGCAAAGCTGCGCCCCGCCACATCGGCAAAGAAATTCTCGACGACCGAGTTCAGCATCTCGAAATAGCGCGGATAAAAGACGATCCCCGCCGGGTCGCAATGGTTGAACTCGATCTGGATCAGGCGCTGGTAAGCCATGGCTCAGTCGTTGGCCTCGGGCGACAGGAAATCCACGTCATGCGCGGCCGAGGTGGCGATCACCGCCGGAACATCGGTCATGTCATGCAGCTTTTCGAACAGCGCTTCCAGCTTGCCAGCGGGCGACACCCAGAACAGCGCGCGGGCCGGCTTGTCGGATTTGTTGAAGTAGCCATGCGGCACGCCCTTGGGCATCCGCACCAGATCGCCCGCCTTCGCGGTGTGCCATTTGCCGTCCAGCTTCAGCTCCAGCTGGCCTTCCTGCACCAGAATGAATTCGTCCTGCGTGGGGTGGACATGGACCGGCACGAACTGACCCGGCTCGCTGTTGGTTTCAAAGCTGAAGGTCGTGTCGCAAGAGGCCTTCGGGAAATACCGCTGGCCAAGGATGTTCAGCATGCGGCCGTGATAGGCCGTGCCGTCGCGGGTGATGCCGCCGTCAAGATCTGCCATTCTTTCCTCCCCTGTTATCCCAGAATGCTGCGGGCGACCACCACCCGCTGCACGTCGCTGGCGCCTTCATAGATCCGCAGGGCGCGGATTTCGCGGTAAAGGCTTTCCACCACCGCGCCATGCCGCACCCCCTCGCCGCCGTGCAGCTGCACCGCGATGTCGATGACCTTCTGCGCCGCTTCGGTGGCGTAAAGCTTGGCCATCGCCGCCTCGCGCGTCACCCGCGCCGCGCCGCGGTCCTTGGTCCAGGCGGCGCGGTAGATCAGCAGGGCGGCGGCATCAATCTGCAGCGCCATGTCGGCCAGATGGCCCTGCACGATCTGCAATTCGGCCAGAGCCGCGCCCTGAATCCGCCGCGCCTTCACCCGCGCCAGCGCCTCATCCAGCGCGCGGCGGGCAAAGCCCAGCGCCGCCGCCCCGACGGTCGAGCGGAAGACATCCAGCACCGACATGGCGATCTTGAAGCCCTCACCCGGCGCACCGATCAGCGCCTCTTCCGGCAGGATCACATCGCGCAAGGCCAGCCGGGCCAGCGGATGCGGCGCGATCACCTCAAGCCGCTCTTCCACCGTCAGCCCGGCCACATCGGCGGGCATGAGGAAAGCCGACAGGCCGCGCGCGCCCGGCGCCTCGCCGGTGCGGGCGAAGATCACATAGACATCGGCGATGCCGCCGTTGGAAATCCAGGTCTTCTCGCCGTTCAGCACCCATCCCTGCGGACCGCGCGTGGCCGTGGTCGCCGTCGCCGCCACGTCCGAGCCGGCCCCCGGCTCGGTGAGGGCGAAGGCGGAAATCGCCTGCCCGGCCCGCGTCCGGCCCAGCCATGCGCGCTGCGCCTCCGTGCCGAACAGCGAAACCGCCCCCATGCCCAGCCCCTGCATGGCAAAGGCGAAATCGGCCAGCCCGTCATGGCGTGCCAGGGTCTCACGGATGAGACAGAGCGAGCGTACGTCCAGCCGCTCCCCCGCCCCGGCCCCGGAATGCTGCAGCCAGCCGCCCTTGCCCAAAGCCGCCACCAGCCCCCGGCAGGCAGCATCCACATCGCCATGATCCACCGGCAGATGCGCCTTTGCCCAATCCTCCAGCCCCGCCGCCAGCACGCGGTGGTGGTCTTCGAAGAAGGGCCAGTCGAGAAAGCTCTGATCGCTCATTTCATCTGTCTCTAAATATCCCGGGGGTCCGGGGGCTGGCCCCCGGTTCCCCATCAGTCACCCGCGAAAACGGGTTTCTCTTTCGCTACAAAAGCCCGGTAGGCCCGCTCAAAGTCTTTGGTCTGCATGCAGATCGCCTGAGCCTGCGCCTCGGCCTCGATCGCCTGCTCCAGCCCCATGTTCCATTCCTGATTGAGCTGGGTCTTGGTGATGCCATGGGCGAAGACCGGGCCCGAGGCCAGACGGCGGGCCAGCGCCATCGCTTCGTCTTCCAACGCCTCCGCAGCGTGCAGCGCGTTCCAGAAGCCCCAGGCGTGGCCCTCTTCCGCGCCCATCACCCGGCCGGTGTAGAGCAGTTCCGCCGCCCGTCCCTGACCGATGATCCGGGGCAGCATGGCGCAGGCGCCCATGTCGCAGCCCGCCAACCCAACGCGGGTGAAGAGGAAAGCGCATTTCGCCGCGGGCGTCGCAAGCCGCAGGTCTGACGCCATGGCGATGATCGCGCCCGCCCCCACCGCCACGCCATCCACCGCCGCGATGATCGGTTTGCCGCAGGAAATCATCGCCTTGACCAGATCGCCCGTCATCCGGGTGAAGGCCAGCAGATCTTTCATCGGCAGCCCGATCAGCGGGCCGATGATGTCATGCACGTCGCCGCCCGAACAGAAATTGCCGCCGTTCGAGGCAAAGACCACCACATCGACATCTTCGGCATAGACCAGCGCGCGGAAGGTGTCGCGCAATTCGGCATAGCTGTCGAAGGTCAGCGGGTTCTTGCGGTCGGGCCGGTTCAGCCGCACCGTGGCGATGCGGTCCTTGACCTCCCACAGGAAATGTTCGGGCTTCAGCCCCGCCATCTTGGTCATGTCTTGCCCATCCGTTTCAGAATATCGGTCAGCGCGTCGAGGTCGGCTTCGGAAAGCCCGCCGAACAGCCGGTTCACCTCGGCCTCATGATCGGCGGCAAGGCCTTCGAACTGCGCCAGCCCTTCGGGGGTCAGCCCGACAAAGACCGTGCGGCGGTCGGTTTCCGAAGGCGTGCGGCGCACGAGGCCGTCTTTCTCAAGCCGGTCCACCACCGTGGTCGCATTGCCGTTCGACACCAAAAGCATCCGGCTGAGTTCGCTCATCGTCACGCCCTCGCGCCGGCGCCAGAGCGCGGCCAGCACATCGAACCGGGGCAGCGTGGTGTCGTGGTTGACGCGAAGGTATTCGCGCAGGCCCCCTTCGGCGGCGCGGGTCACGCCCAGAAGGCGGATCCACATCTTCAGCCGGCGCTTGGACAGGGAATTGCTCATGCTTCGCCCCCCGAGATGGTGATGGCCTGCCCGTTCACCCCGCCGGCGCCGTCGCTGCACAGCCAGAGCGCGGCCGAGGTGACCTCATCCGGCTGATAGAGGCGGTTCTGCGGGCTCATCGCCTCCAGCGCGGCGCGGGCCTGTTCGGGACTGCGGCCGGTTTTTTCGCTGATCACGCGGATGGATTGCGCGGTCAATTCGGTATCCAGAAACCCCGGGCAGATCGCGTTCACTGTCACCGGCCCGCGCGCGACCTCCAGCGCGAGTGACCGCACCATTCCCATCACCCCATGCTTGGCCGCCGCATAAGGCGCGACCCTGGCATAGCCCTTGATCCCGGCGGTGGAGGAAACCGCAATCAGCCGCCCCCAGCCCGGCATCTGCCGCAGCCCTTCGCGGAAGGTCAGGAAGACCCCGGTCAGGTTGACCGCCAGCATGGCGTTCCACTGCGCCAGCGTCGTCTTGCCGAAGGGTGCGGAATCGGCCTGCCCGGCATTGGCGACGACAATGTCCACCGGCCCGGCAGCGGCATAAAGCGCGGCCACCGAAGACTCAACCGTCACATCGCATGGCAGCGGGCGGATGGCGGGATGGCGGGCGGCGGTTTCCTGAAGCGCCTCAACCCGGCGGCCGCAGATCACCACTTCGGCGGCCCCCGCTTGCGCAAAGCCCAGCGCAAGGCTGGCCCCCGCGCCCGAGCCGCCGCCCGTCACCAATACCCGCCGCCCCGCGATTGTCATGCCCGGATCACCTCTGTCGCCTTTTCCCGCAGCCGCCGCGCCTGATCACGTCCTGCCAGATAGGGCAGCGGCCATTCGGCGCCACTGTCGCCCGATTGGATGGCCGCGTGCAATGTCCAGTAGGGATCGGCCAGATGCGGGCGGGCAAGGCAGACCAGATCGGCCCGGCCGGCCAGCAGGATCGAGTTCACCTGATCGGCCTCGGTGATGTTGCCCACGGCCATCGTGGCAAGACCGGCCTCATTGCGGATGCGGTCGCTGAACGGGGTCTGGAACATGCGGCCATAGACCGGCTTCGCTTCCGTGCTGGTCTGGCCGGCGGAAACGTCGATGATATCGGCGCCGGCGGCGGCGAACATCCGGGCGATTTCGACGGCTTCCGCAGGCGTCACGCCGTCGCTGCCCACCCAGTCATTCGCGCTGATCCGCACCGACATCGGCTTGCCCGCGGGCCAGACCGCCCGCATGGCGCGCAGCACTTCCAGCGGCCAGCGCATGCGGTTTTCCAGGCTGCCGCCGTATTCGTCGGTGCGGTGGTTCGACAGCGGGCTGATGAAGCCGGACACCAGATAGCCATGGGCCGCGTGCAGTTCGACCATGTCGAACCCGGCCCGGGCGGCCATTTCGGTGGCTGCCACGAATTCCGCCGTCACCGCCTCCATATCCGCCCGCGTCATTTCGCGCGGGGTGGCGTTCTTCGGCGACCACGGCAGGGCCGAAGGCGCGATGATCGCCCAGTTGCCGGATTTCAGGGGGGTGTCGCTGTCTTCCCAGCCGAGTTGAGTAGAGGCCTTGCGCCCGGCATGGCCGATCTGGCAGCAAAGTTTCGCCTCGGTCTCGGCATGGACGAAACCGACCAGCCGCTTCCACGCCGCCTCATGCTCCGGCGCGTAAAGGCCGGGGCAGCCGGGGGTGATGCGGCCCTGCGCCGAAACGCAGGTCATCTCGGTATAGACAAGGCCCGCGCCGCCCTTGGCGCGTTCGGCGTAATGCACGAAATGCCAGTCGGTCGGGCAGCCGTCGACCGCCTTGTATTGCGCCATGGGGCTGACCACGATGCGGTTCTTCAGGCCCATGTCGCGCAATTGGAAGGGCGCGAACATCGGGGTGCGGCCCGGCTGGCCGCCAGCCTGCTTCTGGAACCAATCCTCGGCGCTGCGCAGCCATTCCGGATCGCGCAGGCGCAGGTTTTCGTGGCTGATCCGCTGGCTGCGGGTCAGCAGCGAATAGGCGAACTGCTCGGGCGGAAGATCCAGATAGCGCTCGACCTCTTCGAACCACTCAAGGCTGTTGCGGGCGGCCGATTGCAGGCGCAGCACCTCGACCCGGCGCTCGTCCTGATAGCGCTGGAAGGCGGCCTGCATGTCGGGCTCGCTGTGCAGATATTCCGCCAATGCGATGGCCGAGTCGAAGGCCAGACGCGAACCGGAGCCGATCGAGAAATGCCCCGTCGCTGCCGCATCTCCCATCAGCACCACGTTTTCATGATACCATTTCTGGCAGATCACACGCGGGAACTGCATCCAGACCGCCGAGCCGCGCAGGTGGGCGGCGTTCGACATCAGATCATGCCCGCCCAGATGACGTTCAAAGATCTTGCGGCAGGTCTCGACGGTTTCCTCCTTGCTCATCGCCTCGAAACCCCATTTGTCCCAGGTCTCGGGCAGGGTTTCCACGATGAAGGTCGCGGTGTTGTCGTCGAACTGATAGACATGGGCCCAGACCCAGCCATGTTCGGTCTTCTCGAAGATGAAGGTGAAGGCGTCGTCAAACTTGGCATGGGTGCCCAGCCAGACGAACTTGCATTTGCGGATGTCGATATCGGGCTGGAAGACCTGAGTATATTCCTTGCGCACCAATGAGTTGATGCCGTCAGAGGCCACCACGAGGTCATAGTCCTTGCGGTAATCCTCGGCGGTGCGGAACTCGGTCTCGAACCGCAGGTCCACGCCCAGCTCACGCGCCCGGGCCTGCAAGAGGATCAGCATCTGCTTGCGCCCGATCCCGGCAAAACCGTGGCCGCCCGACACCGTGCGCACCCCGTCATGCACCACCGCGATGTCGTCCCAATAGGCGAAATGGCTGCGGATGGCGTCCGTGCTGACCGGGTCGTTCTTCTGCATCCGGCCCAGCGCGTCATCCGACAAGACCACGCCCCAGCCGAAGGTATCATTGGCGCGGTTGCGTTCCAGGACCGTGACCTGATGGGCCGGATCGCGCAGTTTCATCGAGATGGCGAAGTAAAGACCGGCGGGGCCACCGCCAAGGCAGAGAATCTTCATGGCAAGCTTCCTTGCAAGAGGGCGTCCAGCGCCGATGGTCACAGGCTGGCACTGCGGGGAAACAATTTCAAGCTTAAAATTTCTGACTTGAACATTCCGCATTCCGGGTCATGATGCAGTCATGGATCTGATCATCGAACATCTTGCGGGCTGGACGCGGCTGACGCTGAACCGGCCCGAGGCGAAAAACGCCCTGAATACCGCGCTTCTGGGCCGGATCGCGACCGAACTGAACGCGCTGGCCGGCGATCCGGCCTGCCGGGCCGTGGTGCTGACCGGGGCGGGCGGGCATTTTGCCGCGGGCGCCGACATCGGCGAGATTGAACACAAGGGGCCGGCCGAAGGTGCGGCCGATCCGCGCAAGGCCCGCTGGGCCGCCATCCGCGCCTTCCCCAAGCCGCTGATCGCGGCGGTTGACGGCTTTGCCCTGGGCGGCGGCTTTGAACTGGCGCTGATGGCCGATTGCATGGTGCTGGGTGAAACCGCGCGGCTGGGCCTGCCGGAAACCAATCTGGGGCTGATCCCCGGGGCGGGCGGCGGCCAGCGGCTGATGGCGCTGGCGGGCCGGGCGCGGGCGACGCGGCTGGTACTGACGGGTGAGATCATCGACGCCGCTACCGCCCATGACTGGGGCATCGCCGGCTGGCGGGCCGAGGGCCCCGCCCTGCCCCTGGCCGAAGCTTTGGCCGAAAGGCTGGCCGCCCGCGCGCCGCTGGCTCTGGCCGCGGCCAAGCGCGCGCTGGTGGCCGGAGACGAAGCCGCGCTGGCGCTGGAAACCGAACGCGCGGGATTTGAGGCGCTTCTGGGCACCGATGACAAGGCCGAGGGCATCCGCGCCTTCCGCGACAAGCGCAAACCGGAATTCAGGGGGAACTGAGATGATTGTCGGCGTGGTCGGTCTGGGCACCATGGGCCTTGGTATCGCGCAGGTCTTTGCGCAGGCGGGGTTCAGCGTTCTGGCCACCGATGCCCTGCCCGCCGCCCGCGACAGCGCCACGGGCCGGCTGCGCGCCGCGCTGGAACCGCGCGTCGCCAAGGGCGCGCTGACGGCCGAAGACCGCGATACCATCCTCGCCCGCGTCCGCATCGTGGACGGACCCGAAGCCATGGGCGCCGCCGAACTGGCGGTTGAGGCCGTGGTTGAACGGCTGGATGTCAAGCAGGCGCTGATGGCGACGCTGGAAGGCGTGATGGCGCCGGGGGCGGTTCTGGCCACCAACACCTCGGCCATTCCGGTGCGCCGGATCGCCGAAAGCATGGCCCATCCGGGCCGGCTGGTGGGCCTGCATTTCTTCAACCCCGCGCCGGTGATGAAACTGGTCGAGCTGATCGCCCATCCCGGCACCGATCCGGCGGCGCTGACGCTGGCCCGGGCGGCAACCGAGGCCGCCGGCAAGGTGGTGGTGGCCTGTCCCGACCGCCCGGGCTTCATCGTCAACCGCTGCGCCCGCCCCTTCTATGGCGAGGCGCTGGCGCTGCTGGAAGAGGGGCGGCCGGCGGCCGAGATTGACGCGGCCATGGTGGCGGCCGGCTATCGCCTTGGCCCCTTCGCGCTGATCGACCTGATCGGCGCCGACATCAACCTTGCCGCGACCGAGGGACTGGCCGGCGCGATGGAGGGTCATCCGCGCTATCACGTCTTTGCCGCGCTGCGCCGTCAGGTGGAAAGCGGCGATCTGGGGCGCAAGACCGGCCGCGGCTTTGTCCATCCCGACGCGCCGGGCGCCACCCCCGCCGATGCCGCCGCCATCGCGCTGCGGATCGAGGCGGCGCTGGCCAATGAGGCCGCCTGGCTGGTCGCCGAGGGCGGCGTCAGCTGTGCCGATGTGGACCGGGCGATGCGGCTGGGCCTGAACTTCCCGCGCGGCCCCTTCGAAAGCCTTGCCCTGCACGGCGCCGACCGCGTCGCCGCCACGCTCGCCGCCCTGGAGGCCGCCGCGCCCCCCGCCCTAAAAGGCCGCTACCTGCCCTCCCCGGGCCTGACCGAAGCAGACTGACACCCCGGCGCAACAGGTCCCCGCGCCCCGTGCCACCGGCAACGGAGGATGGAGGGCACCAGCACCCCCTCCGCATCCCGCGCACCCCCACCACCCCGCGCCTCCCCTCCCCCTTGTGGGGAGGGGCCGGGGGTGGGGGGCGAGCGCCCTCTCTTGCGGCGCTATATGGACGACCTCGGCAGGGCCGCGTGAACCTGACAGACAATGCCTCGCCCGACCCCGCGCGATCTGCCCGAGTCTGAACGGCAGCCTCACCCCCTGCGCATCCCGCGCAACCCCGCCCACCCAGCGCCTCCCCTCCCCTCGTGGGGAGGGGCCGGGGGTGGGGGGGACCGGCGCGCGCCACCTACACCCGTTCCAGCGTTTCGACGCAGAAGACCGTGGGCAGGTGGCGGGCGATTTCGGACCAGTGGTCGCCCTCGTCGCTGCTGGCAAAGACCGATCCGCTGTTGGTGCCGAAATAGACGCCGGCCGGCTCTTGCCGGTCGACGGCAGCCTCACCCCCAATAACGTCCCCTACGACGCGGAGAGGCTCCGGCGGCGCCTGCCCCACCCCGCTGCGCATCCCGCGCACCCCCACCCACCCCGCGCCTCCCCTCCCCCTTGTGGGGAGGGGTTGGGGGTGGGGGGCACCGGCGCGAGCCGCCTACACCCGTTCCAGCGTTTCGACGCAGAAGACCGTGGGCAGGTGGCGGGCGATTTCGGACCAGTGGTCGCCCTCATCGCTGCTGGCAAAGACCGATCCGCTGTTGGTGCCGAAATAGACGCCGGCTGGCTCTTGCCGGTCGGTTGTCATGGCCTGCCGCAGCACGGTGAAATAGCAGTTGCGCCCGGGCAGCCCCTGGCCCAGCGCCTGCCAGCCCGCGCCGCCGCTGCGCGACCGCCAGACCTTGGCCGAAGCCTCGGGCGGAAAGCGGCCCTGCGTGTCGCCGTTCAGGGGCAGCACCCAGACGGTCTGGGGATCGCGGGGATGCACCGCGATGGGGAAGCCGAAGGTCGAGGGCAGGCCCTCGGTGACCTCTTGCCAGGACCGGCCGCCATCGGGGCTGCGGAAGACGCCGTGGTGGTTCTGCTGATAGAGCAGGTCCGAGCCCGGGGCCCGCACCATGTTGTGGACGCAGAAACCCACGTCATGGCCGCAGGCGCCGTGATCGTCCTCGGCGCCGCCTTCGTTGGCGCGGCGGTTCCGCCGTTCCCATGTGGTGCCGCCGTCCTCGGTGGCAAAGACCCCGGCGGCGGAAATGCCGACCCACAGCTTTGCCGCATCGCCCGGATCGGGCACGATGGTGTGCAGCGTCAGGCCGGCGCCCCCCGGCTCCCACCCCGGGGCCGAAGGGTGGTCGGACAGGCCCTGCACCCGCGCCCAGGTGGCGCCGCCGTCATGGCTGGAAAACAGCGTCGCGGGCTTGGCGCCGGCATAAAGCACGCCACCCGACAGGCACAGCGACCACAGCGCCTTGATTTCGCCGGTGAAGGGCGCGGGCGGCGCGGGCTGCATGCCGATCTGCGCGGCGAATTCGGGGTTCTCGGCCATCCAGCTGTCGGCCTCACCGTTCGCCAGCTTCGACAGTTCCCAGCTTTCGCCGCCATCGGTTGACCGGAACACCCCCGCGCCATGCCAGTCGCTGCCGCCTGCGGCCCAGAGATGGCCGGTCGCCGGATCGCCGATCACATGGTTGATCGGCCAGCCGTCGCAAAGGGGGCCGGTGATGCGCCAGTCGCGCCGCCCGCCCTCGTCGTCCAGCAGGAACACCCCCTTCGAGGTGCCGACCAGCACCCGCACCGTTCCACTCATCACAGCCTCCGCCCGTCCGTTGCATCATCCTTGCCGCCGGCCGCGCGCAAAGTGTCACGGGGGCTAAGCCCGTAGCGCGCGCGGTAGATCTCGGAAAACCGGCCGAAATGGCCGAAGCCCCAGCGCAGCGCCACATCGGTCACCCGGGTTCCGGGCGCGCCGGCGGACAGTTCGGCATGGGCGCGGGCCAGCCGCTGATCGCGCCAGAATCCCAGGGGCGTGGTGCCGCGATGCTGCCGGAAGGTCATCTGCAGGGCGCGCGGGCTGATCCCGGCCGCCGCCGCCATGTCCTCGATCGTCAGGGGCTTGTCGAGATTGGCCTCGATGAAGCCTTCCGCCAGCCGCAGATGGCGCGGCCGGGGGGCCGAGCGGCGGCGCGACAGCAGGTCGGCATGGTCGTGGCGGTGGCTTTCCAGAAGACCCGACAGCACCGTGCCCTCGATCTGCCGCGCCATCAGCCCCGGCCCGATGGGCGGCGCGCCGGCATCGGCCTCGGCCACCAGCCACAGCACCATGCGGCGCAGCGCGGCACCGGGGCCGCTGGTCAGATCAAGCGGCCCGTGAAAGGTCAGCGGCCGGTCGGACGGTCCGCCCAGTTCGGCCGCCAGATGATCCTGCATGGCCCGCCGCGCGATCTGCACCAGAACCTGCCGCGTCCCGGCCTCCCATACCATCCGGGTCGGCAGATGCGGGTTCAGCACCGCCGCCTGTTCGGGGGTGGACAGATAGCTGTCGCGGCCGTTGGTGATTTCGGCCCCGCCTTCCAGCGGGATCTGCAGCAGGTAGAAATCCTCTAGCTCTCCGGGCGCGATCAGGGTGCGGGCGCCGTATTCGATATAGTTCAGCGACAGCCGCTGCCCCGGCAGGTGGTGGTGGCGGGCATCGAACAGCGCCCGCGCGCCCATCGTCTCAAGCCGGTGCGGACAGAATACCGCCGCCACCCGCTCACGCGCCTCATCAAGGTCGCAGGAGCGGAACAGGCTGTACTGCGACAGGGGCGCTGGGTGCTGCGGCATGGCCTCCCCGGACGGAACCGATGGGACAGCCTAGCACAGACCGGGCAAATCCTATCCCCGCGCTGCACGATTTTTTCGTTTTCCGGATAGTCGGCGCGGGGCGCGGATAGCGCGGCGGGCCAAGTGGTTCACAATTCCTTCAAACTCAAAGCATGGGGAGAGGCGGAATGAAGGGTTTGGCAGGCAAGGTCGCCATCGTGCCGGGCGGCGTGACCAAGATCGGCCGGGCCGTGGTCGAGGGATTCGTGGCGGCGGGCGCCCGGGTGATGGTGGCCGACATCGCCGAACCTGCGGGCGCCCTGCCCGACGGCGCGGCCTTTACCCGCTGCGACCTGCGCGACGATGCCCAGATCGCGGCGCTGGTGGCGGCGACGAAGGACCGCTTCGGCCGGATCGACTTTCTGGTGAATGTCGCCTGCACCTATCTGGACAACGGCGCTGCCTCATCCCGCGCGGAATGGCTTGAGGCGCTGGATGTGAACATCGTCGGCTCGGTCGTGCTGATGCAGGCGGCGCTGGAAGAGCTGGAGAAGAACCGCGGCGCCATCGTGAACTTCGGCTCGATCTCATCCCGCGTGGCGCAGACCGGGCGCTGGCTTTATCCGGTGTCGAAGGCCGCGATCCTGCAGCTGACGCGCAATCAGGCGATGGATCTGGCGCCCAGGGGCATCCGGGTGAACGCGGTCAGCCCGGGCTGGACCTGGTCGAACATCATGGACCAGCTGACCGGCGGCAACCGTGCCAAGACCGATGTCGTGGCCGCGCCCTTCCACCTTCTGGGCCGCACCGGAAACCCCGAAGAGGTTGCCGCGGCCGTGCTGTTCCTGTGTTCGGATGAGGCCAGCTTCATCACCGGAACCGATATCCGCGTGGACGGCGGCTATACCGCCATGGGTCCCGAACAGGCCGCCCCCGCGATTCCGAAGCTGATGGAATAACAAACAAGAACAGGGAGATGACCATGAGAAAGATCACGATTGTCGGCGGCGGCCAGTCGGGCCTTCAGGTGGCCCTTGGCCTTTTGCAGAAGGGCTACAAGGTGCGCGTGGTGCAGAACCGCACCGCGGAAGAGGTGGAAAAGGGCAAGGTTCTGTCCAGCCAGTGCATGTTCGGCGCCGCCGTGCAGCACGAACGCGATCTGGGCATCGACTTCTGGTCCGACATCTGCCCGCCGGTCGAAGGCATCTCTTTCACCGTGCCGCATCCCGAACAGCCGGGCGCCAAGGCGATCGACTGGGTGGGCCGGCTGGAGCGCAACGCCTATTCGGTCGATCAGCGGGTGAAGATTCCGCGCTGGCTGGCCGAGTTCGAAAAGCGCGGCGGCGAACTGGTCATCGCCGATGCCGGCATTGCCGAGCTTGAGGATTATGCGGCCTCGGACGATCTGGTGCTGGTGGCCTCGGGCAAGGGCGAGATCGGCCGGATGTTTGAACGCGACGCCGAGAAATCGCCCTTCGACAAGCCGCAGCGCGCCCTTGCGCTGACCTATGTCACCGGCATGACCCCGCGTGAGCGCCATTCGGCCGTCTGCTTCAACCTGATCCCGGGGGTGGGCGAATATTTCGTCTTCCCGGCGCTGACCACCTCCGGCCCCTGCGAGATCATGGTGATGGAAGGCGTACCCGGCGGCCCGATGGATTGCTGGGGCGACGTGAAGACGCCCGAAGAGCATCTGGCGAAGTCGAAATGGATCGTCGATACTTTCCTGCCCTGGGAGGCCGCGCGCTGCCGCGACATCGCGCTCACCGACGACAACGGCATTCTGGCCGGCCGCTTCGCGCCTACGGTGCGGCAACCGGTGGCCACCCTGCCCTCGGGGCGCAAGGTGCTGGGGCTGGCCGATGCGGTCTGCCTGAACGACCCGATCACCGGGCAGGGATCGAACAACGCCTCGAAGGCGGCGGCGATCTATCTGAAGCGCATCCTTGACCGTCAGGACGGCGCCTTCGACGGGGCCTGGATGCAGGGCACCTTCGATGCCTATTGGGATTACGCCCAGTGGGTGGTGCGCTGGACCAACATGATGCTGATGCCGCCGCCGCCCTTCGTGCTTGAGATCATGGGCAGCGCGCAGGCCTTCCCGGCGCTGTCGCACCGCATCGCCAACGGCTTCGACGATCCGCGTGATTTCTTCCCGTGGTTCGCCGATCCCGGCGCGGCCGGCGACTACCTGTCGCAGCTGAAGGCGGCGTAAGATGGGCATGGCCATCGACGTCGCCAGCTTTCGCGCCGCGATGGCGCGCTTTCCCGGCGCGGTCACCATCGTGACCGCCCGGGCCGGGGACGAACGGCGCGGCATCACGGCAACCGCCGTCTGCTCGGTCACCGCCGATCCGCCCAGCCTGCTGGTCTGCCTGAACCGGCAGACCGGCACCTGCGCGGCGGTGCGCGAAACCGGCCGCTTTGCCGTCAGCCTCTTGCCGGATGAGGCGCAGGACATCGCCCTGCGCTTTGCCGGGGCGGGCGGGGTGACGGGCGAAGACAAGTTCGCCCTTGGCCAGTGGCGGGATGATGCGCGGGGCCTGCCGGTGCTGGCCGATGCGGTGGCGCATTTTTCCTGCGAGGTGGCCGAGATGACCGATGCCGGGTCGCATACCGTGTTCATCGGCCAGATCGTCGGGCTGGCCACGGGCGAGGCGCCGGCGCTGGTCTATGAACGCGCGCGGTTCCACCGGTTGTTGCCGCTTTAGGGGGGCGGGAAGGTGCGTGCGAGCACGCACCCTACGGGCGGGCGCGTCAGTGTCCCTGTTCCCCGCGTAGGGTGCGTGCTTGCACGCACCTTGCCCCCTACCCCCGCCGGTGGGTGGCCGCGACGCGCGAGATTTCCTCGTATATCCCCGACAGCAGGTTCAGGGCCCGCGTCGCCTCGGCCAGCCGGGCCGGAAAGCCCGGCACGTTGGCCACCGCCTGAATCAGCAGCCGCCGGCGCAGCGCGCCGTAATCCTCGGTCACGCGGCGGCCCTCTTCGGTGACCTCATAGGTCACGCCCGACCGGCCCGAACCCCTGCGCAGGACCAGCCCCGCCCCGATCAGCTTGCGCAGCGAATACTGGATGTTCGGCACATCGTCGCGGTTGGTCAGCCGGGCCAGATCCTTGATGGTCTTCGGCCGGTCGTTCATGCGGATGACGTGCAGCATGGCGTTTTCCGGCCCCGTCGCCGCCAGATCGCAGACCGAGGCCAGGCATTCCGACTGCCAGCGCCCGAATCCCTCGAAGCAGCGCATCAGGGCAAATTCCAGCTCGGTCGTGTCGACCTCGGCCGGGCCCTGCGCCAGATGCCAGTGATAGTCGATGCCCGGCCCGGCATGGTCGGGCGCGGCATCATTTTGAATTTGAATATTTTTCCGCGCCATCGGTTCTGTCCCTGCCCCGCCCCATCCTGACCCGTGAAACCCCGTTGACGCAATGTGAATTTACGATAGACTTTCAAACATAAAATATCACCAAAACTTCAACAGGGACTGCAATCATGCCTCAACACCCGATGCTCTCGGGCGACCGGTTTCGCCTTGGCACCTTCTCGACCAACTGCTCGTCGGGGATGACCCCCACGAAGATCGCCGCGCGCTGGAACAACAGCTGGGACAACAACCTGAAGCTGGCGCAGATGCTGGACGCGGCCGGGATCGACTTCATGCTGCCGATCGCCCGCTGGATCGGCTATGGCGGCGAGACCGACTTCCACGGCGGCGTGCTGGAGACGATGACCTGGGCCGCGGGCCTGCTGGCGGCGACGAAGAACATCGCGGTCTTCGCCACCATACACACCGCGGCCAACCATCCGGTCGTCGTGGCCAAGCAGATCGCCACCATCGACCAGATCGGCCATGGCCGCGCGGGCCTGAACATCGTCGCGGGCTGGAACAAGCCGGAATATGAGGCGCTTGGCCTGAGCCTGCCCGACGATCACGAAACCCGCTATGCCTATGCGCAGGAATGGTTCGATCTGGTCCGCAGGCTCTGGACCTCGGACGATCATTTCGACTGGCAGGGCACCTATTTCAAGGCGAAGAAGGTCAAGGGTGACCCCAAGCCGGTCCGTGGCGGCGTGCCGATCATCAATGCCGCGGGCAGCCCGCAGGGCCGCGGCTTTGCCACCGACAATGCCGATTTCCTGTTCACCCCGGCGATCGACCTGAACCGTTCGAAGGGCGAGATTGCCGAACTGAAGGCGCAGGCCGCCGCCAAGGGGCGCAAGGTGGATGTGCTGACCTTCTCCCATGTCATCTGCCGCCCGACCGAGAAAGAGGCGCAGGATTTCCTGCATTACACCGCCGTCGAAAACGCCGATACCGAGGCGGTGGACAATCTGGTGAACCTGCAATTCGCCCATGCCCACAGCTTCCCGCATGATCTTCTGGCGCAGATCAAGCATCTTTTCGCCATGGGCCACGGCGGCTTCCCGCTGGTCGGCACGCCCGATCAGGTGGCCGAGGGCATCGTGAAGCTGCATGCCACGGGATTTGCCGGCACCACGCTGTCTTTTGTGGATTATGTCGAGGAATTCCCCTATTTCCGCGACCATGTTCTGCCCCGGCTTGAAGCCGCGGGCATCCGCTAGGAGGACGCGATGGAGGGGCCGGGCGCCAAGGAATTCCGTGACGCGATGCGGCCCCTTGTGGGCAATTGCAGCGTCATCACCGTGGGTGCGGGCGACCGCGCCACGGGGCTGGTGGTGACATCGGCGATCTCGCTGTCGGCCGAGCCGCCGCTGCTGCTGGCCTGCGTGAACCGGGGGTCATCCAGCTATCCGCTGCTGGCGGAATTCGGCTGCTTCGGCTGGTCATCGCTGGGTGCAGGCCATCAGGCGGTGGCCGAGCGCTTTTCGGGCTTCGGCGGGGTGAAGGGGGCGGCGCGCTATGAGGGCGCCGACTGGGAAACCGCCGTCACCGGGGCGCGGCTGCTGAAGGGGGCACCTTCGGCCTTCGACTGCACGGTGGAAGAAATGATCGACCGCGCGACCCATACCATCCTGATCGGCAGGGTCCGCGCCATCCGCCAGACCCCGGGCGCTGGCGCGCTGATCTACTGGAACGGCGCCTACCGGACGCTGGAGGGGTAGGCCAAGCGGATCAAAGGCCCGTAGGGTGCGTGTTCACACGCACCTTCCCGGGTGCAATGGCGAAGGCCATCGCCTTCGCCACCGCGCATCATTGGCAAGCTTCACCGGACGGGCCTCAAAGGCCCGGCCAGCGCCCGCCCCGCCGATGGCGGGCGCTTCTCGCCCGCCGGGGCAGGCGCTGGCCTCTGGCATTGCGTGACGGACCGGCTCCGGCTGAAACGTCGCAAGCGGGCGGGGGCGAGGCGGTGCCTCGCCTGTTCCCGCCCGGACGATGTTGCGCAGGCCGTAGGTTGCGTGTTCACACGCACCTCCCACGCCCGCCATGGCAAAGGCCAGCGCCATCTCCCGCCCGGACCCCGTCACACGAAACTGCGGATCGTCTCCAGCGCGCCGTCCAGCGCCTTGCCCTCTTCGTCCTTCAGCGCGGCCTCGCGCAGGCGGCGGGCCCAGTCGGCGGCATCCTCGCGCCCGGCGACCAGCGCAATGCCGCCCATCACCCGGTCGAACTTGGACAGGCCGCGCGCATGGGTGTCGGAGTAGCCCTTGACCAGACGGCGGCAGCGGATCACCTCCACCGCAAGGTCATAGCGCGGCAGATGGCCCAGCGCCGTGGCCAGCCAGGCCTCCAGATGCGCCACCTCCTGCCGGTGGCGCAGGGTGCGGCGGCGCCAGCCCTTCATGCCCCCCAGAAGATGCAGCATCAGAAAGGCGCGCAGCGTGTCGGTGCGCAGCCGCCGGCCGCGGTTGAACCAGCGGTCCAGCCGCGCCATCCATTTCGGGCTGGCCTCGACCCGCGCGCCCATGGCGGCGGGCAGCATGCCGGCGATCTCTTCGGCGCGGGGATGCATGAACTCGGTCAGATGCATCAGGTTGCCGTCCTTCACCCGCATCTCGCCGCGGATGCGGTCGAACCGCGCGGCCCGGGTCTTGAGGTCGGCCACACGGATCACGTCATCGTAAGCCATGGCATTGGCGATGTATTTCGCCGCCTCACGCGTCAGCTGATGGCCCTGCGCGGCGCTGTCACGGGCCAGAACCGCCTCAACCCGCGCCAGATATTCGGCGCCATAGGCCAGGTCCTGAAATTCAACCACCTTGCGCAGCCCGGGCAACGCCATTTCGGCCGCCGGCGCCGGAAGAGCCGCCACCCGTGCCTCAAGCAGCTGCCATTCCGCCATCAGCCGGGCCGGACCCCGCGCCACCGGCACCGCGGGCGCAGGAGGGGCCGGCGGGGCACCGGCGGGGGGCTTCTGCGCCACCTCATAGGCGGCCGCAAAGGCGCGGAGCGAGCCTTCCACCCCCTTGCCCGAGGCGCGGATCGCGGCCTCGAACGCCTCACGCGGGAAGGGCAGCGCGCCCGAGCCTGCCAGCGCCCCGAAGAGGCTGGCCGAAATGACCGAGCCATTGCGGATCGCAAGCGCATCGAAATCGGCGGCGATGAAGCGGCGCGCGGCAATCTCGGCCGCCGCTATCACCTCGGCCGAACTGGCGATGCCGTCGCCCGGCGCCATCTTTTCGGAAACCGCCAGCGCGCGGTGGGTGGAGGCGATCAGCGTGGTGCGGTCGGGCGTCACGAAGCCCCGGATGATCGAGCGCCCCGCCTCCATCATCTCGGCGGCGATCATGATGTCCACATCGCCCGCCGCCGGCATCAGCGAGAAGACCGGCATCCCCGCCCCCGCCGGCGCCATTTCAAGATAATAGACCGTGGCGCCGGTGCGCTGCGCCACGCCGGCCACGCTGGTGGCCTGCGCGACATAGCCGTTGGCCCGCGCCATATCCTCGATCCAGCCGGTCAGAACGCCGCCGCCCTGCCCGCCCACGGCCAGACAGGCCAGCTTGATGATGCCGGTCAGGCGCGGATCGGCGGGCTTTTGCGGAAGGGTTTCGTGCAGGGTCATCACAGGGCCTCGAAACGCAGGGTGCGGGCGGCGCGGCGGGCCTGAAGCCAGCCGATGATCCGGGCGCGGAAGGCGGCAAGCCGCGTCTCCCAGCGCGATGGGTTGTGGACCACATCGGCGCGGTAGAAACTGGGGCACAGCACGGCGGCATCGGCCACCTCGCCGCAGTTGCCGCAGCCGACGCAGCTTTGGTCGATCGACGCCACCGGATCGTCGCGCAGGGGATCGTCCAGCTTCTTCAGGCTCAGCGAGGGGCAGCCCGACAGCCGGATGCAGGCATGGTCGCCGGTGCAGACCGCCTCATCCACGCCAAAGCGCGGCGCCTCGACCCGCCGGCCTTCCTTGATCGCGGCCTGCATCAGGGGCTTTTCGCGGCGCTGCTTGTTCAGCATGCATTCCGACGAGGCGACGATCACCTTCGGCCCCGGCGCATCGGTGGTCAGCGCCTCGCGCAGCACGTCGCGCATGTGCCCCACGTCATAGGTGCGGTTGACCTCGCGCACCCATTCGATGCCGATGCCCTTCAGCGCCTTCGAAATCGGGTTCTTGGTGGCCTTGGTGGCGTTGTCGGCGCGGCTGGACATCACGTCCTGACCGCCGGTCGCGGCGGAATAGAAGTTGTCAACGATCACCGCCACGCCGTCGGACTTGTTGAAGGCCATGTTGCCGAAGCTGGACGACAGCCCGTTGTGCCAGAACCCGCCGTCGCCGATCACCGCCACCGGCCGCCGTTCGCCGCCGCCGTCAAAGGCGCCGTTCGCCGCCGGGCCAAGGCCGTAGCCCATCGTGGCCCCGCCGATTTCAAACGGCGGCAGCGAGGCGAACAGGTGGCAGCCGATATCGGCCGCGATCTGCAGCTTGCCGGTTTCCTTCTGCACCAGCTTCATCGCGGCAAAGACCGGCCGTTCCGGGCAGCCGGTGCAGAAGCCCGGCGGGCGGATCGGCACGGTTTTCGTCAGGTCCGGTATCTGCGGCCGGTCTTCGTTCGGCGCGCGGTGAACCGCCGCCAGCAGCCCCGGCGCCGCCTGCCGCAGAAAGCTCGACAGGCTGTCCAGCATCACCTGCCCGGTATACTCGCCGGCCATCGGGAAGATATCCTTGCCGCGCAGCTTTACCGAGGAACCGGCGCGGTAGAGATAGGTCGAGAGCTGCTGTTCGATGAATTCGGGCTGGCCTTCCTCGATCACCAGCACCTGATCCTTGCCTTCGCAAAAGTCCAGAAACTCGGACGACAGCAGCGGATAGGTCACGTTCAGCACATAGATCGGCACGTCGGAATTGCCGTAAAGATCGGCCAGGCCCAGACGCTGCAGGGCGCGGATCACGCCGTTGTACATGCCGCCCTGCACCACCAGCCCCACGGGGGCCTGCGCCGGGCCGAAGACCTCATTCAGCCCGCGCTCGCGGATGAATTTCTCGGCCGCCGGCCAGCGATTCTTCACCTTGTCCTGTTCATGGGCATAGGACATCGGCGGCAGCACCACGCGGGCGAAATCGGACCGCGGGTTCGACAGCGCCTCGCGCACGCTCAGCGGCGGGCGGCGGTTGTCGCGGGTTTCAAAGCTGCCGGTCACATGGCAGGACCGGATGCGCACCATCAGCATGACGGGCGTGTTCGAGGCTTCCGACAGGTCGAACCCGTCCGAGACCGCCTTGGTAATCGAGGGCAGGTTCGGGCGCGGGTCCAGAAGCCAGAACTGCGACTTCATGGCGAAGGGATGCGTCCGCTCCTGCATGATCGAGGAACCTTCGCCGTAATCCTCGCCCACGATGATCAGCGCGCCGCCCGTCACGCCCGAGGATGACAGGTTCGCCAGCGCGTCCGATGCCACGTTCACCCCGACCGCGCCCTTGAAGGTCACCGCGCCACGGATCGGGTAATGGACCGAGGCCGCCAGCATCGCCGCCGCCGCCGCCTCGTTCGCATTGGCCTCGAACCGCACGCCCAGTTCGCCCAGCAAATCCTGCGCATCGGCCAGCACATCCATCAGATGGCTGATCGGCGCCCCCTGATAGCCGCCGACATAGCCGACCCCGCTTTCCAGAAGCGCCTTGGTGATGGCCAGAATCCCCTCACCGGTGAAGGTATCGCCAGCGCCAAGCCTCAGATGCTCGACTTCCGCCTTGAAGGACCGTTCCGCCATGTCTCAGATCTCGTGCTTGCGAATGTTGGCGAGCATCTTCTGCAAGGTGCCCACGAAAGCGCGGCGTTCGTCGTCGGGAATGCCCCGGAACATCCGCGCCTGTGCATCGGCCATATGGGGCCACAGCGCATCAAAGGCCGCGCGCCCGGCATCGGTGACATAGACGCGCACCGCCCGGCTGTCGGCCGCATCGGTTTCGCGACGGATCAGGCCATCGGCCTGCAACTGGTCCAGCGCGCGCGACAGGGTGGACTGCTCGGTCACGGTATAGACCGACAGCTCGCGGATCAGCGGGCCTTCCACCACCGAAAGCACCGCCAGCGCCCGTGCCTTGGGCGTGGTCAGCCCCATCGCCGCCATTTCCTCGCGGAAGCCGGCGTTGTAGCGGCCCATGATGCGGTTCATCATGTAGGGCGCGAAATTCGTCAGGCCGATCTCGCCCAGACGGGGGCGCGGCGGGGGGCTTTCGTCGTTCATGCGCCCAGCCCCTTTGCCGCCAGAAAGCCCGAGCCGCCGCCCAGACCCGGCCCCGGATGGGTCGAGGCGCCGATATGCACCAGACCGCGCACCGCCCCCGTGCCGTTGACCGAATGCGCATAGGGCCGGAAGATGAAGAACTGGTCGATCGAGCACAGCCCGCCATAGGGATCGCCGCCGACAAGGTTCATGTTCATCCGCTCCAGATCCTTGGGGCTGTGGGCGGTGCGGGCCAACCGGATCGCCGCGAAGTCCCTGATATGGCGCGACAGGATCGCCTCGATCCGGTCGGCGAAGGCCTCTTTCACCGCGTCCCAGTCATCGCCGGCGATCTGCCCCGCCGCATCGCCCCGGATCACGCGCGGCGCATCGGGGATCTGCAGCCAGAGGATCGCCTTGCCTTCCGGGCAGCGTGAGGGGTCAAGCCGGTGGGGCTGGCCGACGCAGATCGTGGGCGTTTCGGGCAGCATGCCGCGTTCGGCCTCATTGGCGGATTTCGACACGCTGTCGATGCCGTCGGCCAGATGGATCAGCGCCACGTCATCCAGCCCCGGCGTCAGCCATTCGGGAGGACGGTCCAGCGCGAAATGCAGCTGGAAATCACCGCGCCCGTGGCGGAACTTCGCCGCCGCCGCGCGGTCCTGCGGCAGGTTCACCTCACGCAGCAGCCGGCCCTGCAACTGCCCCGGCGTGACCGAGGCCAGAACCGATCCGCAGGCGATCTCTTCGCCCGAGGCCAGGGCAACGCCGGTCACCCTGCCATCCTTCACCAGAATGCGGTCGGCTTCGGCGCCGGTGCGGATCGTGCCGCCCTTTTCTTCGATCAGCGCGCGGAAGGCCGCCACGGCACGACCCGAGCCGCCCTTCACCACCGGCGCCCCCGCCGCCTCAAGCGCGAAGGCAACGACCTGCCCCATCTTGCCGGAATAGGTGCTTTCCGGCGTCAGCCCGCAATGCAGCACCCAGGGTGCCCAAAGCGCCTGCACCAGCGGGCTTTGATAGCTGGTCTCAAGCCAGCCGCGCGCCGGGGTCAGCGCGCTTCCGAACCAGGCGGCCAGACCGCGCAAGCCGCGCCGGCGCGCCTGCCCGAACATCAGCTTTGCCGTCGCCCAACTCCACAACCTCCCGCCGAGAAGCGAGAAAAGAAAGGGCGCCTCGGCCTCGATCGCGCCGACATCGGCGGCATGGGCATCGCCGTCGCCGGGCGCCAGTGCGTTCATCGCCGCCACGTTCCGCGCCCGGTCGGTCGTCAGCACCAGCGCCGAGCCGTCGGGCCGCAGCACCGCCGTGGGGTGCGGGCTGTGGCAGTAGTCGAACCCGTGGCGGGCAAGGTGGGGGCCAAGCGCGGCCCCCGCCGGTGAGGTCATGAACAAGACCCATGTCGCGGCCATCACGTCATGGTGGAAGCCCGGCAGCGTTATTTCTTCGGTGCGCAGGCAGCCGCCCGGCACCTCGTTCCGCTCCAGCAGCAGCACCCGGTCGCCTTTCAGCGACAGAAGCGCCCCCGCCACCAGCGCGTTGATGCCGGTGCCGATGATGACGTGATCGGGCCGCATGCGCCTTCAGCCCTTCGCGACCAGCGCCAGCGCCCGGATCGGGCTGCCGGTGCCGTTCTTGATCTTCAGCGGCGCGGCAATCAGGATCGCGCCCTTGGCGGGCAGCTTGTCCAGATTGGCAAGGCTGGCCAGACCGAAGCAGTTGTTCTTGTGCAGCAGATTGTGCGCCGGGAAGGGCGGGGTCATGCCGCCGGCCTGACCGGCATCGGTGCCGATGCACTGGCTGCCCCAGCCGACGATGCCCTTGGCGATCAGATACTCGATCACCTCGGCGGTCGGCCCCGGGGTGTGGGGGCCGGTTTCGTCCGCGTTCAGGAACAGCGCCTCGTCATGGGCGCGGCTGTCCCAGTCGGACCGCAGCACCACCCATTCGCCGGCGTTGATCGGGCCGTTCTTGGCCTCCCAGTCCTGCACATGCTTGATGGTCAGCAGGAAATCGGGATTGGCCGCGCATTCCTTCGAGAAATCCAGCACGTTCACCGGCGCCACCAGCCGCTGCACGTTCAGCGTGTCGGTGTAACCGTCGGGATATTCCTTGCCGGTGATCCAGTGGTGCGGCGCGTCGAAATGGGTGCCCGAATGCTCGCCCAGTTCCAGCCAGTTCCAGGCCCAGAACGGCCCGTCCTGATCATATTCGCTGATCCGGTGAATCTTGATCGGCGGGGTGTCCTTGGCGAAATCCGGCGGCAGCTTCAGAAGCGGGGTTTCCGGGCCAAGCACGCCCGAGCAATCCACCACCTCGATCCCGCCCGAGGCCAGCATACCGGCCAGTTGGCCCAGCACGTTCGCAGAAGTCATGTCATTCTCCCTGTCGCGCGGTTCACCGCGTTCGTGAAGACGGAAAGCAAGATGAAAGGAAGACGGAAAGAAGACGCCTTCTTGCCTGCCGTCGGCGAGAATCATGCTAGACAGATTTAAATGCATTTGCAAATATCATCGCAACGATAAACAGGGAGACGGGCCTTGACCCAGTTCGATGCCGTGCTGATCGGCGCCGGCCACAACACTTTGGCCGCGGCCCTGCATCTGGCCGCAAAGGGCTGGCGCGTGGGGGTGTTCGAGCAGGCGGCCGATCCCGGCGGCGCGGTGAAGACCGGCGAATACACCCTGCCCGGCTTTCGCCATGACTGGGCGGCGATGAACCTGTCGCTGTTCGCCGGAAGCCCGTTTTTCAAGGTGTATGGCGGCGAACTGACCCGCCACGGCTGCGCCTTCGTGCCGGTATCGCGGCCCTTCTCATCGTCGTTCAGCGACGGCAGCTGGCTGGGCGTTTCGACCGAAGGGGACGAGACGGCCACGCAGATCGCCACGGTTTCCGCCGCCGATGCCGCCGCCTGGCGCAGCCTGATGGCAGGCTTCGGGGCCGAGGCGCCGCATCTGTTCGGCCTTCTCGGCAGCCCGATGAAGTTTCGTGCGCTTGCATATTTCATGTTTAAAACGCTGCGCGCCAAGGGCTTGGCCGGAACACTGGATTTCACCCGCTTCCTCCTCTCCTCCCCCCGCCAGTGGCTGGAGGAAAGCTTTGCCGATCCGCGGACGCGGGCAATGCTGGGGGCCTGGGGGATGCATCTGGACTTTGCGCCCGATGTCGCGGGCGGGGCGATGTTTCCCTATCTGGAAGGCATGGCCGGGCAGGCCTTCGGCATGGTGATCGGGGCCGGTGGTGCGGATACCGTGATCAAGGCGCTGGTCGCGGCAATCCGGGCGCGGGGCGGCGTGGTGGAATGCAACGCCCCGGTGACCCGTGTGCTGCGCGACGGCGGGCGGGCCTCGGGCGTGGAACTGGCCGACGGGCGGGTGATGCATGCGGCGAAGGCGGTGATCGCCGGTGTGGCGCCCCGCGCCCTGCCCCGGCTGACCGGCGCCACCACGCCGGAATTTGACAGCGCGATGACGCGCTATGCCCATGCGCCGGGCACGATGATGATTCACCTTGCGATGGACGGCATGCCCGACTGGCGGGCGGGCGCGGCGCTGCAACGCTTTGCCTACGTCCATCTGGGCGACAGCCTTGACCAGATGGCCGAGGTCTATGCGCAGGCCAAGGAAGGGCTTCTGCCCGCGCAGCCCTTGCTGGTGGTGGGGCAGCCGACGGTAGTTGACCCCTCGCGCGCGCCGGAAGGCAAGCATGTGCTGTGGGTGCAGGTCCGCATGGCGCCGGGCACGATTGCCGGCGATGCCGCCGGACAGATTGCGGCCACCGATTGGCAGGCTGCCGCCGAACCCTTTGCCGAGCGGGCGCTGGACATCCTCGAATCCCACGCGCCGGGCACGCGCGGCAAAATCCTTGCCCGCCGCATCGTCACCCCGGCGGAGCTTGAGGCGGAGAACCCCAACCTCGTCGGCGGAGATCAGGTCTGCGGCAGTCACCATCTGGCGCAGCATTTCCTGTTCCGCCCGGCGCGCGGCCATGCCGATGGCAGCACGCCGGTTCCGGGCCTGCACCTGACCGGCGCCGCCGTCTGGCCAGGGGCAGGCACCGGCGCGGGGCCGGGATATCTTCTGGCCCGGAAACTGGCCGGGAACTGACAAACGACAACCAGAACAATGACAACCAACAGGGAAACGAAAATGAACCTCAACCGCCGCAGCCTTCTGAAGCTGTCCGCCGCCTCGGTGGCGCTGGGTGCCACGGGCCTGCCTGCCCGCGCGCAAGCCATCGACGAACTGGTGATCGCCTATAACGTCACCCTGCCCTCTTGGGATCCGACCGTGGGGCCCAGCGCGGTAAACCCAACGATTCAGGGGCTCTACCAGTCGGTCTTTGACCAGTTCATCCTGCAGCAGCCCGATCTGAAACCGGCGCCGGGCCTGCTGACCGAATGGGGCTGGAACGACGACCGCACCCAGGTCTGGATGACGGTGCGCGAGGGCGTCAAATGGCATGACGGGTCGGACTTCACCGCCGAGGACGTGGCCTGGAGCCTGGCGCGCGTGGCCAAGCCAGAAACCGGCAGCCCGATCCAGTTCGTCTGGGGCACGCTGGCCAATCACCGGGTGGAAGGCAACAAGGTGATCGCCGATGTGGTGCAGTTCGACCCGACGATCTTCAAATGGATGTATTTCCTGACCGGCTATGTCCTGCCGAAAGCCTATTACGAAAAGGTCGGCGCCGAGGGCTTTGAAGCCGCCCCCGTCGGCACCGGCCCCTATATGGTCGAGAAGTTCGAGCGCAACGCCTTCGTCCGGCTGAAGGCCAACGAAAACTACTGGGGCGGCGCGCCCGAATTCAAGACGGTCACCATCAAGTTCGTCACCGACGCGGCCGCCCGGGTGGCCGAGGTGGAATCGGGCAATGCCCATGTCACGCTGGAAATGCCCTATGAGGAATATGACCGGCTGAAGGGCGGGCCGCTGGCCGGGGTGGCCGCGCCGATCTCGGATATCGGGATGATCTTCCTGAACGACATCGACGTGATGCTGGACCCGAACGTCCGCAAGGCCGCCGCCCATGCCATCGACAAGCAGACCATCATCGACCGGCTTCTGGGCGGTTATGGCGTGAAGATCGACACGCTGGAAACGCCGGAATACGACGCCTATGACGCCTCGATCACCGTCGAATACAGCCCCGAAAAGGCGGTGGAGCTGCTGGCGGCGTCGGGTTACTCGCCGGAAAATCCGGTGAAGTTCAAGATCCAGACCACCAAGGGCTTCAAGCCCAAGGATTACGAGATGATCCAGGCCATCGTGGGCCTGTGGCGCAAGGTGGGGATCGAGGCGGAAATCGAGGTCTATGAGATCGCCAAGCACTACGAGCTGCGCGCGGCCGACCAGCTTGCCCCGGCGGCCTTCTACAACTGGGGCAATTCGGTGGGCGACCCCACGACCTCGACCGGCTTCGCAATGTTCGGGCCAAGCCCGCATTCGGTCTGGGACGGCGAAGACCTGATCAACATGATCGGGCCCCTGTGGGGTGAGGCCGATGAGGCCAAGCGGATCGAGGGCTGGAAGGCGGTTGACCGCTATGTGGCGGAAAACGCGCTGGTCATTCCGCTGCTGCAATATGTGCAGCCGATCCTGCATGCGCCGGGGGTGGTGGTGACGCCGCACGCCTCGGGTGCGCTGCTGCCGCATCTCATGAAGCGGGCGTAAGCGCGCGTGGCAGACCCCGGGGGACTTCGCGTCCCCCGCGCGACGATTGGTGCTTGAACCAATGGCGCACCAATCGTCGCACCTGCGGGATATTTAGGGACAGATGAAAGGGCCTGCGGGTCTTTCATCAGGGGCGGGTGCATGCGGCTATTGCGAAGCGTTCTTCTGAGGCTGGCCACGACGGCGGTGACGCTGTTGGGGGTGGCCGTGATCGTGTTCTTCGTCATCCGGGTGGTGCCGGGCAATCCGGTGGCGATGATGCTGCCGCCGGGCGCGACCGAAGAAGATGTGGCGCGGCTGAGCGCGCTTTACGGGCTGGACAAAAGCATTCCCGAGCAGTTCCTGATCTGGGCCGGTGGGGTGCTGCAGGGCGATTTCGGCACCTCGATCACCGCGCGGCAGCCGGTTCTGGCGCTGGTGCTGGGGCGGTTGCCGGCGACGCTGGAACTGTCGGTGATGGCGCTGGTGATCGCGGTGGCGCTGGGCGGCGTGGCGGCGCTGACCGGCACGCGGCTGCGCGGCACAAGGGTGGAAGGCGGGATCGACGTGGCCAACGGCATGGCGCTGTCGGTGCCGGATTTCCTGTGGGGGCTGGTCCTGATATTGCTCTTCGGGGTGCTGGTGCCGGTCTTTCACATCTCGGGCCGGGTGACGCCCAGTCTGGACCTGCCCTTCACCACGAATTTCTACCTGTTTGAATCGGTGCTGCGGCTGCGCTTCGATCTGTGGGCCGATATCGTCAGCCACATGTTCATGCCGGCGCTGGCGCTGGCCATTCCGCTGGCGGCGATCATCGGGCAGCTTCTGAAGCAGAGCCTGAAGGAAACCATGCATCTGGACTATGTGACGCTGAGCCGGACCAAGGGCTATGGCGAGAACCATGTGATCCTGCGCGAGGCCCTGCCCAATGCCATCCTGCCGACGCTGACGCTGGTCGGCGTGCAGTTCACCTTCCTGATCGGCGGCACGGTGATCATCGAGCGGCTGTTTTCCTATGAGGGGCTTGGCAACATGGCCATCGAGGCGGTGATCAACCGCGACCTGCCGCTGATTCAGGGCATCGTGATCCTGTTCGCGGTGATCTTCACGGCGGTCAATCTGGCGGTCGATCTGCTTTATGCCCTGCTGAACCCGAGGCTGCGCCATGCTTGACGGACGCGCGATGGTGCGGCGGCGGGCCGGCTGGCGGCTGTGGCTGTCGGCGGGCTGGCTGGGGGTGCTGGTGCTGGCGGCGCTGCTGGCGCCGTGGATCGCGCCGAAAGACCCCTTGGCGCAGGACCTGTTTCTGGGCCGGCTGCCGCCCTTCTGGGTGGCGGGGGCCGAGCCGGGGTATTACCTTGGCACCGACAGTCTGGGCCGCGATGTGTTAAGCCGCATCCTGTACGGCGCGCGGCTGGCGCTGATCGTGGCGGTGGTGGCGGGCACGGTCACCTGCCTTCTGGGGGCCACGCTGGGGCTGATGGCGGGGTTCCTGCGCGGCTGGGCGGATGTGGTGATCAGCCGGTTCATCGACATCTGGATGGCCTTTCCGCCTGTGCTGTTTTCGATCCTGCTGATCGCCGTCATCGGGCCGGGTCTGGGGTCGATCATCCTGGCCATCGTGGTGATCGACTGGACCCGTTTTGCCCGGGTGGTGCGGGCCGAGGCCATGGCGCAGGGGGCGATGGATTACGTCGCCTCGGCCCGGGTGGCCGGGCGGGGGCGCATCGGCACCATGCTGCGGGAAATCCTGCCGAACGTGCTGCCCACCGTGGTCGTGCTGCTGACGCTGGAGATGGGGATTGCGGTGATCGTCGAGGCGATCCTGTCCTTCGTGAACCTGTCGATTTCCACCGACGACCCGACCTGGGGCGGCATGATCGCCGAGGGGCGGACCAGCATCCATCAGGCCTGGTGGGTTCTGGTCTTTCCGCTGATCACGCTGTTCCTGACCGTTCTTGCCTTCAGCCAGCTGGGTGAGGGCCTGAAAGACCGCTATGACCCGGTGCTGAGATGAGCTTTCTGCAGATCGAGAACCTTTCGGTGCGGCTGAAGGACGGGGCGCCGCTGTTGCGCAACGTCTCGCTTGCGGTGGCGGCGGGCGAAGTGCGGGGGCTGGTGGGCGAAAGCGGCGCCGGCAAGTCGATGATCGGCAAGGCCATTCTGGGCATCCTGCCGCGCGCGGCGCAGGTGACGGGGGGGCGCATCCTTCTGGACGGGACCGACCTGCAGGCCCTGCCCCCGGCCGAGCGGCGGCGTCGGATCGGGGCCAGTTGTGCGCTGATCCCGCAGGACCCGCTGACGGCGCTGAACCCCTCGCGCCGGGTGGGGCCGCAGATCACCGACCGGCTGGTCGATATTCTGGGCTGGGCGCGGCCCCGGGCCGAGGCGCGGGCAGCGGAACTGCTGTCCGAGGTGCAGATTGCCGATCCGGGCCGCGTCCTGCGCAGCTATCCGCACGAATTGTCCGGCGGCATGCGCCAGCGCATCCTGATCGCCTCGGCCTTCGCGGCCGAGCCGAAGCTGATCGTGGCGGACGAACCGACGACGGCGCTGGATGTGACGGTGCAGAAGCAGATCCTGCGGCTGATCCATGACATGCAGGCCCGCCATGGCACGGCGCTGCTGTTCGTGACGCATGATCTGGGGGTGGTGTCGAAGATCTGTCAGCGGCTGTCGGTGCTTTATGCCGGGATGGTGGTGGAAGACAGCCCGGTGCGCGATTTCTTCGCCGCCCCGGGTCATACCTATTCGGCAGCGCTTCTGGCCGCGACGCCGAAATACACCGACCCCGAAGCCAGCCTGACCCCGGTGCCCGAGGCGGTGATCGCCGCGGTTCAGGCCGAGGTGGCCGAAGCCGACCGGAGGGCTGCGCATGGCTGATCTTTACGAAATCGCCGATCTGCGGCTGTCCCTGGCCGACATGACGCGCAAGCCCGTCTTCGGCGCGGCGCCCCGGATGGAGATTCTGAAGGGGCTCAGCTTCACCATCCCGAAAGGGGCGGTGATGGGGATTGTCGGCGGTTCAGGCTCGGGCAAGTCCACGCTGGGCCGGGCGCTGGTGCGGCTGTTGCAGCCGTCGGGCGGAGCGGTGCGCTTTGACGGGCGCGACATCACCCATCTGGACGAGGCGGCGCTGCGGCCGCTGCGGCGGCGCTTCCAGATGATCTTTCAGGATCCGATGTCCAGCCTGAACCCCCGCCATACCGTGGGCACGATCATCGCCGAACCGCTGCGGCTGCACGGGTTCGACGATGTGGCGGGCCGGGTGGGGCGGGCGCTGGACCATGTGGGCCTGCCGCGCGGCTTTGCCGGGCGCTATCCGCATGAGCTGTCGGGCGGCCAGCGCCAGCGCGTCGGCATTGCGCGCGCCATTGCGGTGGAGCCGGATTTCATTCTGGCCGATGAAATCGTCTCGGGCCTTGATGTGTCCAGCCAGGCGCAGGTGCTGCAGCTGCTGGAGCGGCTGGTGGCTGAACTGGGCCTGACGCTGGCCTTCATCAGCCATGACCTGAGCGTGATCCGGCGGCTGTGTTCGCGGGTGCTGGTGCTGTATCAGGGCCGCATCGTGGAAAACCGCGAGACGGCGGCGCTGTTTGCCAGCCCCGAGGCGGATTATACCCGCGAACTGCTGGACGCGATCCCACTGCCCGACCCCGATCAGCCCTGGGTCTGAACCGGCAGCCGGTCGGCCGGCGGGGCAAGGAAGCTTTCCAGCTTGGCCTTCACATCGGCGGGCCATGGCATCGAGGTGTGCTTGTCCAGCCAGCTTGCCGCCAGAACCTGTTCGCCGGACCAGCGCGGCTCATCCCCGCAATGCACGGTATGGGCGATGCGGCAGGACGATTTGCCGACGCTGAGAATGTTCAGCCGGAAGGTCAGCCGGTCGCCGAAGAACGAGGGTTTCGAGAAGTTGCAGGTCAGGTGCACGGTGGGGGTGCCCCAGCGTTCCTTCCAGATGATCTCATGCCAGGGCCAGCCGATATGGGCCCAGAATTCCTCGACCACCCCGTTCAGCAGGTTCAGATAGGCGGGGTAATAGGCGGTGCCCGAGATGTCGCAATCGCCGAAATGCAGCATCCGGTCGGTGGTGTAGCTGGTCATGGTGCCCTCCCTCTTGCCCGAACAGAGCGACCCGATCCGCCCGCCCGCGTCAAGAGCGGGTGTGGGTGGAGGGGTGGTGGCGCTCCCATGACCCCGGCCATCGCCGGGGTCACGCACGCCGGCGGACCCCTTGCCGCCGGTGGCCCCACAGGCCGCCGGCCAGCGCCCGCCCCGCCCATGGCGGGCGCTTCTCGCCCGCCGGGGCAGGCGCCGGCCTGTGTCTTGGCTTCTGGCCAACGGTCATGTCGTACCGGCGCGCGACGGGCGGGGAAACGCGGCGCGTTTCCTTTTCCGCCCGTGGATGCCCCCGTTCAGGCGCTGATGAAGCTGCGCACGAAGGGGGTGGCGGGGCGGGCGCGGATGTCGGCGGGTTTGCCGATCTGCTCGATCCGGCCCATCGACATGACCACGACCAGATCGGCCAGCTCCATTGCCTCTTCCTGATCATGGGTCACGAAGACCGTGGTCAGCCCGGTTTCGTCATGGATGTCGCGCAGCCCCTGCCGCAACTCCTTGCGGACCTTGGCATCCAGCGCGCCGAAGGGTTCGTCCAGAAGCAGCATCCGCGGCTCGATCGCCAGCGCGCGGGCCAGCGCCACGCGCTGCCGCTGACCGCCCGACAGCTGACTGGGAAAGCGCGCGCCGATGTCGGGCAGCTGGATCAGGTCCAAGAGCTTGCCGACGCGACGGGCGATCTCGGCCCGGGCGGGGCGGGTGGCGCGGGGCCGCGCCTTCAGTCCATAGGCGATGTTTTCAAACACCGTCATGTGCCGGAACAGCGCGTAGGACTGGAACACGAAGCCCGCCCGCCGGTCCTGCACGCTGAGGCCAGTGGCATCCTGCCCATCAAACCGCACCCGGCCCGAGGACGGAAACTCCAGCCCGCCCAGAATGCGCAGAAGTGTGGTCTTGCCCGACCCAGACGGCCCCAAAAGCGCCACCAGCGCCCCCGAGGGGATGGCCAGCGACACCGGATGCAGCGCGGCGGTGGTGCCGAATTCCTTTGAGATTTCGTCGATCTCGATATGCATGGGGCGCCTCCTAATGGCGGTGGGTTGCGGCAAGCGCATCGGCATGGCGGATTTCAAGGGCGGTCTTCAGAAGCAGCGTGATCAGGGCCAGCGCCGTCAGCACCGCCGCCATCGAAAAGGCGGCGACCGAGAGATATTCGTTGTAAAGCATCTCGATGGTGATCGGCATGGTGGCGGTCTGGCCACGGATCTTGCCCGACACCACGGCCACCGCCCCGAATTCACCCATCGCGCGGGCGTTGCACAGAAGGACGCCATAGAGCAGCGCCCAGCGGATGTTGGGCAGGGTCACGGTCCAGAAGGTCCGCCAGCCGCCGGCGCCAAGGGTCAGCGCGGCTTCCTCCTCGGCCCGGCCCTGCTCGATCATCACCGGGATCAGTTCGCGCGCGACGAAGGGGAAGGTGACGAACATGGTGGCCAGCGCGATGCCGGGAAGGGCAAAGACGATGGGCCAGCCATTGGCCACCAGCCAGCCACCGACAAGGCTGTTGGTGCCGAACATCAGCACGATGCACAGTCCGGCCACCACGGGCGAGACCGAAAACGGCAGGTCGATCAGCGTGATCAGGAAGGCCTTGCCGCGGAAGTCGAACTTGGTGATGAACCATGCGGCGGCAATGCCGAAGGCCACGTTCAGCGGCACGGCGATGGCCGCGATGATCAGCGTCAGCTTTATGGCCGAGCGCGCATCGCGGTTGCCAAGGCTTTCAAGGGCCGCCATCCAGCCCTTGGCCAGCGCCTCGGCAAAGACGGCGATCAGCGGGGCGAAGACCAGCAGCGCCACGCCCCCCGCCGCCAGCCCGATCAGCACCAGCCGGGCCAGCGGGGTTTCAGTGGTCACGCTGCGGAACCGCGGCAGGCTTGCGTCAGACATATCCGATCCTCCGGCGGCTCCAGACCTGGATGAGGTTGATCGCCAGAAGCATCGCAAAGCTGATCACCAGCATGGCGATGCCGATGGCGGCGGCCGCGTCATAGTTGAACTCTTCCAGCTGGATCACGATCAGCAGGGGCGCGATCTCGGTCACCAGCGGGATGTTCCCGGCGATGAAGATGACGCTGCCGTATTCGCCCACGGCGCGCGCCAGCGACAGCGCAAAGCCCGTCAGCGCCGCCGGTGTCAGCATCGGCAGGATCACATGGATCAGGGTGTGCAGCCGGTTTGCGCCCAGCGTGGCCGAGGCTTCTTCGACCTCACGGTCGATCTCTTCGACCACGGGCTGAACGGTGCGGGTGACGAAGGGCAGGCCCACGAAGACCAGCGCGATGAAGATGCCCCATTGGCTGTAGGCGATCTTCCAGCCGATTTCCTTGGCCAGCGCGCCGAAAGCCCCGTTCGGGGCGTAAAGCGCGGTCAGGGCGATGCCCGCCACGGCGGTCGGAAGGGCAAAGGGCAGATCAACGGCCGCATCCAGAATGCGCCGGCCGGGGAAGCGGTAGCGCACCAGCACCCAGGCCAGCAGCACGCCGAAGACAAGGTTGAACAGGGCCGCGAAGAACGACAGCCGGAATGACAGGAACAGGGCCGCCCAGACCCGTTCGCGGTTCACCGTCTCCCAGATGTTGCCGATGCCGAAGCCGGCGCCCTTCACAAGAAGGGCGCCGATGGGCAGAAGAACCACAAGGGACAGCATGGTCAGGGTGATCCCCATCGACAGGCCCAGGCCGGGCATCGGGGATCGGTGGATCAGGGGTCTGCCCATCAGATCACCTCACTTCGCGACGTAGATCTGGTCGAAGATGCCGCCGTCGCCGAAATGTTCGGGCTGCACCTTGGCCCAGCCGCCGAAATGGGCGATGTCGACCAGTTCAAGCTTGGGGAAGCGGGCCACATCCTCGGGGTTGGCGGCAGAGGCATCCCAGGCGCGGTAGAAGTGCTTGAAGGCGATGGCCTGCCCTTCGGGGCTGTAGAGGTAGTCCAGATAGGCCGAGGCAAGCTTGCGTTCTTCATCGGTCTTGATGTTGCCTTCGACCAGCGCCACCGGCGGTTCGGCCAGAACCGAGACCGAGGGCACGACGATGTCGAACTGATCGTCGCCCAGTTCCTTCAGGGCCAGATAGGCCTCATTCTCCCATGCCAGCAGCACATCGCCGATGCCGCGTTGGGCAAAGGTGGTGGTGGCGCCGCGGGCGCCCGAGTCCAGCACCGGGACATGTTTGAAGAGTTCACCCAAGAAGGCCTGCGGGTCCTGCCCGTTCTTTTCGGCCCAGGCCCAGGCGGCAAGGTAGTTCCACCGCGCGCCGCCGCTGGTCTTGGGGTTCGGCGTGATCACCTCGACCCCGTCGCCCACCAGATCGCCCCAGTCCTTGATGCCCTTGGGGTTGCCTTCACGCACCAGGAACACGATGGTCGAGGTATAGGGCGAAGAGTTGTGCGGCAGCTTGCCCTGCCAGTCGGCCGGCAGCTTGCCCGCCACCGCGATCTTGTCGATGTCCGAGGCCAGCGCCAGCGTGACGACCTGCGCCGCCAGCCCGTCGATCACCGCGCGGGCCTGCGCGCCCGACCCGCCATGGCTGGTCTCGATGGTGACGGGGGCGTTGCCCCCGGCCTCCCAATGCTTGGCGAAGGCTTCGTTGAAGTCGCGGTACAGTTCGCGGGTCGGGTCATAGCTGACGTTCAGCAGCGTTTCGGCCTGCGCCGCACCCTGCGGCATGCCCAGCACCAGCGCCGCCAGCGCCAGCGCCGACAGGGCGCCGCGCACCACGCGGGCCACCGGCCAGCCGGTCAGCCGATGCAGCCCGGTCGAGATGGTGACGCGGCCGTCGGCATGTTCCTTCAGCTTCGGTCCCTGGGCGGTGATATGGCCCGCGACGGTGATGGTGGTCAGCATTTCAGTCTCCTTGAAGGTCGGGTTGCCGGGGCGCAGAGGCCGCTGCGGCAGGGAAATGACGGGGGTCGGGGGGAACGGGGGGCGGAAAGCGGCGGTCATCCCGCCCTCCCCTGCCCGAAGGGTTCGATGCGCGCTTCCCAGACCTTGGGGTCGCGGTTGCGCAGAAGGTCGGCCGAGGCTTCGTCGGGGTCGCGGGTGTAAATCACCAGCGGCGTTCCGTTGACCCGGTGGGCCGAGCCGGTGCGGCGGTCGATCAGCCAGACGGCGCAGAGGCGGGGCATGCCGGGCTTTTCCGTTAGAACCGCCGCCCGGGCCGGGCGTGCTGCGCCGAAAACATTCGCTGCCATCATGATGCGTCTCCTCTGTCGTGCCGGGCGGGTTCGCCCTGCCCCTTAATAACGACACGGAAGGTCGAGTATTGCAAAGGAATATTCTCGCTAAAGTTTGTCGTCTTTGTAGAAGATTCTTCTCCCGACCGGGTGACAGGAAGCAGAGGCAGAAATTTTAACTATATATTTCAAGTGATTAGATTGATATCACTCTGATGAATCACCCCTTCCCAGCATCCGAAATGCGGCCGCACGACCCCGTTCAGCGGCGGATTCTGCCGGATTCCTGTGCATTTGGGGCGAGAGGTGAGCCTTTGTCCGATTAAATAGCGATAAAACTGATAGACAAATGTGTGTATTCCGGCATTCTGGCCGCCGACCCGAAACGGCCGGAAGGAGCCGCGCATGGAAGACCTGGACCTGATCGACCGCAAGATCGTCGCCGAGCTGATGCGCGACGCGACGCTGCCGGTGGCGCAGATCGCCGACAAGGTGGGCCTGTCGCAGACCCCGTGCTGGAAGCGCATCCAGAGACTGGAAAAGGCGGGCGTCCTGACCGGGCGCGTGGCGCTGGCCGATCCTGACAGTCTGGGCTTCGGCCTGACCGTCTTTGTCGGCATCGAGGCGCCCGACCATGGCGAGGACTGGCGCGAGGCTTTCGGCCGCGCCACCGCCGCGATCCCCGGCATCATGGAGGTTTACCGGATGGCGGGCGAGATGGACTATCTGATGCGGGTGGCGGTGGCCGACATGCCGGCCTTCGACGCACTTTACAAGCAGTTGACCAACGCGGTGCCGATCAAGAACGTCACCTCGCATTTCGCGATGGAGCGGATGAAATACACCACCGCCTACCCCGTCGACACCCGCAACCGCTAGCAGGTTGTTCTCTTTTCGCGGCGGTCTTTGGAAACACAAATCACGACAAACCTTGTAGAGTTAACTCAGTCCACAAGGAGAAGCGTGATGACCAAGACCCTGATCGTTCCCGGCCTTGACGGCTCGCCCGCGCCGCACTGGCAGCACTGGTGGGCGGCCACCGATCCGTCGGCGCTGATGGTCGATCTGACCGACCCGGCGCATCCCGTGCCCGAAGTGTGGGAGGCCGATCTGGCCGGCGCGATCCTGCAGCATCCGGATGCCGTGCTGGTCGGCCATTCGCTGGGCGCGGTGCTGGTCGCGCGGATGCTGACGCGCTGGCCGCAGTTGCGGGTGCGGGCGGCGCTGCTGGTCGCGCCGGCGGAAACCGAGGGCGCAGCGCGGATCGGCGGGTTCGGCAAGATCCCCGAAGCGGCGCTTGGCGTGCCGGCAACCGTGGTGGCCAGCCGCAACGATCCGTGGATGGGCCTGTCGCGCGCCCGCCATCTGGCCGGGGCATGGCAGGCGGGGCTGGTCGATCTGGGCTTTGCGGGGCATGTGAACATTGCCTCGGGCTTCGGGCCATGGGCCTTCGGCAAGACGCTGCGCGACGACCTGCTGGATCAGACCGCCCCGGCACAGGCCATGCCGCCGGGCCACCGGGGCAACGCCGCGCAGGGCCATGCCCATGCTTGACGGCCGTTACGACCCCGCTTTCGCGCGCCTCTTCGAAGGCGCAGAGCCCGCCGAAGCGCCCCGCCTGCGGCGGGTTCTGGCGACCATCCTGCTGCTGGCCGCCAGCCTGTGCGCCTCAGCCGCCATCGCGGGTCTGACGGGCGGAAGCTGACGCGCAAGTCCTTGCGGCGCCTTGGGGAAGTCTGGCGCGGAAAATCAGCGCCCGGGATGCAAAAATAGCGGTGATCGGGCGGAATTGTCGCCCCCGGGGGGTTGAAATCGCCCCCCGGAAATCGTTCATGTGAAGGGCGGTCCTCCCGACAGGTCAGCCTATTTTCGCCGCCGGCTTTCAACCCGGGCATCGGCGCAAACACATCCTGCGGACCCGCCCAAGACATTTCATTGCCGGAGTGCCGTTCAGCGGATGATCGACCAGAACCTGTTGCTTGTCCTAGTCCTTCTGCCCTTTCTGGCGGCGATCGCGACGGCGACGCTTCCGGTTCATGCCCATAATGCCGCTGCCTGGGTGTCGGGGCTGTTTCTGGCGGGTTGCCTTCTGGTTCTGGCCGCGCTGCACCAGACCGTCGCCGATGGCGGGGTGCTGGTGCGCACCATCCGCTGGGTGCCGGCGCTGCGGATGAACCTGTCGTTCCGGCTGGACGGGTTCACCTGGCTGTTCGTCACCCTGGTCACGGCGATCGGCGTGCTGATCGTGATCTATGCGCGCTATTATCTGTCGAAATCCGATCCCGTGCCGCGGTTCTATTCCTTCCTGATGGCCTTCACCGGCGCGATGATCGGGATGCTGTTGTCGGGCAATATCCTGGTGCAGGTGGTGTTCTGGGAACTGACCTCGATCATCTCGTTCCTGCTGATCGGCTACTGGTATCAAAGCCCGGCGGCGCGCGACGGGGCGCGGATGGCGCTGATCGTCACGGCGACGGGGGGGCTTTGCCTGCTGGCGGCCATGCTGCTTCTGGGCCAGATCGTCGGCAGCTATGATCTGGACCGGGTGCTGGCCTCGGGCGACATCATCCGCGCCCATCCGCTTTATCCCGTGGTGCTGGGGCTGTTCCTGCTGGGGGCCTTCACCAAATCAGCGCAGTTCCCCTTCCATTTCTGGCTGCCCGGCGCGATGGCCGCGCCCACCCCGGTTTCGGCCTACCTGCATTCGGCGACCATGGTGAAGGCGGGCGTCTTCCTGCTGGTGCGCTATTTTCCGGCGCTGGGGGGAACCGAGGCGTGGTTCTTCGCCGTCACCGGCACCGGCATGGCGACGCTGATCGTTGGGGCGACGATTGCGCTTTTTCGCCATGACCTGAAGGGGCTTCTGGCCTATTCCACCATCAGCCATCTGGGCCTGATCACCGCGCTGGCCGGCATCGGCAGCCAGGGCGCCATTCTGGCCGCGATCTTTCACATTGCGAACCATGCGGTCTTCAAGGCCTCGCTCTTCATGGCGGCGGGGATCATCGACCATGAAACCGGCACCCGCGACATGCGGCGGCTGAGCGGGCTTTACCGTTTCATGCCGCTGACCGGCACGCTGGCCATCGTCGCTTCGGCCGCGATGGCGGGGGTGCCGCTGCTGAACGGGTTCCTGTCGAAAGAGATGTTCTTTGCCGAAGCCGCCGACTGGCACAACGGGACGTGGCTGGACAATTCGCTGCCCTACCTGGCCACCTTCGCCAGCGTCTTTGCGGTGGCCTATTCGCTGCGCTTCATCATGACGGTGTTCTTCGGCCCCCCGCCCGAGGATCTGCCGAAAGAGCCGCATGAACCCTCGCCCTGGATGCGGCGGCCGGTGGAACTGCTGGTGATGGTCTGTCTGGTGGTGGGCATCCTGCCGGGGGTTACGCTGGGGCCGGCGCTGAACGATGCGGCGCGGGCGGTTCTGGGAGCCGACATGCCCTATCAGAACATTGCAATCTGGCACGGCTTCAACACCCCCCTGATCATGAGCCTTGTGGCAATGGCACTGGGAACCGCGCTCTATCTGGGCTTCGCCGGCCGGATCAGCACCGGGCCGGAAGGCCCGCCCGTCCTGCACCGGCTGCGGGCGCAGCGGGTTTACGAATGGCTTCTGCTGCGGCTGAGCTGGAGCTGGCCGCGCCGGCTGCACCGCGCCTTCAGCACCGACCAGTTGCAGCCGCAGCTGCGGCTTCTGGTGGCGCTGACGCTGGTTCTGGGCGGGGCGGTGCTGTGGGGCGCGATGGCGCCCTCGGACAATCCGCGGACCAACGCGCTGAACCCGGCCTTCGCGCTGATGTGGCTGGTGGGGGCGGGCTGTGCCATCGGCGCGGCCTGGCAGGCCAAGTATCACCGCTTTGCCGCGCTGATCTCACTCGGCGGGGCGGGGGTGGTGACCTGCCTGACCTTCGCGTGGTTTTCGGCCCCCGATCTGGCCGTGACCCAGCTTCTGGTCGAGATCGTGACGACGGCGCTGCTGCTTCTGGGCCTGCGCTGGCTGCCGCGCCGGCGGGAAGAGATTGCCGAAGACAAGCTGCTGCCCGCCCGCCTGCGCCGCATCCGCGACCTGGTGGTGGCCGGCATCGGCGGCGCCTGCATTGCCGCGCTGGCCTATGTGATGATGACCCGGCCGCTGGTGCCCAACGTGGGCGACTGGTTCCTGCGCAATTCCTATTACGAAGGCGGCGGGACCAATGTGGTCAACGTCATCCTTGTCGATTTCCGCGCCTATGACACCTTCGGCGAAATCACCGTTCTGGCCATCGTCGGGCTGACGGTCTTTGCCCTGTTGCGCCGCTTCCGCCCGGCCAGCGAAAGCGTGGATCAGCCCGAACAGCGCCGGGCCGAGGCGCAGGACGGGCTGCGCGATTACATGCTGGTCCCGGCGGTGATCATGCGCTGGATGTTCCCGGTGATGATCGTGCTGGCGGCCTACCTGTTCGTGCGCGGGCATGACCTGCCGGGCGGCGGCTTTTCGGCGGGGGTCACCATGGCGATCGCCTTCCTGTTGCAATACATCGCCGCCAACGTCCGCTGGGTTGAAGCGCGGATCACCGTGCTGCCGATCCGCTGGATGGGTTTCGGCCTGTTGATCGCCGGGCTGACCGGGATCGGGTCGTGGCTGTTCGACTATCCGTTCCTGACGGCCCATGCCCGCTATGTGGACCTGCCGCTGATCGGGCGGATACCGGCGGCCACCGCGATGATCTTCGATCTGGGGGTCTTTGCGCTGGTCGTGGGCGCCACGGTGCTGATGCTGATCGCGATTGCCCACCAGTCCCTGCGTTCGGCCCGTCTGCGCGAGCAGGACGCCGAACCCGAACAGAAGGAGGCCGCGTGATGGAGCTTGTGCTGTCCATGGCCATCGGCGTGCTGGCCGCATCGGGGATATGGCTGCTGCTGCGCCCGCGCACCTTTCAGGTGATCGTCGGGCTGGCGCTTCTGTCCTATGCCGTCAACCTCTTCATCTTCTCGATGGGGCGGCTGACCGTGGGGGCGCCGCCGCTGATGCCGAAGGGCGGGTTCGTCAACCCCACCGCCTATGCCGACCCCCTGCCCCAGTCGCTGGTTCTGACGGCCATCGTCATCAGCTTTGCCACCACGGCGCTGTTTCTGGTGGTGATGATCGCATCACGCGGCGTGACCGGGACCGACCATGTTGACGGCAAGGAACGCGAGACATGATCGACACCGGCCTGCATCTGATCATTGCGCCGGTGCTGATCCCGTTCCTGACGGGCGCCCTGATGCTGCTTTACGACGACCGCCAGCGGCGGGCGAAGCTGGCGATCAGCCTGGGTTCGGCCGCCGCCCTTCTGGTGGTGGCGATAGAGCTGATGGTGCGGGCAAAGACCTTCGCCTTCGCCGGCGGCAGCGATACCGGCTATTACCTGCTGGGCAACTGGACGGCGCCTTTCGGCATCGTGCTGGTGGCCGACCGGCTTTCGGCGATGATGCTGGTGCTGACCGCTCTTCTGGCCATTCCGGCGCTGATCTATTCGGCGGCGGGCTGGCACCGGCAGGGCCAGCATTTCCAGTCGATGTTCCAGTTCCTGCTGATGGGGCTGAACGGCGCCTTCCTGACCGGTGACCTGTTCAACCTGTTCGTCTTCTTCGAGGTGCTGCTGGCGGCCTCCTACGGCCTTTTGCTGCACGGCAGCGGGCAGCTGCGCATCCGGGCGGGGCTGCATTACATCGCCATCAACCTGGCGGCGTCGCTTCTGTTCCTGATCGGGGTCAGCCTGATCTACGGGGTGACCGGCACGCTGAACATGGCGCATCTGTCGCGCATGGTGGCGGGGCTGGCCGAAAGCGAGCGGCCGCTGTTCCACGCCGGCGCGGTCTTCATGGGGCTGGCCTTTCTGGTGAAGGCGGGCATCTGGCCGCTGTCCTTCTGGCTGCCCACCACCTACATGGCCGGCGCCGCCCCGGTGGCGGCGATGTTCGCCATCATGACCAAGGTCGGGATCTATGTGATCCTGCGGCTGACCATGCTGCTGTTCGGGCCGGCGGCGGGGGCTTCGGCCGGCTTCGGGTCTGACCTGCTGATCGCGGCAGGGATGGCGACGGTCGCCTTCGGCCTTCTGGGGGTTCTGGCCTCACAGGGCCTGGGGCGGATGGCGGCGCATCTGGTGCTGATCTCATCCGGCACGCTGTTGACGGTGAACGGGCTGGTTCTGGCGGGGGGCGGCGAAAAGCTGCTGGCGGGCGGCATGTTCTATCTTGTCAGTTCCGTGGTGGCGACCAGCGCCCTTTTCCTGCTTCTGGAACCGATGAGCCGCGAGGAAGGCGGCATCGCCGCCATGCTGGCGCTGACCGCCGATGCTTATGGCCTTGACGACCCCGAGGATGACGGCGCGCCCGAGGTGGGCCTTGCCATTCCGGGCACGCTGACGGTGCTGGGGCTGGCCTTCGGGGGGTGCCTTCTGGCGCTGGCCGGGTTGCCGCCGCTGAGCGGGTTCATCGGCAAGGTGGCGATCCTGTCCGCAGCGCTGGGGTCCGCCAATCTGGCGCCCGGGCTGGTGTGGTCGCTGATCGCGCTGTTGCTGGTGGCGGGGCTGGCCACGCTGATCGGGCTGATCCGCATCGGCATCCAGACCTTCTGGGCGGCCGAGGGCACGGTGCCCAAGGTGCTGGCGGTGGAAATCGCGCCGGTGGTGGCCCTGTTGGGGATGATCGGGCTGATGACGATCGAGGCGCAGGACACCCTGCGTTACATGGAATCCGCCGCAAGCGCGCTGCACCGGCCGACGATCTATTCCGCCGGCGTGTTCGAGGCCGCCCGCAGCGAGGGCATCCTGCCCGAACCGGAGACGACGGAATGACGCGCATGGTTCCCCATCCGCTGCTGTCGCTGGGGCTTCTGGCGATGTGGCTGCTGCTGAACGGGCCGTCACTGGGCCATGCGCTCTTGGGCGGGGCCATTGCCCTTGTCGCCGGCTGGGCGCTGAGCGCGCTGGAACCCGAACGCCTGCGCCTGCGTCGCCCCGGCGCCATGCTGCGCCTGTTCGGCATCGTCGGACTGGACATCATCCGGTCGAACATCGCGGTGGCCGGCCTGATCCTGACGCGCGACCGCAAGGGCAAGCGGCGGTCGGGCTTTGTGAAGGTGTCGCTTCGGCTGCGCGACCCGGCGGCGCTGGCGGTGCTGTCGATCATCGTCACCGCGACGCCCGGCACCGCCTGGCTGGAATATGATCCCGAGACCGGCGTCCTGCTGCTGCATGTGTTTGATCTGGTGTCAGAAGAGGACTGGCAGCACCTGATCCGCGACCGCTACGAAGCCCTTCTGCTGGAGGTGTTCCCGTGACCGCAACGCTGATGTGGGGCGCCCTGACCTGGGCGCAGTTCGCCCTTGCCGCCGCGGCCTGCCTGGCCAGCTGGCGCATCCTGCGCGGCCCCCGCGCCCAGGACCGCATTCTGGGTCTGGATACGCTTTATGTCACCGTCATGCTGCTGTTCGTGGTGACGGGGCTGCGCGTCGGCACCTCGTTCTTCTTCGAGGCGGCGCTGGTGATCGGGCTTCTGGGCTTTGTCGCCACCGTCGCGCTGGCCAAGTTCCTGATCCGGGGCGAGGTGATCGAATGATCTGGATGCAGAACCTGCCGCTGTGGGTGGCCCTGCCGGCGGCGCTGCTGGTCGTGGCGGGCAGCACGCTGACGCTGCTGGGCACGCTGGGGCTGGTGACGCTGAAAAGCTTCTATGACCGGCTGCATGCGCCGACCCTTGGCACCAGCTGGGGCACCGCGGCGATCCTTCTGGCCTCGATGCTGGTCTTCGGCTGGACCGAGGGGCGCCTTGTGCTGCACGAACTGGTCATCGGCATCTTCGTCATGGTGACGACGCCGGTCACGCTGATGCTGCTGGGCCGGGCCGCGCTCTACCGCGACCGGGGCGAAGGCAGCGCCGAGGTGCCCGAAGCCCCGCCCGAGCCGGCACCGGCCGAGCAACCCTAACCCTGCAACACCGTCAGGTGATGGGCGAAGTCGGGTTCCGCCATCAGCGTGCGGCAGCGGGCAAAGCGGCCATC